>ERZ1026868.151-NODE-151-length-54596-cov-7.647036_pt1 | contig 54596 bp, 64 predicted proteins | sample MGYA00380164_ERZ1026868 | MGnify/ENA primary metagenome ERZ1026868 (study PRJEB33269, sample SAMEA4719800) | human gut metagenome | biome: human-associated habitat; feature: organic feature; material: feces | place: Cameroon | collected 2013-10 ...
AAAAAGGGCTGCCGGCCTGGACTTTTCAGCCTAGGTTTTTAAACAGCCCCTTTTTGTTATTAGAGGGATGCCAGCTCTTTGAGTCCTTTTTCAGAAAGAAGCTTTTGCAATTGTTCCTTTTTCTCGAAGTCCCTGGGTTCCCTTTTCTTGCGGAGAGTCAGAAGAATTCTTTCTTCTTCGTTTGACGGGTTTTCGTAGTCCTTCAGAGTATATCCGATGCTTGCCTCTTCTAATATGGTCAGAACATAACGGCGGAGAAGCGTGATGATATCTTTTTCAATCCAATAAAGGAATTTAACGCCAGGGTGTGCTTTTTCCCTTGGTTTCCTCTTTAGATAGACCGGCAAGGCGTCTTCGGCTTGGTGGTAGATGTCTACAAAGACAAGAGAAGGACTATTCTTCCTCTTCTTAAGATAGGCAAAGCAATCCTCCTTAACGATTTCTATCTTTTCTTTCTTAGGGAAAGAAGGAAGAAGCTCGCTGTTAAAGAGAGCAATGATGTCTTTATCTTTTTCCACAATTGTCACTTTATTGACGTTTTCTTTTATGGAGGTCCTATAGGCATAATAACCAAGGCCTAATCCAAACGTGACAATATCACCATCTGCTTCTTCGATTGCTTTCTTCCTGGTATTGATTTCATGGGGGATGATACTCATCCAGATAACATCGCCCTTCCTTAAAACAGGATAGGTGAATTCATTGTGGAAGTAGCCCACGGGTGTTATTTCACTATAGTCTTTCTTTTCATCATCATTCCTCTCGTCATAGACGAAGGCTTCATAGGGAGAAAAATGGTTATAAGTCAACCTATAATCCTTGATCCTTTTCGGACGGAAAGAAACGTGTTGATAATACGGATTGTTCTTGTATTCTTTTTCATCGAGCAAATCAAAAGAACCAATGTTACAAGAATCAACCCTTTCTTTGTATTCACCCTCAACTTCATCGAGTACGGAAAAGAACGCATTCTTAAATGCGGTCTTTTCTCCTTGCTCTTTTTTCCCAGAGAGATTCAAAAGCTCATCATCGATATCATCATAATGATTGTTTAGATAGTCGTTCAAAAGCTCGGAAGCGGCCCTGTTCAAATTCTTCTGATCGATTAGTGCGTTGAGATAATCAACAATTTCAGGAGTTAAATTCAGTTTCATAGCATCTTTAGTATATTGAAAAATAAGAAAAAGAAAACGGAAATTGTATTGGAAACGCCATACAGAGTTGTCAATAGACTACGCGCGCGAACAATATATATATAATACGAGCAGAAAAAGAAAAAATTATCATTTTTCTGTTGACTAACGGACATTGCAAGAGTAGAATTAATCACGCTGAATGCCATTTCAGCCCGTATTGACGTGTGAAGTTGCTGAAACGCCGACAGCGGTTGTCAACGCTTCAGGTTATTCATACCGAACGGATGCCCATACACAGATCTTGGGTAAAGGAGGTTAACAAATGGCAGAAACAAAATCCATCAGAGTTCGTCTCAAAGGTTATGATCACAAGACCTTAGACGAGGCGGTCAAGAAGATCGTCGAAGCCGCTAAGAAGACTGGCGCACAGGTTGTCGGACCTATCCCGCTTCCTACAGAAAAGAAAGTCTTCACTATTCTGCGTTCCCCATTCACGGATAAGGATTCCCGTGAACAATTCGAAATCCGGACGCACAAACGTTTGATTGATATCAACCAGCCGACAAAGCAGACCATCGACATTCTCAAGAATCTCGACCTTCCTGCTGGTGTCGATGTTGAAATCAAGCTGTAAGGAGGTTAGGCACAGTTTATGAAATCCATTATCGGACGCAAAATCGGAATGACCTCTGTCTTCGCTGAAGACGGTTCCCATTATCCGGTTACTGTTGTCGAAGTGCTCCCCAACGTCGTTTTACAGGTCAAAACCAAGGAAAAGGACGGATACGAGGCACTTCAGGTCGGTTATGAAGACAAGAAAGAAAAACGGGCTAACAAATGCGAACTCGGAATTGCCAAGAAGGCAAATACCGCTCCGAAGTATGTCGTCCGTGAACTTGAAGGCGATGAAATCTATGGTAAGTATGAAGTTGGTGCTTCCTTAGATTGCTCTCTCTTCCAGGCTGGCGACAGGGTCGATGTCACTGGCTTAAGCAAAGGCCACGGATATGTCGGCACCATTAAACGGTATCATGGCACCATCGGTCCGAAGGGGCATGGGTCCGGCTACCATCGTCAGATCGGCTCTTTAGCCACTAACGGACGCTGCAATAACCGTGTCCATGCTGGCAAGAAGAGGTCCGGACATTGGGGACCGAAGGTTCGTACAGTGTTAGACCTTCCGATCGTCGCTGTCTATCCTGATAAGAACTGCATCCTTATCAAAGGCTCCGTTGCTGGTCAGAAACTCTCGATTATCAAAATCCGTTCTGCTATTCGCAACAACGTCAAGAAGCCGGATCTTACTCCGGTTGTCGATTACACCAAAGAGTCCATTGCCGAACTTGAGGCTGCTGAGGCAAAACGCTTAGCCGAAATCGAAGCTAAGACGCCGAAGAAGAAACTCAATCCGAGGAAGAACTCCAAGGCTAGGATGAAGAAGTAAAGCGTGGAGGAGATTACAAATGGCTAACGAAATCAAAAGCCCGGTCCTCGATTATACGGGCAAGAAGGTCGGAGAAGTCGTCCTTCCCGCAGACCTCTTCAATACGGAAATCAATGAATATTCCGTTCAGCGTGCTGTCCGCGTTGATTTAGCTGCACGCCGTGTCGATACTGTTCACACCTTAACCCGTGACATTGTCCATGGTTCTAACCGCAAACCGTGGCGTCAGAAGGGTACAGGCCGTGCCCGTGCCGGAACCACTAACTCTCCGGTTTGGCGTCATGGCGGTGTTGTCTTCGCTCCGAATGGTCAGCAGAATCATGACCTTAAGAGGAACAAGAAGGAACACTATCTTGCCTTCACTTCGGTTCTCACCGAGAAGGCTCAGGGCGGAAATGTTATCGTCTTAACCGGCGAGAAATGTCCGTCCAGGAAGACGAAGGAATTCGCCTTAGCTCTGAAGGCTATCAATGCTGATAGCAAGAAGAACTTACTGGTCTTAGCAGATGACGATGTCAACCTGCTCCGCGCCAGTGCCAACCTTGCCAATGTCAAGGCCGTCTTCGCCGACAATGTCTCGGTTTATGACGTTCTTAATGCTAACAAGGTTATCTTCGTCAAGGATGCCATTCCGGCTCCCTTAGAAGATGAACATGAGGAGGAAGCAAAATAATGGCAGAAGAAAAGAAAGCCGTTGAGGCCGAAGTTCCGGCCTTCGCAACCCGCCCGGCCATCGTTAAAGACTATTCTATCATTAAGCATAGGATTGTTACCGAAGAGACTCAGCGTCTCCAGGCCGAGGAAAATGCCCTTGTCTTCGCAGTCGACAAGAAAGCTACTAAGCTTGAAATCAAGGCTGCTATTCAGGCAATCTTCTCCGCAAAGGTCAAGAGTGTCAACACTAGGAACATTCAGCGTAAGATCCGCCGGGTCGGACGTTATGAAGGTTTCCTTCCGCAGTATAAGAAAGCCATCGTCCGCTTCGATTCTTCCTTCGATTTAGGAAAGATCACTGCTGCCGTCGCCAATGAAGAACAGCAGGCTAACGAAGCCGATGCTAAATAAGGAAAGCAAATTATAGGAGATTACTATGGCAATCAAATCATATCATCCGGTGACTCCTGGAAGGCGTAACTTATCTACCCTTTCTACCAAGGACATCACCAAACAGACTCCTGAAAAAGCTTTACTCCGCCCATTAAAGAAGACTGGCGGACGCAACAATCAGGGTTACATCACTTGCCGTCATATCGGCGGTGGAAACAAACGCAGGTATCGTGTTATCGATTTCAAACGTAACGGAGAAGTCAAAGCTACCGTCTTAGGAATCGAATACGATCCGAACCGTAACTGCCGTATCGCTCTCATCCAGAACGAAGACGGAAAGAAACGTTACATCATCTGCCCGAAGGGCTTAACTGTCGGTGCCATTGTCACTGATGGAAAAGCTGGTGAAATCGAAGTTGGAAACTGCAGGGAACTCGGAAGCATTCCGGAAGGTCTCAGGGTTCACAACGTCGAACTTGAACCTGGCAAAGGCGGACAGGTCTGCCGTGCTGCAGGTACTGGCGCTCAGATCTTAGGACGTGAAGGAAAATACGTCACTCTTCGTCTTGCTTCTGGCGAAGTCCGTAAGTTCAGGTCTTCCTGCCGTGCTACCATTGGTAGGGTTGGCAACGAAGACTTCAACCTTGTCAGCCTTGGTAAGGCTGGCCGCACCCGCTGGCTTGGCGAGCGTCCGACTGTCCGTGGTTCTGCAAGGAACCCGAATGACCATCCACATGGTGGTGGTGAGGGTAAGTGCCCTGTCGGCTACGATGCACCGCGTTCTCCGTGGGGCCGTCGCTTAAGGGGTGTTAAGACCCGTGCTAAGAAGAAACCGAGCAATCGTCTGATTGTCCGTCGCCGCAATGGCAAGTAAATAGGAGGAGTGATTCATCATGTCTCGTAGTTTAAAGAAAGGACCGTATTGCGATCCTAAGCTCCTCAAGAAGATTCAGGAGCAGAATAAAGCCGGCAAGAAAGAGGTCATCAAGACCTGGTCTCGCCGTTCCGCCATCTTCCCGGATTTCATCGGACACACTCTTTCCGTCCACAACGGTCATGCGTTTGTTCCGGTCTATATCACTGAAGATAGGGTCGGTCATAAGTTAGGCGAATTCGTCTTCACCCGTACCTTCACTCATCATCGCTCTGGCGATGACGCCGATGCCACGACGAAGGCCGCCAAGTAAGGAGATCCATCATGGCTACTGAAGAAAAGAAAACTGTAATTGCCGAAGAAGAAGCTCCGGCAAGCAAGAAAGCTGCTCCTAAGAAGGCAGCTAAGGCCACCAAGGCCAAGAAAGCAGTCCAGAAAGAAGCTGTTGAAGAAAAGAAAGAAGAAGTCAAAGAAGCCCCTAAGGCTACCGAAGCTTCTGCTAAGCTTATCAACTACGGCGTCACTCCGCGTAAGGTCCGTCTTGTTATTGACCTTGTCCGCGGCAAAGACCTTGCTACTGCTTATGCCATCTTAGACAACTGCCCGAAGAGGTGTGCTCATGACATCAAGAAGCTCATCCAGTCTGCTGAGGCAAATGCCGTCAACAACTTCAAGATGGATGCTTCTACTCTCTACATCGCCAGCATCACTGCTAACGATGCCGTCAAACTGAAACGCAGGCTTCCACGTGCTAAGGGATCTGCTTCCGGCTTGATCAAACGTTGGTCACATGTCTTCGTCACTCTGAAAAATAAGGAGGCCAAGTAATCATGGGTCAGAAAGTTAATCCAAACGGCTTACGTTTGGGCATCAACCGTGACTGGTCCAGTCACTGGTGTGCGGATAAGAAAACCTTCCCGAAGTATCTTCACGAAGATATCCTGATCCGTAATTACCTTGAACCGCTCTTAGACGGAATCAAGGCAGGTCTCAGCCACATCGATATCGAACGTATCAAGAACAGCATCAAGATTTCCATCTTCGCTTCCCAGCCGGCTCTTGTTATTGGCACCGATTCTGCTCAGATCAATGCTATCAAGAAGAACCTTGTCAAGATCCTTAAGAAGGATCCGAAGAACATCGAAGTCAGCATTGTTGAAGTCAAGAATCCTGACTTAGATGCAAGGCTTGTTGCCAAGGATATTGCTCATCAGCTCGAAGAGCGCGGTTCTTACCGTGTTGTTCAGAAGAAAGCTATCCAGCGCGTCAGGCATGCAGGTGCTAAAGGCTGCAAGACGAGGACGAAGGGACGTATCGGCGGTGCTGAAATCGCCCGTTATGAAGAATACCGTGAAGGTGTTCTCTCCCTCCATACTCTCCGTCAGCCGATTGATTACGCTTACTATCCGGCCCATACCACCTATGGTGTCATCGGTGTCAAGGTCTGGATTGCTCTCCCGGATAACTACAAAGAACTCCGGGAACGTCGTCCGGAAGAGACCGGACGCTTCGGCCGTGGCCGTTTCAATGGCCGCCGTCCGAACAATTCTTCCCGTCCTTCTCGTCCAGCTGCTCCGGCTGTTACGCCGAATGCAGAAAAGGATGAAGGCGCTAAGAAAGGAGAATAAGCCATGTTACAGCCAAAAAGAACAAAGTGGCGTCGTAACCACTTGGTCCGTCCTAAAGCAAAAGCCAGCCGTTTAGTCACGGTTGCCTTCGGCGAGTATGGATTAAGGGCCACCCAGGGCGGATACCTTTCGAACCGTCAGCTCGAAGCTGCCCGTGTTGTCTTATCCCGTTTCACGAAGAAGGCCGGCAAGGCCTATATCCGTGTCTTCCCGGATGTCGGCATCACTAAGAAACCAGCTGAAGTTCGTATGGGTGCCGGTAAAGGTGATGTCAACGGCTGGTTCGCAGTCGTTGAACCTGGCACAATCAGGATGGAAATCGGCGGAATTTCGGAAGCAGATTGCAAAGAGGCCTTACATCAGGCCGGCTATAAGCTCTCTGTCCAGTCCCGCATTGTCAAGAAAGGCGAGGAAAACAAATAATGACCATTGAAGATGTTCGCAAATTATCTGACAAAGACCTCGCTTCCAAGGTCTATGAACTGAAAGGTGAGCTTCTCACCCTTCGCTTCCAGGCCAAAGCCGGTCAGTTAGACAACGGCGCTAAGATCAGCGCCTGCCGCAAGGACATCGCCCGTCTTCTGACGGTCGAGAACGAGCGCAAAAAAGCTGCTGCAGAAAAAGCTGCAGAAGCCAAGTAATAAGGAGGCTATAGAATCATGGCTGAAGAAATGAAACAGGTCATTGAGGCCTCTCACAAACGTCGCTTACAGGGTGTTGTCGTCTCTCACAAGAGGCAGAAAACTATTGTTGTCGAGACTGAGAACTACAAAGCTCATCCGATTTACAAGAAACGTGTTTCTGTCCGTAAACGTTACAAAGTCGACGACCGCAACGATGCCGCTAAGGTCGGAGATGTCGTTATCTTCGAGGAATGCCGTCCGCTTTCCCACGACAAACGCTTCCGCTTAGTCGAAATCGTCAAGAAGGGAGAATAGTGTATGGTTCAGAACGAAACTAACCTTGTCGTTGCCGATAACTCCGGCGCAACAAGCGTTCGCGTCTTCCGCAGGCTTGGCGGTTCCTTCCGTCGCAATGCTACGGTCGGAGATGTCGTTATCTGTGCAGTCAAGAGTGCCATCCCGAATGGCAAGGTCAAGAAGTCCGATGTCGTTAAAGGTGTTATCGTTCGTGTCAAGAAAGCTTATCAGCGCCGTGATGGTTCCACCATCAAGTTCGATGATAATGCTGTTGTCCTGATCAACGATGATGGCACTCCGAAGGGCACCCGTGTCTTCGGACCTGTCGCCCGTGAACTTCGTGAAAAGGGCGATAAGTATAGGAAGATCGTCTCTCTGGCGGTCGAAGTCCTTTAATCCTTGGAGGTCTATCGAATGAAAATTAAAACTGGAGATACCGTCATCGTCATTTCCGGCGATGATAAGGGAAAGACCGGCAAGGTCATCAAAGCTCTTCCGAAAGAAGAGAAAGTCATTGTCGAAGGCGTCAACGTCAACAAGAAGCACGTCAAGCCGACTCAGGGAGCTCCGAAGGGTTCCATCAAAGATGTCACCCTTCCGATCCATGTCAGCAAGGTTGCTATCTTAGATGCTAAGACAAAGAAAGCCACCAAGGTCGCCTATAAGGCCGACAAGGATGGCAAGAAGGTTCGTATCGCCAAGAAATCTGGCGAAATCATCAAGTAAGGAGGAGAACCATGGCTGAAGAAAAGAAAAACGGCGTGTCCGTCAAAAAAGCCCACAACCAGGGAAATCAGAAGGCCAAGATTGTCTCCCGCCTTCAGAAACAATACGAAGAGGAAGTTGTTCCTGCCTTAAGGAAGGAATTCGGCTACTCTTCCGTAATGGAATGCCCGAAACTTGTCAAGATCATCCTTAACAGGCGTCTTGGCGAAGCTGGACATAACGAGAAGTCTGTCGAAGAGGCTGTCAACGAGAGGACCATCATCGCTGGTCAGCATCCGGTCGTCACCAAAGCTAAGAAAGCTATTGCTAACTTCAAGCTTCGTGAAGGCGATGCTGTCGGTGTCAAGGTTACCCTTCGTCGCACCCGCAGGTACGACTTCTTAGACAAATTCGTTTCTATCGATCTTCCGCGTGTCCGCGACTTCCGCGGTATCAGCAAAGATTCCTTCGATGGCCGTGGAAACTACTCCACTGGTGTCAAGGAACAGCTCATCTTCCCGGAAATTCAGTACGATAAGGTTACTCGTACTCAGGGAAGGGATGTCGTCATCGTTACGACTGCCAAGACCGATAAAGAGGCCTATGCCCTGCTTGAAAAGCTTGGCATGCCGTTCAAGAAATAGGAGGCAGAATCATGGCACGTAAAGCACTTGAAATCAAATGCGAAGGTCCGAAGAAATTCCCGAAGACCCAGAACTACCATCGTTGCTCGCGCTGTGGCCGTGTCCACGGCTATCTGCGTCAGTTCGGCTTATGCCGTATCTGTCTGCGTGAAATGGCCTACAAAGGCGAAATCCCGGGAAGGCATAAGTCTTCTTGGTAAGGAAAGGAGATCAAAATGGTCAATGATTCTATCGCGGATCTCTTAACTCGTATCCGCAATGCTAATCTGAGCAAGAACAGCACCGTCTCTCTTCCTTATTTCAAAAGGGGTGAGCAGATCGTTGCTATCCTGAAAAACGAAGGATTCATCGTTTCTTACGATGTTCATCCGTTAGAAGGAAAACCGTACAAGGAACTTACGATTACTCTTAAATATGATTCTAAGGGAAATCGTATCATCTCCGGTATCAAGGAAATCTCCAAACCGGGTCTCCGTGTTACGGCTTCTGTCGATGAGCTTCCGAGAGTCTTAAACGGACTCGGCATTGCTATCATCTCGACGTCTAAAGGTGTCAGGACTGATAAGCAGGCCCGTAAGCTCAATGTTGGTGGCGAAGTCATCGCCATCGTTTGGTAAGGAGGATAGGATAATGTCTCGTATCGGAAGAGAGCCTATCGCCATCCCTGAGGGAGTTACGATTTCCTTCGTTGGAAATGAAGTCACCGTCAAGGGACCGAAGGGAACACTTACAAAGAAGTTCAATCCCCACATCACTTTTGAAGAAAAGGACGGCAAGTTCTATTGCAAACGTCCTTCTGACGCAATTGTGAGGAAGAGGAACCATGGCACTGCTCGTTCCGTTATCAACGGAATGGTCGAAGGTGTCACCAAGGGATTCACTAAGATTCTTGTTATCAAAGGTGTCGGCTACCGTGCTGAAAGGCGTGGAAGCGACCTTGTCCTTCACCTCGGACGCAGCCACGAAGATGTGGTCAAGCCGATTGAAGGCGTCAAGATTTCCATCAATACCAAGACTCTTGAAATCAATGTCGAAGGTATTGATAAACAGTTAGTCGGACAGCAGGCTGCTGTCATCCGTGCGCTCCGCAAACCGGAATGCTATCACGGAAAAGGCATCCGCTACAAAGACGAAGTCGTTACGTTACGTGCACCGGCCAGCGCAAAGAAGTCTGCTGCTGGTTCCGCTGCCTAATCGGGAGGGTAAAACATGTACACTACATTCAACAAGAACAAACAGCGTTTACATCGTCACGTCCGGATCCGTGCCAAAATCTCCGGATCCGCTACTTGCCCTCGTATCTCTGTCTATCGTTCCAACAAGTTCATCTATGCTGCTCTGATTGACGATGAGAAGGGCGTAACACTTGCTTCCTCTACTTCCGCTAAGCTTGGCTTGGACAATCCGTCCAATGTTGCTGCTGCAGAAGCAGTCGGTGCTGATTTAGCAAAGAAGGCCGGCGAATTGAAGATTACCAAGGCTGTCTTCGATCGTTCCGGTTATCTGTATCATGGTCAGGTCAAAGCTCTGGCCGAGGCTTGCCGTAAAGGCGGCTTAGCCTTCTAGAAAGAGGATTATCATGGCAGAAGAACAGAAGAACAACGTCGCCCCGGCTCAGGCCGAGGTCAAGGCTGAAGCAAAAGCTGATCAGTCTGCTGCTCAGGGTAAAGGAAACGGCTTCAAAGGCCGTTCCGCCCAGGGCGGTCGCCGTTTCTCCCGTGGCAATGGCCGCGGAAGCCGTCGCCCGAGGGAAAAGATCTATGACGAGAAAGTCGTCAAGATCTCCCGCGTCGCCAAGGTCGTTAAAGGCGGAAAACGTGTCCGCTTCACCGCTCTTGTCGTTATCGGAGACGGAAAAGGAAAGTATGGCTACGGACTTGGAAAATCCAACGAAGTCCCGGATGCCATCAAGAAGGCTCTTAGCGCTGCCCGTCGCAATGTTCGCAAGAGGGACATCGCCAAGAACCACTCCATCGCTCACCCTGTCAGGGGCCACTTCGGCGCAACTGAGGTCTTCCTCAAACCTGCACCGGAAGGTACCGGACTTGTCGCCGGCGGTGCTGTCCGTGCCGTCCTTGAATTAGCTGGTGTCAAGAACGTCTACTCCAAGACTTATGGAGCCCGTTCTCAGGCCAACGTTATCAAGGCTACTGTTGATGGTCTGCTTCAGCTGAAGTCCTTCGAAGGAGTTCAGCTTGCCCGCTTCGGTAAGAAGCCGGAAGTCAAAGCCGAAAAGGCTGAGACTAAAGAAGCCAAGTAAAGGAGGAAGGACCAATGGAGTTAGGATCGTTAAAAATTGCCAAAGGTTCCCGTCACCTTCCCAAACGTGTCGGTCAGGGTATCGGCTCCGGAAGGGGCAAGACCTCTACCCGCGGTGTCAAAGGTCAGGGCGCCCGTCAGGGACGCAAGGTTCCGGTTGGATTCGAAGGCGGTCAGCTGCCTTTATTCCGCCGTGTTCCGAAGCATGGCTTCACCAACTATGGCCGTGTCGAATATACTATCCTCACGCTTTCTGATTTAGAAGGCTTCGAGAATGGTGCTACTGTCACTCTGACTTCTTTAGTTTTCGCTGGTCTTATCCGGAATCTTAACAAACCGGTCAAGATCGTCGGAACTGGCGAGCTCACCAAGAAGCTCGAAGTCAAAGTCCAGGGCTTCACCAAATCCGCTAAGGCTGCTATTGAGAAAGCCGGTGGAAAGGCCGAGGTTGTCTCTTTAAAGGATGCCCGCGTCGAATTCCACAAATCTCTCAATGACCTTGCAGAAAAGGCCGCCGAAGAGGATAAGTAATGAAAAAGGTAGCCGCGTTTTTCCATAACAAGGATTTGTTGAATCGTATTCTCTTTACGTTTGCCATTTTCCTTGTTTTCCGAATCGGATCGGCTATCACTGTGCCTGGAGTTCAGACTAACCAGGATATCTTCGCAGATACTACCAACGCCCTTTCTATTCTAAATAGGATGGGCGGAGGTGCTCTGCAGAACTTCTCCTTAATGGCTCTGGGCGTCTCCCCTTATATTACTGCCCAGATTATTATCCAGCTTCTCTCAATGGATGTCCTTCCTGCCTTAACGCAGAGGACGAAAGAGGGAGAAACAGGCCGAAAGAAAATCGATGTTGTTACCCGTTTGCTCTCTGTTGTATTAGCAGCTGTGCAAGCATATGGTATCATCGTTGCCCTTCGGAACAATTCTGAGGCCATTACGGTCTTAGATACCTCTCCTTGGGGTTATACGAAAGTCATTCTCTTCATGGTTGCTGGTTCTCTCATCCTGACTTGGATGGGTGACCAGATTACGGATAAGGGTATCGGAAACGGTATCTCAAGGTTAATCTTCGCTGGTATCATTTCTTCGCTTCCTTCTCAGCTTACATCGGCATTCAAGGAATATCTGTCCTCTTCGACAGTTGACTCTGCGGATCCGTCTCTGATCTTGGAAGGCAGCGTTCGTCTTGTTGTTTATCTCCTTGCCAGGTTCCTTATCGTCGTCTTTGTTACCTTCATCGAATCCTCGGTGCGTAAGTTGCCAGTCAGTCACTCGAATACGAGTCAGAGCACTGAATTATCTTCTCAGCAATCTTCTTTCCTTCCAATCAAGGTCAATGCTTCTTCTGTCAGGCCGGTTATCTTCGCTTCCAGTATCAGGAGGGCTCCATCGATTCTTGTTTCCCTGTTCTCCAACGGCAATCCGCCGGCTTGGGCAGAGAAAATCGAAGAGGTCTTCAATTTTCAGGCAAGGACAAAGAGGGGAGATAACTTCTCCTTCCCATGGGGACCCATCATCTATGCGGTTCTCATTATCGCCTTCTCATACTTCTACGCTCAGCTGGAAATCAACCCCGAACGAATCGCTGAGGACTTCCAGACGAGTGGTACTTACATCACTGGTATCAAACCGGGTAGGGAAACTGAAAGGTATATCTCCCGTATCTTGAACCGAATTACGTTTAGGGGTTCTCTGGCACTTACGGCTATTGCCTTATTGCCGGTCATCCTCTCCTTGACCGGTGCTGTTCCTTCTTCTCTTTCATTAGGCGGAACAGGATTGATCATCGTTGTCGGTGTCGCCTTAGAAGTCAACAATCAGATTAATGGTATCCTTGCTGGTCAAGGTTTTGCAGAGAGTGAATTGTAAAATGGAAAACGTTAAAAACCACGGTTTAAACATCATCTTGCTCGGTCCCCCTGCTGCAGGAAAGGGAACTCAGTCCGAGCTGATTGTGAAGAACTACAAAGTCCCTCACATTTCTACCGGAGACAGGTTCCGGGAAGCCATCAAGAATCAGACAAAGCTTGGTGTTGAGGCTCAGTCTTACATCAATGCTGGTAAACTGGTTCCAGATGAAGTTACGATTGGTCTTGTCGAAGAACGTCTTTCCCAGGAAGACTGCAAAGAAGGATTCCTTCTTGACGGATTCCCACGTACGGTGAAGCAGGCTGATGCTTTGGAAGCCAGGCTTGGCAAGCAGGGTCGCAGCATTAATGCTGTTATCTGCTTCGTCGCGGATAACGAGGAACTCACGAAGCGAATCGTGAATCGTCGGGTTTGCCCGAAATGCGGTGCTAGTTACAATTTGCTTACTAAGAAGCCGTTAGTCGATGGAATCTGTGATTCCTGTCATAGTCCTTTGATTCATCGTGACGATGACCGGGAAGACAGCTTCAAGACTCGTCTTCAGGCATACGAAAAACAGACTTCACCTCTCATTGCCTACTACAAAGAGAAGGGTGTCTTGAAGGAAATCAATGCCTTACAGGGAATCGATGAAGTCTATTCAGACGTTGTCAATGCCTTAAAGGCTCTGGTCAAATGAGCAGGATTTCCATCAAAAACGAATCTGAAAGGAAGAAGAGGATTGTGGCCGGGAACAAACTCGGCCACATCTTCGACCTCCTCCGTCCGGAAATCAAACCTGGTCGGTCCACCTACGAGATCAATAAGCTCGCAGAGAACTTGATCAAGGATTCGGGCGGCAAACCTAATTTTGCACTCGAGCCGGGCTATCGCTGGGCTGTCTGTGCAAGTGTAAATGCGACATTGATTCACGGAATTCCTTCCAAGAACATCATTCTCAAGGAAGGTGATATTCTGTCAATCGATAGGGGAAACCTCGACAATAATGGCTATAACGGTGACGCTTGTCGAACCTTCCCTGTTGGAAATATCTCCGATGAAGCGCAAAAGCTCATCCGCTGCACCGAAGAATGTTTCTATGCTGCTTATAAAGTCTGTCTTCCGGGCCATCATCTCTATGAGATTTCCATGGCACTCCAGAAGACCGCCGATAAATATGGTTATTCACTCTGCAAAGAGTATGGAGGCCATGGTATTGGCAGAAGCATGCATGAAGATCCCTTCATTCCCAACTACTATGATTCCTCCCTCGGCTTAGGTCCGTTCCTGAGACCAGGAAGGTGTATTGCGATTGAACCAAGGGTCAGGTCAGGGGCAAGTGACATCATCACCCTGGATGATTCCTGGGGCGTGGTCAGCAAAGACGGAAAGCTGACATGCCATTACGAAAACGATGTGATTATCACCGAAAATGGTCCGATTATCACGTCCGTTGATGAAAACGTCCGACAGCACTTAAAGGAGTTAGGAACGATTGCATGAGCAGAGAAGATTTCATCCGTAGGGAAGGCATGGTTCTTGAAAACCTGCCTGCAGAGAAGTTCTCGGTACAGCTTGAAGGCGGTGCCATTATCCGAGCTAGGGTATCCGGAAAAAGGAGAAGGAACAAAATCCGTATCCTTCCTGGCGATAAAGTTACGGTGGAAATCTCCCCGTATGATGTCACAAATGGTAGAATAGTCTATCGGTATAAGTAGTTGAAGAAGAAAAGGAGAAACTCACAATGAAAGTAAGAGCTTCAGTAAAGCCGATCTGCGATAAATGCAGAGTTATCAAACGTAAGGGTCGTGTCAGGGTCATCTGCTCTAATCCGAAACATAAGCAGAGACAGGGTTAAAGAAAGGACTATAGGAATATGGCTCGTATTGCTGGTGTTGATATCCCGAACGATAAGCAGCTTGTTTATTCCCTCCGTTATATCTACGGAATCGGAAGGACTACTGCTAAGAAAATCTGTGCCGATGCCAAAGTCGATGGAACCAAACGTGTCAAGGATTGCTCCGAAGAAGAGCTTACTGCCGTTCGTGCTGAAGTCGCAAAATATGTTGTCGAAGGTGATTTACGTCGTCAGGTTGCCTTAGACATCAAACGTCTCGAAGAAATCGGAACCTATCGCGGACAGCGTCATAAACGTTCGCTTCCGTGCCGTGGTCAGCGGGACAAGACAAACGCTCGTACCTGCAAGGGTCCGCGTAAAACTGTTGCTAACCATAAGAAGGCAACTAGGTAATAGGAGGAAAAAGAAGTCATGGCTGCTACTACTAAAACTACTGCCAAAGCAAAGAAGACGACTATCCGTAAGAAGAAAGCCCGTCTTAACTTTACCAAAGGCGTTGCACACATTCACGCTTCCTATTCGAATACGATTGTTTCCATTTCCGATGAGGAAGGAAAAGTCATCGCTTGGGCTAGCGCAGGAACTTCTGGTTATTCCGGAAGCCGTAAATCCACTCCGTTCGCTGCTCAGCTTGCTGCAACCAATGTTGCCAAGGTCTGCGTTGATCGTGGATTAAAGAGCGTTGATGTCGAAATCAAGGGTCCTGGCCCGGGCCGTGAGACTGCTGTCCGTGCTTTAGAAGCTGCTGGATTAAAGGTCTTATCTATTGCGGATGTCACTCCGATTCCGCACAACGGCTGCCGTCCGGCAAAGCGTCCTCGTGGCTAAAGGAAAAAGGGAAGGAGAGTCTGAATGAAAGAATTCGAACAACCGAAATTCGAGATCGGCAAAGCCGATGTGACGAATACGTCCGGCCGTTTCACAATCTCACCGCTTGAGCAAGGCTATGGTGTTACGATTGGAAACGCACTCCGGAGAGTCCTTCTCTCCTCTCTGCCCGGCTTAGCCGTCTATGCTATCGAAGTCGAAGGTGCTCGTCATGAGTACACTCCTCTCGAGGGCGTCAGGGAAGATCTCACACAGATCGTCCTGAATATCAAGAATCTTGTCCTCAAGGATGATTCCGATAAAAAAGATGCTGATTATGTCCTCCGTCTGGATGTTCAGAATAAGGTCAATAGCAATAACGGAGAAGAAAAGGCCGTCAAAGCCGGCGATATCGTCTGCCCGGATAGGGTAACGGTCGTTAATAAAGATAGGCCGCTCTGCACTTTAAGCGAAGGCGGTCATATCAAGATGGTTCTCCATGCAAAGAAAGGCCGTGGCTTTGTCACTGCTGAGGAGAACAAGGATCCGTCCTGGCCGTTAGGACGTATCGCTGTCGATTCCAACTATTCTCCTATCGAAAAAGTTCAGGTCAAGGTCGAACCGACCCGTGTTGGCTATGATGCTTCTTATGAGAAGCTTATCATTGAAGTCAAGACGAATGGTTCGATGGCTCCGAGCGATGCTGTCGCTCTTGCAGGAAAGATCTTAGATGAGCATTTCAAACTCTTTGAAGAGCTTGATGCTGCCGTCAAGTCTGCAACTGTCAGGTCTGTCAGCGAAGAGAAAACAGAAAACAAGTATTCTGCAAGGACACTTGAAGATCTCGATCTCTCTGTCCGTTCCTACAACTGTCTTAAGCGTAATGGCTTAAAGACCGTTCAGGATCTCTGCAACAGGAAGGAATCTGAGCTTAGGACTGTCCGTAACCTCGGAAAGAAGTCCTACAAAGAAATCCTGGACAAACTTGCGGTGTATGGCTTATACCTGCAGCGCGACGATTCGTCGAAGTAATTAAAGTGAGGTAATCTACAATGGGTACGATTGGAAGAAGCAATGTCCATGGCAAAGGCGGTGTCCGCTTTAAGACCGGATGGACCTATAGCCGTGAGAAATCCAGGCTTCGTAATGTCATCAGCCAGAGGATTGTTACTGGTCATGTCGAAGTCACTCTTGCTGTTGCAAAGCGTGCTCAGCAGGATGCAGAGCGTTTAGTCACCTATGCAAAGAAAGGTGATTTAGCTGCTCGTCGTCTTGCTGCCCGTTATGTTCACGAAGAGTTCAAGGATCCAAAGACTGGAAAGAACGCTCTTCAGATCCTCTTCGAAGTCTATGGCAAGAAGTATAAAGATCGCAATGGCGGTTACACCCGGGTCTTAAAGACCTACAACCGTCGTGGTGATAATGCTCCGATGGCCATCTTAGCCTTCGTCGACTAATTCTGGAAACTGAAAAAGCCTGGGGCGAAGAACCTCAGGCTTTTCTAATGATGGTGCCGCCAAGAAGAATCGGACTTCCGACCTGCTGATTACGAATCAGCCGCTCTACCAACTGAGCTATAGCGGCAGCGAATAATATTTTACCTTTTCGCTTTTCGTTCTGCAACAGAATCTTTAAATTCCGCTGTATATCCTTCTCTCTTTCTTTCTTTTTTCGATATAATAATAAATGGTGGTTTCGTATGGAAAATAAAAGTCGTGTTATTTTATATAAAGAGTTACGGGATAAGATAGCGAACAGGGATACGTATTCCTTTGAGGAAACAAAGACGAGGAAGAAGCATCTCCCTTCTTCTCTTCCTAAAACGAAGGAAGAAAAGAAGGAACCGAGTTCAAACACTCCCGTGGTGACTACTTCCACTTTGTCTTTGTCTGTCGAGGAACTGAGGAAGGCAAAAGACGAGCTGGATAAAAAACAGATGGAAGAGGAGACAAAGAAACTCTATTTAGAAAAACATAAGAAGGAAAAGAAAGAGAAAATGTTGAAGCGTGTTTTCTTATCTCTTGCCTTAGCTGCTGTTTTAGCAGTCGTGATTCTGATTATTGTCTTTGTCTGGAAAGGAAGCCGAGGATGAAACTTTATTCTATTGCTATTGACGGGCCTGCTGCGAGCGGAAAATCCACAGCTGCGAAAGGCGTAAGCAAAGCGCTTGGTTTTCTCTATATTGATACCGGAGCAAGGTATCGTGCTTTCACTTTATATAGGCTAAAAGAGAAAAAAGATACCAAGTCGAGAGAAGATGCAATCTCTCTTCTTCCTTCTTGCCATATCGAGGAAGACAAAGAGGGAAACACCTATTTGAACGGAGAAAATGTCAGTGAGCAGATTCGTACTCCTGAAGTCTCTAATCAGGTTTCCTATGCTTGTGCGCATTTGGAAGTCCGTGAGAAAATGGTGGCTCTTCAACGGGAAATGGCGAAAAGCCAGTCTGTTGTCAGGGATGGACGAGATATTGGTACTGTCGTTCTTCCAAATGCGGATCTGAAAGTCTATCAGATTGCCTCTGCACAAGCTCGTGCAAAAAGACGATATGAAGAATTTGTGAAAAAAGGCATCCCGTGTTCAAGGGATGAAATCCTTAAAGATATTCAGCGGCGTGATTATATTGATTCACATCGCGAGAATTCTCCTCTTACGAAAGCCGAAGACGCTATTGTGCTAGATACTTCAGACAGGACGATTGAAGAGGAAACCAAGGCGATTTTAAGCCTATTTGAACAGAAAGCAGGTATTAAATGGAAGAACTAGGAACTATTGCTTTAGTTGGATCTCCTTCTAGTGGAAAGTCAACTTTATTCAATCGTCTTACGGACGAAGTAAAGGAAATCACTGGTAAGGAATTTGGCATCACAAGAGATCGTAACTACGGAACAGGACACTGGCTGGATAAGACTTTTACCTTAATCGATACTGGCGGTATTACACAGGAGAAGATTCCGTTCCAAAAAGAAGTCCAGAATCAAGTCGAACTTGCAGAAAAAGAAGCCGACCTTATTTTCTTTGTGGTAGATGGAAGAGTCGGAAGGAGCAACAATGACCTTTTCGTTGCTGAAAAGCTTAGGGCGTACAAAAAGAAAGTCAGGCTGATTGTCAATAAAATCGATGATACGACTAGGCTTGGAAATGTCTACGATTTTTATTCTTTAGGTCTTGGCGATCCTTATGCCATTTCGGCTGAACATGGTCTGGGATTAGGTGATAGGCTTGATGATGCAATTTCCCGTCTCCCGAAAAAACAAATCCATGATTATAAGGGTTCTTTGACCTTTGCTTTGTTAGGACGTCCAAATGTTGGTAAATCCTCTCTTGCCAATGCTATTCTTGGCCAGGAACGTGTTATTGTTTCTCCGAGGTCTGGTACCACAAGAGACAGTGTTGATATCCCCTTCACTCGGAACGGAAAGAAATATGTCAGGATTGATACCGCTGGCGTGAAACGGCCAGGCAAGGTCGAAGAGGATTTGGATAAATTCGCTGTAATTCGTTCGGCAGATGCTGCCAAGCGTGCTGATGTGATTCTTCTTCTGATTGATGCTTCTGAGGGACTGGTCAGCCAGGATATTCGCGTAACCTCTTATGCCAGGGACAATAACAAACCTGTTGTTCTGGTTGTCAATAAATGGGATCTTCATGCTCATGGCCCGCAAGATCAACAGAATTTCGTTAAGGAAAGGAAAGCGTATTTGCGTTTCCTTGACTTTGCACCAGTTGTCTTTACCTCTGCCATTAATGCTACCAATATCAATGCCATATTCAAGGCTAGGGATGATATTGAAACGAATTTGAATAAGAAAGTCCCTTCTTCGCTTTTGAACTCCTTAATTAGGCGTGCTCAGCTTGATAATGAGGCCCCGGATTTCAATGGCGGACGTCTGAAAATCAGTTACATTACACAGACAAAGGATTCCATTCCTACTTTCATTGTATTCTGCAACAATCCAAATTATTTCCATTTTTCCTATAAACGTTATTTGGAAAATGTTATTCGGAAGGAATTCGGTTTTGACAACTGCCCTATTCGATTATTGATCCGTGCCAAGCGGGAAGATAATATCGGAAGGAAGTAGTCTTTGTTCCTTATTTCTCGGACTATAGACTTGAAACTTCAAGCTAAATGTTAATATCCTGCCTTAAAAAGTCCTTTAAAGTCCTTTAAATAAGCATGAATTCAAAAATATTTGCATTTGTCGTTCATTCGTGGTATCTTAACCATACATAGAAAGGAGTTTCAGCTGATGGAAGATAAAAAGATTATCACCAAAGAAGATATTGCTGAACAATTAGTGACGAAAGCCCGTAGGAAGAAAGGCGATGCAGTCCAGGTTGTCGAGGCTGTCTTTGCAGAAATTGCTAAAGGCTTAGTTGATCCGGATTTCGGAACGGTTAAAATTGCAGGCTTCGGTCAGTTTACTCTGGTTGAACGTCCAGAACGTGAAGGCGTCAATCCTGCTTCTCCTAAAGAGAAGATTACAATCCCCTCTTCGAAAGCAGTCAAGTTCAAACCATCCAAGACCTTAAAAGACTTGGTCAACGAAAAGTAGTTTCCGGTTTTTCTTGAATTGATTCTTTGGCCGCTATAATATATAGCGGCCTTTTTTATGAAAATAGAATTAGAAAAAAATGTCCAAGATGTTGTGAACTTGATTTCCGAAAAACTAGGCAAAGAGAATATCTTCTTAGTTGGCGGATTCGTTCGTGACAAGCTTAGGAATAAAAAGAGCAAGGATATTGATTTCGCTGTCTCGTTAGATCCCGAAACGGTGAAAAGGGCATTTCCGTATGGCTATGCCTCTCCTTTTGGTACGGTTTCCTTTAAGCTGAATGGTTTTTCTATCACATTGGCGTCGAGGAGAAAAGAAAACGGCTACCAGGATTACCGTCATCCTGGAAATCTTATTTTTGTCAGCACCATTGAGGAAGACTTCAAGCGTCGTGATTTTACTATCAATTCCTTGTATGCGAATACGGAGGGTGAAATCATTGATCCTAGTAGACGTGGCTTAAGAGATATTCAAAAGCACAGACTTGTCAGGATTGGCTCTCCAAAAAAACGTTTAGAAGAAGATCCACTCCGTATTCTTCGTGCTTACCGTTTCAGCAAAGAAAGGAATCTTAAGATTACGCATCGGCTGCACCATGCCAGGAGGAAAACACGGGACTTGATTATTAATCTCAAGAAGACGAAAATCAAAGAAGAAGTGAACAAGTGCCCAGCAGAGTACCAGAAAGAAATGATTAAGCTGCTGAATCTTGATTTTGCCTATACGAAAGGAGAATGATATGGAAATCAATTATCAGGACTTTGACTTTAAATCCAGGCTTATTAAGCGTTATCTTAATTATGAACTGAGCGAGAATGACGTTATGGTTATTCTTGTTTCCGATGAATTGCTGAAGGATGAACCAAATAGGCTTTTGACAGCGGATTCCTTAGCTCCTTTTATGCATCTTTCCCCGGATGATATTGATGCCTGCCTAGCAAGACTTATGCAGAAAAAGGTCATTAGCATGGAAAAGGCCGGCAATTCTTATTGTTCTTCCTTGGTTTCTTTTAAGAAAAAATTGTTTGACGATTTCATCAAAGATACTTTATTAAGACAGGAAAACGGAAAAGAAGTTAAGGCCGATAATGAATTCTATGATTATGTTCAGCACCTTCAAGGAAGTAAGGAAATCTCTTCTGTTCAACGGCAATACCTTTCTCGTTGGCTCCAAGATGGAGTAAGCCAAAGTAGGATAAAAGAGGCCCTGGAAAAGTCCCTGCGCCCTTCTGGAATTTCTTTTTCCAGTGCAGATAAGAGGATTCGTGAAAGGCAGAGAAGCCAAGGACGTTCGACCATCGGAACTTCGACTGTAAACGAGAAGACCGGTAAGAAAGTCGATTATAGTGATCTGTTCAATAACGAGGACTGGACGATTGACTCGGGTAAATAAGGCAAAAGAAGTTGCATCTTATTTGAATAGCGCCTATCCGCCTACCAACTCTTTTCTTCATTATAAAAAGGATTGGGAACTTCTTTTTGCTGTTATCTTATCGGCTCAGGCAACCGATAAGTCAGTCAATGAGGCCACAGAGCATCTGTTTGCTCAATTTCCGGATTTAAAAGACTTTACAGCAGCAAATCTAGAAGGAATATTGAAGTGCATCCGTCATGTCGGCCTAGGAAAAAGCAAAGCGAATTACTTAATTGAGACCTCCTCCATTCTTTTAAACAAATTTGATGGAAAAGTTCCTAAAGACAGAAAGCTTTTAAGGCAACTTCCAGGCGTAGGATACAAGACCAGCGGTGTTGTGCTTGCAGAATTGTATGATTATCCTTTTATTCCAGTAGACACTCACATTTTTCGAGTGTCTCATCGCATCGGACTTGTGAACGATAAACTTACCCCAGAACAGACAGAGCCGGAACTTGAAAAGTTATTTAAAGGAGAACATGCAATCGACAGGCATCATTCCTTGATCCTTTTTGGCCGTGAAAGGTGCAAGAGCCAGGTACCCAATTGTGAAAAGTGTCCCTTTTCTTCCTTCTGCAATTACAACAAAGCAAGCAGAAAACTCAAATCAAAGAAAAAATGAGATTAGGACTAAGGAAAAGAAATATTAGACACTTAACCATTATCCTATAGAAAACAAAAAATATTTCAATTTAAAGTAATAAGTCCAAAATTCTATGGTAGAATAAAATATGGTAAAAGCTTTTCGGTCCAGAAATTCCTTTTGCCGGCCTCAGGGGTATCCCTGAGGTTTTTTTCATAAAAAAACCGAGTGATTTTGTCACTCGGCTTTTAGATTATTTCGCTAAGAAGAGAAGCTGTTTGCCATCCGAGGTCAATGTGACCTTGTCTTTCCTTTCGCCGGAAATCATCTTCCTGGCAAGAGGCGTTTCGACATAGCTTTGGATATAACGCCGGACAGGACGTGCACCATAAGCAGGAGAGTAGCTTTCTTCATGGATGAATTTGACAGCTTTATCATCATAATTGAAAGTAATATTCTTTTCCGAAAGGCGTGCTTTGAGGAGGTTGAGGAATTTCTCCACAATCTTGTCAATCACATTCTCACTAAGAGAATTGAACCTTACAATCTCATCAATTCGGTTAAGGAATTCTGGACGGAACGATTTCTTCAAAAGATCCCTGACTTTGGCTCGGTTCTCTGGATTGTTTCCATTCAGAAGATACTCGGAACCAAGGTTACTAGTCCTGATAATAATCGTATTGGTAAAGTCGACAGTACGACCTTGACCATCGGTTAAACGGCCGTCATCTAAGACCTGAAGGAGAATGTTGAATACATCCCGATGAGCCTTTTCGATTTCATCAAAGAGTACAATCGAATAAGGTTTTCTTCGGACTGCTTCGGTTAATTGGCCGCCTTCTTCATAACCGACATATCCAGGTGCTGCACCGATAAGACGGGAAACCGATTCTTTTTCCCTGTATTCAGACCTATCAATTCGGACAATCTGTCGTTCCGAATCAAAGAGCTGTTCCGCAAGCGCTTTTGCCACTTCTGTTTTTCCAACACCAGTAGGACCTAAGAACAAGAAACTGCCAATCGGACGGTTCTTGTCGGATAATCCGGCACGAGACCGGATGATTGAATCACTGATTTGCTTTAGAGCTTCATCTTGTCCGATGACACGCTTTGAAAGTTCCTCTTTCAAAGAAAAAATTTTCTGGCTTTCTGTCTTAGTCAGTTTGCTGACTGGAATGCCAGTTTGACTGGAGATGACTTCAGCAACGGTTTCATCGGTAACCCTATCGGATAGCATGGATGAAGCTTTGGTCTTGCTGAGAGCTTCCTTGAGTTTTTCCTGTAACTGAGGAATTTCCCTGTTTTGGAGTTTTGCAGCGGTAGTATAATCCGCATCCTGCCTTGCCTTCTGCAAGTTCAGACGAGCAATATCAAGCTGTTTCTTGATATCTTTTTGTTTATCGGATTCTGCTTTTTCTGCCTTCCATTGGGCAGTTAAAGTGTCTTTTTCGCTTTGAAGTTCAGCAATCTCTTTCTCCCTTGCTTCATAACGTTGCTTAGCAGAAGGAGACTCGTCATTCTTCAACGAGACTTTTTCAATCTGCAATTGCCTAAGACGACGGGAAATTTCATCAAGTTGTTCAGGCCTAGTGTCAATCTGCCTTCGTACTTTTGCGCAGGCTTCATCAATCAAATCAATTGCTTTGTCTGGAAGGAACCGATCTGTGATGTATCGTTTGGAAAGCGTAACAGCAGAGATGATAGCATCATCGGTGATTTCGACACCATGATGTTGCTCGTAACGATCTTTGATTCCTCGTAGGATAGCAATGGAATCTTCGACAGTAGGCTCATCAATCCTGACCTTCTGCCTACGACGGGCGAAGGCGGGATCTTTTTCAATGTATTTGCGGTATTCATTCAAAGTGGTTGCGCCGATGCAATGTAGTTCGCCACGAGCAAGCATTGGTTTCAAAATGTTGGCAGCATCCAAAGACGAATCCCCACCGGTGCCAGCACCAATCAATGTATGGATTTCATCGATGAATAGAATAATCTTCCCATCACTCTTGGCAACTTCTTTCCTGACAGCTTTCAGCCGTTCCTCAAATTCACCACGGTATTTTGCTCCGGCAATCAAAGAACCGACATCAAGTTCGAAAATGGTTTTATCTTTCAAAGTTTCTGGAACGTCACCTTTGAAAATACGCCAAGCAAGACCTTCCACAACTGCAGTTTTTCCAACACCAGGATCACCGATAAGGACAGGATTGTTCTTGCTCTTACGTGAAAGAATTTCCCTAATGCGTCGGATTTCATTGTCACGACCAATGACAGGGTCTATTTTGCCAGCTGCAACATCGCTGACTAGGTCTCGTCCATACTTTTTCAAAGCTTCATATTGAGCTTCCGGGTTATCGCTGTTAACATGACTGCTTCCACGAATTTGCTTGATTGCTTTAGAAAAACCATCTTTCGTGTAACCGTCTAACTGTTTGAGTTTCTGAAGGATGGAATGACGGCAATCAAACTGGGCCAAAAGCAAATGCTCCACAGACCTATAAGAATCATCCCTGTCTTTTTCGTATTTGCTGGCCTGATAGAGCCTGTTTTTGACATCTGCGGAAGCTTCAGGCTCCTCACTGGAAGTGGTCTTCACGGAATCATTAATATAGGAATCAATAATTTGAGATACAGACTTGGAATCGATGCCAAGTTTCTCCCTGATGTTTAGATACCTAGAACCTTCCTGGTCGTATAACGCACGCAGAAGCTCCGGTACATCAAAAGAGGAGAGCGATTTCTCTTTGGCTATATTAGCTCCTTTATTGATGGCATTAATGACTTTGTTTGTATATTTTTGTTCTTCGGACATGGTGTAAAACCTCCTTTTTTGATCATCGCGAATATTATAGAAAATAAATTAGCACTTTCAAGTGCAGAGTGCTAATAATTTTGATTTTTAATTTTCTGTTCCTTATATATAATATTAAATGGTGGAAAAATAAAATGATTGCTATTATCTGTATTTTATCTGTTCTTGTTTTAGTCTTACTCTATTTAATTATAAGTTTAATTCTATGCTTTGTTCTCCATAAACGCCTTTTCCTGCATCGTGAAAGGGATTCTGATGGCGTATATGTACGCTATGAAGAAAGGAAAGATAAACTAGAACGAAAGCCATACACTGCTTATTACTACCAAAAGAAAATCAATGGATACATTTATTCTTTAAAGGGAAGAGAGAATTTTAAGGGATTTATTGTACTGAGCCACGGAAAATTCGGAACACATATCCAGTATTTGATTGATATTTTATTTCTTTGCCAAAATGGATATCAGGTACTTGCTTATGATCAACTTGGTTCAGGAAGGTCAGAAGGCAGTGTTCAAGAGTCATTAGCTACTGGTATTTATGTAGCTGAAAACGTTCTTGATGATGTTATAAAACGTAAGGTTAACCATGGACTGCCGATTTTTGTCTATGGTCATTCCTGGGGAGCTTATTCAAGGGCTGGCGCCATCCGAAAATATCCAGAAGTAAAAGGAGCAGTCCTTCGTTCTGCACCAATTAACGAAAGCAAATCTGTTTTAGACGTTAGGAAAAAAGAAAAGAAGGGATTGTATTATTTTCTTCTTCCATCTTATAAATTCTGTAGGTTCTTTTTGGAAGGAGCACGTTACATTGTTTCTTCTAAAAAAGGAATCAGAAAAAACAAAACAACTAAGATCCTTTTGATTTATGCTCTCAATGATCCAATCGTTAGCCATAACAACTCTTTGGCTCTTTATTTCAAAAAACATCCTCAGTCTAATGTAGAAACCTACATCCAAGAAAAAGGACTTCATAATTCAATTATTACAGAAGAAAGCTATCAGTGGTTCAATACTGAAAACAAGAAAATTAAAACTGAATTAATGAACAATGGTGCAGACAAAAAGGCTAGGGAAGAGAAAATTCTCTCCCTAGCCCCGTTGAGCCATATTGTTTACGATGAAGGAGCGGAAAGAAAGATTCTTTCGTTCCTTGATCAGTTTACAGACTAGAATTTCCTTACAGCGTAGTTTCGTTTGCCGCGCTTGATGAAAACATAACCACCATCAAGGGCATTCTCTTTCGTAACCTTTGCGTTAAGGTCTGCTACTTTTTCACCATTGATTTTGACAGCGCCGGCTGAAACAAACTCACGAGCTTCCCGTTTGGAAGAGGCAAGTTTTAAGGAAATTAAGGCATCCAGTAAAGCAATTTCATCGTGATGCTCGACAACAACTAGTCCATCGGTCAGGTCTTTTAAGTCCGAAGCATTGAGTCCGGTGAAAGTGTCAGAGAATAAGGCTTTGGACATTGCTACGCATTTATCAGCAACAGCTTCCCCGTGAAGCTTGCTGACAATAACATGGGCGAGTTCTCTTTGTCCATTACGGAGTTCTGGATGTTCAAGATGTGCTTTATAGATGGCGTCGATTTCTTCGATAGGACGATCATCGAAAATATAGAGGTAACGAAGAACATCATTATCAGAGACGTTCCTGAAATACTGGTAAATGTGATAAGGAGAAGTCATTTCCGGATCAAGGTAAAGAGCACCATTTTCACTCTTGCCAAATTTCTTTCCCTGACTATCGGTAATAAGCTTGAGGGTAAAGACTTCGGCATTGACATCATTTCCGTTCTTACGTTTAACGAAATCAAGAGCAGTAGTGAGATTTCCCCACTGGTCTCCGCCACCAATCTGCACGGAACAACCATATTGGTTATAAAGATAGTCAAAATCGCCTGCTTGGAGAATCCTGTAGCTGAATTCAGCATAGGAAATACCGACTTCAAGACGGGATTTAACGATATCTTTTGCAAGCCTATAGCCGACTTGGAAATTCTTTCCGTAGTTACGGAGGAAACTGATGACATCAAGTTTGCTCCACCAATCGTAGTTATTGACAATCCTTCCTTTTTCCGGATCAGAAGTGTCAATGTATTTGGAAAGCTGAGCCTTGATTGCGTTTGCGTTGTCCCTGACCTGACTTTCACCTAAAAACTTACGTTCTGCTTTTTTGCCAGAAGGATCACCAATCCTTCCAGTAGCGCCACCTAAAACAGCGATGACACGGCAACCAGCCTTCTGAAGGCGTTGGAGCATTGTAATCCTGATAAAATTACCAAGCTGAAGAGAACGTGCACTTGGATCAAATCCACAATAGACAGTAACTGGATGCTCAAACCTGTTTTCGATTTTTTCTTTATCTGAAAACGCATCGAGAAGTCCTCGTCGTTCTAAATCTTTAATTGGATTCATAGAAAAAAACCTCCGATAGATTAATAATTATAAACTCTAATAGTATATAGAAATTAATAATTTAATTCAATTTATGGAAAGGGTAAAAAGCTGTTCTGGGTAACCTTCCTTCCTTAAAAACGGAATTTTGTACCGAAGTAGAAAACTACTTTCCGAATCCGGGGACTCGAAAGGAGAAATACGAATGATTTTAACAATGCCATTTACTCCGATTGAAATCTCTCTTTCGTTCAAGACGTTATCCAAAATAGTGCTCTTTGTTTCTTGGAAGGCAATCGAGGAATCTTTTGATATTTTTAAGTCAAAGGAAAAGGCAGCCGAGGCAATTGCAATTGGAAATAACAGAGAAAAACTAATTCGGAAGAAGGAAGACATAGAACAGGCATCCTATGCATAAGATGAAAATAAGGATTGTAGGTACAAAACAGGGAATCGTTATAGGATCTTTCTCACGAAAAACTCGTGCGCAAAGCAATTGCCTTTCTTTTGAATCAGGATAAGTATATTCAAAATCATCTCTCAGTCTTTCCTTCCTGGCACGGATCAGGTTTAATTCCGATTGACTGTTTTTCACTTGAAGGGGAAGATTGCCTTTCCTGTCATTATCTATATAGTCCTTTAAACTGTCTCGAAGAAGGGAAATCGGTGAGGCATCTACCGCTTTCCTAAATCCAAGAAGATAGGAATTTTCTAGCCCGGAATACAGGAAAAATCTTTCATAGAAGTCTTTATAAGTCTGTAGTCCAGCCTTGCCTTTCTTTTCTTTTCTGCTAGATGAATCTAGAAAGATATAAATAAAAAGAAATAGACCAAAATCCGCTAATAAAAGAAATGCTTGAACATTCTTTGTTTTGTAATAGACAATAAGGCCAAGTAAAAATAGGACAATAAGAGGGACATAGGTATTGCCTGAGGCTTTCTTTGCATTAGTCTTTTGAATAACCTTAGGTTTCGATTTGCTTTTAAAGATTTTCATTTTTAACCTTCCAAAATAAAATTGCCATTGTTAAGGAAATGGATAAAATTGGAAATAAGGATAAAAGTAAAGTAATAGGAATAGAATTTAATCGGTTCGAAAAAGACGGAAAGATGATTCTAAGAATGGAAATACCCGATATCATTGCCATAAGAAGCAAAAGAGAAAAAAGGTAATCTCGTTTGATCTGCTGGTAACTTCTTTCAATGAAAGTAGTTTCCTCTTCCACTTTCTCAAGTAGAGGCCGATAGTCTGGAATATGAGCTTCGCCTTTTTTCTCTAATTCCATCCTCAATACAAAATATTCTTGGTATTCATTCGGCCTTTTCCTGTTGGTTGGATCTTCAACTAAATCTTCAAATGAGATAGCTTCTTGGTATCCTTTCAAAAAATGAAGCGCAGCTTCATAGGATTGTCTAGATCCCTTTTGGTCATAGAGCCCATTCCTGAACGAAAGAAAAAACTCTAGCTGAGCTTTTCTTAACTCTGTTTTCTGCTTTCTTTTATCAAAAGAGTAAAGCCTAGCTGAACTTATTAGAAAGAAGAGTAATGCATTGATGATTCCGACAATAACGGATGAAAATAAAAGAAAGATACCGATAAAGATTCCGCAAAAGAGCAGAAGATAATAAGTGTTTCGTTTCCTAAATTCCTTCATCATTTGTCCTCCCTATCTAATATGGGAAGGCAAAAGCTAAAAATACCAAATTAAATTATCTTTCTTGCTAAAAGTCTTTGATTTAGTTTTTCAGAATCTTCTTTGGACAAATCCGTTTTCCTAGGACCGTTCTGGATAATCTGACCATAACTTGAGAGCACACAAGGGTCATCGTTTTCATTAACGAAATTATTCGGCAGCAGGTAATCCGGAAACCATTTTTTCTGTTCTGGTGTCAAATCCTCGACAAGCTCCGCATAAGGCTTGCTAAGAAGAGCTAGGAAATGAGATACATAATCATTTCGATGGTTATAAAAAGCGGTTTTTGTTACCGTCTTCTTATCCCATTCGTTTTCTTCATAGGAACATCGTAGATATTTAAAATAAGTGTTCCAAAGGAAATTACCTTCTTTGCTCGGTAGTAAATTCAATAAAACAAAAAAGCAAAGCAAAGAAGATTTCTCAATTAAAAACTCATCTTGGAATTTCGGATGAAAATCAATGTTTAGAAGAACTTGATTTACAGAGGGCAATTCATCCTGCCTGATTTCTTCTTTACAAATCTCATTGTTTTTTGCTAACTCTTTGATAATCCACTGGAAATCTTCAGCAAGCGAAAGCCTTATCCTATGTGGATCATTGCTTGCACGAAAATAGGCAGATGGTTTCGGTCCAGGAAAAATCTTCTCAAATACCGGCTCATCAAAAACTGGGTGGTCATAAGACATAAATAAAACCTTTCTGATTAGCTCCATTCCTCTATTGGAAGTGAGGATAAATCGGTCCAAATAAATGAAAAAACATTTACCAGACAATCTGATTATATTTTCAAAAAAAGGAATAACAAGGGTAAGAGACTAAAAAAGCGAAAAAAGAAGGGAATCCATTACATAAAGATAATCCGGATTAATACGGAAAAAGTCTCCTTCTATTTCAAAACATTCTTTGTTCTCATCAATTTTTTGTCCGTATTTTTCTAAAAAACTTACATTGAATCTTTCTTGATATTCGGATAAGGAAAAACCATCTCTTAAGCGTAAACCAAGCCTAAGGAATTCCCTTTCTTCATCTTCCTTAGTAATAACATCTTTTTGAAAAATACGCTTACCCAACAGATAATTTGTGAGAGACTTTGTATTGGTATAGCGAAGATTTCCAATATAACCACTGGCCCCAAGTCCGCAGGCGTAATATTGCTGATCATGCCAATAAGTTAGATTGTGTTTAGACTCAAAACCAGGTTTTGAAAAATTAGAGACCTCATATCGATGAAATCCATTCTTTTCAAGTCCAGATACTAGAAAATCATATTGCGTTCGGTAGATGTCATCTGAAACTGGGATTGTTTTTTGATTATGAAGAACTGTACCTTGTTCTATTTGTAAAGAATAGAAAGATAAATGCTTAACGTTCTGACTTAAAGCAAATTGGATATCTTCTTTCAAATCCGTTAAGGATTCTCCACTAACACCATAAATAAAATCCAGATTTATATTATCAATATTATGTTTCTTTAAGTTGGAGACGGCAGCTAGAGCCTGTTCTGATGTATGATTTCTCCCAAGATAAGAAAGAGTAGTAGGATTTGTTGACTCTACACCAAGAGAGACACGATTGACACCAAATCTACTCCTTATGGCAGCTTTTTCTTCAGTCCTAGATTCCGGATTAGCTTCTATTGTGAATTCTTCCACCGTTGAAAAATAAAGTGATAAATAAGAGAGGAGCTCTTCAAGCAATGGAGTCGAAAGAACACTTGGAGTTCCTCCGCCAATATAGATTGTTTTTAAAGAATTCGCTGGAATATGATAGGCATCAATTTCTCTGATCAATTCAGAAATATATTTTTCCTCTAGTTCCTTCTGGTGAAAGACCTTCGGAAAATCACAATAGGAACAGATTTTGGTACAAAAAGGGATGTGAAGGTATAGGGATGAAATCATTTGTTTTCGTGACCACCCATAGGAATAGGGGTATAGACAAACTTTTTACCAAGCAGTTCTTTTTTATAGAAGCCGCGCTGAGCGAGTCCTTCCATAGAAGTGCGTGCTGTTTCATAGACAGTATCCTCACAGCGCTTGAATTGCTCGATGGTATAGTGAAGGCCTATCGTACAATGTCCGGCATAAAAATGAGCTTGCTTCTTTTTCAAGTAAGGATAAACCTGTCGTAGATTTCTTGCGGTCTCTTCGATTTCAATCGCGTTTTTGCCTTTGGGGAAGAAAGGAAGAGCTTGACTATTGCTTAAAGAATCAACTGGAATATCTGCGGAATTAAAAACGTTACTTTCTTTGTCATCTACATTTGAAGAAACGGAGGATATTAATTTATTCCTCAGCTCATGATTTGTATCTTGAATATGAGCCCTGTAATTTAAGGCAGGTAAGAGAAAATAAGTTAAGTCCAAAGTACTTTCGCAAGTCTTCCTTCTTTGGAAGTCTTTGCTAAATGCAACACTCTCGAAGTCGAGAGCATACCCAGTCAATCCTAATCCCGATGTTGATAAAAAAGCCTTTGCCGCTAAAGCGGCTGTCTCTTCATTGAAATAAGAATACGGACGAACGAAAAAGAAAAAGTAAATCCTCCCAAGAGGTTTTAAAAGAAGAGGAATAGAATCTTGGTTTAGAAAAGCCCTTAAAGAGGAAAAGGCATTTGAAATTTTTTCGGTTGGATAATCCTCTAAGGTGTTATACAAATCCTGAGATGGCTTATCACGAAGAGAAGGACTGTCATTCTCGTCTTTTCCCAAAAGATTGTTATTGATACGATGAATCGATTCGATTGAAAAACAAGATTCATTACATCCCTTTTGGAAAGCCTCAGCGTATGCTTGAATTAAAAACAGGGAAGAGGAAAGAGATTCGACACTGCCACTTGCAATGGAATCTAAAGTAGAGTTCGTAATGTTAATTCCGTTTTTCTTGGCAGTAAGACTAAGAGAATTCTTTTCCCTGAAAAAGTGGAATTGATCTTGGACTTCTTTTTCACAGGAGAAAAGGACTAACTTATTGTTCCTAAGCTTCCTCTGTAAATCATATGCAAGCGATAAGATTTTTTTCGTTAGGCAGATTTGGTAATGCACCCCCTCGCAGTTTGAGAGTTCGCTTTCTTCATTGAAAAAAGAGCGATAGGAAAGAACTTTGCTCCAGACGGACGAAATATCATCGACATTATAGATACTTCGTACTTCATCTTTTCGAGCATAATTATCATCGGTAAATTTCTTTCCTTCGTCGTTGTGAATCACAATAGCCTCCTCAATAATGAAATTTTAACACAAGTTTGCTGAATTACTTAATATTTCCTTCATCGACCGTAAGAATGGCAATAAAGGCTTCCTGAGGAACTTGAACCTTTCCAAATTCCTTCCTTCGCTTTTTGCCGGCTTTCTGCTTTTCCAAAAGCTTCTTTTTTCGGGAAATATCACCGCCATAGCATTTTGCTAGAACGTCCTTGCGAACGGCCTTGATGTCACTTCGCGCAATGATTCTCCCACCAAGACAGGCTTGGACAGGAATTTCAAATTGCTGTTTAGGAATTACGTCTTTCAGTTTATCGACGGTAGCACGAGCACGCGGATAAGCGGTTCCGGAAAAAACAACTGTTGTAAGAGCATCAACCGCTTCTCCGTTAAGAAGAATATCCATTCGCTCAACATCACTTTGCTCATATCCAATCAGTTCGTAGTCAAGAGAGGCGTATCCTTGGGAAACTGATTTTAATCGGTCAAAGAAATCAAAAACGATTTCACTAAGAGGCATCTTATATTGGAGTCCTACACGTGTTTCATCAATATAGACCCTGTTGTTATATTGACCACGTCGATTCTGACAGAGAGTCATTATGTTTCCAACAAATGTCTTTGGTGTCCTGATCTTTACATCAGCAAAGGGCTCAAATGTCTGCTTTATTTTTGTACGATCTCGAGGAAAGTCGGCCGGATTCGATATCCACTCAGTAGTTCCGTCTGTCCTTCTAACTTCGTAAACGACAGAAGGAGCAGTTGCCATAATATCCAATCCGAACTCGTTTTCCAAACGCTCTTGAATAACTTCCAAATGCAAGAGACCTAAAAAGCCGCAACGGAAACCAGAACCTAAAGCAATAGAGGTTTCCGGTTCATAAACAAGGGAAGCATCGTTGAGAGAAAGCTTATCGAGAGCATTATGAAGGTTTTCGAAATCTTTGTTGTCACTTGGATAAAAACCTGCATAAACCATTGGTTGTGTCTTGCGGAAGCCTTTCAATGGTTTCTCCGTTGGATTCTCATCGAGTGTGATTGTATCACCGACTTGAATATCTTTTATATTCTTGATGGAAGCTGCAAGGAAGCCGACCTCCCCGGCTTTCAGAGAAGAAACTTTGTTTTCTTTTGGGGTACGTATTCCAAGTTCTGTAACCTGGAATACTTGATTTGTACTCCTAAGCCGGATTTTACTGCCAACAGAAACTTGTCCATCGAAGACGCGGATTAAAACAACTACACCTCGATACGGATCAAACTTTGAGTCGAAAATCAAAGCTTTTAAAGGTTTATTAGGATCACCGCTAGGAGCTGGCAAATCGTTGACGATATGTTCAAGAAGAGAATCCACCCCTTGACCAGTTTTCGCAGAAACCATGACACAACTGTCTGGATCAAGCTGAAGAGTATCGATTAATTCGAGTTGACAACGTTCCACATCCGATGATGGCAAATCAATTTTATTGATGACAGGAAGTAGCTTGAGATGGTTATCGATGGCAAGGTAACCATTTGCTAAAGTCTGTGCCTGAACTCCCTGCGTTGCATCTATAACAAGTAATGCACCTTCGCATGCACTTAAAGAACGACTTACTTCATAGGTGAAGTCGACATGGCCAGGAGTGTCAATTAAATTGAAAAGATACTCCTCACCATTCTTTGCTTTATAGGTAACATTGACAGCATTTAGTTTGACTGTGATTCCGCGCTCACGCTCCACAGACCTGTCATCTAGCAACTGAGGAAGAAGCTCACGCTGACTTACTGCACCAGTTTTTTCAAGAATACGATCGCAAAGGGTAGACTTGCCATGGTCAATATGAGCGACAACACAGAAATTGCGAATATGGTTCTGATCAAAATCCATAATTATTCATCCTTCCAGAAGAGACTGAGTATCCGTTTAAGCTGTGAAGGCGAAAAAAGATAAATAGTATCTTCGTAATTTTCTTTCCTAATTGTTCGATAAGGTTCTTGCCGGAAGCGAGAATCAATAAAGAGCACAAATCCATGATCTTCTTCGCTTCGGATAACACGGCCAGCGGCTTGAAGAATTCTGTTGATTCCAGGATACCTGTAAGCATAAGCGTACCCTTTTCGGGAGCCTCCGCCGTCATCTTTATCATAATAGTCCATAATTCGGTCTTGTTCAAAGTTAATTTTTGAAATACCGGCAGATATGATTATACTTCCGATAAGACGATTTCCGACAAGATCCACCCCTTCATTGAAAGAACCTCCTAAAACAAGAAGACCGATTGAAGAAACTTCTGTTTGATCTTTGAAATGAGATAAAAAATCTTTTTGGGCATTATCATCCCTTCCGGGAGACTGACAAAAGAGATTAATATTGTCATTATCTTCATCTTCAGCAAACCTGTTTTGGAGCTTTGACAAATATTCAAAGGAAGGGCAAAAAATAAAATAATTTCCCTTCTTGGCATTTATAGCAGTTTTAATGAGTTCATAGACATTCACGATGGTGCGTGAACGATCTTTGTAATAGAGCGAAATTTGTGAGTCAATCCTGATTTTTCGGTTTTCCTTAGGGAATGGGGATGGGAGTACAAGAAGGGAACTCGTATCATTTTTGTCACCACCAAGAAGTTCCCTGTAGTAATCCTTAGGTGACAAAGTGGCAGAAAAGAAAACACATGCTGAAAACCTATTGCTTCCAGATTTGATAAGAGGAGAACTATCCAAATTACAGATACGTATAGAAAATGCTACTCCATCATCTCCAACACGTACATAGCATAGAAAGGCATTTTCCATTCCATCTGACTTCCTTAGTTCTGCCAAAAATGCAAAAGAGTTCAATGCATAAAAGAACTCCATCCTCTCATCAGTCAATAAATGAATATGGTTTTTCCTTAAGGACTTCCTGTCCGATAAAATATCATTCATTGATGACAAAATATCCTCGGGTAGATGCTGCAAGACTTGCAAAGAGTGATTCTTGACGTTCTCGTCATCCCTATCAATTGGAATAGCGTCAAGCAGCTTCCTGCAGCTTTTCAAGTCTGATTTGAGAACACAAAATTCTTTTCGACTACAGAAAGAAATCCTCTTAGCAAAAAAAGAATAAGACAATTCCCTTGAATACCTTTTCCGAACACGATCAGGAAGATTATGGCATTCATCAACTGCAAGGTATGTTTTTTTCCTAGGCAAATTCTCTTCTCGTAAACCTAATCGGTCTGTAAAGTCATAAACATAAGTGTAATCACAGATAAGAAAATCCATGTAGTTAGCAAGATCATGCTGGAGCTGGAAAGGACACCTTTGATGATGATAGGCAATTTCTTCAATTGTCTTTCGGTCAAAGACATCATATCGATACAATGAATCGAAAACTACGTCGAGCAATTTGTCATAATAGTGAACAGCAAAGGGACACTCATCTGGATTACAATGACCCTTTTTATCGTTAAAACAAATATTGTCCTTGCTTGTGAAAGAAATTGCCTTAAGCTTAATGCCTTGTTTTATAAACAAGCTTAAAGAGTCCATGGCTACTTGTTTAATTGAATTCTTGCTAGTCAGATAAAAGCAGCGCTCTGCATCCCTTTCTTTAAACTTTTCCCTCCTAGGAAAAAGGACGGAAATTGTCTTTCCGATTCCTGTAGGAGCTTCGATAAAAACCTGTTTTCCTTCGTCAAAGGAATTCTTTACATACTGAATCCTTTTCTCTTGCCCAGGACGAAAACCGCGAAACGGGAAGGATAAATCTTTCCTTGACTCATCTCTCTCAATCTTCCTTTTTCTAATCTTACTAAGGTATTCATAATATTGGAAAATGATGTCTTTGACAAACTGCTCAAGCTCTGAAAAAGAATAAGTATTCACAATTCTTTTCTGAATATGGTAGTCAGTCTGTTTAATGTATGTGAGTTGAATTTCAATAAGTTTGATATTGTTTTGGTGGCAAAACCTATATGCATAGAACCTAGCCTGCCCAAGATGCCACCCAGAATGATCTTTTGAAAATTCATCCAAATCAGCCACGGTAGTTTTGATTTCATCAATCGTGTACGATCCATCCAAATGAGTAATCAAACCATCAGCTTTTCCGGAAACATGAAAAATAAAGTCTTTATATTGAAAAGTGTCTTTCAATGGTACTTCTGATTGATAATCATCACCTTGCTGACTTTGATGAAACTGATGAAGCCGAGTTCCTTCAAGCCTGGAAGATTGATTGAAAATACGGGTATCTAAATGGCCGGTTCTTAATAAGACATCAACAATGTCGTGAACAGAGAGAAAATATTCTTGGACCATACCATTATTTTACAACAACCCCTTGCTATTATGGATGAAAATCAATAGTCCAATCCATCTATCAAAAATCAATTCGTGGTAAGGAATGAGTGTAATACAGCCTTTCATAAAGAGTAGCCAGCGGATGCCCTTTCCTTAAGGCTTGATTTAAATAAAAAGTGGGACTTCCATCGCATCCAGTCATTGTGAGAAGACGGAAATTTACAAGAGCATAAAAACCAGATTTGTCTTCTTTTCTTTGATTCCTAATAATATAACGACGAATTAGATAATTCTTTTTCCTCTTTTTAATCAAAAGCTTTGAGTAGTATTCCATGGCATCAAAGCTTCCTAACATGGCTGCCGATAAAAGGTGAGCCTCTTCTTCCTTGTTTTGACCTAAAGACTCGCAAATCCTGGCAAGCATAAAATGGGCACTAGGACTTCGTGGACATCGTTCAAAATAACGAATAGCCGAAAACTTTGAGGCTTTTGGATACAATCCTTGCCAAATCCTATTGCCTATTTGCTCAAGACATCTTTCATCTGCATTAGACACTCCCTTATCAAAGAAAAGGCGCGAAAGCTTATACTCTTTCTTCCTAAAATAGTACCTTCCAGCAAGATAGGAAGAAAAACCATCTCCAGCCCTTGAGGTTACAAAAAGAGTTCGAAGCGCAGTGTTGATACTGTTATTACTCGAGAAAGGATTCCTAAATAAGTTAATATAAGCAACATCTCTCAAAACAACTGGATTATCAGAAGGACATTTAAGAAGGTAGTCAAGGGCCTTTTTGGGTGAATAATCAGTATGGAAAGGTAGCCTATAATACTCAGCAAGAAAAAGATAAGGCATGGTCGAAAATTCGGAAAAAGAAAACTTCATCGGAAATTTAAATGCCGATGAAGTCATCGAGCGATTATAAAAATCGCTAAGTTGCGAAAAATACGCTAACCATTGCCGGCTACTGTCATTACAACGCCCCGGAATAGCACTCCTAGAAGCTCGGACCTTTTCTCCAAGCCGAAGTTCAGCTTGGAATAGAAGATGAGAGTAATCAAGCAAAGTGTTTTTTGGCCTCATTCTCCCCTCACGAAGCAACCCCCGTTCCATTATTGTGGTGGCGTTTTCTACTTCCGTTTTGGAAGCAAAGCAGGTAAACGCACTACGGACGACTGAATCATGACGCCGTTTGGAGTCTTTGACCTTATCAGCACGTGATTTCCACTCCCAGTACTTACCAGAACCATTCCTTTCGATAGACTTTCTATCTTGTAAAGATATCTCATGAGTAAGAGCACGCTTGATACGGTTCGCGTGGAAAATCTTAAGGATCGGATAGTCTTTAAAGGAAAGTGGAAGCGGCATTGAAGATTGCAGCGGAAACACCGACAAAAATTCGTAAACCTGATTGTTTGTTAAGTGTTTGAACACAATGGTTAGCTCCATGTTCTTGCAAGAACCGGACATGGATGAGAGACTGCTGCTCCATCTCGTCCGTAACTAATTTAAATCTTCTAAATTTTTTTGTCAAGATAATTTTTAAATTACCAGTGGCTGATTCCCTAAACGATACCCTTTGTGTAAAATGAGGTAAAGGTAAAAGTAGATCATATAGTTGAAGAACTTTGTCTCTGTTAGTTTCTTTGGTCTTCTAGAGAATAGCTATTGATAAAAATTTTCCGACACCTGCATTTTCAGTGTTGATTCTGATAAATGATGTGGTATAATATCCGAGCGCTGAAAGCGCGATTGGCCCGATAGCTCAGCTGGCAGAGCACAGCACTGAAAATGCTGGTGTCGGCAGTTCAACCCTGCCTTGGGCCACCATTTAGTCCTTAGACCTGGCATTTGCCAGGTTTTTTGTTCAAAATAAAAATTTTTTGGAAAAAACGTTTTCTCCCGCCTAATGTTAAGTGAAGGGCTTAGAAAGGAGAAAATCATGCCTAGAATAAACAGTGGAATTTTAAACGAAGAAGCAAGGGTTAATGCGATTCAAAACAAAACTTTTGAACAATTGAATCGAAACCTACAATACAACAGGAGAATTCTTTTCCGTGACATAGATAATACTTCTGTCTTCTCATGCGAGAAACTTGATCCTCGTGGAAAACCGGATATTCATATTCACTATAAAGATCAAGATCATTATCTTTCTTTAAAATCTGGCGCTGCGGAAACCGTTCAAGCAGAAGATATTCGAAAATTTATTTTCTTCTTGCGCAAGTATAATCCATCCGTCAAATGCCAGAAAACTATTCTTCTGTTCCAATATGGGGATAGGACACTAACGGGCACAGGAACTGAGATTCGATATAGCGAGAGGGAACTTAGGACTATTCTTAAGAAAGAAATCGAAGAATGCAATAAAGAACTAAATTCTAACTTACAGTTGATCAAAGATTTTGTTCTCTTCTGCCTCTTTGAAGGAAACTTTACTGACTTACAGAGTGCAGATTATATTTATCATGGGAATCCTGACTATGGAGTTTTATGTTCTAAAGTTCAAGTGGAAAAACATATCACTCGAAAAAGTTACTCGTATCTGAAACATCCACATATTGGTCCGCTTCTTTATGGACCTCGAGCACGCTACATCGATTTCAATGATCGCTTTCCAGAAAGACGACATTTAATCGCTTTCCGTTGGCCGCGCTTAGCCCAGGATATGGATTATATATCACGAAGATACGAAGGCTGAGATGCTAAGACTCTTTTGGAAATGTTAAAATAAAATCGGAGCCCACACCTTCTTTGGACTTTACTTCGATTTTAATTCCATAATTCCTACAAGTATGTTTGACAATAGATAGACCAAGGCCTGTTCCGCCAAGCTTTCGGCTATGTGCTTTATCCACACGATAAAAACGTTCGAAGATTCTTGGTATTTGGTTATTTGGAATACCAATACCGGTGTCCGATACGATAAAGGAACGAGATGCTGCGTTTAAAGATATCTTGACTAAACCTCCATCCTTGTTATAACGTATGGAATTTTCAATCAAGTTCTTTATCCTAGGAGCGCAATCCTCTTCCTTCATCTCAACTATGAAGTCATCTCCGCACAGGGAACATGTGATTTTCTTTTCTTTGATTTGATTGTCGAATTCTTCAAGAACATTTTCAGTTTCAGTTTTCCTCGAAAGCAATGAAAGGTCTTCTTTCCTGTTTTCTGTTTCCAAGCGGGAAAGATCAAGCCTTTGTTTCACAATTTCATCCCTACGTTTTGACTCAAAAATAATTCGATTTAAAGCATTTTCAATCTCTTCTTTATCGGATAAAAAGCCATTTTTAATCATTTCTGAAAAGCCAATAATTGTAGTAAGTGGAGTTTTTAATTCATGACCTGCATTGGCAAAGAAATCACGCTTAGAATTTTCTAATTGCTTTTCATTAGTCCTATCGAAAATAGAAATGGCGATTGCTTTTTCGGATTTTGATTCTACCCACTCAGCTTTGATAAAATCTGCTGTTAAAAGATAATACTTTTCGCCCATCTTATAATCCAAATTAGCAGATCCGTTTTTTTGTGCTTTTCGGACAAACCCCAACCTATCTGGATTAATTGTTATATCCGTTAGTGTTGCTTTTGGCTTATCTTTGTAATTAAACCTGGATTTGGCTTGAGAGTTAATAAGAATCATGTCCCAGTTTGTATTAATTACAATAAGTCCTTGATGCCTGGTATTGATAATATAAGATAGTTTCTCTTCTTCATCACGAAGACTTTGTATTTTATCTTTAATTGTATGCTCTGCTTGATCTATTTGGGCAGCAATTGTTTCTGTGTCTAGCGAACGGGACGAAATTATCGCTGAACCACCAAGGGTTGATAAACGATTCAACTGATTCTGAAGTGGCTTTAGCCAATGATTAACAAGAAGAATATTTGTTAGAAAAACAAGAATGATTTCAGCAACAAGTAGTGTAGCCGAAAGGATAATCATATTCCACAAAACGAACCTTACAGAACCAAGTGGCTTAGAGATACGTATGTAAACAGAATCAAATTCACAAGCGAGGTACCTCATTTTTTTGTTTAAAGTATCAGAATGACGATAATAGATTTTTCCAATATTTTGAATTTCTGGACGTTGCAAATGATTTCCGAAAATTTCATCTCGATTTGAATCGTCTAATACTTCGCCTTTTAAAGATAAAAAAGTAATGCGAACATTAGTATCCGCATCGCACCTGATTCGCATCGTCTGTTTTCTTGCTTCTGATATGCTCACACTTTCGGTTTCATCTGAATAGACGTTTTGAATTGCCGCTAATTCGTTTCGAAGTGCTGCTTCTTGATTTGTTTGATTGATTTTATAGGAACCAAAACAAGAAAAGAAAGTCCTTATTGTAATGATAAGGGTGACAAGAATTGAATTTGAAAGGACTAGCTTTTTCTTCATTTTAATCCCTGATATAGCCTACACCATATATGGTTCTAATGATTTTTCCGGATTTATCCCCGATTTTCTTTCTTAATGAGGCAATATGCCTATCTATGGCACGACTTTCCATTTCTATGGAATCTTGATTGTAAATTCGGCTGAATATTTCCTCACGTCTAATGACTTTGCCTTGGTTTTTCAAGAAAATCTTCAGAAGTTCGAATTCCCTATTTGTTAGCTTTAGTTGTGTTTGACCCAGAGAAGCATTGTGATTATCTATATCAACAACAAGATTTCCTTTTGATAGGAGGTGTTGATCATTTCGAAACCGAGCATTAACACGTGAAATAAGTTCTAGAATGTCAAAGGGCTTTTCAATATAGTCATCAGCACCTGAGTCGAGGCCCTCTACTTTATCCATTGTCCTTCGTTTTGCTGATATTATAATTATTCGAATTGAATCGTTTTCTTTGTTTGCTCGAATGCTTTTTAAAATATCCCTGCCTGAAACATCAGGAAGCCTTAAATCAAGTAAGATCCTATCCGGCTTTGCTTTTTTCCTGGCATCAAGAAAATCTGACGCATTAGTAAAGCTCTCGACATTAAATCCAGCCTTGTTTAAAGAAACACGAATGATTTTTCCAATATCTTCATCGTCTTCAAGAGAGTAAATGGTTTTCATATGCCATCCTCCTTTAGAGTATCTGGCTATCTTTGTAATAGCCAGTAATAATATAGATAACCCATTCTGCTATATTGGTTGCATGATCGGCAATTCGTTCAAGATATTTTACTACTAATGAAGAATAAATTGAAAACATCGGAGTGCATTTTCCTTTTTCAGTTAGTTCGACAAATTCGTTTAATAGCTTTTCATATTCAGCATCAACATGGTCATCTCGTTTCCTGACATTTTTAGCAAGAGAGATATCTCTGTCCCTATAGGATTTAATTGAATCAGACACCATTTTCCTTACAAAGTCCGTCAAATCAGAAATCTCCGTACTGCCATTAGATGGGTTTTTGATTTTTAAAGCAAACTGGAGTAAATCCTGAGCATGATCACCAAGTCTTTCTAAATCTTGGACCCTTGACCTTATGCCAGTGACAATTCTTAAATCATCAGCGAAAAGTCTTTCTTTAAGCCTTATCTGCAAGCAATAAGTCTCAATTCTACGTTCAAAGGAATTTACTTTTGCATCATTTACAGGCTCATAGACTTTTAGTGAATCATAATGAAGGTAAACATCTGAAGCGTAGAAAAGATTCTTTTCCATGACTCCAGCCATTTCACGGATCCTATTATCTAAATTTTTGATTTCTGTATCTAAAATACTCATATGCTAGTTTTCCTCTGTTTATGAAAAACGTCCTGTAATATATTCCATTGTCTTTTCTTCTTTTGGATGTGCAAACAGTTCCTCTGTTTCATTAAACTCAATTAATTTTCCAAGCCTAAAGAAAGCAGTGTAATCAGAAACACGGGTTGCTTGTTGCCTATTATGAGTGACAATGACTATGGTGTAATTTTTCTTTAATTGAGAAATTAATTCCTCGATTTTTTTAGTTGCAATTGGATCTAATGCAGAGGTTGGTTCATCCATAAGAATCACTTCAGGTCGCCTAGCTAGGCAACGTGCAATACACAAACGTTGTTGTTGTCCTCCAGATAGTGAAAGCGCGCTTGTTTTCAAACGGTCCTTGACTTCATCATAAAGCGCTGCTTCCTTTAAGGAATTTTCTACGATTTCATCCAATGTCTTTCTATCACGGATTCCCTGGCATTTTGGACCATAACAAACATTATCATAAATGCTCCTATTAAAAGGATTTGGTTGCTGGAAAACCATTCCGACTTTTGTCCGTAGGTAAATTGTGTTCCTATTCCTGATATTCCTATCATGAAAATCAATAGTACCCTCTATTTTGCATCCATCAATTAAGTCGTTCCTTCTGTTCAGACAACGCAGAAAGGTAGATTTACCACATCCCGAAGGTCCGATTAAAGCAGTCACGCTTTGTTTTCGAATATTCCTCTTTATATTGAACAAAGCTTGTTTCTTTCCATAATACAAATTTAATCCTCGAATCTCGAAATCATTCTCAGCATGAATCGCTTCCTTCTGCTCCAAGTCCATTTTAATTTCCATATTTTCTCCTATCTAAATTTCTTTTTATTCCAGAAATAAGTAACAGCCTTTAAACTGATGTTCAAGATTAAAATCCTAATAAGAATAAGCCTTGCTACCCCGCAACTAGCTTCAAAATTCTGATGTTCACCACTCCTTAAGTACCAAATATGAACTGCTAAAGAAGCTGAGCCCTTTGTTGGAATGATAACATCCTGAATAGCAGTTCCGGCAGTATAAATCAGAGCGGCACTTTCACCAATAACACGTCCGATTCCTAATAAGGCGGAAGTAAGGATACCTGGTAAAGCATTAGGAAGGACAATCTTAAAAGTGGTCTGAGTTTGGCTTGCACCCAAAGCTAAAGAAGAATATTGCCTCCCTTTTGGAATTGCGTGAATGGCCTCTTCTGTTGATTTAATTATAACAGGCAGAATCCTCCTAGCCATTGTAAATGAGCCAGCTAGAATTGAATTATGTCCATGGGTCCTTGGTAAGAATATGATTCCTCCAACTAAACCAAATATGATAGAAGGAATACCGCTTATCCTGTCAATCAAGCTTCTTAAACTATGTGTAATAACGTTGTCTTTCGCATAAACGGAAAGATAGATAGCTCCTGCAATGCCAAGCGGTAGGCTGATGGCCATAGTAAAGAGAATCCTATAAAGCGTCGTTACCAAAGATCCACGGATTCCTTGTCCTCCATGACTTAGAGTCCTGGTTAAAAGATAGCGCCCTTCATCAAAAGCATCACAAACCGACTTTGCATCTTGTATGTCCGGAACAATAACAGATGCTTTGCTAGGATCAGAATCTGTCCATAATGTTACGGAAAATATCGTTGCACCCTCTTGAATAAGAACTTTCTTTCCGGTGTTTTCATCTTCCCACCCATTCGTATTGGCATTTGGGTCAATATAAGAGACGATAGTAGTAGGATTTCCTTCTTTGTCGGTTGATTGCGAAAAACCAATCCCCCAATAAGAAGAAAAAAATTCGCCTTCTTCAGCAGTATGATCGAATGTATTCCAAGGATTCGAATTTTCAATATCAGAAGTAACAAGTGTTTCACGTTCGGCTTCATAATTCCCAGTGATAAAGTCCCAGTTAAAAATCTTATATCCTTTGAAAACGATAAATGAAATCATTGCTATTAAGCAAGCTAAAGAAAAAGAAGAAAAGAGGTAAGTTGTGCTAACGGCAAAAAAATCCTTGATTTTTCTTTTTCTTGAAATACCTTGGTTAATCTCTGCTTTCATTTTCGCAACTCCTTAATTTATTTCTCAGGAAAATGAAAAGCCGCTGAATCAAGAGGGGTGATTTGTTTATAGAAGAAACATGGTTTTTCACATCGTTCAGGATACAATTCGAGACAATGATAATAATCCTAAGAATCACACCGGCTGAGAATCGTATATCATAATTCATGCTTCCCGGAACGGCTTCCCCGAAAGATAAAAGCATCTGACTAGAAAGGGTAATCGTAGGATTAAGCGGGTTTATGGTTAAACCATACCTAGGCGAACCGCAGAGCATACTAACAGCCGTAGCTTCTCCAAGACTGCGTCCTATACCAAGAATAATGCCAGCAAAAATACCAGATTTTGCATTTCGAAGGACAACTTTAAAGTTTGTTTGGGTGGGACTGGCTCCTAAGGCCAGAGAACCATTGATTTGATTTTTATCTACTGTTTTCCTGGCATTAACAGAAATAGAAAGAATTGTTGGAAGAATCCTAAGAGATAACACTAAAGCACCAGCTAACATAGAAATGCCTGTTATTGCTACACCCCAAGAAAAACCATTTACAGCTCTTTTAATTAAAGGAACAATGACACCTAAACCGAAAATACCATAAATGACAGAAGGAATCGCAGCTAACAAATCAATAATATTCTGCCTGATTGTAGCCAGCCATTTTGGAGCGATGCGAGCAATAAATAAGGCAGTCAAGACAGACATTGGTATTGCAATCAAAGCAACAAGAATATTTAGAAAAATAGTATTAAATACAAGAAAGCAAGTTCCATAAAGAAACTTCTGGCTTTCATCACTGAAACCATTGTTAAATCGTAATCCTGTAAGAAAGTAAGATAGGGAAGCTTTGCCTGTATGGCCGTTCTCGGAGTAGGTTTTCCTAAACGGAAGAAGGCCCTTAATCAGAATGAATATCGTAACTATAATGACAACAGAAGAACAAATCAAAGTTAGAAAAAGAAAGCCGTTTTTGACAATTTTGTCAAAAACAACTTTCTTTTCTGAAGATGCCTTTGCTCTTTTTACCCTGTTCTGATAAACAGCTTCTAGATTGCTGCCTACTTGCTGAGATCCGACCACTTGTTCACCACTCCTTCTTTCTGATAGATTCCTTTTAATTGCTCGGCAGTGATGTTTTCAGTCGGATTTTTACTTGAAACACCGATGACGACACCATCAATACAAATTCTTCCATAAGTGTCAGCTTTTAATTTTTCGTTCTCTTCTGTTTGGAATTCACGAGAAGCAAAGGCAATATCAAGCCTTCCTGCTTCGGTGCCTTGTGTCTTCTTATATGCATCGCCAGAACCCGTATGATTATGATTTGCAATAAAATCACCTGCCAGAGTTTTGAACTTTGCAGATAAAGCACGTGCAATCTTTTCAACCGAAGTTGAACCACCAAAGTTGATAGTAATATTGGAGTGATCGTTTCCGATATCCTTGAGGTCAGGATCCTGAGCGACAAGATCAGCCCATTTCGGTGTAGATGCCTTAATATCGACTATGCCACCATATTGTTTAACAATAGATAATCCTTCTTGGGACCTTGTCCTATAAGTAACGAAACCTTTAACAATCATTTTTTTGACGGAATCTGTTTCTTCTGCATAGCAATAATTGAAATTACGAGCAAGTTTGTATTCACCAGACAAAATAGAAGTTTGGGTCGGGACAGTTCCTTCGTAACTAAGAAGCTTTAATCCTTTTGATTCTGCTTCTGTTTTCGTATCGAAGGAAAAATAGCCCAATCCATATGTGTTCTTACTGAGAGAAGTTACCCTGTCTCCGTTAGAAGCGACTTGCTGGACCGAATTCTTTAAGACGCTATCGTCTTTACAAGCTTCTTTGAAATTAATTTTCTCCATGAAGCCTTCCCGAGTTCCAGAGTTTGTATCACGAGTGTAAGCAACGATATTCTGAGTTGCGTCAAATTCCGACTTTGCGGTTTCAGCGCTTGCTTTCCCTGTTTCTGTTTGGGTAGTCGATTCTTTTTTTACGCCGCAGCCCATTAATTCAAGGGATAACCTTCCTAATAATCCAATCACTACTTTTCTTTTCTTAGTCATTTTTCTTTTTGACCTCTTTCTTTAACCGCAATGATTTTAGTGAACTTAGGAATTCCATCGCTACCATAAACCTGTAAAAGATTGTAAAGAAAAAGTAAATTTTGAAACCTTGCTATTCGGATAAAGAAACTGATTTTGAATGATATAATAAAAAAGGTGTGGAGAAAAAAGAAATGAAAAAGACAGGGCGTGTGGTTCTGATAACAGGAGATAGTTCTGGATTCGGTCTTCAAATGGCTAAACTTTTTTTAGCAAACGGAGATTCTGTTTGTGGATTTTCAAACCAAGATAATAGGCTTGAAGAAGTTTACCATCAGGTCGGTGATGTCTCATCGTTCGATAGTTGCAAAGACGCGGTTGACAATGTAATCAAAAAATACGGTCATATCGATGTTTTGATCAATGATGCTGGATTTGGCATCTTTGGTCCTGTTGAGGAAACTGAGCCTAATCGTGCAAGGAAACTTATAGAAGTAAATTTCAGGGGCTATTTTTATAGGGCTAAAGCTTGTCTTCCTTATAGGCGCAAAAATGGCGGTGGAAGAATCATTAACGTTTCGTCCATTGCTGCAGTAGTTCCTCTTCCTTTCCAAGCCTTTTATTCAGCTGGTAAGGCTGCAAGGGAAAGCCTCTTCGATTCGCTTCGCCCGGAAGTTCGCCCCTATAATATCTTGATTAGTCATATCCGTCCTGGAGATGCGAAAACTGGATTTACTGCAAATCGAATTAAAGAATCCAGGGACAAAAATTCACCATATTGCGCTGCCTTCTGCAAATGTCTCAAACAGGTTGAGAAGGATGAAACCACTGGAGTTGAGGCAATATGTATTGCACGTGTGGCCTTTAAGACTGCAAATAAGAAACATCCTCGTTATGTTGTAAGTGTAGGTAGGAAAGATCGATTCCTCTCTGGTCTTTATCATAGTCTTCCAAGACGCAGGGGGAATTATCTGTTATATAAAGTTTACGCGGAGAAATAATTGAATCATGGAACAAGTAAAATTAATTGATAATCCGAATAAGGATTTTCCCCAGTATTCTCAGCAGCTTATCCAATATGCGACTGAGCTTTTTGAACAGCTTGCAAAGGATAGTAAAATCGATGTCGGACAAAACAAAGCAACCTGCAGCGAGTACTATAAGGCAAAATCTCAGCAAGACAAATACAAAAAATCCATTTCAACTTCGCGCGTCCTGTTAATTGTTAGGTGTGTGCTATGTGTTTTTGTAGCTTTTATTTGTTTTTTTGCAGCCATTATTTTCAGTGGCGCTGGAAGAATTGTCAGCATCATTTTGATTATTGGTTCTTTAGGCGGATTAATCGGGTACCTAATTTATTACAATAAAAAGAAGAAAAGCAATGATCAATTCTTGGAAAAATTCACGGAAACATCGGACAAATACCAAGAAATTGCAAGTGAGCAGAGGCGCCCGTTATGGAATAGGATCTATCCAAATAGGGCAGATGAGCTCATTAGGAAAGTAGTCCCGCTCATTCATATTGACACAAACTTTGATATTAATCGGTACGCTTATATGGTTAAGAAATTCGGACTTCCGATGTCTGAGAATGATAAGGAAGCATCGGTCATTTTTTCAAAGTCTGGAATGATTAATGGAAATCCATTCCTTATTTTGAGAGAAAAATTTCATCATGATGAAAGGAAAACGTATGTTGGAACACGGACTGTCATGGTCCGTCGTAGTTATCATGACTCCAAAGGCAACACCCACTATACGTCTTCTCCAGAAGTCTTAACCGCCTATCATTCAGAAATTGCTCCTTTCTATGACTATTCCCAGGTTTTGATTTTTGGAAGCGAAGCTGCTCCTGACCTTACTTTTTCACGCCAGCCTGTTCTTAAAAACGATGATTTATCTAACATCAAGAAAATTATCAAGCGAAATGACAAGCTTCTAGAAAAAGAAACCGTTAAGCAAAGGAATGACACAGACCCTACCACAAACTTCCAAAAGAGGAGCAATGAGGAATTTGATTCTCTTTTCTTTGCTAGGGATCGAAACAATGAAGTTCAGTTCCGTCTTAGGTTTACTCCTCTGGCCCAAATTAACAGGCTAGATTTGATCAAGAATTCCCCTTATGGAGATGATTTCTGCTTCTTTAAGAACAAGAGGCTGAATTACATTCTTACAAATCATTCTTTAAATTATTCGGTCGATTTTGATTGTGGAGGTCAATATATTTTCGATTTCCAGGTTAGGCGTGAACGTTTTATTCAGACAAGGTCTGACTATTTCAAATCCTTCTATTACCAACTCGCTCCGATATTCTGCGTTCCTCTTTATCAACAGCATAAACCTTTTGAATATATTTATGGTCGTGAATTCGGGTTTTCTGTTTCTCCTTACGACCATGAAGCAAGGTCAAATCGGGTTCCGGCTTCTTTCTTACTACCGAAAGGTGCTTCAACTGACAGGATTCTTAAATCTAAATATATTCGTTCCGTTGCAGAGTTTGATTTGATTTCTGTTGAATCGGTAGCCTATCATGCCACCCCACAGACGATCCTTGTTCCAAAGACTGCAAGCGATGGAAATGTCTACAATGTTTCTGTTAGCTATTACACCTATTCTCGTGTTAGTAAAGTAACACAATTTGCAGTTAGGAAAACTTCTCTAATTAATAAAGAACTGGGCGTAAAAATAGCGGAGGATGAAGTCCATCAGCTTATAAGCTCGATTGACACTCCAGGAACCCTCATTTATAATAATGATGAAATTATCTTCGGAGTTAATTCAGAAAATCAAGGCCTCGATAACGCTTTGAAGATATTATCCGATATACTGAAAAAAGGAGAAAACAAATGAACGAATTAGATGAAGTTACTGGTCCGATCAGTGAAGAAGGACGTGATGTCAATGTTATTCAGAAGCAGATTCCGGCAAAGACAGGTGCTGGTACTATTGTTTTTATTGTCTTCCTTTTCTTATTAGGTATCATTCCCGGTCTTATTTTCCTTGCTAAGTATAGGCAAGCACAGAACTACCTTCAGAGACTTCAGCAGAAGATTCAAGCCAATGCATCTACTATTGATAACTATTTGGAACAGCGTGTCCAGATTCTGAAAAATGCAGCTAAGCTCTTAGACAAAGCTATCGAATTAGATGAAAAAGTCAGGACCGATGTTGCAAAGTTCCGTAGTGGTTCGGTTGTTAGTGACGAGGAACGTAACAAAGTTGCTGGACAACTCGACTCCCTTGGCAACAAAGTTAACATTGCCTTTGAAGCATATCCGGACTTAAAGGCTCACAATGAGATTGCTGATTGCCTCCAGCAGAATAGCTACCTCCAGCGTGAAATCACAGCTGCTCGTGAACTTTATAACGATTCTGTCTTACAGTGGAATGGCGACATTAGGCAGTGGCCTGTTAAGAAATTCGTTGCCTCTCGTCATGGCTATACTACGCGTATTCCTTTCACTGCAAGCAAGGAAACCAAAGAAGCGGCTCGCGGAACATTCTTCTAAATTAAGTCAATCAAAAAGGACCCTATGCCAGGTTAATGACATAGGGTTTTTAATTTGCTTAGAAGTGAAGGTCTTTCTGAATCCTAGAATGTTCGGTGTTATCTGGAAGAATCCTGATAATATCACCCCCGAAAGAATAGTCTTTTGTGATAGCTTTTGTTGCTGCTAGAACAGCACCGGAATGAGTTCCGATAGGATATCCACATTCTTTTCGGAATTTTCTAGCCCTCGATGAGGCATCCTTTTCAGAAATACGAATGATTTTTTTGAGTTGATCGTAGGATGGTTCAGCTGGGAATTCATTTTCTAGCTGGACACCAATAACATTCATTGTAGGGTTAACTTGGGCAAAGAAGTTAATGCCTGGCAGTGCATTATCAAAACCAATAGGAGTAATGATTGTTTTCAGATGGGTAACGACATTCTCGTGAATCCTATCTTCGAATAGAGATTGATACTGATAGTAAGAATCTAAGACACGATAGTCTTCATGTTCTCTTTCAAGCCTTTGAGCTTGTCTCAGATAGTCACCTCTCTTGAAAGAAGAAGGGACTTCCCTGATTTTGCCACCCCAATACTGAATATAGTTTTTGTACAAGGATGGACAATTTTTCGGAATAAGATGAAGAGAATGGAGATGATAACATGGACACAGCTGCAAAAGCGACCTATTCCTATTTACTCCGTAAGGACAAATGACAGTGTCATTTGTTCTTAGCTGACGACGGGCCAAATTATCTTCAATCCAGGCAAGTGCAACACGGTCCATGGAAGAACCAGAGGGGTTGCTGAATTCGGCTTTAAAGCGAATAGTTCGGAATGCAAGAAAAAATGGAGAGAAAGACCCTCCATTTATACAGTTTGTGTTTTTTGCAAAGACGGTACTTAAAGAAGACATTTTTATTTCCTCCTTAGCCGTCTTAAGAATTATTTAAGATAGGTTAAGACGGCTATAAATGTAATCCCTGTTTCGCAGATAATAGCTGTTATCGAAACAGAAATCGATTTCCTTGCCCGTAGCCATACTACGGATAGAAGAATCATTCGATATCAATTCATGGAAGTCCTTACCTTGCTGCAAGGCAATCCTCGCATAAGGTTGAATTGTATCATATGCTTTTTCCCGGGACCATCCTTTAGCAACCAGAAGCGAAAGAACTCGTGAAGAATAGATTGCACCATGGGTGAGAGAAATGTTCTTCCTCCTGTTTTGAGGAAACACTACCAAATTATCAATGATTCTTGTCAAACGCTCAGTCCTGTAATCAAAAAGCTCAATCCTATCGATTAAAGCGACACGTTCTACTGAAGAATGTGAAATGTCACGTTCGTGATAGAGAGCGTTGTCCTCAAGAATTGGAAGAAGATAGCCTCTCATCCTGCGCGCACAACCGGTAACATTCTCACTTGAAATCGGATTTCGTTTCTGTGGCATAGCAGAGGATCCTTTTTGTCCCTTCGAGAAGCCTTCCTCCACTTCCTGGATTTCAGTTCTCGAAAGATTACGAATCTCTGTTGCTATCTTTTCTTCCGTTGAAGCTAAGACAGCCCTGCTAGCTGCATAATGCTCGTGACGGTCCCGAGACAAAACTTGCGTTGCAATTAAAGCTGAGGAGAGACCAAGCTCTTTTGCAGCAATTTCTTGTACTCTTGGATCAATATCCGCCCAATTACCTAGGGCTCCGGAGAGTTTGCAGACTTCTACTTCTTTTGATGCACTAATAAAGGCGTCAATGCCTCGATTTAGTTCGTCATAATAATTTGCCCATTTCAATCCAAATGAAGTCACTTCAGCATGCCTGCCGTGAGTTCGTCCGATGCAAGGAGTCCTCTTGTATTCTAAGGCTTTATCTTTAACTTTCTTTCTTAGGGTATTGAGGTCTTCGAGAATGATTTCATTTGCTTTCTTGTAAAGACAAGATAAAGAGGTATCCACAACATCGGTTGAAGTCAAACCATAGTGAACCCACCGCTTTTCTTCACCTAATGTTTCTGAAATCTGACGGGTAAAGGCAATGACATCGTGCTTAGTGATAGCTTCGATTTCACTGATTCTCTTGACATTGACATGGGCATTCTTGCGAATTAAATCGACATCATCTTGAGGGACAACGCCGATTTCAGACCACCCTTGTAATGAGGCAAGCTCAACATTCAAATATTCATTGAATCTTGATTCGTCCGAAAACAATCCTTTCCTCTTTTTTGTAGTATATCGTTCAATCATTAGAAGATTTCCTTACGGATTATTGTTTGATTCTTATCAGGACCAACGGAAATCAAATCTAAAGATAAGCCAGTTAATTCCTCGATTCTGCGAATATAATTCTTGCAGTTTTCGGGAAGATCTTCATAGTTGTTGATTGAAGAAATGTCTTCTGTCCAAGAAGGGAGTTCTTCATAGACTGGTGTGACCTCGTACAATTCCGGGAGAGAAGAAGGCCTGTAATCAATGTCCATACCATTAATCTGATACTTAGTGCAGATTTTGATTGTCTTCACGACCGAAAGAACATCCGTAAGCATCAAAGCCGCATGCTTTGCACCAGTGATAGAGGCAACGTACTTGAGCTGAGCAGCATCCAACCATCCAATACGACGTGCACGGCCAGTGACAGTTCCATATTCATGGCCTTTATCACGGATAATCTGGGCAATTTCAGGATCTTCGATTTCAGATGGGAACGGACCAGCGCCGACACGGGTAGTATAGGCTTTAACAATTCCACAAGTCTTTGCTACAGAACCGCCCGGAAGTCCAGCATTGGAAGGAATTGCATTTGCAAGAGGAGAAGATGAGGTTACAAACGGGAACGTTCCGTAAGTCAAGCAGAGCATTGCACCCTGGGCACCTTCAAAAAGAACTTTCTTGTTAGCTTTCAAGGCCTTCTGAAGATAATTAGAGGTGTCGGTAAGACGTGGAAGAACTAAATCAGAATATTTATTCAGATATTCCCTGATTTCTTCAACGGTATAGGTTTTGGCACCATAGGCTTTCAATTCAAGATTTTTTAATGGAAGAATAGATTCCAGACGCTCTTTGACATACTCTGGATAAGCTAAATCGCCAGCCCGTAGAGAAAGACGGGCTGCCTTGTCTTCGTAGCAAGGCCCAATTCCATTCTTAGTAGTTCCGATTTTGTTTTTTCCTAAAGCTTCTTCACGAGCTTTATCTAATTCAATATGGTAAGGAAGAAGAAGAGTAGCACGCTTTGAAATAATAAGATTGAAATCACTATGTCCGCTCGCGACAAGATTATCAATTTCTTTTGCTAAGCAAGATAAATCAATAACCATGCCATCTGCAAGCACATTAACAACAGAAGGATTTAGGATGCCGCTTGGAAGAAGACGAAGTGCGAAACGTTTTCCATTATGCTGGATTGTATGACCAGCATTATTTCCACCCTGGGATCGAACTACGATATCCGCCTTAGATGCAAAATAATCTGTAATCTTCCCTTTGCCTTCATCGCCCCACTGCCTACCTTGAATTGCTAAAGTCTCCATTTGAAAAATCGCTCCTATTTTTATGTGTAATGAAGACCGTTCATTACTTATAGATTTTAGCACGAAACAAAGAACATGGAAGAAGATTTTATATTTTATTCTCCAACTGGGAAATCAAGAAAAGAATGCTCAGACGTCCGTTAAATGAAAAAGTATATTTATCTGGTTTAGAAAGCATTTCTTTGACTTTGCAAATAGGCAAAAATGAAAATTCTATGTCTTCAAAAGGCTCCCTGTCGGTTTTGGAAAAATCAATAACTTCACCTTTTACTAGTGCAAGCTTTTCATCGCTTAGACCAGTAGAAGAAGGAGAGGGCGGAATAAGAAGCTCGACATGGTCAATGATAGCACCTGTTTCTTCCTTAGATTCCCGTTTTGCGGCTTCTTGGATTGAATTATCACTTATCTCCATTAAACCGGCAGGGATTGAATAAAGGTAACCATTAACGGCTGGTCTGAACTGCTTCTCTAACAGGATATAGTATTGATTCTCCTCTTTGTTAAAAGAATATAACAAAATAAGGATGCCTTCCGGAGTTGAAAAATCATGGGTTAGTGCTAATAATTCATTCTCTTTGCGGCGAGATGAAACGTAGTAATCATAAAGATGCTTTCCATCTTTCTTTTCGACTTCATAGTGCCTGACATAAAAATTAAGAAAAGGATGATCTGTCTCTTTTGAAACAGAAACCAGTTTCCACTTCATTCTGCAGACCTTTGCTTTCGCCCGACAATCAAATACATAGTCCTATTGGTAAGGAAAGCGGTTAAAGAACCGACAAAAACACCAAAGGAAACATCGCTAAGGAAGTGTGCACCATAAACCCTGCGTGAAAAGGCAATAACCAATGTCCTGACAAGGGCTGAAACAAACAATAAAGAACGTCCTCCCTTCCATTGCCATTTCAGAACCGGATAAATCAGAGGTAATAGCAATAGCTGTGCAGCCGTTGCAGAATGTCCACTAGGCCAAGATTTGAAGGAGTCCCCAAGGGATTTAAAACCATGAAAATTGAATTGCCACCAAGAGTGGAATACAACACCATCCGTATTTAAATTAGAATCGACAAGAAAACGATAACGAGGACGACATGCAAGTGCTTTAAGGAAAGACATAATCAAAAACTGCACGAGCATAGAAATGAGAACGATTGCTCCAATTTGAACCAAATAAGCTGAATTGGAATCATTAATAATTGCAAAGAATATAGCAGTAAATGCAAGTGTGATAATAGAAGCAATAATGAAGGCTGGGATTGTTTCAAGTCTCATTCCATAATCGTTATGTTCGTAAGTAAAAGAATCAGCAAGGAAATAGATACACACTAATAAAGAGAGGGCAAAAATGCCAATGCCAAGGAACTTCATCCAACGTTTCTGATTTTTGAAGGTCCCTTTAAAAATCAGAACACCGCCAAGTGGAATCCTTGCATAAGCAATACTTTCCCCGTAAGTTTCGAAGAAAGCTCCAAACCCTGAATATGGATTATAGATTTTCTCAGCAATCTTTAAATCAAAGAAACTGCCAAATAGAATTCCTATGATACAGATAGCAGCAACTATAATCCTTTCAATGTTTTTTATTTGGTACCTGCTTTTTTTCATTTTATAACCTCTTATTTCAATATTTATGATAATATCA
>ERZ1026868.153-NODE-153-length-54158-cov-8.911077_pt1 | contig 54158 bp, 48 predicted proteins | sample MGYA00380164_ERZ1026868 | MGnify/ENA primary metagenome ERZ1026868 (study PRJEB33269, sample SAMEA4719800) | human gut metagenome | biome: human-associated habitat; feature: organic feature; material: feces | place: Cameroon | collected 2013-10 ...
GGTACGCACGGTGGTGTGAGAGGACGGCGGTTAGTCACCGCCTCCTACTCGATCGATCGTCTGTATATTCGTCCTGCCTTATTCCTGAATTGTCTGCGATTCAATGATCACAGGTTCGTGGATTACAACGGTGTAACGTGATTTAATGAGTTTTATGAGAACATTTTGATTCTTCTCACATGTCTCTCGTCGTTAGAAAATGGTGTATCCACGAATTTGTCCACGATCATAAGTGCAAGACCAGGTCCGATTGTACGTGCGCCCATGCAGAGTACATTGGCGTTGTTGTGCTCGCGGGTTGCCTGTGCAGAGAAACAGTCACTGCAGAGTGCGGCGCGGACACCTTCGACCTTATTTGCAACCATGCTCATACCGATACCGGTACCGCAGATGAGAATACCCAGATCCTGCTTGCCAGCGGCGATTGCCTCTGCAACAGCCTTTCCATAGATTGGGTAGTCACAGGATGCTGTGCTGTCACAGCCGTAATCTGTCACTTCAAATCCGCGATCCTTCAAATGCTTGATAACCTCCAGCTTGAGTTCATATCCGCCGTGGTCACTTCCAATTGCGATTGTCATATCTTAAATCCTCCTGTAATTAAATGTCAACATTGTAATTATTATATATCACATATAGTTTTATATAGTTCATCCTATATACAATGTATTGAACCTAAGAAGTTCTAAATGCTCTAATTTACATAATATATCTGTACGCCACCACCGCCAATTCGCCATCCATGGCTCAGTGGCGGTTTGTTTGAACATCGTGTTCAAACATGGCTGTAATGGAATAGAACATTAAGAACTTCTAAGGCTCAAACATATCGTATATATAGATGAATCTATATAAAACCATATGTGGATATAGAATATCTACACGGTGATGACTCTGTGTCCTGCCGCTTTTAACAGCCGGTTCATGATGGCACCACCGAGTTCGTTCTGGTCAAATGCTTCGCTGTACATATATTCCATCTGCTCGCTGTCACATTCACGCAGGGCGGCATAAAGCCGTGCAGAGATCGTCTGTCCTTTGCTTCCTTCGCCGACGATCAGTACATGCGAATAGTTCTTATATAAGGATGCATGCTCCTTGGTTGTGAGAATTGCGACCTTGTAGCCCTGGGCTTCCTTTTCATTTACAAGTGCCTTGATCTTCTCCGCTACGCGCAATGTTTCCGCTTCGGTCGCGTTATAAGAGACCTTGACACCGGAATGCAGGCTTGCCCGGTTTGCCGATTCGTCTGCGGCAGCCTCCACGATACTGAGCGTTCCGTGTGGCGCGTAGTGCGTATATTTCATACCGGGTGCTTTCGGTCGAAGATTTGGATCCGGCTCGATAATCGCTGGATCAATCGTCACGTCGCCGACGATCTCGGAGAGCATCGCCTTCGTGATAAAGCCCGGTCGAAGAATCGTTGGGATCGTGCCTGTCATATCGACGATCGTCGATTCAATTCCGATTCCGACGGCACCACCATCTAATATCATCTCGATGCGACCGTCCATGTCCTCCCATACATGCTGTGCGGTCGTCGGTGATGGTCTGCCGGAAGTGTTTGCAGATGGGGCTGCGATGGAGACACCGCTTGTGCGGATCAGCTCCTGTGCGATCGGGTGGGATGGCATCCGGATTGCAACGGTCGGCAGTCCGCCGGTCGTTCCGTCCGGGACGATGGCAAGCTTCGGGAAGATGATCGTCAGCGGTCCCGGCCAGAAAGCTTCCATCAGCATGTGTGCTTTCTTCACCATGTCCGGGTGCGTCCTGTTCATCGTTTCCAGATCTGCCAGCTTCTCTACCGCATCGGTATCTGCGATGTGGACGATCAGCGGATTGTCGCTTGGACGTCCCTTGGCAGCGTAGATCTTCGCGGCTGCATCTGCATTTAATGCGTCAGCACCTAATCCGTAGACCGTTTCCGTCGGAAATGCGACCAAGCCGCCGTCCTGCAGGATCTTCGATGCCTCTGCAATTGCTTCTTTGTTATTTCCATTTAATAATTTCGTTTCCATGCCGCTATTTTACATCAATCGTTAGGGAATGACAACCTTTTCACGAAAATACAATTCTAAAATACTGTTTAATTCGGTGCATAAATGATTGAAAATTAAGGAAAAATCTTATATAATAAGCCTTGTGTATATCTGATTGTATTGGAAGGGTTTAAATGAACAACAAAGAGAGAAGCCAGGTTATGAAGATGTTATATCTGATCACGCAGATTGGGTTTACGATGGTGGTTACGATCTTCATAAGCATGGGCATCGCATATCTGATAAATCGTATATTTGGGAAAGATTTTATGGTATGGTTTATCGTGATCGGTGTGCTGGCGGGTTTTCGCTCCGTGTATATTCTTATACGGAAATTCCTGGATGATTCAGATAATAAACACAGGTAAATAACGGATGCACGGCAAGTTTTTGTCGGTGTGGTGTATCGAAAGACAGGACAGTTACGACATGACAGAGGTTCACAGAATATTGAAGGAACTGTATATCGGCATGGCGGCATGCATGATAATATTTTTGGCGGCTGGCGCATTTTTTGCGCGTCCGTATTACATGTTCGCAATCGCTTTATTCGCGGGCAATCTCGGTGGTGCGCTGCGCATCTATCATATCTATGATGTGCTCGATCAGGCACTGGATATGGGAGAGGCAGGGGCAAAGAAAAAAGTGATCGTAAACAGCCTGTTGCGTATGGTTGTGACACTTGCTTTGCTGGTAGGTTCTATATATCTTGGAATCACAGCATTTGCAGGCGTGGCACTTGGAATGATCGAACCAAAGATCTGCGCCTACCTGCAGCCTGAAATCCGCCGCATCCTGATCCGCCTCGGATTGGAAGAACCGGAACAACCGGTCGGGCCGGAACAACCCAGTCAGGAAGATGATGACGAATCAGATCAGTCACACTTCTCGACAGAGGAGTAACACAAGGTAGTAATTAGGAGGTTGCAAAACATAGTAGGATAACATGAACCGTGTATTTCAATATGGTTTTATTCTGAATATACGATATGTTTGAAGCTTAGAAGTTCTTGATGTTCTGCAGATAAATAGCCATGTTTGAACACGATGTTCAAACAAGACGCCACTGAGCCATGGATGGCGAGAGTTGTGACGCATACGAACCTACGGTTCGTATTTAGGATGCGTCACAACGACCTACCACTGAACGAATGTGAAGTGGTGATACCCGGGGGCGTCGGTGGCGTATGGATAGAACAATTGAATCAGAACATTTAGAACTTCTTGGCTTCAATACATTGTATATAGAATAAATCATATTGAAATACATGGTGGATATTAACTGGTTTTGCAATCGACTAACATAAAATAAAAAAGGAGGAAAAGCGTATGAGGAGTGGGTTTGCCACTGGAATACAAGTAATCAGTAACAGCTCCGAAGATGTAGATTTCTATATCCACGAACTGTATCCGATTCATTTCTTTGGCACGACGGTATATATTACCACCACCCATGTCTGCACCTTCATTGTACTGCTGGTGATTGCGATCTTAGCAATCTGTGCCAGAAGAAGTGTGCTGAAGACGCGGGATAACCCAAGTAAATTCGCCACTGGAGTCGAGCTTGCCATCGAATCACTGATCAAGTTTGTCAATGGCACGATGGGAAAAGAAGCTGGTAAGCATTATATCAATTACATCGGGACCTTGTTCATATTTGTACTTTTTTCGAACATATCCGGCTTGTTTATGCTTCGGCCGCCGACCGCGGATTACGGAACGACGCTCTGTATCGCTCTTGTATCATTTGTCATGATACAGTACGCATCCATTCGTTACCAGAAATGGGGTGCATTTAAGAGTCTGTTCGATCCGATATTCCTGTTCTTCCCGATCAACGTGATCAGTGAGTTTGCCACACCGGTATCATTGTCGCTGCGTTTGTTCGGTAATATTCTGGCAGGAACCGTTATGATGGCACTTTACTACGGCATGCTGCCGATATTTGTAAAGATTGGTATTCCATCGGCACTGCATGTGTACTTCGATTTGTTCTCAGGTGTGATCCAGGCGTATGTATTCTGTATGCTGACGATGACATTTGTAGCAAATAAGCGAAATGTAGAAGGGTAATAAGATTTAATATTTAGAAAAACGGAGGAATTATTTCATGAATGGTATTACAGGTGAAACAATAGTTAACGCTGCATCCGCAATCGGTGCAGGTATTGCAGTTTGTTCCGGTATCGGTCCTGGTATCGGTCAGGGTATCGCTGCCGGTTACGGTGCTTCCGCAGTTGGACGTAATCCGGGTGCAAAGGGTGACATCATGTCAACGATGCTTCTTGGACAGGCGGTAGCCGAGACAACCGGTCTGTATGGTCTGGTTGTATCACTTCTTCTGATGTTCGTTAAGCCTTTCAAGTAAGAACAAAATTAGGAGGAGTAAAATATGACAGGAATTGCAAATATCGCGCTTCTGTCAGAGGAGACGGGCCGTATCTTCGGTCTGGATGCGCAGCTTCTGTTCGATATTCTGATACAGGGACTTGCGGTATTTCTGCTCTTCATCTTTCTGACTTATGTGCTGATCAATCCGGTGCGCAAGGTGCTCGAGGACAGACAGAACAAGATTAAGGATGACCTTTCCCATGCGGCGACAGACCGCGCGGAGGCAGAGAAGCTTCGTGCAGAGTATGATGAGAAGATCAAAAATGCGAACAGCGAAGCGGGTGAGATCCTTTCTTCCGCAAGAAAACGTGCGGTGAAGAACGAGGAAAACATCATTGCCGAGGCGAAGGAAGAGGCAGGACGCATTATCGACAGAGCAAACAGTGAAGCCGAGCTTGAAAAAGAACGTGTGAAGGATGAGGTGAAACAGGAGATCATCGGCGTGGCAACTGCGATGGCAGGAAAGTTCGTTGCATCCTCTCTCGATGAGAACACACAGGCTTCTCTGATTGATGAGACGCTGAAAGAGATGGGTGATGATACATGGCGAAACAAGTAGAAACAACCTATGGAGATGCACTTTTGGAACTTGCCTTGGAAGAAGGCAGTCTGGATATGCTCTATGAAGAAGCGCAGGCTCTTGTGACAGTGTTACAGGAAAACGAAGAATTGCTCCGCATTCTCAGGCATCCACAGATTGATAAGGATGAGAAGCGGAAGATAGTGGATAACATTTTCAAAGGACGCGTATCGAAGGATATGGTCGGATTGTTCGGCATCATGGTTGAGAAAGACCATGGCAGCAAGATTGTAGATGTGCTTCACTATTTTATCAGACAGGTAAAACGAGTAAAAAATATAGGAGTTGCAAGTGTGACAAGTGCGGTTGCACTTACCGGTGCACAGAAGGCATCGATTGAGAAGCGTCTGCTTGAGACGACAGATTTCGCTTCGATGGAAGTAACCTATACGGTAGATGCATCCATCATCGGCGGGCTTGTGATTCGAATTGATGACAGAGTGGTTGACAGCAGTATCAAAACCAAGATTGAGACGATGTCAAAGGCACTCGCACAATCATAAGAAGGAGGTGTTCGTGTTCCATGAATTTAAAACCGGAAGAGATTAGTTCCGTAATCAAAGAACAGATTAAGAACTATGAGACAAAACTGGAAACATCCGACGTTGGAACAGTTATCCAGGTAGCGGACGGAATTGCACGTATTCACGGTCTTGAGAATGCGATGCAGGGCGAACTTCTGGAATTCCCAGGTGAAGTATACGGCATGGTTATGAACCTGGAAGAAGACAATGTAGGTTCGGTTCTTCTCGGTGATCATAGAAATATCAACGAGGGAGATATAGTGAAGACAACAGGACGCGTGGTGGAAGTGCCTGTTGGCGATGCGATGCTTGGTCGTGTCGTAAATGCGCTCGGTCAGCCAATCGATGGCAAAGGACCAATCGCAACCACGAAGTCAAGACAGATCGAGAGAGTCGCATCGGGCGTTATCTCCCGTAAGTCGGTTGACACACCGCTTCAGACAGGTATCAAGGCGATTGACGCCATGGTTCCGATCGGAAGAGGACAGCGTGAGCTGATCATCGGCGACAGACAGACCGGTAAGACAGCAATCGCGATCGATACGATCATCAATCAGAAGGGGCAGGGCGTAAACTGTGTTTACGTTGCAATCGGTCAGAAGGCATCGACCGTAGCAAATATCGTGAAGACTCTGACAGAGTACGGCGCAATGGCATACACAACGGTTGTTGCAAGTACCGCCAGCGACCTCGCTCCGTTACAGTACATTGCACCGTACGCCGGATGTGCAATCGGTGAGGAATGGATGGAAAATGGAAAGGATGTATTGGTTGTATACGACGATCTGTCGAAGCATGCAACTGCTTACCGTACACTTTCCCTGCTTCTCCGTAGACCACCAGGCCGTGAGGCTTATCCGGGTGATGTATTCTATCTGCACTCCAGACTCTTAGAGCGTGCAGCGAAGTTGTCGGATGCACTCGGTGGAGGATCGCTTACAGCCCTTCCGATCATCGAGACACAGGCAGGTGATGTATCTGCGTATATCCCGACAAACGTTATTTCCATCACAGACGGACAGATTTATCTGGAGACAGAGATGTTTAACTCCGGTTTCCGTCCTGCCGTAAATGCAGGTCTTTCTGTATCGCGTGTTGGTGGTGCCGCACAGATCGGTGCCATGAAGAAGCTTGCTTCCCCAATTCGTGTGGAGTTAGCACAGTACCGTGAGCTTGCCGCATTCTCCCAGTTCGGTTCCGAGCTTGATGAGGATACGAGAAACCAGCTTGCACAGGGTGAAAGAATCAAGGAGATTTTGAAGCAGCCTCAGTATAAGCCAATGCCGGTTGAAAAACAGGTTGTTATCATCTACGCTGCAACAAGAAAGTATCTGCTTGATATCGAAGTAGATCGGATTCTGGAATTTGAGAGTGGATTGTTCGAATACATTTCCACGAAATATCCGGACATTTTCGAGAAGATCCGCGAGGAGAAGAAGCTGTCCGACGAATTAGAGGACGCTTTGAAGAAGGCAATTACGGAATTCAAGGAAACATTCTAATAAATAGAGCGAGGAGGTTGATCTTTCTTGGCATCCATGAGAGACATTAAGCGGCGCAAAGAAAGCGTCCAGAGCACGCAGCAGATCACCAAGGCGATGAAGCTTGTCTCTACAGTTAAGCTTCAGAAAGCCCGCGGGAGAGCTGAGAGCAACAAACCATATTTTAATATGCTCTATGATACGATATGTTCCATCCTTGCAATGACGAAAGAACCAAACCATAAATTCCTGAAGGAAAACGGCAGTGACAAGAAGGCAGTTATCGCGATCACATCGAACCGTGGACTTGCCGGTGGTTACAACAACAATGTTGTAAAGGAGATTGTTGCAGCCGGATTTTCGAAGGAGGATACCTATATCTATGGTATCGGAAAAAAAGGTATTGAGGGCTTGACCAGAAAAGGTTACAGCATATATCAGGATGAATCAGAGATCATCAATGCACCATTGTTTGATGATGCGACCGAGCTTACGAAGCAACTTTTGACGCAGTATTCCAAGGGCGAGATTGGTGAGGTGTATATCGCATATACGAATTTCAAGAATACCGTGACACAGGAAGCAAAGCTTATGAAGCTGCTTCCGATCCGGGAGGAAGATTTTACACCGGAGCAGCCAATCAGTGACAATAAGCTGCTGATGAACTTCGAGCCGTCGGAGGAGGAAGTCTTAGACCAGATCGTGCCGAAATATATGTCCAACATTATTTATGGTGCACTGTTAGAGGCGGTAGCCAGTGAGAATGGTGCGAGAATGCAGGCGATGGATTCCGCGACAAGCAATGCGGAGGATATGATCGGAAGCCTGTCACTCAAGTACAATAGAGCAAGACAGAGTGCAATCACGCAGGAGCTTACGGAGATTATTGCCGGAGCTGATGCAATAAGTTAAAGGAGATTAAGGAAATGGCAGATACAAATGTAGGTAAGGTTACCCAGATTGTCGGTGCCGTTATCGATGCGAAGTTTACCGAGGGTAAACTGCCTGAGATTCATGATGCGATAACGATTGCCACAAAGAGCGGTGACACACTGTACGCCGAAGTATCCCAGCACTTAGGGGATGACACCGTTCGTTGTATCGCGATGGGACCGACAGATGGTCTCGTACGTGGTATGGAAGCGGTTGGTACCGGCGCGCCGATTACTGTACCTGTCGGTGAAGCAACACTGGGACGTATGTTCAACGTGTTGGGACAGCCGATTGACAATAAACCGGCTCCAAAGGTAGATACTTACCTTCCAATCCATAGAAAAGCACCAGAGTTTTCAGAGCAGTCAACCGAGACAGAGATTCTGGAAACCGGTATTAAGGTCGTTGACTTGCTTTGCCCTTATCAGAAGGGTGGTAAGATCGGTCTGTTCGGTGGTGCCGGTGTTGGTAAGACAGTATTGATTCAGGAGCTTATCACAAATATCGCGACAGAGCACGGTGGATATTCTGTATTTACCGGTGTTGGTGAGCGAACAAGAGAAGGAAATGACCTGTATTACGAGATGATCGAATCCGGCGTTATCGAGAAGACAACGATGGTATTTGGTCAGATGAATGAACCGCCAGGAGCAAGAATGCGTGTTGGTCTGACAGGCCTCACGATGGCAGAGTATTTCCGTGATCAGGTTGGAAAGGATGTATTGCTGTTCATCGACAATATCTTCCGTTTTACACAGGCTGGTTCGGAGGTATCCGCACTGCTTGGACGTGTGCCTTCTGCCGTTGGTTATCAGCCAACCCTGCAGACAGAGATGGGCGCATTGCAGGAGCGTATCACTTCGACAAAGAATGGTTCTATCACATCGGTACAGGCGGTCTATGTGCCGGCCGATGACTTGACAGACCCTGCACCTGCAACTACATTCGCGCATTTGGATGCGACAACGGTACTTTCCCGTTCCATCGTAGAGCTTGGTATCTACCCTGCGGTAGATCCTCTGGAGTCTACTTCCAGAATCCTCGACCCAAGAGTGGTTGGCGAAGAGCATTACAAGGTGGCACGTGGTGTACAGGAGATTCTGCAGAAGTATAAGGAATTGCAGGATATCATCGCAATCCTTGGTATGGATGAGCTTTCCGAGGAGGATAAGATCGTCGTTGCCAGAGCAAGAAAGGTACAGAAGTTCCTGTCACAGCCATTCCATGTAGCAGAGCAGTTTACAGGACTTCCTGGTAAATACGTTCCACTGTCTGATACAATTCAGAGCTTTAAGGAGATTCTGGAAGGTAAGCACGACGACATTCCGGAGAGCTATTTCTTAAATGCTGGAAGTATCGACGACGTGCTTGCGAAGTGCAAGAAGTAGAAATAAATTAGGTGGTATACATGGCAGAAAATAAAATGATGGTTCGCGTGATCGCACCGGAACGGGTATTCTATGAAGGGGAAGCTTCTTTCCTTGAGTTTAATACGATTGAGGGCATCATCGGACTGTACCCAAAACATATACCTATGACTGTGGTTGTTGCACCGGGTGTCCTGAAGATTCGGGAAGATGGTGGTGACAAGGAAGCGGCTTTGCATTCCGGTTTCGCGGAGATTCTAGGCGATTCTGTCACAATTCTGGCAGAGTCGGTCGAATGGCCGGATGAAATCGACATTCATCGTGCCGAGGAAGCAAAGATTCGCGCGGAACGCCGCATCCACGACAACTCGCAGGATATCGACCGGGCGGAACTTGCACTGAAGCGTGCGATGCTTCGTCTGGAGATGACGAAGAAAGTGTAATTTAATCTTAGTCAGACAAAAAACGCATCGAAAGATGCGTTTTTTATTATGCCTGCATGCGACCAGGAGCAAAAGTGGCAAAATAGGGGAGATGCTACAATCGGAAAGGGTTGAGAATCAAGCGGATTGGGGGTAAAATGGTGAAACAAGAGAAAAACTCCAATTAAAGTGTGCGGAGCATTGCAAGTATGGGAGGAAGACGATATGAGCGAAAAAACGGATGAAGGTCAAAACAGGAATGAATTGGAAGCAAAGCTCAAATCCAAACAACGAACGTACAAGATATTGACAAAGCTTTGCTGGGTTTTCCTGCCTATGCTGGCAGCACCGTTTATTCCTGCATTCTGCGGGGCGGAAGATTCGACGTGGACCTACCGGCTGACTGGAATAGCGGTTGTTTCCATTATGATTGGATTTGCCATAGCGTTAATTGCTGCAAATATAGAGAAACAGATGAAGGAGCTGATTGGACAGTGTGCCGTGTGGGGCGTGTTGGAAGAACAGATGCAGGTACTGGAATATATGCCGACCGGGCATACAAATGAAGATTTCCTGAAAAACTGCAGACTCCTGCCGGAATATAATGAAGTGACCGGCTCTGATTACTTCCATGCGATCTACAGAGGTGCAGAGATCACGTACTGCGATCTTTGCCTGAGGTGGCGAAGCGACAACATGGATCCGGACAGACCGGGATCATCTTCTGCAGTGACGCGATTCCAGGGACCATTTGTGACCATAGTCCTTCCACATAATATAGACGGTGTCGTCCATGTCATTGAGCGGAAAGGCGGGAAGAAACCGGCAGAAGCAATCCGGCTTGGAAATACAGATTTTGACCGGAGATTTACGACTTTGGCAACCGACGAACAGCTTGCAGGAAGCATATTGCCACCGGATGCAATCCTCAGAATACTGCAACTTCCGAAAGATACCTATCTGGAATTCGCAGGAAATCAGCTCGTTGCTGCAATATACAATGATGAGGACCTGTTCGAAATGAAAGATATCAATGTAAACGATGGCTTGGACGAATACAGGGAGAAATGCCGCAAAGAACTCGCAGAACTGCTGCAGATACTCGATAAACTCATATATGTAGCCAGCAGGTAGGAGAAAAAAGACCAGTATGAAAGGCAGATGTTACACAGATAATTGCGATGTGAACGGGATAATATAAGAGTTGCGGATTTATAATTCTGATATGAGGTATCGTATGACAAGATAAAAACGCATCTATATTTAGAATAGAGCTTCATGTAAGATGCGATATGTTTGAGCCTTAGAATTACTTAATGTTCTTTCTTCTTGTAAGCAATACCTGAACACGATGTTCAGGTAAGCAGCCACTGAGCCATGGATGGCGAATTGGCTGCGGTTGCGTATTTTGAGAATATGTTTGTTAAGAACATTTAGTAATTCTTAGGTTCAATACATTGCATCTACATGTACTCTATTCTAAATATACAGATGCGTTTTGATTTTTCGTCCGTTGAGCATCAACTAAACTTATCCATAAACTTCCCGAACTTCTCAATCTTACTCATCGTATCATTCCGGGCAGCTGCGGAACCGGTCTTTCCTTCCGAAGCTGTCTCACCTGCATTCTGCGGGCTGCTGACACCTGCGGAACCGCCGGTCTCCAATACCGGAGCAAGCCAGATTTTTCCGGAACCACGGTATACATTAACCAGACCTTCCCCAGATACAGCAGAACCAACCAAAGATTTGGAAGATTTTTCAACCGTAAAATCCAAAGAGGATGACCAGGCAATTGCCATATTTCCATCGATCTTCATCATATCGTTGTCGAGTACAACCTCGATAATCTCATTTCTTGGAACGATACTTTCCAAAGCACAGATACCTGTACCATTCAAGCTTAAGTTGAACAGACCTTCTCTGCCAAATACAGCAGAAGAGAGGTTACTTCTTGCAACAACCTTCTGTGTAACGGTATTGTCACAGGCGAGGAACAATCCGTCATCTAGGACAACACTGCCTCCCCATTCCTGCAGATTCGTGAGCAGGATATGACGGTAGGTTGGCTCTAACATGACCTGCCCATAACCGGTGTAGATAGGCTTGGCAACCGTCTCTTTGGTAACAGCAGCTTTTGCCATACCACTTAAGAAACCGCCAACACCTTTGACGCCGCTTTCCATCTGTATCTGACCTGCCGTCCACTGCATGGCACCAGCTTGAACGGTGTAACCATTTCCGTTCAGATTAAGCAGAAGCTGACGCTTGTTCACATTCATGCGGGACATGTAGTACTGCAGCTTCGAGGTAGATGGGCTGACACTCATATCCTGCACATATTCCAGTACCTGCATGCCGCCCAGAGCAGAGGTAACCTGTACATTTGTGTTATTTAATAAGCTTTGACTTACCATATATGTACCCCTCCCCTTATGCAGTTGGTGCCATCAGAATCGAGCCGGTACCACGGTATACATTGACCAGGCCTTCGCCGGAAACAGCCGATCCGATCAGCGATTTTGAAGATTTTTCAACCGTGAAATTCAAAGAGCCGGACCATGCGATTGCCATATTTCCATCGATCTTAACCTCGTCATCCTGCAGATTGAACATGATAAGCTCCTGCTGTGGAACCGGACTTTCCAATACAGCGATACCCTGTCCGGAAAGGCTCAGGTTAAATAAGCCCTCTCCGCCGAGCGCAGCAGAGGAAAGTGTCTTACGGCTGACAACCTTATGCTGCAATGTGCTGTCACAGGCAAGGAATAAACCATCCTCGAGTACGATCTGCCCCCACTGTGCCACATCAACAAGCAGGATGTGCTTGTAGGTTGGCTCTAACATAACATAACCCTGACCGGTGTATTCCGGTTTGGACATTGTCTCACCGGTTACGGCTGCACCGAGTGCTTTGCCGAGAAAATTACCGGCACTTACACCGGACTGCATGGATACATTTCCGAGCATCCACTGCATGGCACCTGCCTGTAATTTGCAGGATGTGTTGTTCAGCTCGACCAAAACCTGACGGCGGCGGACATTCATCTCTGCAGAAAAATATGCAGTTTCTGCGTTGTATGGAGAAACTGACAGATCCTTCTGGTGTTCAAAAACACGGTACTGTCCGAGCTGGTTGATACACTGCATGTTGGCGTTGTTGAAAAGATTGTTGATACTAAACATAAATACCTCCCCTTATCCGGCCATATAAATTTGCGGTTTGCATAAGACCGGTTATTCTTATGATTGTTCGGAATCCGTTGTTGCCTTGGACAGTGAAAATGTAAATTCACTTCCGACACCTTCCGTGCTGACAACATTGATATTCTCATTATGTGCCTTGATGATTTCTTTGGTAATCGCAAGTCCGAGTCCGGTTCCCTGTTTGTCTTTGCCACGGGAACGGTCCGCCTTATAGAAACGTACCCAAACACGGTTTAAAGACTCTTTTGGAATCCCACATCCCTCATCCTTCACAGATACAAAAATTTTATCATGTTTTTCTGTCAATGTCACGTAAATTGATTTATTTTCCGATGTGAATTTAATCGCATTATCAAGTAGATTATAGATGACCTGTTCAATTTTAGTTTTATCTGCGTGTACAATTGAATGTTCTGTATGGTTGTTTAGCCGTAAAGAAATTTTTTTCTCGATGCAGCGTCCTTCAAATGAATTAATGGCTGAGAGGACAAGATCTACAATATCAAAGTCTTTACATACCAGCCAGATACCATAGGAATCGTAATTGTTTAATTCAAGTAGACTGGATGTGAGTTTGGTCAGACGGTTCGTCTGCTGTACAACAATGTCCAGATAATGACTTTGTTTTTCTGGCGGAATTGTTCCATCTTGTATCGCTTCAATATAACCTTTGATAGAGGTAAGTGGTGAGCGAAAATCATGTGAGATATTGGAGATAAACGATTTTCGGTACTCGTCCAGTTTTGCCAGTTCTGAAGCCATGTATTCAAGTGTGGACGCGAGCTGCCCGATCTCGTCGCTCGAATGGATGTCCATCGGTGTGTCGAAATTACCGGTCGAATATTGCTCTGCCACAGAGTTGATCTTCCGGATCGGACGCATGATCTTGCCGGACACAATACCAAGCAGAGCGAAGGAGATGATAATCATGAACAGATACGGCGCATAGATCAGTTTGACGATATTCTGCTGGACGTTGTGAAGCTGTTCCATGGTAGAATGAATCAGAATCATGCCGTTTGGCTTGTTATTCGTCCGGATTGGAATTGCAACGGAGATAACATCATCGTTGAATGTTCCGAAGAAAGTGCCGTTAAAGGATTGCGCTGTATACATGTCAAAATCCTGATCTACAAAGAAAATATTCTTAGGATTGCCCGGATGACCGTCCGCGCGGGCAAATCCGTAGATAATACCCTTCGTATCCGTGACCCAGATACTGGCATTCAGTGTCTTGGCATAATATTGCAGGCTTGATTCAAAATCCTGCTCAGAATAAAGCCCCTGTATATAGCCGGTAATCGTCTGGTCCGCAATCAGAAATGCTTCGTTCGTCAAAACCTCTGTACGTTCGTCGACAAGCATGTTCCGTGTGACGTGCGAGGCATAAAAAACGATAAAACCAAAACAGATCGTGAAGATTGCCAGGAAGGTCATGAATATTTTATCAAATAAAGAATGCCGTAATGTCATTTATTTTACCTCGAATTTGTATCCTTTGCCCCAGACAGTTGCAACCGACCAGTTATGTCGTTCCTCAATCTTCTCCCGGATTCGCTTGATGTGGACATCCACCGTACGGGAATCACCCATATATTCGTAATCCCAGAGCCGGTCAAGCAACTGGTCACGCGTAAATACCTGATTTGGACGGCTGGCGAGGAAATACAGAAGCTCAAGCTCCTTTGGCGGCATCTCGATAGATCTGCCATCGACGGTAACGGTATAGTTCGTCATGTTGATCAGAAGTCCTTCGTATTCCACGAAATCGCCCTGATGATCGGTGACTTCCACGATATTTGCCGTAGATGTGGCAGGGATTACAGGTATGGCTGCCCGCCGGAGAACTGCCTTGACTCTTGCGACAAGCTCGTTGGAGTCAAATGGCTTGATCATGTAATCGTCTGCACCGAGCTTCAAGCCGAGTACCTTGTCGAAGACTTCTCCCTTGGCAGACAGCATGATGATCGGCGTCTGGCTTGTCTTCCGGATCTCCGTGCACACTTCATAGCCATCGATATCCGGCAGCATGATATCAAGCAGGATCAGATTCGGGCGAAAGGTCGATGCAAGCTTGATTGCATCCCGCCCGTTATATGCAATTTCCGTTGCAAAGCATTCTTTTATCAGATACAAAGAGATGAGCTCTGCGATATTTTCGTCATCATCAACAATTAAGATTCGTTGTTTCTCCATAGTCCCCTCCTGTTTTATAAATCTACGATCGTAACGCCATATTCGCCTTCGCCGAACTCGCCGGAACGATAGGACTGCACAAGCGGATGGTTCTTCAGATATTGCCAGATACCCTTGCGCAAAGCACCGGTTCCCTTGCCATGGATAATCGTGACACGGGAAATGTGCGCCAATACAGCATCATCAAGATATTTGTCGATTTCAAAGCAGGCTTCGTCGACAGTTTTTCCCATGACATTCAGTTCCGGGGAAAATGTCTTCGCTTTATTCACAGTTGTATGATCGCCGCCTGCGCGCCGCCCCGCATATTTCTGCTTTTCTCCGTTGACCGAGATCGTGCTTTCCGGAATGATCAGAAGGTCGGAGATTGGCAGCATGGCACTCATGATACCCATTTGTACACCAGCAATTCCCTTGTTGTTCGGAAGATTCGTGATCGTGCCGCGGGTGCCCATGCTGAGTACCTGCACCGTGTCACCGATGTGGAAATCCGAAGCCTTGTGGTTCGAGGTCTGTTTCTTCGTCTCGGACGCGCCTGCTTTCTCGTAATCCTTGATCTTGTTACGCAGGCTGCTCCGTTTCTCCTCCATGGTACGCATGTCGGCTTTGCTCGGATTACTGCGCCATTTGTTGTAATCGCGGATTGTCTGATCGGCCGTTTCCTTCGCTTCTTCGATGATATCCCGCGCTTCTTCCCGGGCGTTCTTCAGAATCTCTGCCTTCTTCGTGTCGAGATTTTCTTCCTTTTTCTTTAGGGATTCCTTCAGGGACTCGATTTCCTGTTTATAGGCTTCGATTGCTTTCTCATCCTCCTCCATGGAGCGTCTGCTGGCTTCAAGATCCGCGAGCAGTGTCTCCATGTCGACGGCGTCGCTGTCGATCTGTTCCTTCGCAGACGTGATAATATACTCAGGCAGACCAAGCTTGCTTGCGATGGCAAATGCGTTGGACTTGCCCGGGATACCGATCGTCAGACGGTAGGTTGGACGGAGCGTTGCCACGTCGAATTCGCAGGAGGCGTTCTCTACCCCATCAGTAGAAAGCGCGTAGGTCTTTAGTTCGCTGTAATGTGTCGTTGCCATGCAGCGGGCGCCCATGCTTTTCAGATAATTTAAGATGGAGACCGCCAGTGCCGCACCTTCCACCGGATCGGTTCCGCCGCCCGGCTCATCGAACAGACATAGCGTGTTCGGGGTTGCGTGCTGCACGATATAAACGATGTTGCTCATGTGAGAGGAGAATGTCGACAGATTCTGTTCGATACTCTGCTCGTCACCGATATCGGCGAAGATATCGTCGAAGACAGCCAGACGGGATTCTTCCATCGCCGGGATGTGCAGACCTGCCTGCCCCATGAGGGAGAACAGTCCGAGTGTCTTCAAGGATACGGTCTTACCACCGGTATTCGGACCTGTGATGATGAGCAGGTTGTAGGCTTCTCCAAGCCGGATATCGACCGGTACAACCGAGTGCTTCTCCAGCAATGGATGGCGTCCCTGCCGTATGTCGATGATGCCGTCGGTGTTGAAGATCGGTCTTGTACTGTTTGTAGCGCGGGCGAATTTCGCCTTGGCAAATATAAAGTCCAGATCGGTCAGCAATTCCAGATCATAGGCGATGTCGGAGACATATGTCGCTGCCTGCGCGCTTAAAGTCTCCAGTATTTTCTCGATTTCTAATAATTCCTCGTTCGCGAGCTCCTTGATCTGGTTGTTCAGATTGACGACAGCCATTGGCTCGATGAAGAGGGTAGAGCCGGTTGAAGACTGATCGTGGATCATGCCCGGGAATTTCGAGCGGTATTCCTGCTTGACAGGGATACAGTATCTTCCGTTTCGCATCGTGATAAGCGAATCCTGCAGCTGGTCACGGTTTGCGTCGCTCTTGATGATCTTGTCTAACTGCTGGTGCAGCTTGTCATTCGTGAGACGGATCTCCCGGCGGATGTTCTTCAGCCCGGAGCTTGCATCATCGGCGTATTCATTTTCAGATAAGATGCAACGCGTGATCTCGGATGCGATATGCTCGAGTGGCAGCAGCATATTGAAACGCTCGGTCAGAGAGTCGTTGGTTGTCTGTGATACCGGCTCCTGATTGCGGCTTGCGAGGGCCTCAGTCAGATCGGAACCGTCCCCGTACTGTTTGACTGCCTTGGCAACCTGCAGGACAGCTGCGATGTCAAGCAGCTCCTGTGAAGTGAGAGTCCCCTGAACCTCCAGGCGTTTGATGGATGCACCAATGTCGCGCAGCCCGGAGAAACTGATATTTCCGTGGCGGTTCAGACGGTTCAGCGCGTCATTTGTCTCCTCCTGCAGTTTGCGGATAACGTCGATATCGCGCTGTGGTTTCATGCGGTCAATCCGCCGCTTCGCCATAGGGGAGGCAGCGTATTCATTGACCATTGATAATATTTTCGTGAATTCTAAGATTCGTAAGCTTCGTTTATTCATGGTTGTTTCCTTTTATAAAAGTATGTTAGGCTTGATAAAAAGCCTTCTTTGCATTGATATGCAGCACCAATCCGATAATGGCTCCGACAAATGCAACAATACCGCCAATCAGAAGCAGATAGAAACCAGCACCATACTGAACCATAGAACCGTAATCGGAAAGCTCATCTTTTGCGCTCATGGTTTCATATACTGCAAAAATTCCCTGAATCAGGGTCAGGATAATATTCAATGTATTTACCCGTAGCATGGACAGGGCAAAGACCAAGATTGCCGTTATCAAAAAGATGACGCCATCTTCTCCGTCCTTAAATAATGACATTGATTCACTGTATCCAAAAAGGGAAACAGTCAGGAACGGAAGAAAGACGGAGATCAGACAGAACAGGCTTCCACCCATTACTGCAAAATGTCCGGCATTGAATTTTCTCTTGAACTCTGCACCGGCTGGGGCATAGGCAGCAGAATTGGCATATGGCATCTGATTGTAATTTGCCTGAGGCTGCTGGTACTGCACCTGATTGTAGTTTGCCTGAGGCTGCTGGTACTGAGGCTGTTGATATTGCATTTGATTGAAAGCTGCTGGCTGGGAGATCGATGCTCCGCAGGCAGGGCAGATTGTAGTGCCGTCTGTAAGTGTCGTTCCACATGTTGGACAATTCATAGAATCACGCTCCTTAAAAAATAATATAAAATAAAGATAGCATATATTTAGGGGACTGACAAGAAATATCCTTCCTATTATATGCTTGCGAATCACGGATATAAGTGATATAAATAGGAAAGAGCCAAGTGAGTATGGAGGATAACAGAAAATGAATTATATTAAGGACTTACGAGAAGGAGAGATGATCTCCGAGATTTATCTGTGTAAGAATAAAGTAGTAGCGAAATCAAAGGTTGGAAAGACATATTATTCCCTGCAGCTGCAGGATAAGACGGGCATGGTCGATGGAAAGATCTGGGATCTGTCGAATGCAATCGCACATTTTGATGCAATGAATTATATCCGGGTTGATGCGCAGGTGACAGTATTCAATGGAGCCCTGCAGCTGAATATCAGCCGTGTGCGTGTAGCCGATGAGGGCGAATATAATGTGGCGGATTATATGCCATGTTCGAAGAAGAACATTGATACGATGTATCTGGAACTGCTTGGACTGATCGACAGTGTCAAGAACGAATACCTGAATAAATTATTGAAGAAATTCTTCGTGGAGGATCCGGCATTTGCGGAGCGGTTCAAGAAGCATTCCGCAGCGAAGTCGATTCATCACGGATTTATCGGCGGGCTGCTCGAGCATTCCCTGTCAGTGGCAAAGCTGTGTGCCTATATCGCGGATAATTATCCGGACATCAATCACGATCTGCTTGTGACAGCGGCTATCTGCCATGATATCGGGAAGATGAATGAAATCTCGGATTTTCCGCAGAATGATTATACCGATGAAGGCCAGCTCGTAGGACATATCGTGATGGGAACGATGATGATCGCAGACAAGATCCGGGAGATTCCGAATTTCCCACCGAAGCTTGCAAATGAGCTGAAGCATTGCATCCTGGCACATCACGGAGAACTTGAATATGGATCTCCGAAGAAGCCGGCCCTGATCGAGGCACTTGCACTGGCGCATGCCGACAACATGGATGCGAAGCTGCAGACATTTACCGAGATTATCCAGAATAACACAGGAAAGATGGACTGGCTCGGCTATAACCGGATGTTTGAAAGTAATGTAAGATTAACAGGTGAGTAAGATGAGTAGTGAAGTAAGAAAAGCAATGACGATATTATATAAGGTGCATAACGGGCTGTATGTGAATCTGACGAACCGCTGTCCGTGTGCGTGTACATTCTGCGAGCGGCAGACACGTGACCACGTATCGGAGGTGAATGATGCGCCTCTGTGGCTGGAACACGAGCCAAGCGTGGAAGAGGTGATCGCGGAGTTCGAGAAGATTGATGTTTCAGAATATGAAGAGATCGTGTTCTGTGGATTTGGAGAGCCGACCGAACGGCTGGATGCGCTGCTTGAGATTGCAAAATATCTGAAGGCACATTATGACAAACCACTCAGAATCAACACCAACGGACTTGGAGACCTGATCTGGAAGGAAGACATCACACCGAAGTTTGCCGGACTGATCGATACCATCTCCATCAGCTTAAATACACCGGATGCTAAGCGGTATCAGGAGATTGTGCGTAGCAAATTCGGCGATGGTTCCTTCGAAGCGATGCTGAAATTCGCGAAGGATGCGAAGCGGTATGTACCAAAGGTAATTTTAAGTACCGTGGAGACGACGATCACAAGAGAAGAAGAGGCAAAGTGCCGGGCAATCTGTGACGAATTGGGCGTGACCTACCGGATACGGCCATTTCACTAAGAAGCCAGCCATTAATTTCCAGACAGAGTATTAACAATGTGGATGAAATAACCGATAGAATAAACAGAGGTGGAGGTTCCACCGACCCAAAGCACAGGGAAGTGCGCATGATTCTAAGGAAGGAGTAAACGAACATGGGAATGACAGTGAACGCAATGGCAGGTATGCAGGCTGCGAGCGAAACCGTGTCTGATTACAGTGTAACTGCAAAGGCTGCAGAGACATCCGGTAAGAAGGATTCTGCCGGGACAGAGAAGGATGCGGTTTACGAGAAAGCAACGCAGGAAAGCACCAAGACACCATATTCCATCAACAAGATGAGCAAGGAAGACCGTGCAGCTTTGGTAAAGCAGCTCAAGGCGGATCAGGAAAGCAGACAGAACAGTCTTACGAATCTTGTATCGCAGATGCTTGGTAAGCAGGCCGGTGTGTACGGAATTGCGAACGGTGACGATTCCATCTGGAAGATTTTTGCAAATGGGAATTTTACTGTGGATGCGGCTGCAAAGGCTCAGGCGCAGGAAGATATCTCCGAGGATGGATATTGGGGTGTAAAGCAGACTTCACAGAGATTGTTTGATTTTGCAAGTGCTCTCGCCGGTGACGATGAGGACAAGATGCGCCAGATGCAGAGCGCGATGGAGAAAGGCTTTAAGCAGGCAACCTCCGCATGGGGCAGGGATCTGCCGGATATCAGTAATCAAACACTGGATGCAGCAAATAAGCTGTTTGAAGAATATTACAAGTCAAAACAGAGCGAATAAACGCACAAAAGGTTTGCTATTTCTAACGATTCGGTGTTACAATAAAAGGGTCTTTGACGAGATCCTTTTATTTTTTTGCGGAGAGAGAAAATGCTTAGATTCTGGTATGTGATTGTTATTTCTTTGCCTTATATTATTTATTATCTGGCGAAGGGAAGTTATATAGAGAAAAATACAGAAAAATATTCGGAGGCAGACCGTTATCGTGTGGCGCTGCGGGTGATTCATGTCATGAAACGGAACGGCAGAATCCGGACGAGTGTGACCGGCGTGGAGAACCTGCCTGCGGAGGGTGGTTATGTATTATATGCCAATCACCAGGGCAAATACGATGCGCTTGGGATTATGGATGCACATAAGAGGCCTTGCACCGTCATGATGGATGCGAAGCGTTCGAAGATGATTATCGTTGATCAGTTTATCACGTTGATCGACGGCTGCCGGATTGATAAGACGGATATCAAAAGTCAGGTTGAGGCAGTCCGGAAAGTGACAAAAGAAGTGAAAAAGGGAAGGCGGTACATAGTATTTCCGGAGGGCGGATATTTCCACAACCGGAATGCAATCAAGGAATTCATGCCGGGGGCATTCAAATGTGCGGTTCGTGCGAACTGCCCGATTGTTCCCGTGTTACTGATAGATTCCTATAAGCCGTTTGAGATTAATTCCCTGCGGCGATGCAGGACACAGGTGCATTTTCTGCCGGCAATCTATCCGGATGAATATGAGGGGCTTACAACAGATCAGATTGCGAAGCTGGTGCGCAACCGGATTGTGGATGCGATGCAGGCCAAAGCATGCGCGTAGGAAGTATTGAGGGAACAGAGGAGGTATGTTGAATGGATATCAATCAGGTTTTACTGGATTATGATAATATGTTTGGGACACATTCCATTGAAGATATAGAAGATTTTCTGACATCGAATATCGAGGCAGCGATGGATGAGCGGGATTATGCATCGGCACTCTCTTTATTGAACGAGATGATGGGACTATGCAGGGACACGAACCAGAATGCCAAGGGACTGCGGTACTGCGCAGAGATCGAAGATATCCTTGTGAAGATGGGGCTGGAAGGGACGGAGGAATATGCAACCCGCCTGTTGAATGTTGCAAATGCGTATCGTACCTTTGGTTATTATATGAAAGCACAGAATCTGTTCGAGCGGGTGGAGGTAATCTATCGGGACAAGCTTTCCGCGGGAGATTACCGGTTTGCGACGCTCTACAATAACTGGGCGTTTGTCTATCAGGGAAGCGGGGAGCTGAAGAAGGCAGAGGAGATGTTCCGCCGTGCACTTGCAGTGTTGGAATTGCAGCAGAATGCATGGATGGATCAGGCAACGACATGGTGTAATCTGGCACAGGTGCTGTTACAGCTTGCAGGTGGTACACCGATGGGAGCACATGGTCAGAAGGTGGATGGTACAACCGCCGCCACAATGTATGAGGAAGCTTTGCAATGTCTCGAACGGGCTCAGCGTATCTTTGAATGGGACGGAAAAAGAGACTATCATTATGGCACGGCGCTTTCCCTGATGGGGGATGCGCTCTGTATGCGTGAGGCGTATGCGGAGGCACAGGATTATTATCAGCGGGCGATGCAGGAGATGGAGAAGCATGTTGGAAAGTCCGATGCATATCTGAAGATTGAAGAACGATACAAACAAGCAAAATATTATGCAGACAAAATGAGTGAAGAGGAAGAAACGGCGGTCTTAACATCCGATATGAGACCGGACTTGCAGGTAGAATATCAGACGAATATTGTACATATGGGAGAGAAGCATGCGGAGTCTGTGCCGAAGGATATCCTGCAGGAGCAGACTGCGGTGGAAGATCGTGATTATGTGGACACACTGACAGAGGATACAGTAAGGCCGGAGGCGGAAGACAACTGGCTGCATATCTGCAGACGCTTTTATGAGCAGCATGGGAAGAAGATGATTCATGAGGAATTCCCAGACTATGAGGCAAGGATTGCAGTTGGCCTGGTTGGCGAAGGCTCGGAGTGCTTCGGGTATGATGACAGCATTTCGCGGGATCATGATTTTGCACTCGGATTCTGTCTGTGGCTGTCGGAGGAGGATTACCGGAGCATCGGAGGGATGCTGCAGCATTCCTATGAACAGCTGTTGGTTGATTTCGGAGAGGAGTTCCTGCGCGAGAACCGGATTCCGGCACCGACCAATTCCGTGAACAAGGTATTGTCGCATAGAAGAGGTGTTTCTTCGGTGCGTGAATTCTATGAGAATCTGCTAGGTGTCAAAGTGCAGAAGACACAGGAAGGTGGATATATTCTCCCGGACAGCTGGAGGCAGATATCAGAAGAGAAGCTTGCAGCCGCGACAAATGGAATGGTATTCCGGGATGATACAGGTGCATTTACGAAGATACGGGAAAGTCTGCTTGAATATTATCCGACGAAAGTCTGGATGATGCGGCTTGCGGAGAAGCTGCATGGGTTTGCACAGACCGCACAGACGAATTATGCGCGTATGATGGCGAGACAGGACTATGTGACGGCGAATCTGTGTGTGGCAAAGGGCACACAGTACACGATGGAGATTATTTATCTCCTGAACCAGAAGTATGCCCCTTATTATAAATGGATGCGCAAGGGTATGCAGAGCCTGTCGCTCATCGACAGTGTGGCTCCGATCTTAGACCGGATTGCGGTAATCCCGAATCAGGCAGCGGCGTGGGAAGGACGCATATACAGTGCATATGAGACGAATTACAAGGATGAGATTGTGTCCTGCTTTGAGGATATCGCGGAATATCTGCTGATGGAACTTAAGATGCAGGGCGTTGTGAAAGGAACGGATACGTTCCTGGATGTGTATGCGCAGGATCTGATCAAGCGTGTGGATCGCGGCGATTTCGGAGCGGTGGAAGATGCGGAGATGGAAGCGAATTATCGCGAGTATGTGAATGACTTAAAGCAGGCGGCGAGAGAAAAAACAACCGGGAAGTCAAAGTATGAGCTCGAAGAAGAGATGGGACTTACACGGGAGTGGGGCGCGGAGGACCATTTCAACCAGGAGGAAGTGATTGCTTCGATTATCGATACCGAGTGGAAGCAATTTGGCAGTGCGGCATATCCGGATGACTGGAATACGTTTTACATTATGAGAAAGAGCCGGTATCTAGCATGGCCGAAGGATCTGCTTATCAGCCATCAGCAGGATATAACAACCGGAGCAGAAGCACAACGCAGTGAGAAGCGGATTGGAATTGAAGAGGAGCTCGTGCAGATCCAGTCGGAATGGATGCAGAAGTTCATGCAGAACTATCCGAAAACTGCGGGATATGTGCGGTTTGTCTATACGAATGATGCGCAGATGTCTGTGGAAGAAGTTCTGCGGAAGGAGATCGCAGCATATGGTGACCGGACATTTATCCTGTTCGGTAAATATGTGACGGATATTGCACAGGCGGGTGGTAATCTGACCTATGATATCATGAATAATATGACAAGACTGTATGGTTATACAGATGTAGAAGACGCAGAGAGAAAGCTGTAACAGACGCATTCCGGTTATGACATTTCGTGTGAAATATATTGATGAAATCCAAAAATTCTGATAGAAAAATAAATTGGAGAGTAAAGGGAAAACACGGCGGGAAACTGCCGTGTTTTCTTGTAGTCGATTGGCATATATAAGAATAAGGTTAATATAATTTCTCTGTCTCACAGATTGTGCCTCCACCGACGACGATATCCCCATCATAGAGGACAACTGCCTGTCCCTTCGTGATCGCGCGCTGCGGTTCGTCGAAGATGACTTCGATTTTCCCGTCCGGAAGGGGATTCACAGTTGCAGGTGCTTCTGTATGACGATAGCGGACCTTCGCTGTGACGCGGATCGGGGCATCAATATGGTCGATCGAGATGAGATTCACATCATCTGCGACAAGGCGCTTCGAGAAGAGGTCTTCGTTTCGCCCAAGCACGACCTGATTTTTTTCGATGTCAACATCCATGACATACATCGGTTCTTTTAATGCCAGCCCAAGTCCCTTGCGCTGTCCGATCGTGTAGCGGATGATACCCTTGTGGCGTCCTAAGACATTGCCGTGAACATCAACGAAATCACCTTCCGGATACGTCTTGCACGCATGCTGTTCGATGAATTTTGCATAATTTCCATCCGGCACGAAGCAGATATCTTGGCTGTCGTGTTTTTTCGCGTTGACAAAGCCGTGTTCTTCCGCGATGGCGCGCGTCTCACTCTTCGGCATGCCGCCGAGAGGAAACTGTGTGTGTGCAAGTTGCTCCTGCGTCAGGGAATAAAGCACGTAACTTTGATCTTTGCCTGCGTCGACCGCTTTCTTCAACAGGTAGCGTCCGGTTGCTGCATCCTGTACGATCTGCGCATAATGTCCGGTGACAACGTAATCCATTCCAAGCTCCTGTGCCCGTTTGTACAGATATTCAAATTTCAGATAGCGGTTACAGTCAATGCAGGGGTTCGGTGTGATACCACATTCGTAGCAGTGCACGAACTTGTCCATGACCTGCTCCTTGAAATGCTCCTTGAAGTTCATGACATAGTGATCCATCCCCATCGAATGTGCCACCGCACGGGCATCCTCCACGTCATCTAAGGAACAGCAGGTGTGTTCCTTGTTGATGACGATGTCATCGTTTTGATATAATTTCATGGTGGCACCGATGCATTCGTAGCCCTGCTCCTTCATCAGGAAGGCTGCCACGCTGCTGTCGACACCGCCGCTCATAGCAATCAATGCTTTCTTATTCATAGCTCCTCCGAAAAATTCCTTGGACTTTTTTGTTTTATAATAGTATAGTATACATATTGAAAATACAAATAACCATTGCACATCCGTGCAATTTTTCTATATCATAATATAGTATGAACAGAAATGCAACATATGTGTCCGGTATAAAATGCAGTCCGGCATATGCATCTGAGAGCGTGGGGTGGTTATGGTTTGAATAGATATTGGAGGCAGATTATGGGAACAATTGTAAATAAAACCATTCAGGAGGCAACCGCGCGCCTGAAGGAAAACTACGAAGCACAGAAGATTTTTGATATGTCACTCGGCGATTGTGTGCCGAACCGGGACGCCATCATTTCAATCATAGAAGGGCTGCGCACGGTCACATTTCCGGGATTTTTCGGCTCTGAAAATATGGCATATGTTTCCAAAGATAATTTCGCTGGCAGCACGTTGGCAATCCTCTATGAACGGCTGTTTAAGCAGGTGCGTGTCGCGTTGAAGTTCGATAACAAGGAACTTGCCGATGCAGAGATCCGGGCGAAAGCGGAGGAGTATACATCAACATTTATCGCGAAGATTCCGGACATTCAGGCGATGATCTTAAAGGATGTGGATGCGGAGTTTAACGGCGATCCGGCGGCGAAGGACCACCAGGATATCATCCTCTCTTATCCGGGGATTTTTACGATTTTTGTATATCGGTATGCACATGTCCTGTATGAGTTAAATGTACCGTATATTCCGCGTATCATGACGGAATATGCACACGGACTGACCGGAATCGACATTAATCCGGGTGCGACGATCGGCGAATATTTCTGTATCGACCATGGTACGGGAATCGTCATCGGCGAGACGACGACCATTGGCGATCATGTGAAGATCTATCAGGGCGTAACGCTTGGAGCACTCTCCACACGGAAGGGACAGCTGCTTTCCGGTGTGAAGCGTCATCCGACGATCGAGAATAATGTTGTGATTTATGCGAATACTACTATCTTAGGTGGCGAGACTGTGATCGGTGAGAATTCTGTCGTAGCCGGAAACTCTTTTGTCACGACATCCATCCCGGCGAATACGAAGGTTGCTTCGATGCAGCCGGAGCTGGAAATAAAAGAACAGAAGTAGGGATTCGATTTATGCAAACCAAAGATCATCTTGCCTTAGGGCGTTATCTTGCACGTGTATTTGAGATAGAAGAACCAGCCAAAAAATACGCATTTGTACTTGGAAATATCATGCCGGATGTTAACAAATGTTCATACATCCACGGATATTTTCAGTTGCTACGCGCCCATAGACAACAAAAAGATGCGGGACCTTTGTCGATAAATGACCACCGGCGTATGCTGATCGGTGGACATACGGCGGAAGGCTCCCGTTTTTTTGTCAACCGGATGTACCGCGTGCTGCGGAAACGGGAGAAGCTGTCGGTGTATGATTATTACCGGCTGGGGAAGGCGACACATTATCTGGCAGACCGCTTTACCTATCCGCATACGATGCGTTATACCGGTGGATTCTTCGCGCATATCCGCTATGAGAAACAGCTGCATATCTATATGCGGGATATGCTTGCAATCCTGCCGAATATGCGGGCTGCGGTAGATAAATGCTTTTCCCGGACAAGCTACAACAGTCTGTATCGCTCGTATCGGAAGGAACCGGAGGGAAATGGAACGGTTTTGCACGATTGTTTTCATATTCTGGCAGTATGTATTGCCTATTTGGAAAATATCCTATATAATAGAATAAGAAAAAATATGCAAAAAATGTAAACATTCTGATATGCATACACAAGAGAATGAAAAGCATGAGGGAAGGAGCGTGTATGAGTGGACAAGTCAGAATTTGAGTCACGTTATTTTGACCTGGTATCCAAAGCACCGGGCAAAACTTTTTTATTTTATGGCAACATGAAAGAAGATATAACCCGCTGGTCTGCATCGGCGGTGGAATATTTCGGATTACCGGGGGAGATATTCGGAGATTCCACGCGGGAGTGGGTCAGCCGGATTCATCCGGAGGATGTGGAACAGTTTACAGATGATATCATGGAACTTTTCCATGGTGTAACGCCGTATCATAACTGCGAGTACCGTATCAAGAACGCACAGGGGGAATATGTGTGGGTCAATTGCCGCGGATACATGACTTACGATGCGGATGGAAAAGCAGAATGGTTTGGTGGTTTTGTCACGAATATGGGATATCAGACAAAGATCGATGCAGTCACGAACCTGTGGACCGTGCATCAGTTCCGGGGTGAGTTAAACCGTCTGCTGGATGACCGCGTGCGGGGTGGAATCCTCATGATCGGGCTGGAGAATTTCAAGCGGATCAATGCAGAGTACAGCTATGATTATGGAGACAAGGTACTTGCCCTGATCGGAGACAAGCTGCGTGAGGGTGTGCGCCACAACTGTCATGTGTTCCGGATGGACGGGGCGAACTTTGCGATTGTCATGCAGGATGCCGGTGTGGAGCGCATTGTAGAATACAAGAAATTCGTAGACAGCTTTATGCGGAATCTGGTCGTGTCCGGTCAGGTGGTACATCTGCGGTTTAAGGCAGCGGCAGCGTTCTTCCCAGAAGACGGGGAGTTCTTAGACCAGATACAGAGTAATCTGTTTTACGCCCTTGATCATGCAAAGCTGACGAATTCCGATGATATTGTATTCTACAGCAAGGAATTGTTTGCACAGAAGAAATATATGACACGGCTGAAGGAAGCAATCCGGGGATGCGTGGAGGAAGGCTGTAAGGGCTTTCGTATCGTAATGCAGCCGATCGTGGAGACGGAGAGTGAGGTCTGCGATGCAGCGGAAGTATTACTCCGTTTCACCCATCCGGAATTCGGTGTGATCAGTCCGATGGATTTTATTCCGATTCTGGAGACTTCCAAGGAGATCATCCAGGTTGGAAAATGGGTGATCGACCGGTCGTTGCAGACACTCGCCGAATGGCGGGAACAGATTGGGCATATGCCGCTGAAACGCTTGCAGATCAATGTGTCTTATGTACAGTTTAAAGATCCGGAACTCTTAGGCTATGTCGTGGAACGGCTCGATCATTATCGGCTTCCGCATGATGCGGTCATGCTGGAACTGACGGAGAGCTGCCGTGTGGAGCAGACGTCATTTCTATCGGATGTCCTGCAGACGTTCAAGGATGCGGGTATCAGCATCGCGCTTGACGACTTCGGAACCGGCTATGCATCACTGACCGTACTCAAAGACATTCCTGCCGACATGGTGAAGCTCGACCACACGATGACGCGGAGTATCACGGAGAAACCGAAGGACAAAGCGCTGATCGAATTCATCGTTACATACTGCAAGAAGGTTGGTATCGCTGTCTGTGCGGAAGGTGTCGAGACAGTGGAAGCACTCTCCATCGTACGAAACGCAGGCGTCGAATGCATCCAGGGCTACTACTACGACAAGCCGCTCGAACTCGATACGTTCTACCGGAAATATGTGAAATAAACAATACGGAAATTGTGAAAGATAACGATATAAAAAGATGCACCACAAATATGTTTCTACGCAGACGCGCTCCCGCTCGGTTCAGCACGTAGCGGTACTAAATTCGCGCTTCGCACTCATTAAGTGCCGACGTGCTTCAACGGTCTGCTTTAGAAATATATTTGTGGTGCATCTTAATTTATGTTGAGGATTTCACAATTTCCTTCATGTACAGCCTTAGATGTAAGGAATTTGCATAATCCAATACAGTAAATACAGAAGCACGCCGTATAATACTGATAAATTCGTATCGGAGCCGGAGAATATACATATGTTTGGAACTTAGAAGTACTTGATGTTCTGTGAGTTACCAGCAATGTTTGAACACGATGTTCAAACAAGCCGCCACTGAGCCACGGATGGCGAATTGGCGGCGGTTGCGTTCGGTATTGTATTTTGAATCAGAACATTTAGTACTTCTTAGTTTCAATACATCGTATATACTCCGGCTCCGATATGAAGTATCAAGAATTATACGGCGTGCTTCGTTTCACTTAAGTACATGCAAATTCCGTTAACCGTTAACTAAGGCGAGATTTCACGTAGTTGAAATCCTGGTTGTACTGGTTATCAATTTTCTCGTCCCCGAACATGCAGTCCGTGAACATATCGTTCGTGTTCGTGCCCGGCGATACGACGAAGCCGTCTCCGAAATCCGCTTTGCCCAGGAAGACACTTTCGTAGAACATGTGATCCATGTTCGTTACCTGTGCAGTCAGGAACCGTTCCGGGAATTTTAACCCATCCGGAATGCGGCATTCGGAGAACATGTACTCCATATTTGTGACGTGCGATGTATCAAAGATCTTACCGAAATCAAACGCTTCGGAAACAGAACTCTGGTAGAACATATAGCGCATATCTTCGACTTCCCTCGTGTGGAAATGGTCACCGAGCGAGAAGTCCTTCGGCATAACACAGCCTGCGAACATCAGGTTCATATCCTTGATGCCCCGCGTATTGAACAGTCCGCCGATCTGGAAGCCTTCCGGAAGCGTTACCCAGGAGAACATACCGCAGCAGCTGCTTGCATTGATCGGAACCTCCAGCCGTCCCCCTTTGAATTCCCGGTAGTTAAATTTCAGAATCTTTTTACCGTTCCAGTTCTTTGCCGGCATGAAGCAGACCGGGTTATACAATACCCAGTGCTTGTCACCGGTACCTTCCTGAAACCATTTATAGTTTGGTACACCAATCCGGTTCTGGAACCACATACGCTCAGAGTCATCATTGACATCGATAAAATACGAATTCTCTTCGTATACGAAATGGTCACGACCGAATATTTTCTGACGTTCGATTTCTTCGTTTCCTGCTATCATTAAAAATTACCCCCTGCTGCTAATCAATTCGTACAAAAAATGCATGATTATTTGCATATTTTGCACAATAGTCTGTATTGATTATAGCGGATACAGGGGGTAGTTGCAACGGCAAAATCAATTATTGTGCAGATTCTGTCACGGTTTCGGTCTGTTCGATGCCGGTTTCATCTATTTTGTAGGAACCGCCCTGCTCTAACAGAGCGTCTGCGTCAACTCCCAGGTCTTTTTCAGCTTTCGCAAACCATACAGGCGTCGCATCCGGATTCGCCTCGTCAGTTGGAATATTCATCGTGTTGAAGATGTATTTTCCCTCTGTATTGAAGATATACTCTGCCCAGCCATAGCTTTCCACAGTTCCGCCTGCGATGAGCACATGCGTATTTCCTTCGGAATCGGTGTAATCTTTCCGGAAATAGTCCGTGTCGCTGCACTGATCGGTGATGTCTGTTTTCTCATCATTCAAATTCAGATACAGACGTCCGTTCTCGGCGGTCGTGTAAGAAAGATCCCCTGTTTTTTCGATGGTAAATGTAACTGAGTTGTCGTCCTCGGAGATCTCCACGTTCGAGCCATCTGCCATAACAATGATTGTGTGCACGAGAGATTTCCCGGTCGCTGCGTAACAGATGCCGTTCGATGCGGCAAAAAGCATTACCAGACATGCGGCAGTATAGCATATGCGCCGGACAACACGTGTGTTGCGGCTGTGCCGGATGGCTGTCCGGTTTAAATGGATCTCGGCATCCGTCTGTAGTGCGTCAAATGCTTTTTTATAATTCTCATGATTGTTCATCATTCCAAGCCTCCTTTAATTGTTCCTTCAGCATAGCCCGTCCGCGGGTTAAGCGGGTTTTGACATTGCTCTCGCTAAGCTTCAGGATATCTGCGATTTCTTTGATGGAATAATCCTCATAATAAAAGAGATGAATCACGGTGCGTTGTTTTTCAGGAAGCTTCATAACCGCTTCAAATAATTCTTCACTCTGTGAGTCCGGGAAATTCAGCTCTTCCATATAGGATTCCAGGGATTGCCGGTGCTTCCGCCAGAACGACCGGAGTGTGTTTCTGGATTTGTTGATGGTAACACGCATCAGCCAGGCACGGATGTGCGACTCGTCATCGTATTCCTTATTTGCAATATGGTATTGCACAAATGTGTCCTGTACGATATCCTCGGCATCTTCTCGGTTCTTGCATATGTTGAAGGCAATCCTGTATAAATGAGATTGATATTCGTCAATCAATATGCGTATTGGTATTCTCATATAGCATATCCTCCGTTTGTTTCAAAAGGCCTTTCAAAGATTATACACATGGCAGAGGAAAAAGGTTACAAAATATTGACAAATAAAAAAAATCGTGGTTTAATCGGTTACTGAAATACTTTATTGCACTAAACCGTTAACTCATTAACATATTAGTGCGAAAGAAACAAAGAAACGAAAAGATAGAGATGGGACAAAGACACCCATATCGATGAGGAGGATGAAAAGTATGAGAAAATTCAAGAAATTCCTTGCTGTAGCATCTGTTGCTGCAATGACACTTTCCCTTTGCGCCTGTGGCGGCAAGAAGGATGATACTTATACTGTAGGTATCTGTCAGTTAGTACAGCATGAGGCACTCGATGCCGCAACAAAGGGCTTTAAGGATGCTTTGGTAGAAGAGTTCGGTGAAGACGGAATCAAGTTTGATGAGCAGAACGCACAGGGTGATGCTAATACATGTGCAACGATCATCAACGGTTTTGTGAGCAGCGATGTAGATCTGATCCTTGCAAATGCAACGCCTGCATTACAGGCAGCCGCAGCCGGTACAGACACGATTCCGATTCTTGGTACATCTGTAACAGAATATGGTGTTGCACTCGAACTTTCTGATTTCAACGGTACAGTTGGCAGAAATATTTCCGGTACATCGGATCTTGCACCACTGGAGAGCCAGGCAGATATGATCAAGGAGCTGTTCCCGGATGCAAAGAAGGTTGGTCTTCTTTATTGTTCCGCAGAGGCAAATTCACAGTATCAGGTAGATACGGTAAAGGCAGCTTTGGAGAAGCTTGGATATACATGTGAGTATTATTCATTCTCAGATTCCAATGACCTTTCGACAGTTACTACATCTGCAGCAAACGCAAGTGATGTGATCTATGTTCCGACGGACAACACAGTTGCAGCAAATACAGAGATCATCAAGAATATCTGTATGCCGGCAAAGACTCCGGTTGTTGCAGGTGAGGAAGGTATCTGTAAGGGCTGCGGTGTCGCTACACTTTCTATCAGCTACTATGATTTAGGTGTTGCAACCGGTAAGATGGCAGCGAAGATACTGAAGGGTGAGTCTAAGATCGAGGAGATGCCGATCGAGTATGCACCACAGTTTACGAAGAAGTACAACAAGGATATCTGTGATGAGCTTGGTATAACCGTACCGGACGATTATGAGGTAATCGCAAACGAGTAATGGAAAAGCATAGCGAAAACAAGCGTATTTACTTGATTTTTGCTGTATTATTATAGTATAGTAGTCGGGTAGAGTTTTTCTACCCGATTTTTGTTATATAAAGGAGAGAAAGAAATGGATGTAAGTGCTTTATTCAATGCCATGCCGGGCGCGATTGCCCAGGGTCTGATCTGGGGCATTATGGCGATTGGCGTGTACATCACGTTCCGGATTCTGGACATCGCCGATTTGTCTGTCGATGGAACGATGTGTACCGGTGCAGCCGTATGTATTATGTTGATGCAGAAGGGATACCATGTAGCAGCCGCGATGGCAATCGCGACACTTGCCGGTATGCTCGTGGGACTTGTAACAGGTTTGTTCCACACGACGATGGGAATTCCGGCGATCTTAGCAGGTATTCTGACACAGCTTGGTCTGTGGGGTGTGAACCTGAAGATCATGGGAAAGGCAAACCAACCGATCAATGTCGACAAATACGATCTGGTAGTTTCTCTGCGTTACATAAAGAGAGTTGCATTCTATAAGAATTCCATCTTTGTTGTATTTATATTTATGATTGTTGTCATCGGAATTTTGTACTGGTTCTTCGGTACAGAGCTTGGAAGCTCGCTTCGTGCAACGGGTTGTAACGAGAACATGGCACGTGCACAGGGCATCAACACGAACTTCAACAAGGTTCTCGGTCTGATGATCTCAAATGGTTTGGTTGCATTTTCATCTGCTTGTCTCGGACAGTATCAGGGATTTGCGGATATCAATATGGGTAAAGGCGCGATCGTCATCGGTCTGGCATCGGTTATCATCGGAGAGGCAATATTCAGCCGTATCTTCAAGAACTTCGCATTGAAGCTTCTGTCGGTCGGAATCGGTGGTGTAATCTACTTCATCGTGCTGCAGATCGTTATCTGGCTCGGCGTCGACACAGACCTGTTGAAGCTGTTCCAGGCTTTGATCGTAGCGGTATTCCTTGCAGTGCCTTACTGGAAGGGAAAGCATTTCAACAAGGGTAAGAAGCTTGCGGCAACCGCAGAGAAGAAGGAGGCGTAAATACTATGTTAGAGCTGAAGAATATTTATAAGACCTTCAATGCGGGAACGGTCAATGAGAAAATGGCATTAAGAGGACTGAATCTGACGCTGGAGGATGGCGATTTCGTAACCGTCATCGGTGGAAACGGAGCCGGTAAGTCTACGATGTTAAATGCAATCGCCGGTGTATGGCCGGTCGATCAGGGACAGATCCTGATTGGGGATGCCGATGTAACAAAGCTTCCGGAATATAAGCGTGCCAAATATCTCGGCCGTGTGTTCCAGGATCCAATGACCGGAACAGCAGCGACAATGGAGATTCAGGAGAATCTGGCACTGGCACTCCGCCGGGGAGACAGCCGTACTTTGAAAGCCGGAATCACGAAGAAGGAGCATGCAAAGTATCGTGAGATGCTGGCTACACTGGGACTTGGTTTGGAAGATCGCATGACATCGAAGGTAGGACTTCTGTCCGGTGGTCAGAGACAGGCACTCACACTGCTCATGGCAACCTTGAAGAAGCCGAAGCTCCTGCTCCTCGATGAGCACACAGCCGCTCTTGATCCAAAGACTGCGGCCAAGGTGTTGCAGACGACCGATATGATCGTCAACCGCGATAATCTGACCACGTTGATGATCACACATAATATGAAGGATGCAATCGCACACGGAAACCGTCTGATCATGATGATGGATGGCAATATCATTCTCGATATCCGTGGTGAAGAGAAGAAGAAGCTGACGGTTGCAGATCTGCTTCACAAGTTTGAAGAGGCAAGTGGCGAGGAATTTGCGAACGATAAAGCGATTCTTGGCTAGTCGGACGTGACAGAATGATTGCGGATGAGCGACGTGGATGCTGTGCAGGTCATCATGGTTATGCGTGGTGACAAGTAAGATAGAATTATGAATGAAGAACAGGTATTGATTGCGCGTTTGCAGGACCTGGCGAAGCGCGCATACAGGCAAAATATTTATACATACACCGGATTCCTGACACCTGCAGAGCTTGCGGTGGTCTATGAGAAGCAGGCGGATTTCTCCTTCGTGGGGATGACCTGCTTCGGCGGAACGCCGGAGTGCGAACGGCAGATGGTGCAGTTTGGCTCGGAAGAATTGTTTGGGTATGCGGGAGTGTTTCCTATTTCGATTATTCTGGTAGAACCATTACTGGACAAATTCGCTGAAGATCTGAGCCATCGCGATTTTCTCGGTGCGCTTATGAATCTGGGGATTGAACGGTCTGTGCTCGGTGACATTCTGGTAAAGGATGGAAAGCGGGCATATATTTTCTGCCAGGAGAATATTGCTGCATATATTATGGAGCAACTGACAAAGATAAAACATACGAACGTGAAAACCTCTCTCGTGGAGGGTGAGATCGAGGATCTGAAGCCTGTACTTGAGGATATACACGTGATCGTCAGTGCACCGAGGTTTGATGCCATCGTTGCAGCCGTCACGAAATGTTCCCGCAACGAGACGCTGGATATGTTCCGGGCGAAGAAAGTTACACGGAATGGCAGAATCGAGGAGCGCAACAGTCTGGTCTTAAAAGATGGCGATAGTTTCTCGGTCCGCGGGTACGGAAAGTTCCGGTATTGCGGTGCCGGAAGTGAGACGCGAAAAGGCAGAGTGAATATTTATTTAAAGAAATATATTTAGGGGTTTCCGAATGGGAAAAGTCGTGATAAAATATGTGACAGTGAGGCTTTTGCCATGAAAAAGGAAGACAATGAGGCGAGAAGGATATGATCAGTAAGTACATTACAGAGAATGGAAAATTCAGACAGATTGATGAGTTTATGCCTGGTACATGGATCAATCTGACGGCGCCAACGCAGGACGAGAGTCTTGAGATTGCAAGAAGATATAATGTAGATCTCGCAGATATCCGGGCTGCACTCGATGATGAGGAGTCATCCCGTGTGGATGTCAACGATGATTATGTTTTGATATTATTTGATATTCCTTCGGTTGAGATCCGACACAATCAGGAGGCATATACAACCATCCCGCTGGGGGTTGTATGGACGGACGATGCAATTATCACGGTGTGTTCGGCGGAGACACCGGTGCTCAAGCATTTTATTGTCAATAATATACGGGATTTTACAACGAAGAAGCAGGTGCGTTTTACTTATCAGATTATGTACCGGACGAGCATGTTATATCAGTCGTATCTTCGGATTATTGACCGGCGCAGACTTGAGATGGAGGAACGTATGGGAGGCGCAACGGAGGATGCCGATATCGTCAACCTGCATGAGATGGAATCCAACCTGGTGTATTTTGATACATCATTGCGTGCGAACCGGATGGTCGTGGACCGTCTGACACGGTATAGCGGAATCCGGAAATTCCCGGAGGATCAGGAATTGCTGGATGATGTGATCGTCGAGAATCTGCAGGCGATAGAGATGACGCAGATCTACCGGGATATCTTAAAGGGTACACGGGAATTGATGTCAACATTCATTGATAACCGTCTGAACAACATCATGAAGCTGTTGGCTGCGATTACGATCGTCATGTCCATACCGACGATTATATCGGGATTATATGGTATGAATGTAAATGGCAATGGTATGCCATTTTCGAAGGAACCATGGGGATTTATGATTATATGTGTGCTGACACTTGTCATCTGTATTGTAGTGACAATCGTGCTGCGAAAGAAGAAGATGTTGTGATAGCTCCGGTTTGCGGGCGGACACAGAACTATGCAGGATGGCATGGGGAGATAAGGGTTGAGATAGATTGAAAAATTTGAGATTTAAGTTCGTTGTTGCAACGAGTCCGTTGTTCGTTGCCACGCATATTCCGCGTGCGAATTATATGATAAAACACAAAGAAAAATACACAGAACAGCAGCGGTATGCATTTGCGATGAAAATCGAGAATCATATGCGCAGACGTGCCCGTACGAAAACCGATGTATATGGCAGGGAGAATCTGCCACAGGATGGCGGTTATATCATGTATGCGAACCATCAGGGCAAATACGATGCACTTGGGATTATGCTGGCACATCCGAAGCCGTGTGCGATGTTGTGGGAAGAGAAATCCGCAGACCGTCTGGTTGCAAGACAGGTATGTGGTCTGGTGGAGGGAACCACGATATCGTTCGAGGATCCGAAGCAGCAGATTGGAGCGTTGAAGACGATTTCTGAGCGCGTGAAGGAAGGAAAACCATATTTGATTTTCCCGGAGGGTGGTTACGCCGATAATAAAAATGAGTTACAGGAATTTAAGTCCGGGTGTTTTGCGTGTTCATTAAAATCAAAGACACCGATCGTACCGGTTGTGATTTACGATTCGTGGCGGTCGATGGATACGAACACCTTCGAGAGGGTCCGGACACAGGTGCATTTTCTTCCACAGATTCCTTATGAAGAATATGGGAAGCTGCGGAAACCGGATGTATGTGAGTTGGTGAAGATGAGGATACAGGAGAAGCTGGACGAGTTAAAGGAAGCAGATCCGAGGAGATGAAAAACGTGAAGACAGGTATTGTATTAGAGGGCGGTGCGTTCCGCGGGCTTTTTACCGCAGGAGCATTGGACTGCCTGATGGATAATCAGATAGTATTTGATTATGTGGTAGGAGTATCTGCCGGCGCTGGAAACGCGGTTAATTATCTGGCAGGGCAAAAAGGTCGTACCAAATGGACGATTACCGCAAGCGGTGAAAATGCATATTATGGTGTCAAGCAGATGCGCAAAAGCAGGAAAATGCTTGATTTAGATCGTATGGTGATGGAGTTTTCGCACAAGCAGTACCCATTTGATTTTGAGAAATTCCTTGCGTCACCATCGGAAGTGGAGCTTGTGGTAACGAATTGTGAGACCGGAAAAGCGGAATATATCGCGAAGACAGACGATGAGAAGCGTATGCTGACAGCAGTGAAGGCATCGTGTTCGGTTCCGGTACTGTGTAATCCGGTCGAGTTAGATGGGTTTCACTATATGGATGGAAGTCTGGCAGATTCGATTCCGGTGAAGCGGGCATTTACGGTTGGATGCGACCGGGTAGTCTGTATACTGACCAGAAAACCGGAAGAAGCACCGACAAACTATGGGAAGATTCGTGTACTGATGCGGACATATAAGAAGAAGTATCCGGCGTTCTATGATACACTGATGCGCAGGAGAGAGATGTACGCGAAGCAGTTAGACCGGATTGACCGCTACGAGAAGGAAGGAAAGCTTCTGGTGCTGCGTCCGGAGTTAGACAGTATCAGCAAGTTCGAACAGGATAAGGAAAAGCAGGAAGCATTCTATCAGAACGGTTACGGTCAGATGGAAGCGAATCTTCAGAAGCTGCAGGAATTCATGCAGGGAAGATAACGGAATCTGTATAATAAAAAGTGTACGTTGTTATGAAGACGTACACTTTTTTCAGTAAATAAATCTAATACGGTGGCTTATATCTGCAGTAACAATGACGGTGAGGATAGTTTAGCCTCTCCGGCTGTATTTAAAGTACAGATACATATATCGGTGAGAACAAAAGCAGCTTAGTCTCTCCGGCTGTATTTGTACCACAGATACATATACGCGACAAGCGGGCTATATTCCGGAAGCGGGATAATTCCAAGTGACTGATATATGGCCTTACTGTCGTAATCGGTCGATGAAGCGGAGATTCCGGTCAGATAGACAGGGATCTTTTTTTGTGCGGCCTGTTCGGTGAGAGCAAGCAGGGATGGACTCTTCGTGTTGATCGTACCGGAGTGGTAGGCGTGGATTAATACAGCGCGTGCATCATCCGGCAGATGGTACTGCATGCCCGGCATGGACTGGAAGAAGCAGACCGGACAGGTTGTATCGAAGAAGGTGTATGATTCCTGGATCGGATCACGTCCCGGATCCGGTATATCGGTATTGCCGGATAACAAATCAATCGTTGTGCCGGATGTGCAAATGCTGTCTGGCGTAACGTGACGTATCACAGAACATTCCCGCAGGACGGGCGCGATAGCCTCTGCATATGCGTCATATGGACGTTCGTACAAACTGTCATCAAACGGACGATGATTGTAGATGCCGAGCGCATTGTAGATCTTCGGCGTGCTTCCGGTGTTGCAGTAGGAGATACCGACAGCGGTTGGAAGAATCGGGAAGCACGGGGTATACATAGCCGTTGCTGTATCCGGAGAAGCCGGTGTTGTATCCGGAGACGTCGTTGCTTCATTGGACGTTTCACGTCCGGAATGCGTATGCTTCCAGTCGTATATATAATCGACTGCAGCAGTGAAGTTCGTCAGTCCGTTTGCGCGTGGGTCATCCAAGATGTAATTGCTGGATACAAGCAAAATCGGAATTTCGGCATAGGCAAAACACATACCAAGAGCGGCAGCGGTAAATGGAAGTGTGTCGGTGCCGTGTGTGATGATTATGCCGTCAATATCCGGATCGTCTGTTGTAAGCAAGCTTTGCACACAGGCAATCAGGCGGTTTAAGTGGGAACCATCCATATATTCACTGAGTGTTGTATAAGGGGCTTGTGTCCGGAAGTTTGGGATTGCAGCGCCTCTCTTTTTTTGTTCGGCTTCATACATTGCCAGTAGTCGATATGGCATCTGTGCATCGGTGGAGACAAATTCCTGTTGTACGGACGAACCGATCGTGCCGCCGGTGAAGATGACTGTGATATTCATAGAATTACTCCGTTTCATTTTCCTTTAGTTTTAACATGATATTCGAGATAAATTCATGTTGTTCGGTATAAAAATTCGAGGAACCGTGGTATTTTTGCGTCGTTGCCTGAATCGAGGCAAGGCCGATACCACTTTTCCGCTCCTTCGTGGAGATGTATTTTCCGTTCCGTGTGCAGACATTGCCGTCGAAGCTGTTTACCATTGTGATATACAGGTGCCCCGGAGTGTCGAGATCCGCGGATAAGCGGATGAAACGGGCATCGGCCCGGACATGGCGGCATGCGGTGACAGCATTATCAAGCAGATTGCCGAAGATCAGGCACAGGTCAATATCCGAGATCGCTATCTCCTTTGGAATAACAACCTGTAGCTTCGTCCGGATGCCATAGCTTTGGGCGATATCGATATAATAATGAATCGTTGCGTTGACCACGGGGTTGTCACAATAGGTGGCAGGTGCCTGTACGTTCGATATCTCGGAAGAATAGTTGGAGATATATTCCTGTAATTTCTCATACTGGCCGGTCTGGGAAAGTTCGTTCAATACTGCAATCGTATGCTTGAAATCATGCCGGATACGGCGTGTCTCATCCAGATACGCCTGCATTTTCTCATACTGGTCTGCCTGAAGCTGGTACATCAGGGCGGTGGAATCTGCTTCGATCTTCCGGGAGGTCGTGACGGCGATGATGTACAACAGGGACTGGAACAGCATGAAGAACAGGAACAGCACACCTTCAATCACCATTGCAATCTGGAAGATCCGCCCGACGCGGATGTTGGCATAATCAATCGGAATCATGTAGATGTTGCAAAAGGAGATGATTGCGGGAATCATCCATGCGATTCTCCAGAATAATGTCGTGTTGAAATTCTCAAACAGCCATCGGAATTTGTGCCGCATGTGGAGTAACACAGACATAATGAGGAGGCTGACCGCATATTGTATGATCAGACCGGGCACGGAGTCGTCGTGTATGTTAGAATGCGGATCGATCCGCGCGATGATGTAATAGTTCATGATGCAGCCGAAGGATAACGCAGCGGTTGCGCATAAAAACATATAGAGTAATTTCAACTTCTCCAGTTTTACAGTCAAAAAATACGCAATCAGACAGATGCCAAGCAGAGGAAAGAAGAATATGTTTGTGTAGTAGGAGCCGGAAGAATCCACCCATGCCAGCACAAAACAGACTGCAACCATGCATGGCAGCAGCACCGGATAGAGCTTCCTCTGGGGAATGATGAGCCAGTCCGCAACAGGGATGATGCAAAGAAAGATACCGGGGAGGATAATGCCGTATTCGGCGGCTCTGTAAACGAGGTTCCAGAAATTCATGAGAGCCCTCCTTTCGTCAATGCCTTCGTGCGCCGCTTAAACTGGTGAGCGATATAAGCCTGTGTGATGGCGGCTGCATTTTTCCTATGAATCGAAAATGTCGTGGAGTCGCACATGGTGCAGGAGGTGTTCTCCATATGCTGCACGTAGTCCAGGTTGATGAGTATCCCCCGGTTGATGGTCAGAAACCGTTCGTCCTGTGTGAGGATGGATGCGGCTTCGCGAAATGGCATGCGGCAACGGAACACATCGCGCCCCTGAATCTGCAGATAGTTGGAATCCGAGGTAATATAGCGGATGTCAGAATATAAAATCGGAATCTGCTTCCGGTCTATCGAGATTGAAAATGCCTGTGTGTCAGTCTCTTCTTCCTGCGTAATCGCCAGCTCGTCGAACAGCCGGGCGATCATCTCCCCGGTTACGGGTTTTTCGAGATAATCAAATGCATGCACCCGGAATGCATCTGCCCGATGCTCCGGACTGCTGGTCAGGAATACGATAGGTGTCCGGGGAGCAATCCTGCGGAATTCTGCCGCCAGATCAATTCCGGTTGTATCCTGTAAATAAATATCAAAGATAACAAAAGAATATGAGATCTGTGCGCAGGCGGAAAGAAATGCGGCAGATGTCGCGAAGCGGTCACAGGCGATTGCAACATCATGCGTGCAGCTGTAATCCATAATGGTTTTATATAATTTCTGTAATTCTTCCGGATTGTCATCCACGATGGCAAGGTTCATATTCATTTCCTCTCTGATGAATGGTTGAATTGTAATTTTTAACATTGTAACACAATTTTATATAGGAATCTATGCATCAAAATGACATTTCGTCCCAGAAAAATGCATTTCGTCCCAGAAGGGTTGACGTACTCTCAAAGGTATGGTAAAGAAAAAGAATGGAAAAAATGTAAAGAGGATAATATTTGGGACAGGAAAGTCCTAGGTAGTAGGAGGAGAGGCAATGAAAGTAAGAGAGAAGTTAATGCGGAAGGTGATGGCAGTTGTGATCGCAGCAGCCACAATTTTTTCGATAAGCGGAGGGACGAAGGTTGTGCCGGTCAAGGCTGCGGTAGACGTGGCGGAGGTATTAGATAATAATGGAATAAGTATAGGGACATATACAACGTTTGCAGTAGCTGCGAGCCATGTATATAATAATTATACAATCAAGATGCTGGCAGACGCATCGGAGTCACGTATTGTTAGTATTGGAGACAAAAATCTTACGATTGATCTGAATGACAAGAATTTGACGATTACACGGATTTCCATAGACAGGGCATTGACGATAAAAAATGGAAGTATGTCAGCGCAAATTGATAATGCGTGTCAAGGATCCGGATATAATGCACCATTAACGATGTCTAATGTGAAACTTAACACAACATATTTCCAATGGATGCCAGATGATGGAGTAGCATTAGAAAGTGGAACGACCGTTACGGTTTCGGATCCGACAAGTGCAAAGTGCTGGCTTGAGAAGTTACAAATGCAGAAAGATTGCGTCTTTAAGGTTGGACAGGGTGTAAGTATAAAAAATTATGGAAGGGTTTCAAATGGTCTTGATGCTGTAAAAGAGTTTGTGCCAGAAGGATTAAAAGTAGGCTCATATCGAGAAAGTTCTTCATCAGCAGATACAGCGGTAACGATTGTGGATAAAGATGGACACATAGCAAGCAATTATGAGCTTCGTTATCGCCAGCTCTCCGATTCACAGCTTACCGTTACACTCAATCCGGATACATATGTCTATGATGGCAATGAAAAAAAACCTGCCGTGACAGTAACCTATGACGGACAGACACTGACAGAGAACACAAGCTATACACTGACTTATGCAAATAACAAAGATGCAGGAACAGCGAGTGTCACGATCGACGGAAAAAATAGTTTGTATGGACAAATTGTGGAATACTTCACCATCCAAAAGGCAAATCAGAATGCACCGACGGGATTGACACCGACGGCAGAAACAATTGATGGAAAAAATGATGGTCAGATTACCAATCTGGCAACGACGATGGAATATAGTGTTGATCAGACAAGCTGGACCGCCTGCACAGGCACGACGCTGACGCAGCTTTCCGATGGAGATTATTACGTAAGATATAAGGAAACAAACAATTACTATGCATCGCCATCTACCAAGGTGGTTGTCGCAAAGGGCGCGACGCCATCCCCAACAGGCGAGCAGACGACAACAGAAAAACAGACGACAGGTGAGCAGGCAACCACACAGCAGACATCCGTGGAACAGCCGGATGGAGCAACCACACAGCAGACATTCGTGGAACAGCCGAATGGAGCAACTACACAGGCAGGTGCCCCGAAGACAACAGAGGCAGATAAGAAAACGGATAAAGCAGTTTCCACCGGAGATGCATATCCGATAGCGATTATGATTACGCTTATGCTTGGCGCAGGTGTCGGTATCACGGGTATGATCCGAAGAAGAAAAGAAAATAGTTAATTGTGCAATTCATACACATGAGAGCAGGATGAAAGTCCTGCTCTTTTTTCGGAAGTAAATCATGTGGCATAGTGAAGTGGGCGCGGAAGAGAATATAAGACCGGAAAAACCCACGCAGTGGGTGTAGGAGGAAGAAAGTGAGCAGAAAAACCCAAATTGAAAATAGAGGTGCATAGCGGGAACGGAAATAAATTTACAATTTCCGTATGAAATGGTATAAATAAAGAAGATTTTACAGATTGGAAATGCGTATGGAAGAGTATGTGATCAAAAATCAAAAAAAGCTCCGGCTGGGCATCACGACCGGAACGTGTAGTGCAGCGGCGGCACAGGCAGCAGCGATGCAGCTTCTGCTTGGCGTAGAAAGCCATGCGGTAACCTTGCGCACACCAAAGGGGATGACGGTTTCCGTTCCGGTGTATCTGCTTGAATCAGATAGCCGGAAAGCAAGCTATAAGGTAGTAAAGGATAGTGGTGATGATCCGGATGTGACGAATGGTACAGATGTGTGCGTGACAGTGGAGTTTGTGAAGCAGCGTGTGTGTGAGCAAAAAGATGGAAGCCAAGACAGAACCTGCGCATTTACCAGCGAATCATTTCCGTATCTGACGCTGGATGGAGGAATCGGAATCGGGCGTGTCACGAAAGAAGGTCTGGAGCAGGCGGTCGGACAGGCGGCAATTAATCGTGTGCCGCGGCAGATGATATTTGCGGCGGTTGGCGATGTATGCGAGAAAGCAAATGTCTGTGAGCCATTGCACATCACGGTATGGATGCCGGAGGGAGAGACTCTGGCGAAGCGTACATTTAACCCGAAGCTTGGTATCGAGGGTGGACTTTCGATACTTGGAACAAGCGGAATCCTAGAGCCGATGAGCGAGCAGGCGATTGTGGCAACAATCGAGACAGAGATCCGACAGTTACATGCGGTTGGCGAGGAGAAAGTGTTAGTGACACCCGGAAACTACGGACAGGCATACGCATCCGAATATCTGGGGCTTGATCTTGCAAAGAGTGTCAAGTCGAGCAATTATATCGGCGATACGATCGACCTTGCAATCTCGTATGGCATGAAAGATTTCCTGTTGGTTGGAAATATCGGAAAGCTGGTAAAACTGGCGGCAGGCATCTTCAACACGCATTCTAAGGTCGCGGATGGACGCGGAGAGATATTTGCGGTGCATGCAGCGATGGCAGGTGCAGGAGCGAATGTGGTGCAGGAAATCTACAATTGTATCAATACCGACCGGATGTTGGATGTTGTGGAACGAGAAGGCTTGCGGGAAGCTGTGATGCAGAGTATCCTTGCGGCAATTGAGAAACATGTCGCAGGCAGAATCGGGGATGCGATGCGGTTTGGAGTGATTGTATTTTCCGAGAAGTACGGATATCTGGGGCAGACGAAGGATACAGCAGCAGTGTTGGGTGTATTTCGCGGAAAGCTGCAGATGTGAATGGATGCATCATGCAGAGAAGACGAATTAGTGGAAAAATATATATGTGGCGTAGAGAACGCTGTTACACGAATATATTTGATGGATGATAGAGGAAGAAAATAAATGGTACATTTCGTAGGAGCAGGACCGGGCGCGTGTGATCTGATCACGTTTCGCGGCATGAATAAAATAAAAGAAGCGGACGTGATCATCTATGCAGGTTCGCTTGTAAATCCGGAGCTGCTTTCGTATGCGAAGGCAGATTGTGAAATTTACAATAGCGCGCATATGACGCTTGAAGATGTGGTGTCTGTAATGCGGGAAGCAGAGGCGGCAGGCAAAGAAACAGTTCGTCTGCATACGGGTGATCCGTCGGTGTATGGGGCAATCCGCGAGCAGATGGATCTGCTAGATGGATATGGAATCGCCTATGATGTGTGTCCGGGGGTGAGTGCGGTGTTCGGTGCCGCGGCGTCGCTGGCGTGTGAGTATACGCTGCCTGATGTGACGCAGACCTTGATTCTGACAAGAGCGGAAGGGAAAACCCCTGTGCCGGAGAAGGAAAATCTGCGAAGTCTGGCTGCACACCGTGCCAGTCTGGTGCTGTATCTGTCGTCCGGGCTTGCCCGAAAAGTGCGGCAGGAACTCCTGCTTGGTGGATACGCGGAGGACACGCCGGTTGCGGTCGTGTATAAGGCTACCTGGCCGGAAGAGAAGATTATCCGCACGACACTGGCTAAGCTTCCGGAAGATATGGAAGCCGCAGGGATTACGAAGACGGCACTCATTATCGTATCTCCGGCACTTGGAAGTGTCTATGAGAAATCTCGTCTTTATGATGCGGCATTCGCAACGGAATACCGCGGCGCAACGCAGATTGCATTTCCGGCAGGGATCCGCCGGGTACTGCTTATTACATGCAGTGTGCGCGGGTATGCGACGATGCAGAAGCTGGCGAAGAAGCTGGAAAATATCTCCGGAGCAGAAATTATCACGAAGGTAAAATGCGAAGCGCTTCCAGAGGTTTCAATGCGGGAAACGGTAAAGGCGTGTGTTGATGCGTATTTTGAGCAGGTGGATGCCATTGTGTTCGTGACAGCAAGCGGAATTGCTGTGCGGAGTGTGGCGGAGCATCTGACACATAAATCTAAAGATCCGGCGATTGTGTGCATGGATGAATGCGGGAAGCATGTGATATCGTTAGTGAGTGGACATGCCGGTGGGGCAAATGCGCTCACGCAGACGCTGGCGGATGTGATGTGGGCAACACCGGTCATCACGACGGCAACGGATGTGGAAGGCAGGTTCTCCGTTGATGATTATGCGCGGAAACATAATTTAGTAGTGACGGACTGGGCGAAGGCGAAGGCAATCAGCGCGGAGGTGCTGGCGGCCGGGGCGGAGCCTGTGTGGGTGGATGAAGCCGAGGTTTTGCAGGAAGAAGAGAAGCGCGCATGTGAGATACGTAAGGAACAGAAATCAACCGGTATTGATGTGGGTAAGATAGAAAATGATGGATGCAAGAATGAAGTTGATGGATGTGAGAATGGAATCGATGGATGCGGGAACAGAATCAATGTTCAAAGGTTGCAGATAGGTTCGCATCAGGTTATTATAACTCCAAAAGATGGTTCCGTGGATGTGCAAACGTTACAGCTTATTCCACGATGTATTGTAGCTGGCGTCGGTTGTAAGAAAGGGACACCGGTGGATAAAATTGAGCATGCGGTGCAGGATGCGTTTGCGAAAGCAGGCTTGCGGATGGAAGCGTTATGTGCGGTGGCAAGCATCGATCTGAAGAAGGAAGAAGCGGGATTGCTTGAATTCTGCGAGACACGGAACGTGCCGTTTGAGACATACGCAGCAGAAGAATTGCAGGCGGTTCCGGGGACATATTCGGCATCAGAATTTGTGTCTGGCGTGACCGGCGTGGATAATGTCTGTGAGCGAAGCGCTGTGAAGTGTGCAAGCGAGCATGGAGTGAAGCATGGTGAGCTGTTGTTACGCAAGCAAGCGCAGGATGGTGTAACGGTAGCGCTTGCGTATGTGGGTGTAGTGAGTGAAAAGTAAGCGAAAAAACCCACGAAGTGTGTTTGGAAGCCGAAAAACAGTCGAAAAAACCCAAAACCGGAAGCTAAAACTAGAAAGTGGAGAGCAATATGGGTGTAGCGAGTGAAAAGCAAGCGAAAAAACTCACGTGGTGGGTTTGGAAGCCGAAAAACAGGCGAAAAAACCCAAAATCGGAAGCTAAAACAAGAAAGTGAAGAGCAATCTGTGTGTAGCGAGTAAAAAGCAAGCGAAAAAACCCACGAAGTGGGTTTGGAAGACGAAAAACAGGCGAAAAAACCCAAAACCGGAAGCTGAACCAGGAAAGTGGAGAGCAATCTGGGTGTAGCGAGTGAAAAGCAAGCGGAAAAACCCACGTGGTGTGTTTGGAAGACGAAAAACAGGCGAAAAAACCCAAAACCGAGCGAAAAAACCCAAAACCGGAAGCTGAAACATAGAAATAAAGCGGAATAGCGGAGAGAAATATGAGCGCAGAGAGTAAGAAGGAATTATATATTGTCGGGCTTGGCCCCGGCGCAAGACAGAAGATGACACAGGAAGCAATCGATGTCGTGGAAGCCTGTGAGGTGATTGCCGGATATAAGGTATACATCGAACTTCTGAAACCATACTACCCGGACAAGGAATATCTGGTGAATGGTATGCGGCAGGAGGTAGAACGATGTCGGTTGGCGCTGGAAACCGCAGCGAATGGGAAGAAAACAGCACTTGTGTGTAGTGGCGATGCAGGCGTGTATGGCATGGCAGGAATCACACTGGAGCTGGCAGTAGAATTTCCGGAGGTGGATGTACATGTGATACCCGGCGTGACGGCTGCACTATCCGGGGCAGCCTTGCTTGGGGCACCGCTCGGACATGACTTTGCTGTGATCAGCCTGAGTGATCTGCTGACACCGTGGGAGCTGATCGAGCATCGTCTTGTGGCAGCAACCGAGGGAGATTTCGCAATCTGCCTGTACAATCCTTCCAGCCATAAGCGGCATGATTACCTGCAGAAAGCGTGTGCGATTTTATTGCAGGGAAAATCCGGCGATACCGTCTGCGGCATCACGCGGAATATTGGACGCATGGGCGAGGAAAAGCGGATTCTCACGCTTTCTGAACTTGAGGAGACAGAAGTCGATATGTTTACGACGGTGTTCATTGGCAATTCCCAGACAAAGCGGATTGGCGATTGGATGGTAACACCGCGCGGGTATGAAAAAAATAAATAAAATGCTTGATATTTTCAAGGTATCTCCATATAATAAAAGTAAGAACAGAGATGTTCTGCTTCATCATATGTGATGAGTCCTGTGACGGTACTGACAGGACGGTAAAATAAAAAATGACCGAGCGATGAAGTCCTGTGACGGTACTGACAGGACGGTAAAATAAAAAATGACCGAATGATGAAGGCTATAACGAGAGGCTGAAAAAGTCTCTCGTTTCTTTTTACTAAAGGGAGAATGTGGGGAACATACGAATGAACTTACCAGAAAACGATTATCAGATACTGAGATTGACGGACGAATTTTATCGTGCGTATCCAAATCCACCATATCGTGAGATATTGAAAAAGAAACAGAGAGCATATAACTGTTTGTTGTTTCAATCGCATTATGGATATTTTATTTGCGTTCCATACAGATCAGAGATTCATCACAAATATGCATTTCATTTTTCGGGCACTGTTAGATCCAAAACTCACAAATCAGGATTAGATTATAGCAAAATAGTAATAATTACCAAGACAGAATATATAGGAGCCAAAGATGCATTGATTGATAAAGACGAGTTTAATGAGACAATGATACATTTGGATCGGATAAAAAAAGAAGCTTTGGATTTTGTGGAAGCGTATGTTGCGCATATGAATGGAACAAGAACGCTGCATAAACGAGAATTTGAACGAAGATATAATTATTCACCATTGAAATATTTTCATAAAGAATTAGAAATATAGAAAACTATGAATATCGTAATATTTGGAGGTACAACCGAGGGGCGGCAGCTCGCGGAGTATCTGGTACAATTGAACAGAAAGCAGGAGAAAACGGAAGCTGTAATTCATGTCTGCGTGGCATCGGAGTATGGAGCGCAGGTATTGCCTGAAGCGGAAGAAATCAAGGTGCATGTCGGGCGGCTGGAGCAGGCAGATATGCAGGAATTCCTGCAGGAAGTACAGGCAGATATCTGTGTGGATGCAACCCATCCGTATGCAGTGATTGTGACGCGGAATATTTACCGGGCGTGCAAAGAGGTGGATGTCCCTTATATTCGTGTGCGGCGGGAAGCTGAGGATACTGTGGAAGCAGGGATGCTTACGTGTGAAATGGGACATGCAGAGTCATGTAACTTAGGCGATGTGTCGACAGGACAGCTGCAGCAGGTCTATCCGGACAGCATTTATGTCGAGAACATACAGGCGGCGGTTGATTATCTGAAAGGTGTGACCGGAAATATCCTGATCACGACCGGCAGCAAGGAGCTGAAAGCATATACGCAGATACCGGATTATGAAAACCGGTGCTTCGCACGCGTGCTTCCGACGACATCCGTTGTCGAGGCGTGCACGGAACTCGGGTTTACAGGGAAGCATCTGATCTGCATGCAGGGACCGTTCGATCTTGCTATGAATCTGGCAACGATACAGTACGCGGATGCGAAGTATCTGGTGACAAAAGCGAGTGGGAAAAATGGTGGCTATGACGAAAAGTGTGAGGCGGCTCTTGCAGCAGGCATACATCTGGTGATCATCGGGCGGCCGGAGGAGCAGGTCGAGCCGGTTATGTCACTCCCGCAGGTGGAGAGCTATTTGCGAAACCGCTTGGAAGTATGATCTATGGGAACCGGGATAAATGCGGAGGCAGCGGCAGCAAACGCCGATGCGCGCAGAAGAAAAGAGGAGAATATCAGTATGGAAGGTACAGAAAAAACGAGTATATATCTGATCGGGATAGGACCTGGGAGTGCGGACTGCCTGACGTGGGAGGCAGTGCAGGCAATCAGACAGGCAGATGTTCGTATCGGTGCGTCCCGTATGCTTCAGGTCTGCGAAGATATTTGCGGAGAAGAAGGACACAGCGCAGAGGAGACCTGTTATGATGCCTATCTGCCAAACGAAGTTATGAATCTTATACGGAAGCATACAGGCGAGACAATCGCGTTGCTTTTCTCCGGTGATATCGGGTTTTATTCCGGGGCGAAACGTATTCGGGATATGCTGAAGGAAGAGGAAACAGCATATGATATACACTTCATTCCGGGACTTTCCTCCGTGCTGTATCTGATCGATAAGATGGGGGGACTCTGGGAGAAGGCAGAACTGGTCAGCAATCACGGAACCTCGGCAAATGTGCCGGCGAAGCTTCTGCATCATTCACAGGTTTGCACGCTGCTTGGCTATGAGGGGCAGGTGGCAGATATCTGCAGGCGCCTTACGGAAGTGGGACTTGGCGATACGCCCGTGATCGTAGGCGAGCGGCTTTCTTATGCGGATGAGAAAATCACAAAGAATTTCGCAAAAAATCTGTGCGAAAGCTCCTTTGACCGGTTGGCGGTTGCCATGTTTTTAAATGCAAAACCGCAGGCAAGAAGGCTTGCTCCTGGCATACCGGATGATGCATTTATCAGGGGAAATGTACCGATGACAAAAGAAGAGGTGCGGGCAGCGGTAATCTCCAAACTCCGGATCACGGATTATGTGGCAAAGGATACGCCACCGGTCATCTATGATGTCGGCGCAGGAACCGGGTCTGTATCGGTGGAGATGGCACTTCTCACAGAGACCGGAACGGTGTATGCGATTGAGCAACATCCGAAGGCGGTGGAGCTTTTATATGAGAACCGGAGAAAATTCCATACAGGCAATATGGAGATTCTCGCAGGCGAAGCAACCGGGATTATCCCGGAGCTTCCGGCTCCGACGCATGTATTCATCGGGGGCAGTGGTGGAAATATGTTAAAAATTGTTGAGCAGGTGTATCAGAAAAATGTGAATGCCCGTATCGTGATTACGTCGGTTACGATGGAGACACAGGCAGAGCTTTTCACGCTTGCTGAGATGGCAAAGGAGACAGGCAGGAAATTCGACATGCTTCAGATGGCGGTCACGCGCATCACGGAAGTCGGGCGGTATCATATGCAGCAGGCGGAAAATCCGGTGTGGATTGCGACAATTTCTTCATAGAAGAAAAATCGGTTGATATATTCTGGACAGGTTTTGGAACGGATGATGGATTTCGTGCAGGGACATTTGTGCAATGAGGAAAAACATATGAATCAAATACAGGTAAATACCCCACGCGTGATGTTTGCAGCGATGCGGAGTGGCAGCGGCAAAACAACCGTGACGTGTGGTGTGCTGGCAGCACTAAAAAAACAGAATATAAAGGTACAGGCGTACAAATGCGGCCCGGATTATATCGATCCGATGTTTCACCGGACGGTGCTCGGAATCGACACCGGCAATCTGGATACGTTCTTCGCGGGGGCTGATGCGATTGGACGCATCCTGGCGCGAGACACGAAGGATGCAGAAATGTGCGTGATGGAAGGAGTCATGGGATATTATGACGGTGTCGGCGGCACAACGACGATGGCAAGCTCTTATGAGCTAAGTAAGGTTACGAAGACGCCGGTCGTTCTGATCGTGGATGCGAAGGGCGCGAGTGTCACGCTAGCGGCGACGATCCGCGGAATTATGGAATATAAGAAGGACAGCCGGATTGCAGGGGTGATCTTAAACCGGGTATCACCGATGTTTTACAGCCGGCTCAAACAGGTGATCGAGACGGAGTGCGGGATTCCGGTGCTTGGATATCTGCTGGAAGATGCGTCATTTGCGGTGCCATCCAGACACCTTGGATTGATGCAGCCGGACGAAATGCAGAAACAGAGAGATTGGGTGGAAACGGTTGCGGAAGCTGTTATGAAGACGATCGATATTAATGGGATTTTTGAAATTGCGACACAGGCAGAGATGTTGCAGATACAAGCCCACGTCGATATGAGACAGAATTTCGGGGATATGCAGCAAGAAGCTGATGATGTGAGACAGGAATCTGTCAATATACTGCATGAACCGGCTGACGCGCGACAGGAAACCGTCGATATGCAGGACGAATCGGCAAACACGTCCTGCGGGCATGCAGAAGAGAAAGAAAATTGCAAATTCCCGTCCGGATATCGCATCGGTGTAGCAAGAGATGCGGCATTTTCTTTCTACTACCGCGAGAATCTGCGCATGTTGGAAGATATGGGAGCGGAGCTTGTGTATTTCTCTCCGCTTGCAGATGCACATGTGCCTAAGGTGGATGCGCTGATTTTGGGCGGCGGGTATCCGGAGCTTTACGCGAAGCAGTTGTACGAGAATCGGTCGATGCGTGCATCTGTCCGGCAGGCGTTGGAATCTGGGATGCCGTGCCATGCGGAATGCGGCGGATTCTTATATCTTGGCAAGTCGCTTGCCGATGCAGAAGGAAATGTATATGAGATGGTCGGTTTCTTAGATGGTGCGGGATTTCGGACAGAGCGGTTACAGCGGTTTGGGTATGTGGAGCTGGCACCGCAGGACGCAGGTGTATTTGCAGTGAATACGGTTTTGCGCGGACATGAGTTTCACTACTGGGACAGCACGGATTGTGGCGATGCCTGTCTGGCGTGGAAGCCGCTTTCCAAGCAGAAGACATATCCATGCATGGTGAAAAAGAAAGGCACATTCGCGGGATTTCCACATCTGTATTACGCAGGTGCGGAGGAGTTTTTCTATCATTTGTTTTCTGGGAGCAATCAATAGTAAGAGGGTATTATGTTAGAAGAAATTAAGTTGCAGCAGGTGCTGCCACAGGAAATTGAAAAAAGAAGCTTCGAGATTATCACAGAGGAGCTTGGGCGTGTTGAATTAGATCCGCTTCAGGCACCGATCATCAAGCGGGCAATCCATACGTCGGCGGATTTTGACTATCTGGAGAATCTGACATTTTCCGAGCAGGCGGTTTTGAAATTCCATGATGCAATAAAAAATGGTGCCTGCATCGTCACGGATACGCAGATGGCAAAATCCGGCATCAATAAAAAAGAGCTTGCGAAATACGGTGGCGAGGTTTACTGCTTCATGAGTGATGACGATGTGGCAGAAATCGCAAAGAAACAAGGCTCGACACGGGCAGTTGCAAGCATGGAGAAGGCATGCACATTAGACAAGCCGCTTATCTTCGCGATTGGAAATGCACCGACCGCGCTGGTGCGTCTGTATGAGCTGATCGACGAAGGAAAACTGCATCCATGTGGCATTATTGGTGTGCCGGTCGGTTTTGTAAATGTGGTGGAAGCGAAAGAGCTTATCATGCGGGCACCTGTGCCATATATTGTGGCGCGCGGCAGGAAGGGCGGCAGCAACATTGCCGCAGCAATCTGCAATGCGCTGTTGTATGAGCTGCGGGATATGTGAAATATATGTGTAAGCATATCTTGCGCAAATGAATATTGTTTAAAAATCATGCAAGCAGATCTTGCACAAATAAATATTATTTTAAATACGTGCAAGAATACCTTGCACAATATTATAAAAAGTGTATAATGTGCAACAAGGGGGTGCACAATTATGAAATTAAAAAGAGAAACATATTTGGAACAAATAAGACCGTATTATGAATCGGATATTATCAAGGTAATTACCGGAGTTCGAAGAGCAGGAAAATCTATTCTGTTAGATACAATAAAAGAGGAATTGATAGAACAGGGTGTGCCACAGGATCACATAATCTATCTCAATTTTGAGGATTTGGATTATGATTATATTGTAGATGCCGCGGATCTAAATAAAGAGATTAAGAGTAGAATTTCAGATGAAAATAAATATTATATTTTTTTAGATGAAATTCAACACATTGAGAATTTTGAAAAGGCATTAGCATCCTTTCGGGCGACCTTAAACGTATCACTTTTTGTAACTGGCAGTAATTCGACATTACTTGCGGGGGAACTTGCAACGTTGCTGACTGGAAGAACGGTAGAATTTGAGATACTGCCATTTTCATTTTATGAGATGAAACAATATTATGAACTGACTGGAAAAGAGTTTAATGATGATTTGTTTTTGGATTATCTCAAATGGGGAGGGTTTCCGCTTCGCTTTGATTATTCAGATGAAACTGCTGTGCACAAATATTTATTAAATTTGTACGAAAGTATTGTAAATAGAGATATTGTTGGGAAAACAAAAAGTGCAGATAGAAAAGCATTCCTGGATATCTCATTATATATTCTTGCGAACGCAGGAAAAGAACTTTCAATAGATAATATTATTGAAACGTATAAGAAAAACAATAAAGAAATATCGAAACGTACAGTTTATAAT
>ERZ1026868.154-NODE-154-length-54058-cov-10.519490_pt1 | contig 54058 bp, 89 predicted proteins | sample MGYA00380164_ERZ1026868 | MGnify/ENA primary metagenome ERZ1026868 (study PRJEB33269, sample SAMEA4719800) | human gut metagenome | biome: human-associated habitat; feature: organic feature; material: feces | place: Cameroon | collected 2013-10 ...
CCCTCTTCTTTTCCCCCGCACCCCCTTATTAACTCCCCCTATAATCCCCCTCTTGAAGAGAAAAGAGAAGAAGCACTAACGGGCGTGTGCGCGGGCGCGTGTGAGGAAGAACAGATACCCTTCACGGCGTTTGAACCCCTTGACCCCATAGAACCCGAGGTTAAGCACAGAAAACCGACGATTGCGGAGCGTTTTGAAGCTTTGTGGGCGGAATACCCGAAGAAACAAGGCAAAAAGAACGCATTCGAGAGTTATCAACGTGCTTTGAAAGAGGACGCAACGGACGAAGTTATAGCCGACGGTATCAAGCGATACAAGGACTACATAGCGTCAAGACCCGACGGAAAGAAATACACGCTTGACGGCTCAACGTATTTCTACCAGAAGCGATGGGAAGACGAATACGACACAAGAACGGCTGACGGAAAAGACGCAAACGGCAAACCGGCGTGGATGTCACAAGAAGACTGGGAGGAAATGAATGCAGTATTCGGATAACCCTTTTGCAGACACTCTCTCCAAAATCGCGCAAGCCGCACAGGAAGCAAATCCGCGAGAAGACGGAGACTACACCCAGAACGGACTGTTGTACTGCGGTAAATGCCACACCCCGAAAGAGACCACAGTCACACTCGGAGGACGCGAAACAAAAGTCTCGTGTATGTGCAAATGCCGTGAAGAACAGGCGGAAGCCGAGCGTAAAAAGTTCATCCACGACAGCCGAGCGGAAGCACTCAAAGACAGCGCATTCGGCGACAAGGCACTGCGGGATTGCAGCTTTGCCAACGACGACGGCTCAAATCTCGAGTTGACAAAGAAATGCCGAAACTACGTTGAGAACTTCGAGCGGTTCAGCGAAAGCGGAAAAGGACTTCTGTTCTTCGGCTCATGCGGAACAGGCAAGACATACGCCGCTCTCGAGATTGCCAACGCGCTGATGGACAGGCTTTACTCCGTCAAGTTTGCGACATTCGCGGCGATAGCAAACGAACTCTTCGACAACCCCGAAAAGCAAGGTTACATAAACCGCCTTGCACAGGACTATGACCTCTTGTGCATCGACGACTACGCGGCAGAGAGAAACACCCCCTGGATGAACGAGCAGCTTTTTGCAGTGATAGACGCACGGTGCAAAGCTCATAAGCCGCTCATAGTCACCACAAACCTCACGAGAGACGAAATGTTTGACAGAAAGAACATAGACCGATACCGTATATGCTCCCGCCTGATGGAGCTGTGTATCGCGGTAGAGGTAAACGGCAAAGACCGAAGAATATCGGACTATATCAAAACCAAAGCAGAGTTTGAAGACCTGCTGAACCAATGAAAGGACAAAATACCATGACTGATAACATAGAACTTACCGAATTCGCTCTCACCTCCTGGAATCTCCCGAGCAAAAAGCCGAAAGTGTCCGGCGATTACCTCATTTGGACTTCCGGCGGCATAGCAACCGTAGCGAACTACTCCGCAAAGTACGACGGATGGGGAATCACGAGCGACGGAAGAAGAGATTACGAAATCAAAGACGTTGAGAGATGGGCAAGCATTATCCTTCCGACAATGTATTGACCGAAAGGACAAAGGCAATGAAACAAAGGCTGATACAGAACGCAATTGCGGCAAGCGGTATCGCAAACACCGTAGCCGTTATCTCAATGGGCTTGTGGTGGTATACCATCCCCTCAGACGTTGTAGCAACCGTAGTTATCCTCGGTGCGTTGATACTCATGGTGCTGATAACGACCGTCAGAGAGCTGCTGGAAGCGTATGAGCGCACACTGCCGAAGAAGCGCAAGAGAATTCGCATGAAGTACGACAGTCGCGGAATGCACACCGACGGTCAGCGTCTCGGCTACGTATCAGCGGAAACAATCAGAGAGGTGTGCAGAAGATGAAAACGAAAGGAGCAAAACAATGACCGACGCAGAGAGATGTGTATCGTGCGGAGCTGTGATACCCGAAGGGAGACAGGTATGCCCGATATGCTACGCGAAATATCATAACGACTACTCGGAAGAGCTGGTGTACCTCTGGAAAACACTGAAAAAGACCGAGAGCAGTCTCAGAACAGCCGACAAGAGGAACGCGCCGAACGAAGAACGCGCAAACCTCCGCAAAAGGCGCGATATGCTGTACACGATAATCAACATAGTGGAGGACGCGGGAGCATGAAGTGTCTGGCGAAGAAAATACAGTACCAAAAGGCGGAAAACGCACTTACCACCGAATATGGAATGTGGCTTCTCGAATATGTTGACGTTGCTTTCGGCGTAACGCTTGCCGAGAAATACGGCTTCCGCGAGAAGCGATTGCAGAGGTTTTACGACGGCAACCGAAACGGACTTACGGAGATGGTGTGCGCCAATATGCCGATAGCAATGTACGTCGATAAAGGCAAGGGCAGACGCAAGGGAGACAGCTCCGACCTCATCGACGACGGAGTGGACACGACCGAGTACATGATAAAGCGCGAGCTCCGAAACATAGGCTTTTCCGACTGCGATTTCGAAGCACTCTCGCCTGAAAACAAATACAACGAAAACGCGCACCGCACACAGCTTGATGTCATGTCGCACAACGTGAGAACGGCATGGTATGAAGCAAACGCAAGACGCGCTGTAAGGCTCTACACGGCGTACACACTGATTTATGTGCACGACACCTACAACTACGGCGCGGAGAGATTGAACCGCCTGTACGCGCTTGTCGCACCTCAGATTAAGTCCTATATCGAACGCTTCTTGATAGGCAACCGCCGCGTAGACAAAGAGCTGCATGAGGAATTGGACGAGATGCACGGCAAGCTTGAGAAATGCGGGCTGCACCTCGAAGAAGTTGTAAAGGAAGACGCGGTAGCGGTAAACCGGAAAGAACCGCCAAAAGAACCAAAGAACCCGCCGATACACCTTGACATAGGCGAGTACGAAAAAATCATGAAAGAAGCTGCCCGAGTGGCACTGTAAGGAGGATGAACAAACATGAAAGACTGCGAAAACTGCAAATATTGTGACGGCTTTGACTACTATGACGGAACACCGAATTGCACATGCGAGGGCGGTATGGGCGGCTGCCCGTACAACGACGATGGCGAAATAAAAGAGGATAAATTTAAAATCACGCTCGACATACCGAACATCACCGATTACATCAAGCACACCGTAAAAAATACGGTAGACAATGCGGTGCGTGACATGATCGAGGACTGCGTCAAGAAGATGGTAAAAGAAAAAATCGAAGACACGGCAGAAGCGTATGTCGAAGAATCGCTAAAGAAAGTAGTTGACGATGAAATCAAGGCTTATATGCAAAAGGACATCACAGTAGGCGGAGGATGGAGCGAACCCGAGCGAAAAATGAGCAGAAACGACTATCTCAGCGAATGCACCGCTAAAGTCGTTGAATCTCAACTCAGCGCGAAAAAGATATCTGAAACGGTAATTGACTACTGCAAGGGCTCGATAGACCGTTTTGCAAGAGATATTAAGGATGACGTGAATGACAAAATAAAGAACACCTTCGATAACGCAACGAAACAAGCTCTGTCGGATAATGTTGTAACAATGCTGATGGCGGGTGATACGTACAAAAAGCTTTCCGACAGCATGGGAAGGATTTTAGAATGAACTTCAAACTTAAAGCAGGAGCGTTCGCACCGATAAGAGCGCATAAGCAAGACGCGGGAGTAGACCTTCTTTCCCCCGTCACGGTCACGATTTACCCAGGAGACAGCGCGACAGTAGACACAGGCGTGTGCGCAGAGATACCCGAGGGATTCTGCGGTCAGATATGGTCGAAAAGCGGACTTAACGTAAACCACGGCATTCTCTCGACAGGATTAGTGGATGCGCTTTACTCTGGCAGTATCAAGATAAAGCTCTACAACCACTCTCACGAGATTTACACGGTAAATCGCGGAGATAAGATATCACAGCTTGTGGTTACACCTTGCGACACAAGCGACGTAGTCATAGTAGACGAAATAGCAAGCGGAGAGCGCGGAGAAAACGGCTTCGGCAGCACAGGAAGATAAGAGGTAAGAGAATGACAATGACAAAAACAGCACGTGATAGAAAGGAGACAAAAAATGAGATGTGATTGTTGTCCGCTTTCCGACCCCGAGGATAGCTGCCCACTATCTGAGGGCGAACTCGGAATCGAGCATAAAGACGGAATGAGCGGATGCCGAAAACCGAGAAACCGGTGTGAGAAAATGTCAGCGAAACACGCCGATGCGCTTGGCGAAATGGGACTTGACATGGGAATCGAGATGGACTTTACCAAAGAAGAACTGGCGGACGTTATAGAAATCTGCAAGCACATGATAGGGCTTGATGATAAAAACCCATATCACAGGCACGGTAACGCTTATTACAAGCCGTATAGGAATTACTATATAATCCCACCGATGCCGGATGATTATATACTCAACCGTCTGCCAATGTTCATTATGCATTCGGAAGAATCAAAAAACGACAAGTGTGTATTCTACGCGCTGACAGACATGGGCTTAGACTGGCTCGGAAGAAGATTAAAGATAACTATAAAACATAAGTGGAGACCGATAGAATGACGAGAATAACCGCAAAGGAATAGAAACGAATCGAGAGGAAACGCACCGCGCCGAAATGGAATCGAATGGACAGGCGGCGAAAGGCACAGCAACGGAGAAGACAGGCAGTGCAGAGAGCGGCAATGGAATGGCGCTGAGACGCAACGATTGGCACAGCAACGGAAACGAATTGATATGATAGGCATAGAGCAGAACCGCAACGGAAAAGCGAAGCACAGAATCGAACAGCAACGGAGAAGACAGGCGTCGCAGAGAGTGGCAGCGGAAAGGCAACGTAAGGACTTGAATCGCGACGAAAGGTGTAGCAACGGAACAGAAGTGCTAAGATACGCTACGGAATGGCACCGAATCACTACGACGGGACCCGAAACGGAAAACCAAAAATACCGCGCCGGCGGAATCCGGCAGAAAGGATGAAAATATGAAAATCGACACAAATAAGTATTATATCGTAAGAGGAGACCGCTCCGGCATATTCTTCGGCAGAATCAATTATCAGAACGGCAAGGAAGTACAGATGAACGATGCACGCTGCATCTGGTATTGGGATGGCGCGGCGTCAATCATAGAGCTTTCGTTAAGTGGCACGAAAAAGCCGGACAATTGCAGATTCAGTGTGACGGTAGAGGAAATAACAATCACAGACGCGATAGAGATAATATCTTGCACAGAAAAAGCAACGGCGGTAATTAAGGCGGTGAAAGAATGGAAAGCATAACCGAACGAATTAAAGAGTTTCTAAATATCGGCAATGGCTCTGGCTCTGGCTATGACTCTGGCTATGGCTATGGCTCTGGCTCCGGTTCTGGCTCTGGCTCTGGCTCTGGCGATGGCTCTGGCAATGGCTCTGGCTATGGCTATGGCTCTGGCTCCGGTTCTGGCAATGGCTATGGCTCTGGCTCTGGCTATGACTCTGGCTATGGCTATGGCTATGGCTATGGCTCCGGTTCTGGCAATGGCTCTGGCTCTGGCTATGGCTCTGACTATGGCTCTTGCAATGGAATAAAGAGCTTAAATAATTATGACATCTATATAGTAGACGGCGCGCCAACCATAATCACTGCGGTGTATGATAATTACGCTAAAGGCTTTATTGTTGGCAACGACTTTACGCTTAACCCTTGCTATATCGCAAAAAACGGAGACATTTTTGCACATGGCGAAACGCTCCGAGAAGCAGTAGCCGCATTGCAGGACAAGCTGTTTGATGATATGCCCGAAGAAGAGCGAATAGCCGCATTCGTTGAGTGTCATGATTATGATGGAGTATACAACAACACCGACCTCTACGATTGGCATCACAGGCTGACAGGCTCGTGTGAGATGGGCAGACAGCAGTTTGCGAAAGACCACAGCATAGACCTTAACGGCAAAATGAGCATAAAAGAGTTTATCAAACTCACAAAAAACGCATACGGCGGCGAAATTATAAGAAAGCTTGAAAAAGAGTACAAGAAAGGATGAAATTATGGAAGACTTAGAACTCGCGAGAGAAACGCTCAAAAACACAAAGTACCTCAAAAGCAAATATCCCCGATGGAGAATCGAGGAATTAGCGGATATATTGGGAATCAGCGAGATGTACGGTATACCCATTAAAGAATTTTACTCTTACAGCTACGGTTATTTTTTAAACGGCGGTCACGGATTCGGCTTTAAAATCCTAAAAAAGCCTATAATAAGCAACTCAGAAACGCGTTACGAGCCGAGCGACAGTGTGTGGCATATGCTCGTCAACACTGGCGGCTGCGGTAGGCTTAACTTCTGCGGCAACTACGATTCACACTTGCTGTATGGCGGCAAAGCAAACGACGTTTGGGACAGATTCAACGACACAATTCTCTCATACCACCCATATGACTATGACCGCGTAAACAAGGAATATATCTTCTCTGTGCAGAACGGATACGAACTTTACAAAGACTTTGACGAAATCTACACAGAAACAAAGTCAGCGTTTGAAGAATGCGTAAAAGAATACAGAGTGCGAGAACTCGAAGAAAAGCTTGCAAAACTGAAAGGAGAACAGTAATGGCAAAGTTTAAAGTTGGAGATAGAGTTAGAGTGATTGATGATATCGGTACACGCTGCAAAATCGGCGACACTGGAACGATAATGAAGTACTTACATAAAGGCATATTAGGAGATTGTTACGCTGTGCAAATGGATAAGCGAGAAAAATACTTACATGATTGCGGCGGATATGTGCGCAATGGCTACGGACAGTTTCTGTGGGACAGCAATATAAAACTCATTGAAGAGAAACCAACCCGCGAATTTAAGCTGATAATCACATCAAAAGGTGACACCACCACGGCAAAGCTGATACACGGTGAAAGAACTGTAGTAAAAGAAGCAACCGTGACGCGATACAGCAAAGACGAATACAGCGAGAAAGCCGCCGTTGAAGCTGTCGTGAAAAAGATTTTCGCCGAGGTCGAGAAGAAGGAAGAAAAACCGAAATACTTCACAGGAAAAGCTGTGTGGTTCAAGGACACTTCACGGTTTCATACGGCTGGCAGGATATATGTGTTTGAAGACGGCGTTTACGAAGACGACATAGGGCTTAAGCACAAATGGACTTGTGCAAAAGAAGAATTGAACACACAATCAGGATTTCTCCCGATAGAGGAATGAAGAACTACAGAAAAGCGCGACCGTCAATGCCGAGGTGGTGGTGGAACGCGCAGGACGGATGTTGGTACTGCAAAAATCAAAAGAACTGCGCGAACTGCCCCGACGCACGTCTTTACCTCAAAAAATACGGCGTGAAGAAGTATAAGGGCAGGACGGCAGGAAGCAAAAAATTACAGGAGGACGAAAATGAAGATTAAATCAGGAACAAAAGTCAGAGTAACACATAAGCGTAAAGGTATCTTTACAGGATATGCGGCAGAAGATTTTGATACAGAAACAACGGAATTTTATCCGATAAAGGCAGCACATTTTGTAGACGGTATATCAAATGATTGGGACGAGGGCGAAATTGTCCCTTGTAGAAATATGCTGTGCAAAATCGAAGTTTTGGAGGACAAATGAAAGACCCGACGAAAATAAACGTCCTTGTGGCTTGCGAAGAATCACAGCGGGTGTGTATGGCATTCCGCGAGAGAGGATTTAACGCTTTCTCCTGCGATATACAAGAGTGCTCCGGCGGTCATTCCGAATATCACATACTTGGGGACGCTGTGAAAGCACTTGACGCGGGAGAGATAGCCACGATGGACGGCACGACGCACGATATACCGATGTGGGACTTGCTTATAGCTCACCCGCCGTGTACTTATCTCAGTAATGCCGGTGCTGCAAGACTATACAAGATTATATCCGGCAAGCACTATGTGGACTTAGAAAGACTTGAAAAAGGATTTGACGGCAAAGAATTTTTTATGAAGTTTTATCAAGCAAGTATACCTCATATTGCCGTTGAGAATCCTATACCGAGCGGAATTTACAGAGTGCCGCGATATACGCAGATTATACAGCCGTATGAGCACGGCGAGCCTTATTCAAAAAAAACTTGTCTGTGGTTAAAAAACTTGCCGGATATAGTGCCGACACGAAAGGTAAAACCTATTTGCTCGTGGGTGAGCGGAGGTAGTAAAAAAAGCGATGGCTCAAAACGAGAAAACTGCGGAACAAAATACCGCGACAGCCTTACTAGAGCAAAAACATTCCCCGGAATCGCGAAAGCATTCGCGGAGCAGTGGGGAGACTACATTTTACAGGAGGACGAATGAAATGCCAATGGAAAACTGCGGTGATATCAAAGACACAGGGGGTTTCGCTGAACAAAATGCAATGGTGGACATCATGTGCAACTCATTTGAAGACTGTAGAACTTCCAGCTGTAACGGATGTTCAGATTGGAAACGCGCACAGTATAAGAGTATGATGAGCTGTATTTTATTTAAATACGCACGAAAGCTTTACGAAGCAGGATTTCGACAGACAGAGAAAGGGGCAGACAAGAATGAATAACTACGAAGAAGAATATTTTGAAGATGAAGAAGACCTTGAAGACGAAGACGATTTTTGGAGCGAAACGCCCGAATTCGACGAGAAGGTTGAGGAATTTAAAGAAGCTCTTCGAGCTGATATAAAGCGTGAAACTCAGGAACTTATTGAAAAACTGCAAAAGGAACTCGACGAGCTGAAAGACTACAAAGAGAACAAGCTCGAAATCGAACGCAATTATCATGACGAAATCGCAAAGATGGCAAAAGCCGAATTGGAACTCGAAGACAAGTACCGCAACATGAGACTGTGTGAACTGCTCAACGAGTTCTGCGTGACAGGATGGGAAGTCGCAACGCGCTACGAACAGCCGGAAGAGAAATGCGACAAGTGCGACGAAAACGGTGATATCACATTCTATTCTCCGCAAGGCAGAAGATACATAGAACGGTGCAAATGCCGTGAGGAAATTGCCGTACATTTTCCCGAAGAAACGAAGCTTGTCGTCATTCACGCAGGTAATAAGTCGTGGCGTGAGGACGAATTTTACTATAGAAAGGTTAAAGGCGAAGGTGAGAGCTACTGTGAATATGTAGATTGCAAACTGGTAAAAAACAGTGACTTCACTCCCGAAGTCATAAACAGCTATCATACGGTATTCGCCAACAAAGAAGACTGCGAAAAATACTGCGAGTGGTATAACAACAAGGAGAAAAACAATGAATAACTTTATCGAACTGCACTCCTTTTACTGCAACAATGAGCCGGTACTCATAAACACAAGGCACATTACCTATGTGACGCCACTGTTTGATTTAGAGAGCGAAGAATACGCCACACTAATAAATTTTGAAGCGGAGGACGCAAATTACACCGTCACCGAATCCTACGAAGAAGTAAAGCAGCTGCTCGCAACGGTTGAGTATGTCTACAAGGAGGAAGAATGAAGATATATAGAAACCCGTGGGTGAGCCGTCCTTGCCACTTTGTACCGACGGGAACAGCTCGCTCCGCTAAAATGGAAGCTGCAAAGCGGGACGGGATAACCGTAACTCTCTGGAACGGAGAATGGATGCTGAGAAAATCTCAAATGTACGTTAAAACTCTCGACGAAATGCCGGTTGTCGGAGAGATTAGCAAAGCGGAACTCGAAAGCACCGTTATAGCAAGTATTTTAGGAAGGGCGGAAGTGGAATGACTGAATACGAAAGATTACAAGAGCTGCTGTACAGGCTGCGCGAGATAATGCCGGAGATAGGCGAAAATCCCGTTGCCGACGAGATGTACAACATGGTGTTTGAATACGCCGAGAACACGGACGAAGACGTTGTAGAAGTAGTGAGGTGCAAAGACTGCATCAATCAAAGACAGCTTGACCGCAACGACCGCTATGAAGACAACTTTGTCGAAGGCTGCCTGTGGTGCATGATAGGACGCGGAGACGGCGTTATGCCGGAACAATACTGCGACTATGGCAAGAAAATGAAAAGTGAGGATGAAGAATGTCAAGCAAAACAGAAATAAGCGAGCAGGCAATTTTCGTTAAGGAACTTGCCGCACATCTGCAAAAGGATATCGAAAGCAATCTGGACAAGCCGAGCGTATATAGCGGCATGGCTAATCACACACAATTACAGTCCGACATAAAGCGGCTCAGGCGTGAGCTGATGGAGCTGTCGAACATGATAGGCTGTCAGTATAGGAGGTAAAGCATGACGAAGAAACGCTACATAAAACTGCTCATGGGGCGTCAAGGTTATAGCCGTAACGAGGCGCGACAAGAAGCTCGTACCGTGACGAGACACAAAACTCTTGTTGACAAAAACAATCACAAAATCAAGTCCTTCGGCGGTACCGCCCGTAGACCGCAAGCGAGCTATAAGGAGTATTATGACTGCGTTGTAATGCTCGGCGGCAAAAAAAGAATCGAAGAATTAAGGAGGATGCTACCACGGTATGACGCGCAAACGCTATATTAAGCTGCTGATGGGCAAACTCGACCTCAGCCGCAACGAGGCGCGAGAAAATGCTCGTGCCGTGATGAGAACAAAAGCTTACGCCGACCAAAGCAATCACAGAACCAAGTATTGGGGAGGTAACGCCCGCCGACCGCAAATCAGCTATGAGGTAGAGTATGAAGCTACGATAATACTCAACAGACAAAAAGAAATCATAAAATTCAGGAGGTGGCTTGCAGAAAATGACTAAGAAAAGATTCGTTAAATTACTCATGGGACGTTTCCGCTTTAGCCGAAATGAAGCGCGGGAAATTGCGGCTTGTGTACAGTGGAACAAAAGGCGCGTTGACGACACAAACCGCTCCGCAAAATACAATTTGAGCGGTTATCGGGAATTCCCCGAGAGTTACCAGAGCAATTGGAGAAGAATTCACTGGTTTTGCTTTGTAAATCTCGATAAATACGGTGGATTCGATTATTGCCCGCATTGTCACACTGTGAGACCGTTTGTTGTGGCACACCACCCGACAGAAATGACGGTGCGCGGCATAAGCTTTACTTGGGTAAAGACCTTGCCAAAATGTATGTACTGCTCTCACGAGATTTGTAGCACCAAAACCACCGAAGCGAACGCGCAGGCAATGGAAACGGCATACATGGAGGCATGTTTAAAATTTAAGGAGGACTATTTTGGACGCGATTGAGTTTTTTAAGGCACAAAGAAGGTTTTGCAAAGCAACCGGAGACTGCGATAATTGCCCGCTTTGTTATGGCGGCTATGACTGTGGGGACGCAACCTTTGTCAACCCTGACAGAGCCATTGAAATTGTAGAAAAATGGGCTGCGGAACACCCTGCCAAGACGAGGCAAAGCGAATTTTTGAAGATGTTCCCGAATGCGGCACTATTTAGCTTTGGCACAACTGATATATGCGACATATGCCCCGCAAAGGTTGACGATACACTCGAATGCGATATTATCCGAAACTGCGGTTGTTATGGTTGCAAACGCAAATATTGGCTTGCGGAGGTAGAATAAATGAGAACAACATCCGATGAACTTCTTGAAAAGGCTGGACTATGGTTAATTACGTCGCCAGAAGCGGAAGAACTTGCAGGAGAATCCCCCTGCATGAACTGCGCAAGAAAAGACTGCAACCTCAGCGGATTTTTCGAAATTGCAAGAAAGCGGTTGTACATTCACGCGATGCTTGAACGCAAAGAAGAAGAATATAACTTGCTGAATGTGTTCGCCGAAGCACTCCCCGCACTGGTGATTGACTGCAAAGAAAGGATTGCACCGAACGAATGCACTGCAAAATAAGCGACTGCTTTAATTGCCCTTATCCCGACTGCATCAACGATACCTTTACCTCGCCGAGGGAGTTTACGCCGGAGCAGAAGAAACGGCAGTGTGAGCTGAAGAAGAAAATGCTTGCGCGGCGAAGAGAGGACGGAGTGTGTATCTACTGCGGAAAGAAGCCCGCGGACAAAGGTTATAAATCCTGCATGGAGTGTCGGATAGAACGAACGAAGAAGAACCGCGAATACAGCCGCAAAACGGAAAGATTTACTCCGCGTGAACTGATGGACGGCGTAAAACTGTGCAAGCTGTGTGGGAAAAGACCGCCTGTTGACGGAAGAACGATTTGTGAAGAGTGTTTTAAAAAATGCCTTGACAATCTTAATCACGCCGACAGCAAAGAGCAGCCGAACAACGGCTTTAGAGCATCAATAGAAGCGTACTGGAGGGAGAGATAATGACAAGGGAGGGAATTATAAAAATCTTAGACAGAGCCATGCAACGCTATGTCGAGTGGAATCAGCAGCTTTTCCTCAGCAAGGGAAAAACCAATAAGGAAATGTGGGAGGAACTTGAAGCTATAAACAATGCGCGGTATATTCTCTCACGCTTGCCGCAGGTCGTGAATTGCCCTGACTGCGGGAGAATGTACGATACTGATTATCTTCACTTCTGCGGAGGTGACGAGTGTGTGAGTGGAGGTGATAACGACGAAAACGGTAATGTTTAAAATCGACTACCCGCCGACCAAAGCCGGAAAGACCGCATGGAACAGACGCTACGGACTGAACGCATACTACGCGGGAAAGCATTGGGCGGTACGTAAAAAGGATGCGGAGTATTGGCACACAATAACACGCGCCGCTGTCAGAGAGTGCATAAAAAAGCCTGTCATCCTTGATAATCCAGTTGTGATAGAAGCATATTTCAATGACAACATGGACGCAAGCAATCACGCAGCCATTTTGAAAATGGTGGAAGATTCGCTCAAAGGACTGCTGATACACGACGATAACCGAAGATACGTCAAAGGCGTGTCAATGTTCTTCCACAATGAGGACTACATAAAAGTAATATTAAGAGAGGTAAGCGCATGAGCAAAGAAAACCGCGAAACAATCCTAAACGAAGTAAAGAAGATAATCTGCAACGACCGCAACGAGCAGTACGGCGAGCCGGAAGACAGCTTCAAAGCAGTGTCCGAATATTGGCGAACATACCTCGAGCATAATTGTCTCGTACCTGATATCGGTTTCCATATAGATGCGCGAGACGTAGCCATAATGATGGTGCTGTTCAAGCTCGGTCGAATGGAGACAAGCTATTTCGGGAGCTACGACAGCTTTATTGACGCTATAGGCTATATGACTTGCGCAACGGATATCGAATTCCGTGGCGGCGTTTGATTGAGGTGAACCAATGCAGATAATTAAAATCATTGTAGCGATACTGCTGTATTTGTGCGCTATACTTATTTACGGCGCAGTTGAAGTTCTTAGGGCAAAAGGCGTGAAGAGCGCAAAAAACGCGAAAGCAAGCACACTGTTTGTGATTTACGCTTTTATTGCGTTGCAAGTCATAGCCGCTACATTACTGCTGAGAATGTAGGAGATAAATTATGCCAATAAGAGGAATTATCGTCATAATTATAGCCGCAGTTTCTCTCGGTTTGTTCGAGGGAGAAAACATAATAAACTTTTTCAAAAACTTAAACGATAAAGGAGATAACGAAAAATGAAACAGATTATAGGTGTAATAGTTACTGTATGCGTAGCAGTTGCTTGTATAGTCGGCTACGCAGTAACACACGAAACCATCCCCGCCGGATATGTCGGCTACGTCTACGACAGAACGGCAACCGCAGAAGATAACGTAATTCCCGGCACATCGGTTCTCAATACCGAGCGTACAGGCAGAATCTCAATTAATCCCTTTACACAGGAAGTTATTACATATCCTACAACAATCGTCTCAAAGAACTGGACAAACATCGGCGAGGGCGACAATAAGAAAGATATGTCAATGCAGATAGCATCTCAGGAAGGTAAGAATATCGACGCGGATATCTATATAAGCGTTCGTCCGATAGATATCGAAAAAATCATAAAATCGTTCGGTACAAAGTCGTTTGATTCAATTATCGACAACGACATCTACGGTCTTACAAAAGGTAAGCTGTCAACCGTAACTCAGAACTATTCCGTTTACGATGTACAGGCAAGCCGAAGCGATATCCAAAATCAGGTTTTCGAAGTCCTCAGTAAGAATCTTGTCGAAACCTACGGCGTAGAGCTTGTCAGACTTGAAATCGGCACTCTGATTCTCCCGACAGATATAGCGGAAAAAATTGACAGAAAGACAGAAGCGCAGAACGAAGTCGAACTTGCAAAGCTTGAAAGAGATAAGCAGGATGAAATCAATCAGCAGATAGTCGATGCGCAGAAAGCTCAGTCTGAAAAGGAACTTCTTCAGCGACAGACAGAAGCGGACGCAAAAGCCTACGAAATCACGAGAGAAGCGGAAGCAAATTTAGCCGCACAGGAAGCAGAACTTAAAATAGCAGCTTCAAAGGTTGAACAGGCGAAGCTCGAAAAGGAAGCCGAACTCGAAAAACAGAAATCCTTTACAGATGAATACTTCCGCGATAAGGAACTTGATGTTCAGAAAGAAGCAGTAAAGGCAATTAATGGTTCAGTTAAAACGATTATCACATCAGGTGACGGCGAAGGTTACGGAGCATTGTTCGGAATTAAAGAAGTGTTGAACAACATTGAAGAGTAAAGTCGAAATTGAAAGGAAGTGTTGACTTATCGCAAACTTTAATTTTAACCGCGTTATCCTCGGAGGACGTTTGACGGCAGACCCCGAACTCAAAACCACACCGTCCGGAATTTCCGTAACATCATTTACCGTTGCGGTTAACAGACGCTTCGGCGGTAAGGCTGGCGAGGAAGCACAGGCGGATTTCTTTAACGTTACCGCTTGGAGACAGACGGCTGAATTCATCACGCGCTATTTCAGAAAAGCAAGTTCCATCTGCGTAGTCGGAACCCTTCAAACAAGAACATGGACTGACCAGCAGGGACAGAAGCGTTTTGCTACTGAAATTGTCGCTGACGAAGCACATTTCGTTGACGCAAAGTCGGAAATGCCGCAACCGCAAGCCGCACCGCAGGCAAGCTACATCCCCGACGCATACACCCAACCGAAAACAGCCGCCACCGCACCCACGTTCGAGGACATAAACCCCGATTCAGAAGAACTGCCTTTTAATTGAGGGTTACGTCTCCCATACAAAAGACGAGAAAAGCGAGGTGCAAATGAAAGAACCGCCCACATTGGAACAGCTGCAAAAGCTATTCCCTGATTATCCGTGTGGTAGGGGCAATTGCAAATATCAAGGGAATCGGCTTTACAGAGCTCGAAGGTGTTCAAACGTCGATTGCCCCGACTTTAAAGCATGGTTCTGTAAGCATTGGATAAAGATTCGCGAAAAAGCCGAATAGACAACAAAAGAGCAAGGAATATACTTCCCTGCTCTTTTCATTTAGCGTGTCTCGCGATGCTCAATACGGTTTTCTCCGAAAGTTCCGCCGTCCTGTCCGTCACTTCTGCTATAGCGGATATAAGCCGTACAATAACTCTCAGCCGCTCGACGGTACATTCACGGAGGACTTCCGTTATTTCGTTAATGATGTGTTCTTTCATTTCGCACTTCCCTTCTTTTACTGCTTTCGATTATATCACGTGAACGTTTGTTTGTAAATAGCCTTTTGAAAGAATTTGTGTTTATTTCAAAAGATTTTTATTTTTCATGAGCAGTTTGGCGAAGCGCAAGAGAAGTATAATTCCTTTGTCGTTTAGTTTGCTTATGATATCTGCTAACTCAAATCTGTAATTGTTCATCTGTCTGTCCTTTCTTTGCTGGAAATATTTTCTAATTCAAGTGTAGCATAGCGTCCAAGAGAATGCAATAGCCGATTTTTATATTCCGTATTAAAATCAGATATAAAAATATATTCGTTTTACATTAGACAAATTTATGCACTTATCGGCGCGCATTCAATGTTGACAAACATTTAACAACGTAAAAGAGCACCCCATCCAGAAGAGTGCTCTTTTATAAGGAGGAAACAATTCATGACAAAAGCCACGAAAGGAAACGGAGGGAGTTGAACCCTCGCAAGCAGTCTATTGACTGCTACACAACCGATTCGCCGTTCCCGTGTGTGACAGCTTCAAGAGCCGCCACGGGTTGAAACAACACGACCGAAAGGACGAACGACCATGTTTGCCGCGCTTTGCGGAGTTGAACCGCAGTTGTACACATTATGGTATCGTCTGCCGTTGAACGTATAGCGCGATATCCGAGCAGCCCGTTGGCGGTTCATCACTCCCGTTTTTTTGCTCGGATATTTTAAAAGAAAGGAGTTTCAATACGAAGAACAACCAGAATTCATTGTCCTATGACAACATTATAGCACGTTTAAACGCTTTTGTCAACATATTTATCAACGTTTATCAATGAAACTCAACGTTTACTGAACAACTTTGTAAACCAATTCAACTTACGTTTGTCGTCTTGTTCAACATCGGAGTTACTTGTTGATTCAAAGTCGGCTTTATCCGCGTCAACGTTTTTATCTGCCGTGGCGTTCTGAGAGACGTTCTGAGGTGCATTAACAAACTTATCTGATTCACTAACCGCATGGAGTGTTTGAGCTTGCACGGCGGTTTGTAGTGCGTTGTGGGCAAGCTCGGCAAACTTGTTGGCGTAGTCTGCAATCTGTTTATCGCGTTCGTCAAGCATTTCGGTTTTCTGCTTAAGCTCTTCCGACTGTCTGTCCACAACGTCCTGTAACGCCTTTACAGTCTCTTGCAAGCTCTTTATTGCTTCTACTGTCAAATACTCATCCTTTGCGCTTTCTTCGCTCTCGCGGGCTTGTGACGCGTCCTGAACGGTTTCTATGGCGACCTCCGATGTTTTGGCATTGCTGTATAGTTTCAATGCTTCTTCGGATATTCTCTTCGCTCCGCTGTCGTCTATTTTCAGATATTCGTCAAGTCCATTCCGATTCACTCTTTGATATACTGACTGCCTTGAAACTCCGGCTCTGTCGGCGAATTCGGCGATTGTAAGGTATTTCATGTTGCTCTCCCGCCGTTAAAAAGGACGTTTGGTTATTGTAAAATGAATATGCGATATTACTTTGCCTGTCCTTACGGGTTCAAAAGCAATTTGCAAATCACTAAACGCATTTATCTCTTCAATAGCATTTTCGATTACTCGCCTACGTAAATTGTCATAATCAGAATAGCCTTCTATCTGCAAATATTCTCTAAAGTTATCAAGTGAAATAGTAAATTCGCCCATGTTGGAGTAGCTTTTCGCTAACTCATACAAATGTATGGCGTACTTGGAGTTGAGAGAGAGAATGTTCCCGAGCTGATAAGAAGTGTAGGCTTCTTTAATGTCAAGCAAGTACGGCGCAAGTCTCTTGTCGAGCTGGATTCTTACCCGCATCTCATTTGGATGAACCTCCACTCCTGCAAGCCACGCACACAGCCAATACGAATTACCATCATCCACCCAGAAAGACTTATCTCTCAAAGCCTTTAGAGTGGCACGTAGGTTCTTATAGTTCTTGCCGTTTTGGGTGATTCCAAGAACATCGCATATTTCTTGCAAGCCGAAATCATACTCATAAAGTTCTTTGTCGTCAGGTTTTATCTTGCTTATGACATACAATAGAATTTTTTGTTCATTTGAATTGAGAGCATATCGCGTTTTTTGAATGAGTTCATTCTTCTTTACCACTAATCTCTCGCGCGTTTTTTCTTTGTTCTCCATAATCTACTCCTATCTGTTGAAAACCTTGTGGAAATTTATGTTTAAAAGTTGTTGAAAACTTTCAAAACAGCTATTTTTATAGAAAGCGCACCAATTTGACAATTACAAAATGTACGGATAAGCGTTACAAAATGTACGGCTCTACAATTACAAAATGTACGGTTCGCGGTTACAAAATGTACGGTTCGCGGTTACAAAATGTACGGAACAACGATTTCCTACTTTAATATATAAAAATAATAAAAATAATAAATATCTCTTATAAAGTAATAAGTATGTCGTTTCACAAACTAAAGTGTCCGATTTTTGCCTGTGGAAAACTCAAAGCAGATACATAGCTAATAGCAAAAAAGAGAAATATTTTACCATAATTTTATTTTAAACTCTCCGCACTGCTTTTGTCAAGACGTTGACTCAATATTGACAAATGCCTAAATCAACATTTTCAACGCATTGATAAACTGGTTTTTAAACACATTGGCAGGGAAGTGCATTTTAGACATTTGCCTAAAATCATCTATTGAACAACATTCAAGAAAAACTTGACAGGACTATTGATAAATGTTGTCGAATGGTGTATAATGTACTCGTAGGTAATGTAAGCTTTTAACCTTAGCTTATCGCCGAGATTGGACACAGAACTCAGCCTGTGTCCTTTTTTTCATTTCCGTTTAACAAGTTGGCAAACAAAAAAGAGGGTAGTTGTTAAGCTATCCTCTTTAAAATTTACTTGTGTTTACGCAATGTTTGTCAACATCATTCAACTATGCATTCATAGTATTTGGCAAGTTTATCTTCTCCCGCGTCCTTGTCATTGAGGAAAGCGCGAGCCATCGCCGCGTAGAAGTCGACTGAGTTAAGATTAAACTCCTTGCCTATTTCATAGTAATCCGAGTACATCATATTCATCGCGGCGTAAAATTCGGCAGGGTCGCAGTCATATCCGTGCTGCCGTCTCACCTGCTCCGTCTGCTCAAAATTCCAGTGTCGCCCGGTGGACCCGTCCGCGTTTTTCATCTTCTCCGTCCACTCGTCCGCTTCCTCGCGAGTAAATTTGTCGTGCTTCTTCCCGCGTCTGCCATAGTTCTCGCGCTCACGTCCGTCATAATCACGGCGGTCTCTCATGCCGTACTCTCCGTAGTAGTCGCGCTTGCCGTAGCCGTCGTACTCGTCATAGTCAGGCTGACGGCGGCGGTCATACTCGGGATATCTGTCCTCGCGTCGGTCATATCTGTCATAATCGCGCGGTCTGCGGTCACGGTCATAGTCACGCTCGTGTCTGTCGTATTCGCCGCGCTTGTCCTTGCTGTTTGACATCATGAGCAGCCAATTAGGGTTCATTCTCTTCATACGGTTTCACCTCCCGGCGTGGTGGTAGTCGGTGCTGTGCCGTTGATGGAGCGCAGGTCGTTGTTTGGAGCGCAAGCCGGTCTGCCGAGCAATCTAAAGCTGCCGCCCGTCGATGTGGTGATTACAACCGCGCTATATCTCGTCCGCGTCCTTATCGAGCAAGCGGACAGCTGAGCGCAGCAACGGTTAGTCAGCGGATATAGAGTAGTGCCGTCTCCAATTGTGACGTACACGGGAGCGTTGATTGTCGTTGCCGTCGGAATCGCCTGAGCGACTACGATACAGTATTTTTCTCCCGCGTTATACGCACCCGCCGGGAGATTGATTATCAGGTTGCCACCGGCAAAGGACACAGCCTGTGACAGGATAAAGCGCGGGCAAAGTTTGCAAATGTTTGTACAAGCCATTTTAAATACCTCCAAAAAATCAAAAGGGAAGCGGTACGCCGCTCCCCCGAAGTTGGTCACGGCTTATAGCCGGAGTTGTGAATCAGTAGTTGCCGCAGCCGGAACAGCCGGAGTTGCAGCCGTAGTTGCCGTACTGCCAAGGCGCGGGGACGTTGAATGCGGGCACAGGAGCCTTACAGCCGAGCTGACTTACAAGATACTGATTCTGTGCCTGCTGTGATGCGGCAAGCTCAAGTCCGAATATCTTCTGCGTCTGTGCCGCTATCTGTGCGTCCTTCGCCGCGATTTCCTGAGCCGTCAGTCTGTCGGATATGCCACGGAATCCGCTATTCATCGCGTCTATGATGTCACGGGTGTTGTTAGCGGCGTTGGTGTTGATAGCGCAAGTGTCGGTTGCCATGCGGTATCCTACGTCGGCAAATCCGCGCTCCATTGCTCTGTTTGTGTCACAGAATCCCTGCTGCATCTGAGTGCTGAGAGCCGCCTGTCCTCTCTCAACGCCACTGAATCCCTGCATCATGCCCATGTTGGTCTGGTTAAATCCCTGCTGCATCTGATAACCGAGACTGCAAATAGCGTTGTCCGTGCCATGGAATCCGTTGAGGATGGACGTGTTAAGTCCATAAAATCCGTCGCAAAGCCCGTTTTGTATGCCGCGGACACTATTCTCAAGTCCGTTGAATCCAAACTCGCTCTGGAGGTCTGCTCTGGTAAGTCCGCCCTGAGTGCCTGCCGCCATTACGTAGGGGAGCGCGCCCATGCCCGAGGGATCGCCGCCGTTTCCGCTGAATCCGTTACGACCCCAGCCGAAGATGATAGCGAGGATGATTACCGCCCAAAGTCCCTCATTGCCAAAGAATCCGCCATCGTTACGATTGTTGTCTCCCTGACCTGCAAGGAAGCCTGTCAAAAGTTCGTTGCCCATGTTTTTTTCTCCTTTTCGGTTTATTTCATCCGCTTTCGCGTGATGTTCAAAAAATAATTTTTGGACAGTTTTTTGTCAGGTCGTCTGTCAAACCGAAAAGGGAAGTGTTATTTATTGATATTTGCTTATATTTGTTGTTATTTGCTGATACCAAGCGAGCGCATTAAATCTCCTAAGTCGATACCGCGCTCCTTCGCCATGTTTTGTGCCATGGTCTGTAGCTGGTGCGCATCCTTGCCTTTGATAAGCTCGACGGCTTTTGCATACTGCGCGCCTTGTCCTGCGAGATTGCTAAGGATGTTGTTGAGCGGCTGACCTGCGCCGAGAGCCTGCATTACGAGCATTGCTGGATTAATATTAGGCATTTTCGCTCACCTCTTTCTTTCCCTTGGCGGGATTTTTCATTTTTTCCACCTCCGTTTGGAGAGCGGCAAATGCTGTGCAGAGCTTGTCAAAATCCGCGCGGGGTGTGTAGTCTGCCGTGTCCTTAGCCGGAGCTGTCGGAGGTGTGTACGCAAAGTCCGCAAAATCCGACGCGCCGGTCTGCGAATTGAATCTCTTGAGATAAATCATGCCGTGCGCCATGTCAGGCATAATCACTCCCGCCGCCATAAAATCACAAGGTGTTGCGAGTGCTTCCTCACGGCTTGTGACGGGTCGGCAGATAAATCCGCTCTGTACCTGCGGTTGCGGTGCTGTCTGCTGTGGTTGCGGTTGCATCTGCGGCATCTGCGGATTATAGCCGCTATAGTACGGATTTGTGTTGTAACCAAAGTTGTACGCCATATATCCTCCATACAAAAAATCTCTCTGTATCTGATACCATTGTACCATCGCAGAGAGATTTTATCTTTCAAGAGATTTTCAGATTATTTGCACTGTTTTTGCATTTAACTTGCCTATAACTTGCTTTCAAACTTGATTTTGCACATTGCAAATTCAAACAGTCCAAATATAGCACCAAAACAGTCTAAATCCAGTCCTATTTTAACTTGCTTACAACTTGCCGGACTTATGTAAGATGTATACGAGCTTCGCAAGAGCCGCCTTGTGCCATTTTGAGACGGTGGTGTATTCACGTCCTACCGCTTCGCACACGTCCTCCAGACAGCCGTTGTCAACGTACAGTATTTTGAGCAACCGCTTGTACTCCGGCTTGAGATTGCATCGGTCAATAGCGTCCGCTATGTCCTGCGTATCGCCGACACTATGCACCGCTTGTCTGCGCTTCGCATGGTCGGTCAATTTTATCCCTCCTTGTTGTCCTCCTTTTCGGCGGTGTCGATAATGCCTTTGATTCCCTCCGCGTCAATCCGTGCCGCGTCAACTTTTGCTTCGCCGTATATGTAGCCGATGATGGAGCTGATAGCCGTAATTGCACCCGCAACTTTTCCCGCAATCTCGCCGTAGTCGCTCTCACCCACGCCGAACGACATTGCCACGCCGATGATTATACCGATGATTGTCACCCACAGCTTTCTCGATGTCAGCTTCTGCTTCCAGTTGATTTTGTTATCCATGTTATTCTCCTTTTTCATCTTCGTAAGTTATTTCTTCCTCTCCGTAATCGGAGTGATATTCCTGTTTGATTTTCTCGCGGTTTTCCATCGCCGACTTGATGAGGTATCCCACCACGCCGCAGCTCATCGGAGCACCGATGTAGGTCAGCAGTCCATCAAGGGAAGCCATGTCGGGAGCGATTATCAGCTGCACTACAAGGTAGCACATGCCGAAAACCGCGCCCGCAAACCACAGCTTCACAATTGCAGACAGCTGACGTTTCGAGTATTCAACGTCTTTCTTTTTCATGATTTTAAATAAGACTTAAAATAGCGTTAAAAAGCGATAATGTTGTTGACCGCACGACTGCCGCCCGTTGACCGTCTCTTGATTCCCTCGACGCGGATGTACGAGCCACCGCCGTCAAGTGCGATAACGTCTTCAAAACCTTCGCCTTGTATCTTCTTCCATACCTCGCCGGACTTGATGTAGTTTGCCGAGGTGGTTTTGAGAGTAAGCACCCATATCTCGCCGTTTCGGATTCCGAGCATATTTCGCGACGTGCCGTAGGTGGTTGAGCCGTCCCATCCTTCCGCATTTACGTAAGCCATATCGACAGGCTTTTTGTTAATCACGACAGGCACACCGCTGATGGCATACTTTATTCCCGATGGGATTTTGTCGACGCGCTCGATTTTCGGCTCTCCCGAGTACGGTACAAGCAATGTTGACACCTTTTTGCCTGCAAACTGCTTTGTTGCGTTGTCAGAGATGTTGTAGATGAGATGGTCTCCGTATACGTGCTCAAAAAGATTATCCTTCGCTGCCGACGGGATTTCTTTTATATCGCATGCAAGATTAGCAACGGGGAGAGTATACACCTCGCCGTCCTCCGTGCGGTAGTTCGCAAAAAATCCGCCGTTGATATATCTTTTCACGCCGCCTTTGCGCTTGTCTCCATCATGGTAGAGGATTGTAAAGTTCTTAGCGCGGGTGTACGTGATTCCGTCCTTGTCGTAGCTGTCCTTGTAGACTGTCGGTTCTTTCGGCGCGGCAGGCTTAACATCGTACTGCCCCCACTCGTTAGGTATGCCGAGATATGGGGTGGGGTCTACGGATTCACCGTTTTTTCTCACCTCAAAATGGCAGTGCGAGCCGAAGGAATATCCCGTGTTGCCCTCGATTCCGACCACGTCCCCCGCCTTGACCTTTTGTCCGACCTTGACTTTTCGCGCCGCCATGTGACACATGAATATCTTGAGTCCGTCAGCCGTGTCAATGCGTATGTAGTTGCCCCACTGCCAGGTGAGATTGGACTTGTCCGTGATGATTGTCGACGAGCCGATAACTCCATCACAAGGCGCAACGAGCGTTTTGTCTGTGCCGCTGAGGTCTACGCCCTTGTGATAGTCGCGTGAGCCGTTGAGTGTTCGCCAGCCGAAATGTGACGTGAGCGTTACCTTGCCGCTCTTGTAAGGCAGATTCATTTTCATTTCGCGTCACCTCCTTCGTGCGGCGGGTCTGTCGGCAACTCCATCACTTGATGATAAAGCTGTGTCGCAACGTCATTACCGCCGAGGTTGTGGTAAGCCGCGTAGGCGCGTTTGAGAGCTTCCTTCGCGTAGATGGGACAGTAACCTTTGTCAATATACTTGTCATGGTTACGGATGATTTCAGCACGGAGCAGGCACTGCACACCGCTTTCGAGCGCACTGTCACGCTTCTTGCGGAGCTTGATATATGTAACCGCCCATGTCAGCACACCACCGCACACAGCAGGGATGAGCCACTTTAAAATTATCATTACGACCTCTTTCATACTTTCACAACCTCCACATAAATTCCGACCAGCTCGCTCAGTTTGTTGTACACAGGATTGCCCGTATCTCTGTTGCAAAGGTACGTCACGCCGTCCTCGATGTAGTACTTGCCATTGTAAAGCGTCATGTTACCCTCATACGGTACTGGGTCGTATTTCGTGCCGTCATGTACTTCGTCAATCCTTTCGTACAGGCTTGCTGTGATGTCCGGAGTCCATGTCTCCTGCGACGTATGCGCCTGTACCACCTTGTACAGCTTGCCGAGATACTGCACCTTGTAGCCGACGGTGTACTGCTTGTCCTTTTCCCAATCGGGATAAAATGCCATCATGCGCACCGCCGTAGCGTCGTCGACTGCGAGAGTGTTAATCTGCTCTTTGATGAGCATTGACATTACTTCGTTTTCGCTAATCGGGCGGTGCTTCGCTTCTGCCGCTTCTCTTGCTGCCATTTCGGCATATTCTGCTTCTTCTTCCGCCGTCATATCGCGGATTACTCCGTTGATGCATATTTTCATTTTAGTTCTCCTTTATGTCATGGCGACTATGCCATATATTTTCAGTGTGTAATCAATGGTCGGCGCAGACGAACACTTCAATATTAATTTTTTGTCAGCTGCGGCAAAAATTTTTGTCCAGTTTAAAATTTTTGGTTGCATACCAACGGTGAAGGTATTGTAAAGATAAGTTGTAGATTCTGTTGGCGAAGTGGGGATGAGTGATGGATTTGATGTCCCCATCCATGCTCTCACCAAGTTGCTGTTTTCAAAATCTCGACGCACAATACCATAGAATCCTGCCGCTGTCATGCGGATTAAGAGAGCATCATCTATTCCTGCTACGGATAAATATAAATTGGAGATAGAGGTGTTACCGGCACCACGGATAATAAAATGCAATTCTTTGTATTGAGCTAACTGCGCACAAGTCACATCGCAAGTAATCTCTTGTGCCGCTACGTTGTTAGCCGGAAATACTGTTTCACAAAGTAGATTGTTTGTTGTAGCTTCTTCCTTGCCGCCCCCACTCGGCAAATCCGCCGCTTCCCACTCCGTCGGCTTGCCTGCATCATCGACAGACTTAACTTTGATTATCTGCCCGACGGCTGCCGTAGTCGGTGCGGTTATTTTTCCGGCGAGAGCTGATGTCACGACTTTGTTCTGCACGGGATTTCCGCTCGTTGATGAGAGTTCGCTGTCGACTTTGATTGACGTGCCGCCAGTCGGTTTGGTTTTAAGCTTTCCGTCCGCGCCAATCCTAACAGGCTGCGTATCCTCTGCCGTAGCCGCGTCAGCCTTGATACCGCCGAGAGCCTCAGCCGTAGCCTGCGGGAGCGTGTACGTAGGCTTGTCCTGCGGAATAACGTTTCCGTCTTCGCCAACGCCGAGGATTTTTCCCGCGTTCGTTGTGCCTTGGTTTTTGTCGAGTTTTTTATCGACCTTTTCAATAGTCGCATTCGCAAATTTACTAATTTGTTCTTTTGTTGTATAGTTTTGTAGTATACCCGTTAAGGCGGTATTTGTGACATAGTCGCCTTGCTTCGTAAGGGATGTTTCGCCGTTGCTTAAGTTGAGAGAGCCTTTCCATATTGCACCCGCGCCGTCGTATACCGTAATGTCTACTCTCCCATATCTCATATCCCCAAAAATGACCAGTGCGGGGAGCGTCACCCCATCGGGAGCATCGAGCGAATCTTGCCCCGTCACTATTCCATATCCGACGTACATGCTATACAAGGTTAATATGTTATCATCTTTTTTTGACAGCCAAGACGATACTCGAGGAATAGGCGAAGCTCCAATGTTCTTTCTCGCCTGTGTCTTCTGCTCGTCGGTCAGCTCCTGCGCAACGTACTGCACAGCGTTAGGCGAGCCGCCAGTGCCTCCCTTAGCCGACAGCACGCCGTTCTCCACCGACAATCCATCTCCGAGGGATTCAAACGGCTTGTTCTGCACCGCGCCCCATGTGGGGGTAGCGAGGTTGTTGAGCATTGCTATAATCTGCTCGTATACGTCGGGTGTCGGGTCTGGGATAGGCTGACCGAGGTAGTCCGCGATACTGTCTTTGACCTTGAGACAGCATGGGCGCGTGGTTTTGAGCACACTCGGTTTTTCCGCCGAGCCTGCCTGCACACCGACAAATATACGCCTGTGTTCTCCCGCCATCATAGGCACGTCGCATGAGTTTCCGCTCATCACAACCGCCTGATAGCTGCCGTCCTCGCAGACAAAGTACACGGTTTTGACCTTGTCCTGCCACTCTTCGTCAAACACAAATTCCGCGGCATAGTCCGAGTTGTGCGATATAACGTCCTCGCCCGCCGTGATTGTCGGCACTCTGTCACACACCGTAATGTGTATTGTGGTTAGCATTCATTTTCACCTCCTGTGAGCTTGATGAATTTCCTTAGCGTGGTTAAGTCACTGTAGGATAGTTTTATATCCTCGTTTTCCGATATTTCTATCGGAAGTTCGGTGTCTCCGAGGTCAACATCAAGGTTCATAAGTTCATTGAATCTTTGGTTGAACTCCGCTTCCGTCTCCGCAATAGGTTCATATCTGCCGTTTTCGAGCCTGCAATACTCGCCGAGGATTCTCATCCGCTGAACGTCGTAGAACTTCATCTGCGCTTCTATCTTGTCGAGAAAGCCGAAGAGCCTATATAACGTTTTCAGCGACAGGTTCTGCGCACACAGTTTTTTGAACGCTTCCTGCGCATAAATTAAATCTGACATTTTCATGTTAATTACCCAACTTATTAAGATTGTTATAATATATTGTGTCTACGTAAAGCCTGTTGAAATAGTTCTGAACGCCGCCTATATCCCAGTCTCCGCTACTTCCAGGGATTATCTTTTGGTTGTTGGTCTGTATCTGCAACTGATACGCGGCATTGCTTGAATGAGCGGGGTCTTTAAAGTAGATAAACGAGCCGTACAGTTCAAGGAACGCCGCCATGCCCGATATCGGAGACTGCACACCGACTTGAACAGTGCCGTTTTCTCCGCTCATTTTTGATGTGACTATGGTGTAGTTCTCGTTTTCCGCAAAGAACACCTTGTTGACATAAAGATTGTCTGTGGTAACGTTGCCACCGTCTATTGTTGTTGCACCGCTTGTTGACAGGTCTGTAAACGTCACAAGTCCGTTGAAGTTGATATCCGCCGACGAAATTTGAACATTGCCGCTTTTCAGCGATATTGTAGCTTTGCCGCGTGAAGTTTTCTGAATAAAGCACTTTATCTTGAAGTAATCGCCGTTCTTGTGTACGCTTGAATCCTTGATGTACTTGAACGTGATAAAGTGACTTCCAGGCGGTACAGTCATAGTCAAGTCAACGTAACTCGAACTTGATTCATTTTCACCCGAGAACGCTTTCTTAACACCTGTGGTGTCAGCATTGTTATTCCAATCAAGCGAGGTGTCAAGATTAGAAACAATGCCGTAGTCGTGTTTGGCTTCTCCGTATGAGATACAGCGTATAGTGATTGTCGTTGACTTTGTAAAGTTAAACTTAAAACCGCCATATGAATAAGAATTATGTACACCTGCGTTTTGAGAAGTGTAATATCCGTCCGAAGTTTTTGTAAAGTCATATTCGTTATCAGGAGTGGCGGGAATACCGTCAACATCGGGGTGCTGGTCATAAGTTCCGACTTCTTCTGTAGACGTGCTTCCTGCCGTTTCCGTAGCCGTAAGGTCAAGCGCGTTCGCAGAAAGACGTATGGATGAGCTGTCGGCATTTGCAAACAAAGTCAGCAGAGCGCGGACGTTTGAACCGATTGTCCCCGAACCGTAGGAAGCCGATAGGGATATTTTAGATTCAATGCCTTTCTCGGTTTTCTGTATAAGCTGTTCGATTGCCGTTGTTGTGGTTATCGTGCTTCCGCTTGATACCTCAACGAATTTGCCCTCGACGGCAGAAGTGATTGAAGCCTTGCCTTCCTGCGTGTTCAGATAACTCTCTACAGCTGTAGATAAATCCGCGTCGCGCAGCATTGACTTCTTGATTGCTTCAAGCTCACGCTGCTGTACGGGTTCTATCTCACGCGTCAAACCGCCAGTAGATTCATATTCAACCTTGCCGAATCCGTTCCATTTGATTGTTTGAGAGAATATCGGGAGAGTTTTCACCTCGTCGTAATCATTAACTACAGTGATAATGTCACCGCATTTAATTTCGGGATACCACTCAGCGCGAACGGATATAGGAGAATAAGCAGGGAAGAGTGAAGCCTTTGCAAAAATCGCGTTTACATAAGGTTGCAGTGAGGATATCTCTGTGTCGTTCTCGATGTAAAGGAACGGATTGTCACTTATAACGTAAGTGTTTGTTCCCGTTCCCGCCGTCACGAGCTGGTCTCCGTATGACGTGTAACATTCAAGCTTGCCTATAACGGGAGTTTCAAATTCACTCTCGCTCATCTCAAATCGGTCTGTCTTAAGAATCTTGTAAGAGTTCGTTGTAAACGTGTTGAATTCAATCTTGCCATTCGCGTTTACTCTCGCGTAACATCCTGCCGCTTCTGCAATCCATGCCAATACTTCACGAGCAGTATAGTCCGATGTAGAGAACGGATTGAAAGTAAAGTTTTTTGTAGAGTTTGTAAACGTTGTCGTTTCAAGCACAACACCTACGGATGTACAAAGCGAAGAGAGAACCGCGCCGAGAGTTACGGGAAATGTCAGGTTTTCGATGAAATTCGAAGCGGAAACGTCAAATTTCTGCATACGGTCATACGCCGTGAAATCAATGAGCTTGCCGCGTACCTTGTCGGGTCTCTCGCCTTTGAATATGCCAATAGTCACATATTGGAACGCCGTGCCGACCTTAACGCCTATCTGTAAAGTGAATTCCTGCGTAAAATCGAAGTTGTTAAACTTGTTGTCAGTGTTGAACAACTTCATTTCAACTTGTTTACAAACAGCTTTGCCAAAGGTATAGTCAGTATCTCCGTTCAGAATGTCCGTAATCTTAACACCGTCTCCCGTTATCGCAACGTCAGCTTTTCCGAGAACCGTATTGTCCGCGAATGTTATCTTGATGTTCTGCTCGGTATGAGCGCGGATAGCTTCAAGTAAATTCGCGACAGGTTGAACAACGTTAATAACGTCCGAAGTCTTGTAGTCCGAACTGTTGTTGTTTGAATCGTAAGCGCATACTCTATACTGCACTGTAAGCCACGCAGAGCCTATTGTGTCGACGTAAGAAGTACTCTCGCCCCGATATACCGTCGTGTAGTTTCCGCCGCCCACAGAACGTTGTAGCGCATATCCCGCCGCATTAGAAACACTTGCCCATGCGATTGTTGCCGTCTGTCCCCCAGTCAGTGTAGGAACGGTTATAGTCTCGGGCATTGACGGAGCTGTCGGTTCCGGTTCCTTTGCTTCAACAGACCTCTCTACACTTGTAGTCCAATCGGATAAAACGCCGTCTTTCACGGAAGCCGCTCTGTATTGAACCTTGTTCCATGTCGCGAGGGCAGTGTCGGTGTATGAAGTTGCCGTACCGCTGTATATTTGCGAAAAGTCACCGCCGTTTATAGAACGCTCAAGCATGTAACTGTCCGCACCCGATACAGCGCCCCACGAAACCGCTATGCTGTCTCCCTCTGTGATTGTTGACGGAACGGTAATAGTTGCAGGAGCAGACGGCGCGGTTATCGCCGTTACATCTTCGCTCGTGTTCCAATCGGATTGTGTTTCGCCGGCAACGGCACAGACGCGATATCCTATCACCGAATAACGAGCCTGTATACTGTCAACGTAATACGTATCTGTTCCGCTGTATCTTTGAGAATAAGAGCCGTTCGCGCCGAGCTTTCTTTGAAGAATATACGAATCCGCGCCATTAACCGCCGACCATTCGATACGCGCCTCTCTGCCTTTGATTAACTTCGGCACAGTCAGCGTCTCGGGAGCTGTTACAGTGGCGGCAAACATGACCGTGTAACATCCGTCTGAATCCGTAGTTTCCGAAATGAGCTGTGAAGAAGAGAGATTCAAAACAGGGCGAACGCCAATACTGCCGTTATATGCGTTTTTTGTTGTCGCTCTTCCATCGGTGTCTATAGTCCTGATGTTGGACGTTGCGGAATAATCCGGCGTTCTTAACCACCAACTCCATGCTTCATCGTTGCTGTCAGGCTTTGCACTTGATAAAGTGTTGGCATAACATTGAACGGTCAAGTACCCTATACGCGAAGAATCACTTTCGTAATATCCCCACGCCGCTCCCTCGGACATACTGTTTTCTTGTCCAAGCCCGACCTCGGTTTTGGACGGTAGAAAAACCTTAGCAATAATAGTTTCTGAATCCCCGCCGTCTTCGGTTGGTTTTGCGGTGAGTATTGACGTATCAAGTATCGCGTTATATTCATCGTCGGAAAACAAACTGAGGAATCCTGCTTTTGGCGCATACTGCGTTCCGTAGTTTACATAAACCGACGAATTCGGCGATTGGTCATAGCTGTGCTGTGAAGAATACCACGCGTCAGCCGCAGCTCTTGAATTTAGCCATTGCTTTAAGTTCGACACAACATAGCGGTTGTTTCCGTAGTCCCTTCTTCCGAAAGCCGTATTGTTCGGTTCTTTCGCGTCAAAACACCTTAAATCAAGTATTCCGGCGGCGTGAAGCGTTACCGAATCAGAAGGATAAGCAGGTGTGGACACGTGATTCTTCGCGACAATAGTCCATATGATAGACTGCGCTTCTTCTGTATTCACCTGATACTTGCCGAACTTGACTTTCGAGCCTACGGCAAGATTGGATAAAGCCTGTGACACACTATTCCCCCCCTAAAATTCAATAATGTTGAACGACAAATCGAACCGCGCAACTTCTTCTTTGTCAATCCAGTAGTATTTTGTTGTTGCCGACCTGTCGCCTGCGTAATATGTGCCGGAGCGCGTACCGCCTTTTTGATACGGGTCTGGGCAGACTGCCGTGAAACTGTCGGAGTTGACGGCATTGAGTATCGAAGCCATTTCCGCCCATGTCAGGCAGTTCCACTTGAAACCGAAGTTTATTTTTTGCCCTACGCGGTTTCGGTGCAAAACGGATGTCGCGTCGCGTTCAGCACTTTCGTCAACGTCTGCTATTGAGGGATTCCATTCGGAAGGGTCGGGAATACTAACCCCCCCGAACTTTATTCCCATTGTGTAATTGAGTAATGATGTCATGTTTAACCACCCGTAACCTGTTCAACCATCTTCTGAGAACGTTTTACAGCGCGTCCGAGAGCGACAGACGGAGAAATCGAAAGTTCCTTGTCGGCAATCTTTTGTAGTAGTCTGTTCTGTTCTCTGAGAAGTTTGTTCTGTTCTGCGGTATCCTTGTCCGAACCGGAACTGTTTGCGCGTAGTATGCCGTTCATAGCGTTTGTGACACCCGCCTGAATGCCCGCTATAATCTGCCCGTTGTTCGCAACAGCGTTTCTGCCGCCTATAGTTCCTACCAGTTCGGGTCCAGCTTCACGCGCAACGAATAACTGTCCCATAGTCGGGAAACCGCCGTCCGCAAACTGATTATCGAGAGAACCGAAAAGCAAATCGTCAACAATGGAATCCGTCTTAGTCTTGCGAATCTTAGCTCTCGCTTCCTCAACCTTGCTGAAATCCGCACTTACGTTGATAGTTACGCCGGCAGTCATACCATCGATGTTCCGAATAGAATCCATTAGGGTGTCCACTTTTTCTGTTGCTTGGTCAAAAGCATCCTGCGAATCTTTCACAGCCTGCGTTGTATCATCCATGCCTTGTTTTGCTTTATACAATGCTTGTCTATAGTCATAGAAGCTTTGAACGCCTTCATCCCCTAGCCAATTTGCCAACGTCATGCCGGAGCTATAAGACGTTAAAAGGGACTCCGTTGTGATTTCGCTTGCATCCTTAACATTGGCAAGTTCGCTGCGTGCTTTCTGTAAGTAATACCGCACTGTCGAATCATTTTGAATAAGGTCAAACAGTTTTTGCTGAGCTTCTTTATACGTATTTGTTGCCGTAGTGTTTTCTTCTTGCGCATCGCGAATATTGAGCATTGCGTCAGCCTGAGCCTTATACGCATCTTTGATAACTTCGCTATAAGCCTGCTGTTTCAGCTGTTTATCAAGAGCGGCATAGAGGTCTTCCACTTCTTGCCTTGTCCTTGAGAGCGAGCCGTCATCGTTTATCGAAATGTCTATTCCCATGTCGTTGATTTCCGAAATGAGAGTTTTCAAAAGCTCTGCTTCGCCGGATGTTCTTTGTTCCTCTGGAATGGAAGCAATATCGAAAGCCGCATCGATGATATTTTTCAAGTATGCCATTTGACTTTCAACTTCTTTGATAGGAGCATCAAGATTTTCGACACGAAGTTTTAAATCGGCGGCAACATCAAGATACACCTTGGCTTTGTCCGCGCTCTCTTTAGCTCTTTTGTACAGTTCGTTTTCGTCAAGGCGAGCCTTTGTCTTCTCATTGAATCCTATCGTAAAAGCCGTAGCCGCTGTCGCAAGAGTAGCAACCAAACCTATAATCAGTCCAGCCTTGCCCCATTTCACGGTAAGTCCCGCTATAGTAGCAAGCGAACCAAGAACCGCTTTGAGAATGTTTTCTTTCGTCACTTCACCCGACGCAAGATTCTTTATTCCGTCAAACTCAAACGCAAGTCCCGCAAAGGATATAGCAAGCGTAGCGGATGTGCCGAACCCGCCCCCGAACAGCTCCGATACCTTTATGCCCACGAGAGCCGCTACAATTTCTGTTGCATACTCTTTGATGGTTGCCCATGTGCTAAGCAGCCTGTCCGACCATTCCGTAACGCTTGACGAAATGTTCTCCATTGATACGTCTTCAAACATTCCGCTGTAGTCGGGTGTTGTCTTGCCGGAGGAACTGCTCGTGCTTGATATCACATTCAGCTCGTCAAATCCCGCAAGAAGCTGCTTTTGAGCCGCCGCAGAATCCTTAGCCGCTTCCGCATATTCTTTCTGCTGTCGAATAGCTTTAGTCCACGAGGAAGCACCCGTCATTTTCGCGATAAGCTGATTAAGCCAGTTTACGCCCTCGACTATTCTGTCAATGAGCGAATCGAATACGGGAATAAGCGCGTTGAGTATCGGAGCGGTCATAGCACCTATTGAGTTTCGGAAATACTGTAGGGAAGTGGCGGCGCTGTCCATGCTGTTTGCAAAGTCCGTTCCGACCGCCTTGCTGTATTGGTAAAGGTTGTTCACACCCTCGCTGAACGCCTTGGCAATCTGTTTCAGCACACCGTTTACGGCACGGTAACGTAAAATTCTTTCAAGTGAACCCGCAACTTTGCCGATAACCTCACCGAGCACAGTGTTCTTGAAGTTCTTGCTCATCTGCTTGCCGAAGTCTTTTATAGACTGTGCCGCACCCGTAGCCTTTTTCTTGAGTTCTCCGAATTTCGCCGTTATCGAAGCAAGCGGTTTTTCTACGGTGTCAAGCTGTTCCGCGTTTTTGATAAGGCTTTCGAGTATGTCGCTTTGACTTGTCTCTTTGCCAGCCGACTTGAGTATATCGTCAAACTGCTTCTTCATTGTCGCCGTAGGCTTAGTAAACATTGAATCAAGCGTCGAATCATACATAGCCTTTTGTATTTCAGCTCTTTGATTTTTCGCTTTAGCGTTGAATTTCTCCCAGTCAAACGGCACTGATATCCCGCCAGTATTCACTCCACTGCCATTCATTTTCGCTTTTCTTGCGTCCATGTATCTATTGACAGCATCTGTTATACCATAGTTATCTGTGATTTTTGCGCCGCTCGATTTCAGCTTCTTACTCATTGAGATAAGCTGTTTATACGAACCCACAGTCACTTTATAATGCTTAGACATATTGGCAGCTTCTTGACTCATTTTTCTGAGAGCGGATGTGCCGTTCCTAATGCCGTTTGTGTCAACCATCTTGTCAATACCGCTTGCCGAACCCATATCGCTTGCAAACTTTTTAAACGGTTCGAGTGTTTTGAGCAGATTTTTTAGCGCACTTTCCGCTTTCTTTGTCTCGGCAGTGACTACTATTTGCAGATTGTCTATTGTTCCGTCAGCCATTGTTTTTGTTCTCCTTTCCACTGAATTTTTGTCGCATAGCGGAAAGCCACGAGAACGCCTGATTTTGTACTTCCGCTTGTTTTTTAGCTTTTTCCGCTTCTTCCTCGGCTTTTCTCTGCCTTTCGGTTACGGAATACGGCTTTTCGGGATATTTGCCGGGCTTTGTACCGCGTTTTGCAAAAGCATGAAGAATAGGAGCGAGACAACCAACAGCCTCGTATACATAGATTCCTTGTAACCACGCCGCATAATTATCTCGCTCCTGTCTGTATTCTTCTGCTTCTCGGTAGTAGCGAAGTTCTGTAAAGTCTCCGTTCCAGTATGTATCATAGGGAACCCCTATAGACATATAGTAGGAGCACAGATTATCCGCATACTCCGCAAACCACGGCTTATCAACTGTCGGTTCAGCGTCAGTTATGCCCGTATCGCCGGAAGATGGTGTTATCCCTTCACCGTCTTCCACTTCACGTTTCCCTTGGGAGACATTTCTTCGATAACTTCATTTACCATTCTGAATAGGATATCCGAAAGAGTGCTTGCAGTTTCGCCGTCCTCTCCGTCTTCTGAGTTGGCAAACTCTTTGTAAATAGCCAGTCTTTCGTTTCTCGGTACATTCCTGTGGAACGCGTCGAAAGCCGCACAGAAAAGGTCTTCCTGCGCCGTCAGAAGATGGTCTTCAAGGTTTCCGAAAGAGAATCCGCTCTTCTCAAGTCTTTTGAGTGTCGCAATTGTGTAGCCGAGGGTATATACTGTTCCGTCGTATTCAAACTGAATTGTAGTTCTGTTAGCCATGGTTTATATTATCCTTTCGTTAATTAGGCATCTTCTGAGAGTGAGGGAGCTGTCAGTGCTGTTACGGTAACGGTGCAATGAACAACTTCGTTTACACCCGCGCCGTTCACCTTGAGAGAGTACATGCCCTTGAAATCGAACTTGCCGTTAGAGCCTGTTGCGGTGTATGTGCCGTCGTTCGCACTTGTACCGCCAAACCATACGGAAAGGTCTGTTTCGGTGTTCTGACCTGCCACAAGAGCCTTGTATTCCGTCTTGGTGTAGTTAGCTTCAAACTCAATGCTTTCCTGCTGCTGAATTCCGAGAACACTGACAGATACATAGTGTGAAAGAGTTGTAGCATCAAGCGTTTCGGGAGTACCGCCGAGGTCGCCGAAAGAGTTTATATCAATGAGCTTTGTATATGTGCTTCCCGAACCTTTCTTCATCAGGAATACGCCCATCGAGGTTACAGGGGTAGGTATAGCCATCTAAATTACCTCCTATAGATAACATTATTCTTGTCCGCACATCCTGTGTAACGTGCGATAATTCTGTAAATCGTGCCGTCATTTAAAGAAACAGGCTGAGCCGCAGTCCGTAAAAAGCCGCGCATGGTGAGCTGTCGGTCTATTTCGGCGAGAATTGCTTTCGCTTCCGTTTTGCGTTCTCCCGCTTTGTTGGAGTAAATATTCACCTCATAAAGCAGATTCACGTGATTTTCACGGTTAGAGCTGTCAATCGTGTCCGAACGCACAAGATTGTCCGCTTCCACAATGCTTACAAACGGAAATGACGATGGCAAACGCTCTTCAATGCCCGATATAGACAGAGCAGGGAACTTCTCTTTGAGCGCATTGTAAAGTTCCGTGTAAAGCACATTTTCAATGTCAATCATGAGAATACCTCCTTTGCAATGTCGTATATTTGTCGGCGCATTTCCTCTGATGCGTCCCACATGCAGCGGTTGGCGTTGTTTCCGTGAGTTCTTACTCTTCCGTTACCGAGGTCTTCACCGTTCGTTCCAGGGTCTCCGCGATAGTACCATGTATAGTTTTGACCGTAGCCCTTGCCGTATGCGCCGCGAATCATGCCGAGTTCGTCAGCTTTCGGATGCGTCACGGGATTATATACGCCTGTTCCGAATTCGATAAACAGTATTGATTCACCCGAAGCGTTTATGGCAAGCGTATGTTCGTCAAGCCATGTCGGCGAAGAATCAACCACAACATCATTTACGCCGTCATACTCCGCGCTTTGGAAATGGATTGCCGCCTGCGTTATGCCTATGTCGGCGAGTTTTTCAAGAAACGTGTTCAGTTTTGCTCCGAGACTGCGCGTGTAGTCCTTAATCTGACGCGCGACTTTCCACGTGTTTCTTATTCTGATGTTTATCATCCGTCAACCGTCACCCGCCTTATCGCATAGGAAACGCTGTTTATCGACCGTGCAACTTTCGTCACAATGTAGTCGTATTCCATGCGTCCGTTCGCGTCATAGGTCAAAGGCTTGTCAATGCACAGCACGGTGTGTTCGTCAATCTCAAAATTCGGGTCATCTATCACAATAGCCTTGTCGTACTGTATATCCGTTCCGAACGTTTCAACTATAACGTCGCCGTATGTCGAAGTCGACTTAGCCGCCGATATGTTAGCCCTGTACTTCTTCGGTGCTGAGTATTTTGCAGTGTGTTCTCCCGTGTAAAGTCCGTTTTCGTCTTTTCCGTCCTCGTTTCCGAGATAGAGCGCATACCAAAATTCGCGTTTGTTCTTTCTCAAGCATCTCATGTCGGTCTGCCTACTTTCGGAATGATTTCATTTAGAAGCTGTTCGGACACCCATTCAGAACTCCACTTTCGGTCAATACCGTTCTCGGAATGAGAGAGTTGCCCCGACGCGCCGAGCCTGTTGTACATATCTTCCGCTATGCGTATTTTGAGGTCTCTGTACCGTTCTTCAAATGTAGCATTATCTCCCCCAAAGGGGAAACGGCGGGAGATTATGATATTTTCCGCGCTTTCAAGCAGCTCATAGAGAATGCGTGTATCACTTTCTTCCGTTCTGATTTTCAAGCGTTCAATGTCGGTCATTTTCTCCCGCCTTTCTCATTTCTTTTTGCGTGTATTAGTTGCTGCCTTCGGCTTTTCTTCCGTTGCAACAGCCTTTTCTTTTTTTTCGGTTATCACTCCGTGCGCCGAAAGTTCCGCAGTATCGGAGGAAGATATCTCAAACTTTTCTCCCGCATTGTGCCACACACCACGGTAATTAACCGAATATTTAGGTGTGAGGTAAATCATCAGGCAGTTACCTTGAGAGTTACAACTTCGTTCATTCTCTCATAGGAAGGAAGAACGATTTCGGAAGCGTAGATATCTGTGACGGCGGGATGAATTTGTACATTCCGTGTAATTGCGATGCCTGTATCAACGATACTTACCTCGGTGTTTGCGCCTGAAATAAGTCTTGCCTCTTCGGGGGTAGTTCCGTACCAAGTGCTACCAAGCGTTCCTTCGGGGATAAACGTTACATATCCATCGGGAACGAAAGACTTAGTTGTGCCGCTCTCGTTCTTGTACTTCTTCGAGTAGATGATAGGTCTTATACCTGTCTCGCTCTCGATAGCGTCAGCCGCTCTTGCGCCTGTTACATAAGCCTGAGTTACGCCGGAAGTAGAGATGATTGAATTCTTGACAGCAGAAGTGGCTTTAAGAAGATTGAACGTAGTGGAAGACATAATGGCATATCTGATTTCAGAGCCGGAAACGTCAGCAACCTTGTTCTTCATATCTTCAAAGTCCTTAATCGGGTCTGCGGTAGTAGCTGCCGACCAAAGAGCGGTAGAAGTGAGTGCAGAATAGTTGTTGGTCTTCCATGTGTCGTTAGGGTCATAGTCATACTCATAAGCTACGCCGTTTGCTTTTATCGAGATAGCCATATCTCCACTCTCAGGGAAGAGAAGAGCCATTCTCATACGTTCAGGAACAACGTTTGCGCCAGAAATAAGGTCTCTGACATAGTCAAATGTACGCTCTATAATAGCCTGCGCATAGGGTTCGTTAGCTTCACGTACCATAAGGAATTCCTGAATATCATCTTCCGAAATGTGATGAGCGGCGCGGAAGAACGGCATTTCGGTCTCAAACTTTGAAATTTCTCCGAGTTCACGGAAAGTTGCTTTAGCGTCAAAAGCGGAAGGTTCGAGAGAAACAGGAAGACCACCATAGCCTTTAACCCAAGCAAGGCGAAGTCCCATTTTCTTCTTAGCAGGGAAGAGTCCTTCTCCGAAATAAGGAATTCTGTTAGAAGCGGTCTCTTCATAGTTAGCCGCAATCATGCGAGGTGTAATAAATTCACTAAGATCCATTGTTAAATTCCCCTTTCAAATTAGGTGTTTGTTCCTATATCACTTCTAAGAGTAATGCCAGGAACGTATGATGTGATACCGGCAAGGTCAAGACCGCTCGAAGCCTTAGCCTTTACGCTGTCTACTACTCCGTGAATGAGAAGCGCACCGTTCGGGTTTACGGTGGGGTCTACATCGTAGAGAAGTACGCCGATAGCGTCAGCTACCTTTGCAGTAGTTCCACTGTCGCTTGTCTGAGTAGCAAGCTTACCGCCCGTCTTGATAGGTGCTCCCGCCTTGCATACGGTTGTTTCGGTGATTTTAATCGGTATTGCAATAAAATGGTCTGCGGCGAGGATGGTTGACATCTTGCCGGACTTTGTTTCTTTAACCTGCATTTTCTATCTCCTTTTAAATTTTCATATAGTGTTCAAGTGCTTTCTTATTGACTTGATTAGCTTCTGCGGTGCGTTTGCCGAGCTGTTTTGCGAGAGCAATTTCAGGACTGTCTTTTTCGGTGCCGCTCCCGCCGTTCGGATGAAGCCCGCGTTCAACATTTTCCTTGAACCTCTTTTCACATTCGGCATTGTATTTCTTCTGATTTTCGAGAACCGCGTCCATGTCTCCGTTGAATATTGCTTCTGCGGTGGACTTTGCGAGTTCGGGAGAGTAACCGACTTCAAGATATTTAGCGGTATTTTCGGCAATGGAGGTCTTTTTCAGCAGTTCATTGTATTTGTCCTGAAGCTCCTTCATTGCTTCGTCGGACTGAGCCTTAGCCGCTTCTTCGGAAGTCATTTTCTCTTTCAGGCTTCTCTTTGCCGCCGCGAGGTCAGACGCGGTCTTGTCAAGCAGCTCTTTCTTTACATATCCCGATAAGTCGACTTTCTCAGGTATATCAAGTCCGAGAAGAGCCTTAACCTGGTCTTCCGCGCTCATTGTGTCAAATCCTTCGATTGTTGAGGTGTCAATGTTAGGCATAATAAATTCTCCTTGCGTTTTACGGTCTTCTCTGACCTGATATTTTTTGCGCTTTTTATACTGCATCTCCGCAGTCTGCGAATTTTATAAAGCGACTTCTCTGCCGCCGATATATTAAGGCGTAAGCCGTATATCCGTTATCTTTTTTCCACAGGCACGAGATAGCATCTGCAATGCCAATGCTGCTTTTCGGGAGCTTCATTTATCGGAAATATCTCCCCATCAAAAGGTTTGCAGTCCTCGCATACCTTTTCGTCTTCCTGCGTTACCCACATCACATACTCAACTCCTGCATCCTTGTATGCTCTGAGTGCCGTCTCGTCAGTCACTATATCGGCGTATTGAGCGGTCATATTCGACCATAGGCTTATTGCACGCCTCCACTCGGTATTAACGTCTGAACGCGTCCTGAGAGCTTCTGAGAGCCTGTCGCGCTTTCTCAAGACTTCGTTCTCGTATTCATACTTTGTCACGGAGTTCGGAGACGAAAGAACGTCATTGACAAGGGTCTTTTTTACTTTTGCGGAAATTTTTCCGATGTCCTTATAACCGTTTCGGTTTACCTCTTCGCCTATCTCTTCATATATGGCAAGGGTAAGCTCGAGCATGGTGTCCCGAAAATCGTTATCAAGGTTCTTGTAGAGTGTCGCGACGGTCTTTATAACGTGAAGCTCGTCGAATTTGGCAAGCCTTATCGAGGATTTAGCTTTTTCAAACCGCCGTATTGTCTTCTTCCGCAGTATTTCTATCGCTCTGTCCGTCGTTATGTACCGCTCTTGCATTCTCAAGCTCCTTTTCTAAGCTGTTTTCAAGTTCAGACTGTGCTTCTTCATACCACTCCATGCCGCGTTGATATGCGTTCTCTACATCTGTAAACAAACCTGAAATGTCGTAAGCGTCGCGCGGATGAACCTTTTCGTTGTTGAGCAGTTCACAAAGAACCTGTGCTTTCGATTGAATGTCGGTGAGATTTTCGCGGGTAAACTGAATCTTAACATCGTTCGGGTCGAGGTCGAGAACCCCCTTGTCTTTGTAGATTTTGAGAATCAACTTCAAAATCTCTCTTTCGGAACGAGCGAAGAGCTTTTCAGTGTCGTTAGCTCTCGCGGAAGCGTCCTGCCAACCGTTTCGGAATCTCGTTCCCATGCCCGTGTCTGCGGCAGAAGAGTTTCCGGCTCTTGTCGGCATACCCGTTATTTCGTCAATGTAATCGTACAGCGCGTCTATTTCCGTCTGAACACCCGTCTGAGAGATTTCGGAGGATATGCGGTAAACCTTTGCTTCTGTTCCCTGACCGCTTCTGATACAGATACACTGACCGCCTTTTGCAAGTTCCTTGTATGTGTTCTCGTCGATTTCGCAGTTCTGGAACACGTCATAGGCGTTTACAAAGTCAACAACGTTGTCAACGCGAGCGGATTCAAGCGTGTTTATCATGTTGACAGGGGAAAGAACCGTCTCAAATGCTCCTAAACGAGCTTCATTCAACGGATATTCCACTATAGGCACACGTCCGAAGTCGTAAGCAAGCCAGTCTACAACGTCGTTGCCCTTTACGGTGTATCTTCCTTCCGGCACATAAACGTAGTAAATGCGGTTGTCATCCTCGTCGTACTGTTTCAGTACACCGGCGAGAGGTTTTCTGCCGATACCCGAAGAGTAGATAACGAACGCTTCTCTCGGGTCGAGTGAATAAAGCGCGGCGGGACTTCCGTCTTTTTCATTGTCGGGGTCGGGAAGAACCATTCGCGGCTCAACTCCGCATATGTGCATCCAGTCGGAACACTCTTTATCCTTTGATTCTTTGCCCTCGGAAGTCATAAGAACGTTCAAATATGCTACCTTGTCGGATACATCTTCTTTTCCGTTAGCCGCTACATACTGAATGGGAGAGCTGAGAAAAAACGAGGATTTAAAAGTGACTATCTTGTTCGGAAGGTTGACAGTGACCTTGTTGTTGTTGTCGGGTCTTACGGTCTTGTCTTTATAGCGGATATCCATTATTCCGCGATAAACGTCATATAAGTAATTTATTTCCGCGACATTTGCGCTGTCAAAGCCGAGCGAATTATCAAGCACGGACACAACGTTGTCGGCGGTTATTTTTTGTTTGTTCGTTAGTATCTTTCGCCGACCATGAAGGCTATCACAAGTAGTAAGGCGAACAATATCATTTTCAAGCACGTGGAAAACCTCCGTGTAAACAAAAATAGGGACTACCCGTATGTTTTCCATACGAATAGCCCCTATCGGCTCTTACTGCAACCCGATTGTTACAGCGTTTTTATAGTGTATTTAGCTTTTCTCGAAGCGGTTATTTCAAGTATAGTGACCTCTTCGCGCGATTTCTTAATTTTAACGTCATTGCCGCGTTCCAAAATCTCGTTGATTATGAGAAGCGCGTCTTCTTTGACGTATCTGTGACGGTGCGCGTGTTTCTCTTCTTCCATAGCCACCTCAATAAGGTCTTTGTATTACTCTTACCGTCTGCGTCTCAAACGATTGAATGAAGTCTGCAAGCATTGAGAAAGCGTCGGGTACATCATCATGTGCGTTTCTTCCCGCCATGGTGTAACTGCACAGCATACCGAGAGCGCGTTTATACTCTTTGTTGTTCTTTATAACGCTGTTGTCCTTGAAAAGGAAATGCTCTTTGACAAATGGAGAATCAACTATAATTCGCGTAGCCTTGTTAGCTGTCGAATATTTTGTAGTGATTCTCGTTATGCCGCCGCGCGTTTTTACCTCTTTTTGAACCTTTTCCGCGATTTTTCCACCCGCAGAGTTTGATTCAAAACGGCTCAATTTGACTTTGTGCCGTAAAAGAATCTCGACAAGTCTTGTTTCAACTATTTCGGGATTATTGTTGTCGCAGATTATGTCTTCGATGTAGAAGTCATTGCCGTACTGGTAAGCAATAGGCATTACGCAGTAGTCCGCTCCTTTGTCCTTTGTGTCGCAAACCGATATAACGGCGTCCGGCGAATCCGAGGGAAGTTCGAAGTACCGTCTGAGTTCATCCTCGTTGTAGAGAAGTCCCTCGCGCTCTATAGGTTGATTCATGAACAAAGCACGCCATGAGCAGTCATCAAGATTGCTTTTCATGTCCTCGAAGTATGCCTTGTCAAAGCCGACACCGTAGCGGTAATTGAAATTGCTTTCGCCGTCTTCATCAACCGCAGGCATCACTAAGAACTGAGCTTTCGGAGAATCCGCGTACATTACTTGCAGTCTTCCTATAGGGTCATGCACCGACCATCTTGTGGCAAGGTGCAGTTCTTTACAGTTCAGCTTCTTTCTCGATTTCAAGTCATTCGTGTAAGCCGTCCAGAGCTTGTCAAGGCGGTCTACACTGAGAGCTTCCTCAATACCCGACACAAGGTCGTCGGCAGTCAGGAGCTTTTCGCAACGCGTAGCACCCGTAAGGGAAGCACCTATAGCACGGCAGGTGAGCGACGAAAAGCGGTGTTTCTTGCCGAGGTCTATTGTCTGTTCCTTTGCGTTGGTTATAATCGTGCCTGCGGCAGGATACACGTCGTGCCATAAATAATCAGGGTCTGAAAGAATGCTGTTTACGCCGTCATATATTGAGTTAGTGAGCGTTCCCGAATGTCCCGAAGCAAGGGAACAGCTGTCAGGAAACGCGCCTATCATCATCGAGTGCAGAAAGATTTCAAGCGTCGATTTTCCTGTACCGGGTGGTAAAGAGATTGATAATATGTCAAGTTCTCCGTCGACAAGCTTTTGCATTGCACGGCAGACAGGTTCGAGCTGCTTTCTTCTCGGTATCCAGAATCTTTTCTCGGGCTCTCGCTGAAGTTCTATATACTGCATATAGCTGTCGAGCCTTAATCCTTGCGCTTCAAGCAAAAGCACAGCCCTAAAAAGAGAATTCGCGTCTTTCGATTTATTTTGTATAATTCGCTCCGTGCAATATCTCTTCAAAGTCTCCGAATACCGCCACTTTTCAGCGCAGTTATTCATCGAAGACAGCACCGAATACAATGCCGTATAATGCTTCATGTTTTCAGGCTCGGCTTTGATGTGAGAGAGAACATTGTCGGCTACATCAAGATAACGTTTGTCGGTGTGTTCGCCTGCCATTATCTCCGCTTGCAGTGCTTTCATTCTCGTCCACCTCTTCCATTCGCCTGAAATAATCACGAAACACAGGCTTTATCTTCTGATACCACTTATACTGTACCGTGTGGACAGCCGCAGAATCATCTATTACCATCCACAAGTCAAGATTGCTTTTCCTTTTCCACCCGATTTCAAACGTTTTCGGGATGAAATCGCATTGCGTATACACCGTAACATTACACGGTTCTTTCAGTACTTTCAGTCCCTCGGCTATAGCAACCATCGTACAACGTATTGAGTTCCATCCGGCAATTCTTCCACTAATGTATTTCTCATGCCTGCCATACTTCAACAATGTTTGCCAATACCCAACTCCGCTATCTTCGATAAAACCTCCGAAAACGTATATATCGACATATCTCATACACACCTCGGAGGTCTCTTCTTATTTTTGCGCGATTTTTTCAAAAGACGTTTAAAACAACAACGGTTCTTTCATACACAATCGTTGAATAGAAGGAGAATGAAAATACTATGATTGAAAATTTTAACTCTGAAAACCTTGAGAAACACAGCATTTGCAGTTCTGATACATACGGTGGTATTTCGGGTCTATCTTTCACTTTCGACCGTTGCTGTTCTAAACGCCTTTTTATTTCTTGCGGATATTCGGGAGACTAACACGCGTCCCACGCTCTACAGATGTCAACCAACCGGTGCCTTATATCGGGTGTCTCTTCCCCGAATTATACAAAATCTTCATTTTGCCTAATTTGATATATGTATATCTGGGTGCGCCTGTGCGCTCTCATAATGCTTTATACGTCTAACTAAGTCCTTCCCTACCCTGTCGGGTTTCTCTCAATAACTCCGCTCTCACGGCTTTGTGGCGTGTCTCATGTGTCACTTACGTCTTTGCTGTCGTATATCTCTATTACATCGTCAAGTTTTGGGGCGTCGATTTGCTCTGTGGGCGTTTGTGCGACCTCTAAGCGGGTATTGTTTGAAAAGCCTTGTGAACTGTTGTTGAGTAAAAACATTGCGTATACGGGATTGAGTGAGCCGTCCGCGCCCTTTTGGACGGTGTTTGCGGCTATGAGTGTCTTCATTCTTTTTATAATTGTAGAATGACGTTGACCTATACGTGACTTAGTCCCCCACTCAATCAGGGTAACACGGTCAACTCCGAGAGCAACGGCAAGACTTGCCAACGAGGGGAAAGCATGGTAACGGCTGCACCATGCTATATAGTCATTACAACGTTGCTCCACCTCGTCGGCACTGTCCAGGTCAACGGGCGGTAATGACATAAGCTCTTGTAGAGCCGTGAGCGTGTCGGGGTTAACCTCTGTCAGCGGGGTTCTCGGGTCAGAACATCCGTTTAGCTCGCACTCCAAACGTTCGCGGGCTGCAATTGCTTTGTTATGGTTGCTCGTCCTTCGTCCTTGCTTCTTCCGCTTCTTCGGTTGTTCTACATTTGTAAGTTCTTCCGTTGTCTCAAAGTCCGATATATGCTCAACTTTCACTTCACTTTCTCCCTTCCGTAAATTTTATTATATAACTATATTATAACAATAATATTGTATTTTAACACATTACCGATTATTGCCATAATATAATATAACTATATTGGTGAGTTTCCTTCTTCTTCCTTTTCTTCCTCTCCCCCCCTCCCCCTCGTGGTTGATTATAGCACATTGTTTTAAGTTTGTCAAGTGTGGAACGCGAGCAAATTATGGCGGAATTATTAACAGCAAAAAGAAAAGAGGCTCACGCCCCCCCTCTTGATTATATAAGCCCCTCCAGCCGCTTTTTTATGTCCTCGTCAAAGTCCGATTTTTCCGGCGGCTTGTCCGGCTTGAGCGCGTCCGCGACTTTCGTCAGGACTTCCCGCCGAGCTTCTTCTTTCGCCTTTTCTTCTACTTTTGTAAAATCCTCAATCCCTGCGTAACTGTCAACCGCTCTTGTGATGTAAGCATTGAGCGACAGCCCCGCCGCCTTTGCTTTCTCCGTCCACTGGGATTTTTTCCCTTTTTCGGTCATTAAATTTATGCGGTCGTATGACTGCTTGTTGTATTCATTGTTATACTTGATTTTGTTAAATTCTGCCATTTTTTATTCCTCCCATTTTACTACATTTTAAAGCAACATTGCTTCATTTGTCAATAGGCATTGTGCATAAAATATAGTCTTAAACATTGTGCAATATTTAACTCAAAATATTGCTAAATACTATTGACAAGTATTGCGCAATGTGATATAATATAAGTGTCAAAGGGAGAGAGCAAAAGCAACTCCCAAAAAAATAAAAAAGGAATAATAATATGAAACTCTTTAACAGAAACACCAAAGCCGCACCCGCGAACAGATTTGAAACAATCACAGAAGATGAAATTTTAAAAGCCGCTTACACAGCTCTGCGCGACGCTTGGCAGAGGGAAACCGAAGCAAACGAAAAGTTTAAAAAAGAAAACGGGCGCGACAATATAATCGCGCTGGCGAGAATCGAGCAGTATCAAAAGCAGCTTACCGAATTAAGATGGGTAGTTCAAAATCTTTAAGCAGAGTGGCGGGAGCAATCCCGTTAATGCGGCTCGGCAAACGGTCACAAGCCCCGACAGCCGAAGAAAAGCAAAGAAAAGAGAGGAAAAAATCAACAATGAAACTCAGAACAACACAGAAGGAAATCAAAAACACCTATAAGAATATTATCTCAGTGCCTTATTGCGCACTGCAAAACCTACTGAACTATCAAAATCCCGTTGCATATACCACACGTCGCGAAGGCTGGTCGAGCGATGTTTACAGCATCGACGGAGTAGCTATTTCGACGGGCTACGCGCCTTTCGGCAACATCAAGCCGAGTTACAGCGAGTTAAAAGCTGTTGAGGACGCAGCCGAGAAAATCAGATACGGAAATTTCCCATACGCGGACATGATATCAGCTTTAAATAGCCTTTTGAGTGAGTTTATCAAAACTGCCACATCAAAATAACACTTCTCCCGCTTCGGCGGGAATCGTCAGCCGGTAAAAGTCCGGCTCTGAAGAGCAAGAGCGAAACGAAAGGACATCAAAAATGAAAGATATCAAGAAACACTACTTTGTATTTTCTCAATGCGTTGACGGTGAGCGGTTCGCATTTGCTGAAACAATCCACGAATCAGAGAATATTTTAGCTTTCGCTGCGCGCCACAATGCTAATTATTGTATGGCTTGCAGTAGCCGCGCGGAAGCTGAGAAAATCGCCCTCGAATGGAACGAATCCTATAAAAGAAATGGCACATATCCGAAATGGAGAATTTTATGAAGAAACTTACATCATTAGCATTAATAATCCCGCTGGGAGTGATTGCCTGCTCCCCCATCAAGCAAAATCGTTATCAAGACGGCACATACACCGCTGTCAACAGCGGCTGCGGCTACATCGTCACAGCCGACGGAAACGTATGGGAGTATTTCGACCGTACAATCCCGTCCGGCTCTTCCGTCACCGTCACCTTTTCCGACGAGGGCACGGAAGAAATCGAGGACGACGTAATTACAGACGTTGTCCTAAAATAAATCAAAAAAAGTAAAAAAATTCTCAAAACCTATTGACATACCGCGAACTTTGCGGTATAATATAGGTGTAAAGAAAAGAACGAAAAGGAGAACATCATGACGAACGAAAGAATAAGACAAATCATCAATGAAGTTTCTGTTAGACTTCCCGCGAATGTGAGGTTCGACGTCACATTTCACGGAAACGGCGCTCATATTTCCAGCGAGGAAATCGCAAAATATGAGCGCGTAGTAGATCGTTTTTGCGATGGCGTTTACTCGCCATGCTTGTATAAGCATATCGCCACCGCAAAGCGGTTAGGGGATGTCCATGTGTATGGCATCCAGGGAGAAAAAAGGGTGCACGAAATCGTCCGGAAACTTGTCGATTTCGCCATCGAAAACACCTCCCCTGATATAATACATCCGGTTCCCACCGCCAAAGCGGTCGATTATGTCAAAAGGGAGTTTCCTGAGAACGTAGTAGACCTAACCCACAAAGTCGGCTAAGCGACTATAAACAGGATTTAAGCTCAGCGCGTTCCCGCTCCGGCGGGAGGTATCAAAAATCGAAAGGAAAAACGAAAATGAAGAACATCATCCTTGCCCTTGTCGCGACGTTCGACCGTCACGACGACGAAGACCAGAAATATTACTACTCCACCGCCGAGGCTCTTTCCGATGCTCGCGAAATGGCACGCGAAAAGGACCCGAAAATCAAAGATGGCTACGTACAGGCATGGAAAATTCCCTTTGCTGACAACGTCGAAATTCCAAAAAAACCCGAGAACCTCTTCTTCGATTATCGCTGGAACGGCGAAATCGTTGAAGACCTCACCGACGAGGACGAAGACGGAACAAATCTCGCTGAAATTCTCGACGACATCCACCCGATTTTCTGCCGCTCCTTCGACGAGCTGGCGAAGGAAATCGTCATCGACGGCGGAAAGTACATCACCGCCAAAGAAGCTATCGAGAAATACGGCTTTGAAAAAGTCGCAAAAGCCGCTGTCGAAGCCACCTGCCACGGCTACGAAACTGACGTTTTCGAGAAGCTGGCGGAAGTTTCCGACGGCGAAGACGACGACATCAACGGCTATCCGAACTGCATTGCCAGACTTGCCGCCGAAAAGTACTCCAAGCAGTTTTATATTGACATCATCGAAGACTTAGCGAGCGAATGCCTCAACAAGTGCTTCGAGCTTTAAGGAGGAACAAAATCCATGGTAAAAATATCATTGAGCGACTTCGTCAAACTGCACAATTACCGCGAATCCAGAATGACGTTTGACAGCAAGCGCGACATGAACACAACTCCGTGCTATGCTCACGTCAATTTTTACGCGAACGAAAAGCACATCATGTCAATCTGCGCGGATAATCAGGCAGAAGTCGATGAAACCATCAAATCAGCTGAAGCGGAAACCGCATTTTCGACCGACATCAACCGCTCGAAGAACATTATCACCTGCTATCGGGTAAAAGGAACGCCGTTTTATTACGCTTCTTCCCCCGAAAAAGCCGAGGAATACCGCGTAAGGCGTGAGAAAATCCACGGATCGCAGAGCGAAATCGACTTTGAAAACATGGTAAAAAACGGTCAATTCCAATATTAAGGAGGTATAAGTTAATGTTATTGTCAGAATTTCACAGACTTCGAGTAGACGCGGAGGAATGCTCATCACTTGATGAGTACATCGCCGAAGAAGGCGGAAGCCTGCCGGAAGAATGCTATCCTGCCGATATGAGCGGAGACGCGCCCATCAAAATTTTAACCATCATATGGGAGCTTTCACGCTGTTTCACCGCGTCTAAAGTCCGCGAAGTCAGCGGATTAACGCAGGTAGAGTTTGCCCGAAACTACCTAATCGGCAAAAGAACCGTCGAAGGGTGGGATATGGGCGAAACGCAACCGCCCGAATACGCCCTCGAACTGCTGGCGGCGGATGTAGTATCATCGAAAATTAAGGAGGTGATGGAGGAAAACTGAAAAAACGCCGAAACGGATATGCTCAGCGGAGAAAGTCTCGGCAAAGCAGAGAAACGGCATGGCACAGTTGGGCATTGATTTGACCGGCACAGATACGCAAAGGCACAGATACGCTGGCAAAGAAACGGCATTGCACGGTTGGCAAAGGCGAGAGAAGCAATGAAAGGGCACTGCAACCAATAGATGGAAAAGTAGTGAAAAGGAAAAGAAAGGACTAAAAACATGGCAGATTTTGTAGCAAAGGAACTAAAAGTTCGCTTGACGTTTATAGAGGAAGTACTCGGATCTTCCCCGTCAAGTGAGAAGATTTACAGCGAGTACATTGCCAGCAAAGCTCCCGACCCGCTGGACACGGAAGACGAAATAGAAGCAATCGGCGAAGAGGAAGACAACAAAGGTGTCACGGTATTTCCCAAACAGGACGGCAAGCCCGGTGTCTGGGATTATCAAATCAAAGGCGCGTTTAAAGACGCCTGCGGTGGTCTTTCCCGCGTCAAAACGACGGAATCCGCAAAAATCAAGGCTTATAAAAAGGTCATTGACAAGCTGATATTCGTCGAGCCGCGTTTTGCGCCGTATCAAGTCAACGGCGAACTCGGCATCTGCGAACGACCGCTGAGAACAAACGGTGCGACAGGCGAAAGAACAGCACTCGCCGCATCGGAAACTCTCCCCGCCGGTTCTTCCGTCGAGTTCACAATCCTGCTGTTCGATGATAAATTAGAGCCGGCAGTCCGCGAATGGCTTGATTACGGCAAGTACAGCGGCTTCGGGCAGTGGCGAAACAGCGGAAAAGGAAGACATCTGTGGGATGAGCTTGACGCAGACGGCAATGTAATCGGCGGAAATAACGAATATCTCAAAAAATAATCAAAAAAAGAGAGCCGCAAGGCTCTTTTTTAATTAGTTTATATTCCCGCTGAACTGCACATCGTAACTATAGTAAAAATAGTCATCCTTAAAATGTACGGTTCCCGATTCATCCCACACATCAAGTTTGCCGCTGATTTTAGATACAGTCATAGGGAGTTCGACATTGTTGTCGGAATAATATCTTATATATCCCGATGAATCAGCTGCTATACGATAGGAATCATTACTCACATCATAGCTAAAACCGTTTATTGATATGGCAGATGAAGTTGCTTTCAGCTCAACACTTGTTTTGTTGGTTGCCAAAAACTCAATGTAGTATTTCATCTCGCCCCAGTAGTTTTCTTCGGAGTAAACACGACTGAACGAAATCGTAATAAAATCATCATCATACAGCACATTGTTCGTATTTTGATAACCGCTATCATTTTCATATCCGTTGTAACCGTCGGAGCTTGATACCGTAGCCATACGCCGGTCGGAATCATAGCCAACTTCAAGTCCGTATGCTTCGGCAAGCGCGCGGAGCGGTGCATAAGTCGTGCCGTTGTAGGAGAACGTCATTACATCATTTCCGTTTGCGTCCTTCGGGTGGAACTCTTCCCCATCAACGAGAATCTTTATCGACGGGTCAACATCAATCGTCATGAGCTGCCCCGCCGCCAGTATCGATGTTGATAATGCGGTAACAATTCCGCAGGCTATAAGTATCTTCGTGCTGTTCTTCATTGTTATACTTCCCTTCTCTTTTTCACTATTTTATTATATTTTTGATAACTTGTCAATGTTTTATTGCATTTTTGTCCAACTTGTGGTATCATTTTTTCAAAGCCGAAAGGAGCATCATCATGAAATCAAAAGCAATCAGCATTATCTTAGTAATTGTCGCCGTAGCAGTAATAGCCGCAACTCTGTTTTTCGCTCATGAGTTAGGCGAAGTTCAAAAGCGCAAGAACCAAGAAGAGTTTGAAACAAGCGAACTCGGTCAATTGCTTGAAAGCATTAACGAGAACAACGAACGCCGTCAAAAGCTTCTCGAAGAGATAGACAAGGACATTGAAGAAGCAGAGAAAAAGATAGAAGGAGTAAAAGGTAAATCATGAAAATACTAAAAATTTTCCTCTTGTTTCTGCTTGTAATGGTTCTCATGGGCGCGTGTACGTTTTGGCTCAGGGCGAAATGGGATAGGGAATACGAGCAAACCGAATTAGGTAAACGCAACCAAGAAATTTCCGAAAAGACCAAAGAAATCAACGAGAAAAACGAGAGTATCAGACAAGCGTTAGACGAAATTGACGAAAGAATCAAAGAACTCGAAGAATTAGAGTAAAACCACATCAATCAAAAGAGCAAGGAATCTCTTCCCTGCTCTTTTTTTTATTTGCCTTGTTCCTTTGGTTCGCCGCCGCTCACAATTCGCTTGCAGAACTCTTCAATAGCGTTCCACCCATCATCATCAAGCTGCGCAAGTGCCGTTATCATCCGTTTTCGAAAATCGTTATCGTCGTTCAAAATCTTCCCGAAGACATCAATCAATTCATCTTCGAGAGTTTTCGGAACGAACATCTCGCCTTCTCCGTGGAGAAGCCAATTTTCGTTGACATTGTAAACAGTACATATTTGAGTTAAGAGTAGCGGACGAGGGTCGGTTTTTTTATAATCAATGTTCTTGATTACGCTGTCGCTGACACCTATTTTCTCGCCAAAATCTTTTCTTGTGAGCTTTAGCTTTTCTCGGAGTTCTAAAACTCTTTCGTTAATTTCATACACTCAGTACATCCTCCTTTCTGTATTATATTATATCACGCCAACTATTGGTTGTCAAGCTTTTCAAACCACATTTCTTTGAAAAACTTTGGTTTAAGGGGTTGACAAACCTTTGCGAGTGTGGTATAATGGTTGCAGACCAAGAGAGAAGAACAGGAGGCAAAAACAGTGACTGAAAAACAAAAATATCAAGCAGAGCAAATTGCAAAGACAATCAAAGACGTGACAGACTATCAGAAAACCGTCATTTCGGCATTTACCGAAGGACTTTGCAAGGGCATTGAAATCGCCAATCAGACAAAGAAGACCGACAAAACCGAAAAGCCGGAAGAAAAGACCGAGAAAAAAGAGGAAAAGTGATGGACGAAAACATCATTGTTCGCGATGGAGCTTTTTACATCAAGTTCGACGAAAGCTTGAACGAAATCGCGAGAAACAACAACTTTTTCGATTTAATGCAAGCGTACTTTAAAGCCGAAGACGAAGGACGCAAAGTAATCGTATCTTACGTACTCGGCTATGCGGCAGGCAAGAGACACCGCGAAGAAAGAGAAAAAATAATGACATCCCCCTACAAATTCAGCGAGTGGACATACGTTGACAAAGCAATCGCCGAGAATCACCACATATGCACCCGCTGTCAAAGCGACATCACATCAGACCACATCGGAAAACCCGTTCTCATCACATACGATGGAGACAACATCGAGTATATCTGCCCCGACTGCACGATAGACTTCTTCTTCTACTCCCTCGGCAAGACGTTGGAAGCACTGAACTGCGACCCAGTAGACACCGAGCAGGATGAAGAAGACCGGAAGGAACGGATGAAGAATGCCGAAAGGCATATATGACAGAAGCAAAGCGAAGCCCCACGGTAAAACAGGAGGCAGACCCGTCAAAAATGCATCGCCCGAAGACGCAGCTGTCTGTCTGACCTGCACGAAGAAAGTGTGCTACGGTGGCGACTATTGCTTCAACGCCCGAAAGAAGAAATTAAAAGAAAAGGAGTTAGAAAAATGACCGAGACAAACGAGATAACAGCTCTCGCCAACATCTACACCGAGGATATCATACCCGAAGGCGTGAACCTCGTAGAGATAAAGAGCGAGCTTGTCCTCGATAACCACCTCGCAGACCTCATAGCACCGATAAACGAGTTCTGCGACAGAGTTGAAGCCGTGCCGATAACGGAAGACACGGCAAAGGACTACCGCAAGGCAAGAACCAAGCTCCGCAAAATGACCGCAAATTTCAGCGACTATGTAGCCGGAGTAAAAACCGCAGTCCTCGCCGGATATATCGACTTTGAGAACGACGCAAAAAACATCAAAAAACGGCTCGAAGCCGCTGACAAGCATATGAAGGAAGCTCTCGACAGCTTAAAAGAGAATGCCCCAGAAACGCCCACGACGCCGTCAGAGGACACCAAGCTCTATAGGCTCACTTATATTGCCACAGGCACTAAGGAGCAGCTTGTGATGCTCAGAGACTTCATGAAGCAAGAGGGCATACAATACGAAGATTATAAACCATACAGGGAGTATTGATAATGGAAAACATGGATATATACAACAAGCTCCGCGCAGTGCCGCAGGAAGCGATAAAGCCGATAGCCGCAGGAAGACTTAAAGGAATGTCGGATATCAATCCGATGTGGAGAATCAAGGCTCTTACAGAGACTTTCGGAACGTGCGGTTTCGGCTGGAAATACGAGATAACTAAACAGTGGCTTGAAACAGGCACGGATAACGAAATACGTGCGTTCGTCAACATTAACCTCTACGTTAAAGTCGATGGAGAATGGAGCGAAGCGATCCCAGGCACGGGCGGTTCTTCCCTTACTACAGTTGAGAGAAACGGCGCGTATGTATCAGATGAAGCCTACAAGATGGCTCTCACAGACGCTCTCAGCGTGTCCTGCAAGGCTTTAGGCGTGGCGGCAGATGTATACTGGGCAAACGACAGAACGAAGTACACAGCCGCACAGCAAGCGAGAACCGCACATCAGCCGCCCGTCGGCGAAATATCGGTAAGTGAACTCGACAACATGGCGCAGAAACCCAAAGAATACAAATGCGCGGTGTGTGGAAAACCGTTTGAAGCCTTTACCGATAAGAGCGGCAAGACATGGAACGCCGGACAGGTTTACCACATGGCGGAAAGAGCAAATACGGACGGTATAGCGAGATGCAGAAATTGCTCGACAGCGGCAGGAACAAAGAAAAATGCCTAAGCGCGGAAGCGGAAAACTATACGAGCTGAACGGCGAACAACATACGCTGACAGAGTGGTGCAGGCTTTACGGCGTTCCCGTGCAGAGAACGCAGGGAAGAATATCACGCGGCAACTACACCCTATACGAAGCACTCACAACGCCGCAGGAGAACCCAATTCAATCACGCAGACGAAAGGAGGCACGGATACATGAAAAAGGCAACGGAGATAATCGACGAGAGACAGCTTGTAGATGAGCTGCACAGAAACTGGAAAACACGCGGCTACACCGACGGCGGAATGGCGGAATTGCTCGAAATAACGCCGAAAACAATTCATTACAAAATCAACGGAAACTTCCCTCACAACGGCTACAAGGCGCATTTTAAGGTTAACGAGATAATGCAGATAGTACACTATCTCGGCTTCAAGCTCTATCTCGTGAGAGAGGATGATGAGAAATGAACATCCCCGACAGATGGATAGCAAAGCTCGATATGCTCCCTCCCAAGGACTTCAAAACGCTTATGATGGCGATTCTGAGGGACGAGAGCGAACCCGAGATAACAGGAAAATTGCAGTATATTGCAACCGACATTTATGTCGACCTCAAAAGAGCGGAGTATCACAAGCTGATTGTCCGCAAGTCAAGAAACAAAGTCACAGTGACATCACTGTTAAATCACGGTGATAGTCACAGTGACCGTCACCGTGATAGTCACAAGCAAGTCACAGTGATTCAAGAAGAGAAAAGAGAAGCGTCTCCCCCCTGTTCCCCCTCTTCTTTTCCCC
>ERZ1026868.157-NODE-157-length-53710-cov-68.914547_pt1 | contig 53710 bp, 71 predicted proteins | sample MGYA00380164_ERZ1026868 | MGnify/ENA primary metagenome ERZ1026868 (study PRJEB33269, sample SAMEA4719800) | human gut metagenome | biome: human-associated habitat; feature: organic feature; material: feces | place: Cameroon | collected 2013-10 ...
GCCGCCGACCGTCAGCCCTTCGGGCAGCGCGGTGATGGGCGTACCGTTCAAATCAAGCCAACCACCCACCGTCAGCCCTTCGGGCAACGCGGTGATGCCCGTGTTGCGCAAATAAAGGTCGCCGCCGACCGTCAGCCCTTCGGGCAGCGCGGTGATGGGCGTGTTGCTCAAATCAAGCCCGCCGCCGACCGTCAGCCCTTCGGGCAGCGCGGTGATGGGCGTACCGTTCAAATCAAGCCAACCACCCACCGTCAGCCCTTCGGGTAGTGAGGTGATAGACGTGCCGCGTAGGTCAAGCCAACCGCCCACCGTCAGACCTTCGGGTAGTGAGGTGATTCCCGTGTTGCGTAGGTTAAGCGAACCGTATTCATTCTCTAATTTTTTGAGTTCTTCAATCGTGTATGTCATTTTCTTTCTCCATTATTTCAAACTCCGCATTCACGGCTTCCTCGCGGGATACGACTTCTGCAACGGGCGCAATCGTCACGCTGTGCTTGCATTTGTCCAGAAGCTCACACGAAACCGTGTACCACGATTTCATCGGCGTTGCTCTCTCCGCAACCGTCCGCTTCGGCGGCGCGGGACGGATGATTATCGCGGTTATTTTGTCGTAATCAATACCCTTGCACGAAACACTGCGCCGCCGCAGCATCGCCGTTTTCGCTTCTTCGAGTGTCACCGCCGCTTCCTCCGTTCCTGCACGTTTGATATAAGTACGAACGCGCCCATCAGAAGGCAAGCTGTCACGATCAGCACTATTGTTGTTTCTCTCATCGGCAGCCCCCGGCGCACGGCGTAGTCCTCCGAGCCTGCCGCGATAAAAGCGCACAAGAAGCCGATCGTTGCGAATATCCTTTTAACGATGGTCATTTTCTTCTTCCTCCCAGTCAGCGACGATTCTTTCCGCCGCTTCATATGTTTCGGTATAAATCGGGCGGCTGTTGTCGCCCTCGTTGTGCGCTCTCATTACCTCCGAAAGTCGGGATTGGTCGCAGTAGTACCCCGCCTCCGTCAGCGCGTCGCACAATTCCTTCAACTGCTTATTCAGCGCATACACACGCGCCTTCAAGTTCGATTTTTTCTGCATAAATGAAATTAAATTAAGCAAATTTCAGAAAACCGCTTGACAACGCGGAAAATCCATGCTATATAGTCTGTGTAACAAAGTTCTTTGTTACGGCGTGGAAAGCGCGGAAAAACCGCGTTGTCGGGTTTTCTTTTTCCTTTGCGCTCTGACTTTGCTTCTTATCGGGAGCGCTTCGAAAAGCTGTGATGTGCTTCTCCTTTCTGCGTATTGCGATATTTTATTTTCGTCCCTGCTTACCACCAACGGGATATTTATGCTCGGAAGCAGGGTCAAGGGCTTTTGCTTTTCTACGGGCTTGCGCGATACACCTTCGAATCGCGTATACGCAAGCCGCGTAAAGGTTTACGGTTCAAACCGATTTTGGGCGCACTTTGAAAAACACCCTCAAAAATCGGTGTTTTCGCAGTATGTTTTAGATTTTGGATATATCACGGAAAATCACGATGTCACGCCGTAAAAACCGTTTTGATAATCGCTTCGCTCTCATTGTCGATCCTTTGCGCTCCCGATGGGTGGGGATGATCAGTCCACGCAGCCAACGGCGAGGGTCGTGAGGTAGTCCTGCCGGACATCTTCAATGAGCGTTCCACAATCGTGTTTACGGGCTTCCTGCCCCGCAAGCACCTTGATCTCGGCGGTATTACTTTGTATCTATGTGATTCAGTGATTCAATTCTATATCAAAATTCTTATTTTGTCAAGCGTTTGCTCGAAAAAATATAAATTTTGACTTTTTGCACAATTCAGAAGGAGTGTTTTCGTTTATTTCGCCCTGTCATGAGCGCATTTTGGATTAACTTTATCAACCTTTGCAACGAGAGGGGCGAAAAACCCGCTACGTTGTGTGACAAGCTCGGCTTCTCAAAAAGCACTCCATCCATGTGGAAACGCGGTACTGTACCGAATCAGCGCACTTTGCGCACTGTTGCTGATTATTTCGGCGTTGCTCCCGAATACCTCTGCAATGAAAATTCCGTTTCGGCGGAGCCGATTCCGCGTAAAGCGGTGTTTTGGGAAAACTTCGTTGAATTGTGCAACGAGCGCGGAATAAGCGCCACGGCGGCTATCCGTCAGATCGGGCTGTCCTCCGGCACGGGTACATCGTGGAAAAACGGCGCTGTACCGCGTATCGCTGTTGCACAGAAGGTCGCGGATTACTTCGGCGTGACCGTCGAGCGGCTGTACCACGGCAAAACCGAAACCGCCGCGGACACACACAAAGACGAGATATTCCGCGAAATCGTCAGCACCGTCGAATCCCTCGGCGAGGACAAGCAAAAGCAATTGCTTGACTACGTTCGTTTTCTTAACTCGCAGGGATAGTATAATACGCTGAGAGGAAACTGTCAAGCCCGAAAGGAAACTTTATTCGACTTTGTACGCTTGCACAGAAAACACATTCCCTTTTTGGGCAACTTTAACAAGAGGTTTTTATGTTTTGGGAAAACTTTGTCGAGCTTTGCGCTGAAAAAGAAAAAAGCCCCACCCGCGTTATTGAGGAGCTGGGGCTTGCGCGTAGTGCCGTGACAAAGTGGAGGAACGGGGCTGTTCCTTCGAAAACGTCGCTGAAAAAGATGAGTGAATATTTCGGGGTAAAACCGCAAAGGCTTTTCGGCGCTCGGTCTGAAAGCTCCGATGGTTACAAGCGTTTTGAGGAAGCAACGGCGGGATTCACGGATCAGCAGCTCGACGAGCTTATCGCATACGCGCAATTTATCCGTGCGAGGGACAAAAAATAGCCATGTTTTGGGACAATTACAAGCGCCTGTGCAAGGAAAATAACACTTCTCCTACCCGTGTATGCAAAGAGCTGAATATTTCAATTTCCTCTGCAACAGAATGGAAAAACGGCGCACTGCCGCGCCCGAAAGCACGGAAGCAGATAGCAGCCTATTTCGGCGTTTCGGAAGAAGCGCTTCTATCTTCAACGCCCGCCGCAGAAACGCTTTCTCCCGTAAAATCGGCTCTTGTCAGCCGTATTTGGAATATGTCAGAAGAAGATGCCGCGAAGCTTTCGGCTCTTGCGGATATGCTTTTGAAATAAACAAAAAAGAGGTGTTCTCCTTTGTCGAACGACCCCAGCAGAAAGCTCAAAGGGATGAGCGGGATTATGATAGCCCTCGCGGTTATCGGCTTGTTCGTCGGCTTTGTACTCTTGAACGGTGCGCGCGGCTCCGAAGAATCCATATCCGCATGGACTGTTATGGTTTCGAGCATCGTGTTCCTCTTTTTCAGCATATCGGCATATTTCGCGGCAAGCTGTGTTGAGTATCGCAACGACCTTATCAGAGAGCAGAACGAGCTCCTGAAAAAGCAGGAAGCCCGCGTGATAAAGAAAGAGTTTGAAGAATATGAGGCTGCAAAAGCGGAAGCAAAGGCAAAGGCAAAAGCGGCAAGAGCAGAAGCCGAAGCGGAAGAAAAGAAAGCAGAATGAGCGTGTTTATGTTTCAAACGCTGATGATGTATAGCGCTTATACGGGCAAACCAAATGGACTTGATATCGCAACGACTATCGGAATCATAGCGGGCGCTGTTGTTATAATCGCCATTACCATTGCGGTCGTGATTGCCGCAAAAAAAGCGCGTAAAGAAGCATATCTTGAAGCCATATGCGAAGCGCAAAAACCAAAACCCGCGCCGCCGAAGCAGGACAATGTTCAGCACACCGTCCCGCAAACGAATCATTCTACACAAACCATGCGTAGCGACCCGAGCGGAAAGCTTGGGCGCTTGGGAATCTTTATTTGCATCTGCTCTTTCGTTTCGTTCTTCGGAGGCTTTGCGCTTCTCTTTTCGGATAAGGCTCTTGTATCTCAATCGGGTTCCGTTGCCGTGAGTTCCGGGGCGGCGGGTTTCATGGTCGGCTTGGCGCTCAACTTCTTTGCTGACAGCCTACAATACCGCAACGACCTTATCAAGCAGGAAATCACTGTGCTGCAAGAAGTCAGAAAAGACATTCAATCCCTTAAAGCAAAAGAATCTTCCTCCGACGATCAGAGCAACCCCAAAACCGTGCAGAACGAATCATCGGATAATTTGGATAATTTGTAAATTTTCAAAAACCCTTTCTCGCGTATGCGTGTGCGCGTGTGCGCGCGCGTACCCGTACGCGCAATAGGCGCCGCCGCGGGTGGGCGGCGCCTCACACACTCACAATTAAAAAGGAGTAACTTATTCTGTAAGGAGTAACACATAGAGTACGATTCACTAATCAGTGAATAACATGATTAGGGAAAAGAGCTAATATATATAATTATATTCCAATTCGCGCGTGTGCGCGCGAGGCGACGGCTCTCTCAAAAACTTCTTTGTATTTCCTATGAAAAGTTACATTTGCGAGTTTTCGTGTGAGATTTCGCACGGAATCAAAATTTTCCCGTGCCTATCATTTTCGTGACATCGCGCAAATGATTCGGCAGCGCAAAGCAGAACGTTCAGTTCTTCCGCGCTTGCGTGTCCCAGAAGTTCGATCAATTCTTTTTCAAGCTCTCTTATCATCACCATACCTCGCCGCGGGAATGAGATTTCGCTTCCCGCGCTTTTTTGTACAGCCGTCCCTTTGCGGCGGCGGGGAAGCACCGCAAATACTCCCCCGCCCCGTAGGTCGGCTTTTGTCGCACCGTTATCGGGCAACGGCGGACAAACCCTTCCCGGCAGAGCTGCACCGCTGCTCTGCACATTCAGCGTATCATCAACACGGTGCAGAATCAACAACCGCTTTCGCGTATTTCCTCCCTCTTTCGGGAATAAGACTTTCAAAACGCGAATTGCGGTTTCCGTTTCCGACAATTTCGCACGAAAACCGTTACCAACACTTGTTTTTCGGAGGTTCGTTTTGAGAGAAGATGTTTTTTCGTCTGAGAAGGTCACAGCCCGCATCAAGAAAAGATACGATGCCTGCGGAATGAGTCCGCACGCGATCGCCGAGCTTTCCGACGGTGAGCTGGCGGAATCCACGATATACCGAATCCTCAACGGCACAAGCCGCGACCCGTCGTTCCGTTCCCTTGTCGTCATGATGCGTACCATGGGCGGCAATGTGTGCGAGCTGTTGGAGGACGAAGCACCCGAAGAAGCCGTACCGCCGAAAGTGGATGAAACCGCCGAACGCCTTATCGCGATATACGAGCGTATCATTTCGGAGCAGCAGTCACGCATACGCCGTCTGACCTTCGGGATTATCGCCGTTGTCGCCGCCGTGTTCATCGGCTGGCTCATCATTGACATTTCGCACCCCGAGGTCGGCTTATTCCGTTATTGAACCGCCGCACAAACATTGTACGCCCTGCGTCGGAAAGATTCATCCCGACTTTTCCCGTGTTTATCGCATAAAAGTCGCGCGGAAATCTCACACCGGCACCGCAAATGTACGCGGTTGTCTGCAAATTGTAGTCAACTGTGCATACCAGCATACCATCCACCCGCAAAAGCTCACCAAAGTATCAAGCGTTGCGGCAAAGTATCACACAGTAAATTCTGCTTTCGAGGTCACACGCAAAAATGCCGCAGGAAGAATATTACATAGTCTCCACACACTACACAATCAGAGAACGTGCCACGAAGCGCTACGGTAAGCAGTACGATGCCGTTTTCAGAATCTACGACCTGTCGGGCAAGCCCATGCAAAAATCAATACGCGGCGCTACAAAGACCGAAGCGCGGCGCAAGCACGACGAGTTCATAACAAACCACTGCAAGCTGATAGACAAGCTCCCGAAGTACGAACCGTCCCAGGCTCTCGCCCCCGCTGCCGATAACGGCAAAAAAGACGATGCTCCGGTGCTTCACAATTTCGCGTATCTTGCCGATGCGTACATAGATTCCCTCTCCAACATCAACCGCGAATCGACGATCCTCATGAAGCGCGGAGAATTTCGCCTGTTTCTCATTCCGTATTTCGGTACAATGCCGATGAAAGACATTGACAAAGAAATGCTGTTCAAATGGCAGGACGATCTCTGGAAAACAAAAAATCCCCGCACCGGAGAATATTACTCTTATGCACAGCTCCGCAAGATACGGAAAAATTTCTCCGCTTTCCTTTCGTGGGTCGAAACCCGCTACGGCAAGTACGGATATAAAAACTACCTCGCGGAAATACCCGCTCCGAAACGGCAGGAACCCGTCAAGCAAATGCAGACGTGGACGAAAAAGCAATTTGAGAAGTTCATTGCTGCCGTCGATAACCCGAAATACCGCGTATTATTCACTACGCTGTTCTACACGGGACGAAGGAAGGGGGAGGTAATGTCCCTATACCCCGCCGACATAAATTCAACCACGGGCAAAATTTCGTGGAATAAGAGCATATCATTCAAGACAGTCGGCAAAGAGACGTACAAGATCACGCCGACGAAAGCAAACAAGGTTCAAGTATTGACGGCAAACCCCCGCGTCATGTCCGAGCTGACGGAGTACATAAAGACGCTCCCGCCCGATTCCGTGTTCGTTTTCTGCGGAGAAACACCCGGTACGCCGATAAGTCAGAATGCGTTGACATACGCTTTCAAGAAGTACACGGAAAAAGCCGGGCTTCCGCCGATACGGATTCACGATCTCCGTCACTCGTTTGTGACGATGGTTATACATCACGGCGGCAGCTTTGCCGTTGCCGCAGAGCTTATCGGTGACACGATAGAGCAAGTCGCGAAAACATACGCCCATGTGTACGGAGACGATGCCGAACGCATAGTTTTAAGCCTGTGAAATGCACGGTTTTCCTCTCCGAAAGTGAGCGTGTTGTGACACGATGAGCGAAACCACAAAATGTAGTGGTTCAGAGAGTGCTAAAACCACAAAATATTGTGTTCTTTCACTCCCCCTCGTCTCCACCAGACCCCCAAAAACACGGAAATTTAGTGTAGTTTGCACAAAGATTTCCGTGTTTTTCTCTTTATTTTCGTCAGATACAGACAAATTGCAATGCTGGCATTCGCTGCAATTCGCTGTGGATTGTGACACAAAGTGTGACACAAAAAGTGACACGGAAAAAGCAAAACAAAAAGGCGGCTGCGCGAGGTGAGAACGCAACCGTCTTTTTGCTTGAAGGAGAAGAAAAAACTCGAAAGTGGCAGGGGCAGCAGGATTCGAACCTACGAATCACGGAGTCAAAGTCCGTTGCCTTACCGCTTGGCTATGCCCCTATAAAGAGAAGCGCGTTGTAAAACCGCATTGCTCGTACGGAAACTGCCGCGCAAGTTTTTTGACAGGAGGCAAGACAAAAATGGAGAAATGTCCAAGACAAAAATGGAGAAATGTCTATGAAGTGTTATAGGTGTTGTCTCAATGTAGCCGCGTTGAATATTTCGGCGGCTTCTTCAATGTCGGATTCTTCGGTCAATGCCGAAAACGACACGCGAAACGTGTTAAGTGCGTACTCTTTTGAATACCCCATCGCCATGACTGCCGCGTTGGGATGAGTGAGAGCCGCCGAGCCTTCGCACGCAGAACCCGTCGAGAAGCACACAGAATCGCGCACAAGGCTGTGTAATGTTTCTGCCCGTGTGTTTGTGCAGTGCAGGGTTAAAATGTACGGAGAGGTCATTACATGGGGCTTTACGACGGTGCCGAAACGCGATTCGAGAAGTGAAAGGAATTTCCGTTTGAGCTGATCGACGCGGGTGTAGTTATCGACCATGTTGTACGAAGCGTTCACGAGTGCGCTTGACATTGCAACGATGCCGAAAACATTCTCCGTCCCCGGCCGAACGTTCCCTTCTTGCTTACCGCCGAAAAAAGCTTTCTTTATCAGGCCGGGACGCGCAACAACGCAGCCGGTTCCTTTTATTCCTCCGAATTTATGCCCGGAGAATGTCAATATGTCGATTTTGTCGAAACCGTCAATGTCGATAGGCAGCTTGCCTACGGCTTGTGTCGCATCGCAGTGGAAAACTGCGCCGTATCTGTGGCACAAGTCCGAAATCCGCATGACGGGCTGTACGGTCCCGAGGTAGTTGCTGACATAACACACGGAGACAAGCTTGACATTGCCCTGTTTTAACATATCTTCAAGAGCATCGCAATCAATCTGACCCCTCTCCGTCGCGGGAATCGTATGTGCGGGGTCTGCAACGGAAGGACGAGCCGACGAGTGTTCAAACACGGAGTATATCCACTCGCCTTTACCATGATTGCTTAAAATGGCAAGGTTGTTGCTTTCTGTTGCTCCCGAAGTGAAAATCACATCGTGGTCTTTGCAATGAAGGTGTGTGCGCACTTTTTCGCGCGCGGCTTCAACGGCTTCCCTCGCCTGCGTACCCATAGGGTGAAGTGACGACGCGTTCCCGTAAAAGTCTTGCAGATACGGCATTGCCTTGAAAAGTGCGATGCTGTCGGGCTTCTCTGTTGCCGCATTGTCAAGATATATCACTGTCATGTCACCCCTTCCCCGTCTATGTATCGCCTATATCATACCACATATTGGGGTCGTATTCAACATATTCTCGTTTGAGATTCTGCATATTGTGTTTTGAGCCGTTCCCCGTTGATTGCGTATAATGCCCTTAAAATCGCGCAGGGCGATTATTTGAGGTTGAGAGCATAGTTTGCTTGTCTGAAAGACAAAAATTCAATGGTGGGCGAAATTTTAAGCGAGAGGGGCGTTGGAGCGTGTGTGAGGAAGTGAAGGTTGGTTTTGAGAGGGAAAGTGAAAAGGCAAGGAAATAGGACGGGAGGGGAGCTGATGCACGCTTCTCGGGCTTTGAAACGCTCGAAAAGACTTGAAAACCACCCCGGGCGCGGGGCTATACCTTGCGATAATATATACATTGTCGCAAGGTCTGCGGCTTCCTGCTGCTCTCGCGCGTGCGTGCGCATGGTAGGACAATCCGGAAACGATTTCCGACACGGCAACCCCCGCCGAACATATGCGCCAAACAATGACACACCCCAACGCCAAAACATCACCGAACCGAACCACCGACCGACCAACCCACACCGCGACACGCCGACAGCACGCCGCGCCGGGCTTGCGTCCGCCGCTCCGCGCTTGCCGCTTGCCGCTCGCCACCGAAAGAGGGGGCGCAATTCAATACTGATAATCATTTAATGATTATATATATAAGCTTATATATACAATCATTGAATTATTATAAGGGGGGTGTGGGGGGTTTTCGGCTTTCGGTTTTGCCGGGCTTTGGGCGGGGCTTCGGGCGTGGCTTTCGTGTTTGCCCTCGGGCGTATCGGCGCAGGCTTTCGGGGCGCGTGATCGGGTTCGCGGTGACGGCGTGAGCGGATCGCGGGAAGATCGGCGGCGGGTAGTCCTTCGGCGGTGGGTGCGTGGGTGCGTGGGTGCGGTGCTTTGCCGTGCTTCCGTGCGTTCCCGCGGCGGGGCGTGGTTTGTGCATTTTGACGGGGCAAAAAATCACTTGAAAAAACTTTTTTCTTTTGCTTTCGGTGGCGCTGCTTTTTTGTATGCCGTAAAACGCGCAAAAATGCCCTGTATACGCTTTCCGGGATTTCCCGGACTTCAAAAGCAAAAAAAGCCCTTTCGGGGCTTGTGGGGAGGGTTAAAATCTGAAAAGCCTTGCGGCGTGGGCGGTTTCGGCGTTTTGTCAATTGTAAAAGGGGCGGCAATGTGGTAGAATATAGGCAAGGAAGGCGGGAACGAACCCCGCGCCCCACTCTCGGAGATGGTACCGGCAAAGGAGGGAAAGAGAGGTGCAAAAAAAGAAGATGCCGAACGCCTGCGAAATGCTCGCGAACTACGCCGAGCAGCTCGGAGCGCTTAAAGAGCGCGAGCGCGCGCGAAAATGCCTTGATGATCTGGAACGGCTCGCCGAACAGACCGCCGAGGCGGAGGAAATCCGCGCGGCAATTCGCAAAGCCCGCGCCGAAATCGGTTGATTTCCGCGGACATAGCGAAGGCGGCGCCGCTTAACCTTCAAGCATAACGGCACCGCCCAACGATGCGGGGCGCATACCATCCACGACGCGCCCCCATCGCTGCAATCTTACCACATCCCGCGCCCCTTGTCAAGGGGCAAGAAAAAAGAACAGAACAGACCCGCAAGCCGTGACCGGAAGGCACGCAGGGAAAAGAAAGGACAAACACCATGAAAAAGATCACTTACAAACTCAACGAACACGACGCCGAAACCCAAACCCTTTATATTGATCTGCCGGAGTGCTTCGGCTGCGCGTGGATTTCTACCACCGGCGGAGATCCTACAACAAACGAGGACGCAGGCGACGAGGCGGGCGAAGCATTCAACGAGCAGATCGCCGAGATCATCCGCACGACCGAGCCGGAAGAATGCACCGCGGAAGATTACGCCTATATAATGGACTGGGCGAGAATTTGGGGACTTGCGGGGGTTTAAGCCCTCGCCCCGTCTGCGGATATACGCCGCACCGATGAGCCGCAAACGGCGAAACGGGAAAACAAAAACAAGCCCCGAGCGGGCAAACACAAACGCCCGCCGGGCATGAAAGAAAGGAAGAAAAACCATGACCGCAACCATCACCACAAACACCGCGAAAAAATCAATTGAAATCGCTTTTGACGGCAAACCCGCCGCCGAAGTCCGCGAAGCCTTAAAGGGCTTGCGCTTCCGCTGGAATCCTACGCGGGGCATCTGGTACGGCTTCGCCGATGAACAGACCACGCGCGAAGCAATCGAGAACGCCGAGAAGGGCGCGACCGTAACGACGGCGAAAGAGCCGACGAACAGAAACACCGCGAAAGCCTCCGCGAAGGAAGCCGCGCCGCTGCCGTCGCTCTGGGAGCGCACCCGCACCGACGACCTCCCCGCATACGGCACAGAGAACGACATAAAAAAGGCAATTAAGGCAGCGCAAAACGGCACCGGGTGGAGCTACGACCGCGCAGCCGCCGACTATTTCCGCAAGCACTTAAAAAAGCGCTTTCCCGAGGTCAAATTTTCGATCACCTCGGGCGGGGCGGGGTGGCTCAATTCGTGCGACATTCGCATAAAGGCGGCACCGTGGGGATTTGTCGAAATCAAAGGAGACCCCGAAGCAGCCAGAGACCGCGACAGATACGACCGCCGCGAACCGTGCGAACAACTCGCCGCAGTCCTCGCGTATTGTAAGGCGCTGCACAACGCCGCAGATGCCGACGATGGGGATTATTATGCGGACTACGGCGCACATCATGATTTATACGGGGATGCCGAGGTAAAAAGCTACGATTTCGAGCAGACAACCCCGACAGAGGCGCAAAAAGCGGATGCGGCGGACTTTTCCCGCCGCAAAGCCGAACACGAAGCCGCCGAGGAAGAACGCCGCGCCGAAGAAGTCAAAAAGCAGATCGCCGAACGGAAACGCGAACAGGAACGCGCCGAACGGCAAGCCGCCGAAGATGCGCGGAAGATTGCCGAAATCGAAAACGGCGCAACCGTCGAAGATTTGGAGCCGTCCGAGTTTGTCGCCGTTGACGATCTCCACGGCAGCCGCAAGCCGTCAACCTTCGCGGAAGTCCTCGCGGATGCGCTCAACGATGAAACGGCGGGCAAACTCGCGCAGATAACGCGCCGCGTTTCGATGTCCGAAAGCCTTTTTGATATGTTCGCCGGGCTGCTTCTGCATGATTTTTCATTCTTCGCCGGGCGCGGCGGCACCGGAACGCTCGACCCGCGGGTGACGGATGACAATTTGCACAAGCTCACCGACGAACAGCGCGCCGGGGTTCGGTTCTTTATGTCCGATTGCGTCGGCGTTTATGTTGGCGGCGTTTTGCGTGCCGTCGTTGACCCCGAGGGCTACGCATACGCGCGATATACCTATATCCCCGGTACGGCTTCCACGGTTCGCCCGTGGGAAGCTGCCGCGGCGGAAATCACCGCCGAAGCTGCCGACCTCGAACCGTTCTACATCCCCGCGCCCCTTGCCGAACAGATCGAGAGCGCAAGCCTCGCCGAGGGTGAAGCCGTCACCGTCGTAAGCGTTGACGGGATGACCCTTTCGGCGCGCGAGGTGCGCGGAACACTGCGCGAAATCACCGCGAACCGCATCATCATAAATCAAGGGCGCAAACGCTTGCCGGGCGCGGTGTATCTTAACGGTTCGCCCTCTCTGGTCGTGTTCCGCGGCACATTGCCCGAAGTCCCCGCGGCGCTCCGGTATGAGGATGCCGGCGGCGGCTTGCAGCGTGTAAAATTCGCGGGCGAAAGTTGCCGCGAATATATGCGGGATGTCATCGCGTGGGCAAAGTCGGAAGGCTTCGCGCCGTGCATTGATACGATTGCCCGGTAAAGGGCGCAGAACAGAACAGCGGCGCGGGTGTGCAATGCACCCCGCCCGCAAAAGCCCGCAAGACTTGACCGAAAACGGCAAGCGGGGCGAAAGGTGAAACGATGAACAGAAACGAAACGAGAAGAAAGCCCGCGCAGGTCGGGCGCGCAGTCAAGGCGATTTTGGCGGCAGCGGTCGGCGCTCTGGTATACTGCGGCGCGGTTGTCGTGCTGTCGCCCGCGTTCGGCGGGGATGAGCGTACACTATTCGCGGCGATGATTCCTGCGGCGGTGGTTGCGCTCCGGCTTGCGGGCAAAAACGAAAAACGGAGGGCGAAGAAATGAACGCAAACGAGTATAAAGCGATGGCGGCGGCTTATCTTGCCGCGCTTCCGGCGGCGGGTAAAAGCCCCTGCACCGTCAAGGCGTACCGAAACGCCGCGGACAGCTTCGGCGCATATCTGGACGGCAGCGGCGAGGATGTTTCCCCGCTTGCCGTTATCGGCTGGCGGTCGGCGCTTGCGGCGGTAGTCGGCAACAATACCACCGCCCACAACATGACTATATTACACGCGCTTTTCGCGTGGGCGAACAGAAACGGGCTTACAGAACAGAACCCCGTTGACGTTATGGAGATACCGAAGCACCAACGCCCGGACTATGACCTTCTGACGCTCGACGAAATCGAGACGCTTTTGAAGGGGAAATCCCCGGCGGGGATAAACAAAAAAACCTCTTGCAGAAATCGCGCGATTGTGGTACTCTTACTTCAAGCAGGGCTACGAAGCGACGAAGTGCGAAGCCTTACACCCGCCGACCTCGATTTTGAAAACGGCGCGATCACCGTCAAGCACGGCAAGGGCGACAAGCGGCGCGCCGTACCGTTCCCGGCAATAGCCCGCGCGGCTATGCGGGAATACCTCGAAAGCGGATACCGACCCGACGGCATGAACAGCAACGCCGTATTATTCGGCACGAAGGCGCAGAACAGCAGCGGCGCGGAAGTCTGGGCGAAGCTTTCAAGCGAAGCGCTCCGGCAGCTTGTGCGCGTGTACACGGGCAAAGCCTGCGGGCATTCGGTCTACCCTCACGCCCTGCGGCACGCGGCTGCTTCGATGTGGGTGAGCCGCGGCATATCAATGCGTGATACACAAAATGCCCTCGGGCATAGTTCGATCTTGACAACCGAGCGCGTATATGTGAGTATCCTCGACCCGCGCGGAACAGCAACGAAGATAAACAAGGCGTTTGACGAGGCGGCAGAAACGGCATGAACAGAAACGAACAGAAACAAAGCCTCGAACAGTTTCTTGCCGCCCGAGGACTTTCAAGCCCGTTTGCCGACTACACGCTCGATAAATGCCGATTGCCGCACGGCGAAACGGCGCGGCAACGGGTGAAGCGTTTGCGCGACACCGAACGCGCCTGCGGCGAATATTCCGCGCGGCGGCAGGCGGCAATAGCCGAGTATAACGCTATGGTCGCGGCGAGGATCGTCACGCCGAAAACGCGAACGGAAATACTCATAGACCGGGCGAACGGACACCCGGACAACGAATCGACACAAGCCGCGCGGCGTATGTGCGCGAAACGCGGCATTGAATGGAAAATTTGAACCAAAAGGGAGAAGTAAAACATGGACTTCCGCAAAGAGGCGCGTGTAATCCGCGCCGATGGGCTTTATGGCAACATCGTAAAGGTTTTTGACAACGGCGAATGCGTTGTAAAGTACGAAACAGGCGAGAAGGGCAGAATCACGAACGAGGACGAAGCGGACGGCTTCAAACGCTTTTACATGATTCAGCCCACCGTATACGGCAACAAAGACACGGGCGAAGCACTTGCGAAAGAGCTTGCCGAGATCAGCCGAACCATTGCGCCATATGTGAGGCGCTGCGATCAGATACGCAAGCAGCTATGGCGTATGCAGAACAGAATGGATCCCGAATGGCGCAAGCGGCAGGACGGCGAGCTGCCGAACAGACCGCTTTTGCGATACGGCAAGACCGCCGAAGAACCCGAGGAACACTCCGAACACGAATGACAAAAAAGAAGCCCCGACTTTTCGGAGCTTCTTTTGTTTTCAGCCTTGCGCTTCGGCAACACGCAGGCTTGCGGTGATTGTCTGATTGTATGAGCCGCTTCCTGTTTCGATGATGGCGAATGTGTATTTGCCGCCCGTGGAAACGAGCGTGCCGGGGTTGTGATATGCGCCGGAGCTGTCAACGAGAACGAATTTGACGAGTGCGGAGGACGAAAGACCCGTGACCGCGAATGTGTATATGCCTGCGGGAACGGTAAACGCCGCTGTTATGGCGGTATAACCGTCGCTGCCCTCCGCAAAGCCTTCCGCCGTGACAGAATCACCCAAAACTGTTATGTTGCCGTAACCCGACGAGTGCGTGACTTTGTATGTCCCGTCAACGAACGGAATAAGGTTGGCGCTCGTTGTCGATACACTTATGTCAAGGTCGTTGACCGAGGTGCAGTTTATAGTCATTTCCCCGGTCTGCGCGATTGGAAGCGAATACGAGCTAATGAGGTGAAGCTCCGTCGGGCTGCCGGGCTTGTCGGTTCTTTGAAGGGAAACAAGACAGTTTTCGCGAAGATGAAAGAGCTGACCGCAACGAATAGAAACGGACTTTTGAAGTATCGTTTTTTGTTTGAGGAAAAACCGCGCAAGGTCAATGCACTGTGTCGGATTCCAGTACGAAGCGCGTGTTTCGCGGTAAGTTCTGCGCCCTATGAGGTTTATGTTCGTGTCGCTTTTCGGGTCGTAGTTTGATGCCCTGCCGTATATTTCGGCTTCATCGAGGCTTTCGCCGCAAATAATAACATCGTTGTACACTTCCGTGTTTTTCGCCGTTTCGGATACGCCGAGAAGTTCGGAGTTTTCGGGTGTGAACGACCACAAGACGGGCTTGTATTCGTCGATAATATCGTTCTGCGATGGTTCGACGCGCAACGCGCCGACCGCATCGTAGCCGATAACGCCAGCGAGGACATTGTTGAGTTCGAGCGCGACCTCGGACAGCGCGCCGCTTTCGCCGTCAACGGTTATCTGATACGGCACATCCGTCATGGCGACGGTGTAGCTTGTGCCGTCGGTATTTACGACGGGGTATGTCTTGCCGTTGTAGTACGGCGTACAGACGGGCGCGACGGGGTCGGTCATGCGTCCCTTATCGACAGCGTACTGCTCATAATTTCGAATGTCCAAACGCAAAAGAGAGGACAACGCAGTGAATACATTTGTATTCACACCGCCCGAAGCCGTAGGCACGACATATGACGCGGCTAAATTGCCGCCCATGCGTCCGTCAAGCCTTGCCCATTTATCTGTAAGGCCGTATGTAATCGTGCGTTCTGCGGGATTATAGACGGTCTGGGGGCTATCTATCACAAATACGCCCTGCGGGAGCATAAATTCCTCGCCGCTCGGCAAGCGCAAACCCATCATAAGACGAACAAGAGAGCCGAACCAAACATTGTTGACGTTGTAGTCAAACGCATTGTCGGTGTTGGCAAGCGTGATGTCCGCAGTGCGGCGCGTTCCGTTTTGGAGCGAGACATTCAGAGTGCCGCTCTGAATGAACGCGGAGCTTCTGTGCCTGCGTGAACGCAAACGCCCGCGCTCCGAGCCAACGGAAAACGCAACAGTGCCGTCGGGTTGCAGAAATTCAAGCCGCGCCAGCTTTTCAAACGGGTGTTTGAGCGCGTGGATGTACTCGGCATACGTCGCCATTGTCAGCCCTCCTTTACAAGAGAAACGCCTTCGGTGTCGCCGATCTCAATCCACGGCACGGAAACGGTGGTCGGCATGGTGTTTGAAGCGAGGTTCACCGTCCCCGTTATGGGCGACGAAATGTGTACGCGGTACATGAAGCCCTTCGGGTGTTTGAGGAAAAGCGCGTTGTCGGTCTGCGAAAGCGCGTACAGCGCCTGTAATTGCGCGTAGGTGTCTTTGTATACCCCGCCCGCAGGGTTGCTTAACAGTGCAGACAAAGTGCCGCTTCTCGGGGCTTGTGAGCTGCCCTGCCGCAACGGATACTTTGTAAAGTTGGCAAGCAGGGTCGGTTCGTTGCCGTTGCCGATGGACATATCCTCGGCGTTTGAGCGGAACGACCAAACGGAAACGACATTGTAGCGGTCGTATTCGGTTTCATCCTCGGCGGCTTCGATAAGCTGATATGCTTCGGGATTCACGCCGACGGCTCCGCTCGCGGGTACTATGCCGTTGCCGCTAAATTCACCCGTGACGATTTTGAACGCCATGTAGTAATACTTTTCGCCCGGTATTGCGCCGTAGTCCGTGAGCGTGGGATTTGATGCGCTGACAGTGGCAAGGGCTTTATCGTCGCGGTAAAAACGAACCTTGTATTTATCGGCGTTCCCGGCTTCGAGCGTGCCGTTGTCAAACTGTGTGAGCATGACGGTGTTGCTGTCAAAAACGGGCGTGATCTCGTTGTCCATCGCAGCGTTCGTCGGTATGGTTTTCGTGATATACATATATATCGCCGTCAATGCCGAGGTGTTGCTTGCCGCGCCGACGGTAACGAAGTCAATATCGGGAAGGGAAATGCTCCTTGTCGTATCGTCTTGCCCGACAAAAGAGAATTTTGTTGGCGAAATCTGAACGCAGAACGCTTCTCCCACTTTCAACGGACCGGGGATAAGATAGTCCAGTTGTGCGCCGTTCAGATACAGTGTTACTTGCCCGCCTCCCGCCGTCACGGAAAGTGTATTCCCCGCAAGGTTCGACAGTCGGAATATTTCAACGGCGGTGCTGCCCCATATGCCCTTGTAGCCTATGTAATACGGCGCGGAAATGCCGTAAGTAGTCCATTGCGCTCTTGCACCCGCCGCGAGTACAAGATTTCCGCCGCTGAATGTTGCGCCGCTTGCGGGTGTAGCGGTGCCGGGAATGCTCTTTATTCCGTCAATCGGGCAATTGAGCGTCACGGAACCGTCGCAGTTGCATTTCGCCGTAAAGTCGGGCGAGGCGGTTGTTTCGTAAAAGCAATCAAAGGTTCTCTCTGCTTGTGCCGTCATGCCGAGCTGCGTTTGTATGTAGCAAGCGACGGTGTACGATGAGTGCGAATCGGGCGTTATGCCGTCGTATTCGTAGTCAAGCACGGGCGTTTCGATGTAGCCCGTGTCGTCGATTATTGCTCCGTGAGAAACGACCCACCGCACAGCGCGAACCGCGTCACCCGAGCCGAGCTGCACATTTGCGGTCATGGATATGTGCGGGGACGGGAATACATTCACCGCTTCGGGCGGGTAGTTGAGAACGATTGACAAATCCGGCTCTGCAACAGCACTGAAAACGGTGTCTGAATATTGCTCCGTGTAATCATTCGTGTCGCTTCCCCAATACTGCGTGATCTTGTATTTGTATGTGTTGCCGTTTGACACGCCGATGTGTGACCACGGATAGCCCGGCGTTACGGCGAAGAAAACGGGGTCTCCGTATTTGTCTTTCGGCGCGACGGAGGGGCTTACCGTGACTTTGCCCGTGGAAAAGAGCGATTGCGAGGTCGAATTGTTGAGGTAGAAGTCGATTTTGTACGCAACAAGCGGCGTGTCTCCGTTGAGCTGCCATGTGACAGTCAGCGCGTCATACGCGCTGACTGCGGTATTCCCGATATTTGCGAGACTGGACGGTGTAATGTTGGTGGGTTGGTGAAGCATATTCTTGTTTTATCCTCCTTGTTACTTGCTCTTTGCAAGCGGCATAGCGCCGAAAAGCTCCTTGATAGTGTAGCGTTCTGCCGCGCTTGCGGGAATCGGCACGCCGTTGACATAGTACTGCGTGCTTCTGTTGCTGTTGTCCGTGTTCCCGATGTTTGTGATGACCCCCTGCTTCTTTCCGAGGTGCTTCACCACGGAAGCATTGTCAAACAACGCGCCGATCGCCGAGGTGAAGTCACGGAATTGAGCGTTTGCCGTCGGGTTGAGTATGCGCTTCGCAATGGACGGCGGGAGAACGATTTCATCCTCCGCGCACGCCTTTATACCGCCCGTGCCGTTAAGCACGCCGCCCTCGTCGTAGAGCATATTCGAGCGGTCGTTTGAAGCACCCGGCATATGCTTGCCGCCGCTGACGGTGGAGTTCTTGTTGCCGAATTGCTTCAACACCGTGCCGATAACGGACGAATCCGCACCGAGTTCGCGGTACTTCTTGACGATGGCGTTTATGGTGTCATACGGCACGCCGCCGTCCTTTGCCTTTTCAAGCGCGGCGAGGACTTCATCCCACAAGCGGCTTGTAAAGTATTCGGTAAGCGCGGATTGCGCCGTAGCGACCTTTTCGCGCGCGGAAGCAACGGAGCTTTGGTCGTAATAGCCGCTTGCGACTGCCTGTGCGATTTTTGAAGCGACATCACTACCCCATTGCCATATCTCCGCGCCCTCGCCCTTGCCGAGCCATTTCGCGAGTATGGCGTTGACATTGCCGCTTGAAGCATTGCCGTTGTTTATGGCATCTTTCAGCTCCGAAATGGCTTGATTTTTGAGGAAGTCGTTCAGACTTTCAATCGCGCTTGTGACTTTTGAGGTCGCGCTTTCGAGGTCGGATTCCGACGGCACATAGTTTTCAAAGCTCTTTATGGTGGAGCGTATCGACTGCGCCCATTGCGGGTTTTTGTTTTCGCCGAGGTTCGCCCACCGCGACAGAATTTCCTCGATTTCCTGCGGGGAATACTTTCCGTCCTCAACGGCTTGTATGATCTCGTCCCACGCTTGCTTTTCGAGATATTCGTCAAGCTTTTCGATGGCATCGTTCAGCTTTTCGGTGTTCTGCTTGCGGGTTTTCTGATTTTCCTGCCACTCCCATTGGTCGGAAGCGGCATTGTAAATGAGGTTGTCCCGCTCTTGCTTTGCGGAAAGCAGGGCTTGTCGGGCTTCTTCCACGGCAAGGCGCTTTTCTTCGAGCGTGAGAGCCGCGTCCTGCTGCTCCTGCTCGGCTTTGAGCGCCGCTATAATGGCATCGCGCTTCGCCTTTTCGGCGGCTTCTTGCAGCTCCTTGCGGGCTTCAATGATGGCGTTCTGTTTTTCTTCGAGCGTTGCGGCGGTTTCGAGCTTGTCAAGGTAATCTTCAAGCACCGAGAGAATGTATTCGCGCTTTACTTTCGCGATGGCTTCTTCAAGCTCTTTTTGCGCTTTGAGCAGGGCGTTTTGCTTGTCTTGGAGCTTTTCTTGTTCTTCCAGTTCGGAGCGTTGGGCTTTGAGCGCGGCAAGAACATCCTTGGCAAGCGTGACGGTGGTTCTCAAACCGCCGTTGAGCCCGCCGAGGCTCTTTGTGGCTTCATCCTCGCCGTTTATCCATGCGTCATAGATAGCCTGCGCTTTGTCAAGCTCATTCATATAGGTTTTCAGCTTGTCAAGCTCGGCTTTTGCTTCGTCTTTCTCCCCGGTGGTTGCCGCTATTTTGCCTTTTCTGCCTTTTCTCGCCCTTCTGACTGCCTTTACTGCCTTGTTATATCTCACAATCGCAGCGTTCAAAGCGTCTTTGAGTTCTTCGCGGCTTCCGTAACCAGAATTTTCAAAAGTTTGTTGAATAGTTTCGTAGGCTTGCGATGCGCGTTTTTGCTCATATTCAAGCTCTATCTGCGCTTTTCGCGACTTTATGTTTTCGCGAATCGCTTCGGTATTGCCTGTCCACTTGCCCGTTTCTTGGTCGAGGACAAATCCCATATCCCCGAATTTCTGTTGCAGTTTTTCAACCGTGGCTGCAAGTCTTTCGCGTTCTTGGGCATCGAGCTTTTCCTTGCCGTTGAGTTCATCATAAACATCAAGCAAGTCCTCGTAAACAACGATTTGCCCCATAGCGCTCGTGCGTGATTCTTCAATTTGCTTGTTGGCAAATTCAACGCTTTCGGCAAATTCTTCCGCGGCTTTCGCGCCCGCTTGCATTTCTTCGCGTTGCTTTATAACAGATGTCACAAGCGCCGCAACAAGCGTGGTGAGTATAGCAATACCCGCCGTCATCGCCGCATTTTTCAGCGTTGCCGCCGCCGCTGCCGCTTTATCTGCCGCCGCTTGTGCGTTTGTCGCTGCTGTTGCCGCGGCTGTCTTTTCGGCTGTGGAAAGCGCCGCGTTACCCTCGGCATCCACCATTTCTTTGTGCGCCAGAGCCGCCGCCGCTGCTGTCTTGGAGGCTGTTGCGGCAAGCTTGATAGTCTGCACAAACTTGACGATGCCCTTTACAAGCACACCCGCCAGAATCTCACCGCCGAGAACGCCGAGGAATGTCAATATCGTACTTATGCCGCCGAGCTTGTCCACGACATCAAGAGCTGCCGAACCCACTTCCACAAGGTCTTTTTTCAGCGCGAGAACGCCTTGCTCATCGTTGGCAAGCTTTTGCCATTGCGCTTTAAGAGAGTTTACTCTTGCTTCGTATGTATTGAGCTGTTTGAGGTTTTCGGCGGCGGAATAGCCCGCGTAGGAATCGAGCGTTTGCATGGATTTCTTGACATCATCCATGTTCTTCATGAGGGCTATGAAGAAGTTTTTACGGTATGTACCCGCCGTATCGTATACGCCCGTCATACTGTCGTAGATTTCGCCCATTTCCTCGGACAGCGCGGATTCAAGGGTCGAGCCTATATCACTTTCGGCGTATTCGGCAAGCTTGTCCGCCTGCTCCGCCGTGAGATGGTTTATTTCGTCCGACAGCCCTTGCCATACATCGAGTATGGAAGCCGCGCCCTTGCGGTATTCCGCAACAATAGCCGCCATACGGTCTGACAGAGAAGCATATACATCAAGCGAACCGCTTTTTGTGGTGTATGCAAGCAACGACTTAACCGCCGTGCCGAGCTGTTGACCGCTTGCGTTCGTTGCGCCCGAAAGAGCCGTGATAATCGCCACGGTTTCTTTCAGAGAAAGGTTCGCTTGGTCGGCGTAAGAACCCGCCTTTTGAAGCGCAAGCAGAAGCTTTTCGGTTGACACGGGTGCGTTGTCTGCTTGCTTGTTGAGCATATCCACAACGCCGTATATTTCTTCAACGGGGAGCTTAAACTGTTTGAGAATGGCTATAAGCCCATCGGAAGCCTGTGTTGCATCAAGTTCGGCAACATTGAGAGCAAGAACCGCGCCCTCGGCAAGCTTCATAACATCCGTCCACTCATAGCCAGCCCGAGCGAAATTTGTCGCGATTTCGCTGATATTCTCAAAGGTCTGCCCGTATTTTTCCGCGAGGTCGTACAGCTTGCTTGCGACTTCTTGGTCAGATATGTTCTCGTTGAGAATACGGGTGATTTCTATCGTCGCCTTTTCGGTGTTTACAAGCGTTTCGTTGAGAGATTCAAGCCCGCTGCGCACAAGATTGATTGACTGCATAACAACGGTAGCCGCCACTTGCCACGAAAGAAAGCCTTTTGCCATTGAGAGAATACTTTGCGTGTGCTTCTCGTTGGCGGCGGTGCTGTCTTTTACCGCTTTTGTACGGTCTTTTGTGGTCTTTGTGGCTTTTTTGCCCGCCTCGGTAACGCTTTTGAGCTGCTTTGCATGGTTCTTCTCCGCCTTCGTCTGCGCGTTCATGGACTTTGCGGAAGCGTTCAGAGCCTTTGCGAGGGCGTTAAGTTGTGCGGTCAGATCCTTGTTGGGCTTTATGCTGCTCAACGAATTTGCAAGGGACTTTATCTGCCCGTTGAGAGCTTTTATTTGTGTATTGGCATTTTGGGTATTTACGGTTACATCAAGTTTTATTTGTGCCATATTAAGCCTCGCTGTCGGATTCTAAATAGTATGTGGAAAGGTCTATTCTTTCGCCGCTGTCGATGATTTCATACGGCTGCATTGCGCGTTTGAGAGTTGACATTATGGTTTCGTTCTCCTGCTCCCGCACGAAATTGTCCCAAAACGGGCGCGGGGGTGCGTTCTTTGCGACCGTGCCGTCTTGTATGGATTGTATAAGGTCGTCGGAAGATCGGCTCAATGGTGAATAAAGCGCGTGCTGTCGTGACGGCTGATAATCGAAAACAAGTGTATTTTGGCTAATGTGCAAATCCATGTTTAACGGGTCGCCTATCGGCGTACCGTATTGAGGATTGTCCGTCCTGCGCTCATATTTCGACGGCTTCCATTGCTGATACCAGTCGAGGGCGATATGCTCCATCAACGAGCCGCGCATCCTTTCGCCAACCTCCTGCAATGCGAACGGAATCTTCTTGCCTATTTCGCCGCACTCTGCTTTCAGTTCGGTTTCGACAGAGCCGACTTGTGTCATTTTCACATCAAAAAATCCCACGAAAACACCGCCTTTTTTGGAATAGGGCAAGCCGCCCTGCTTGACAGCTTGCCCATAGTGTGAAAGATTCTTACGCGGTGACGGTCACGTTGCAGACGGCGGTGAGCGTCTTTCCACCGTCCTTTGTCAGCGTTGCGGTAACGGTGGTGTTGCCTGCCGCTTTGCCTTGAATAAGACCGCTGTCGCTTACCGTGGCGGTCGCAGCCGCAGCAGAAACATAGGTCATAGCGGTGTAGACGGGCTGCGCGGTGCTTCCGTCGGGCATGATGTAGACAACAGGCATTTGCACGGAGCTGTTGACTTTTACGCTCACGCCGCCGCCGATAATGCCGAGAGAGGACACTTCGGAAACAGCGGAAGCGCAGGGAACGATGACATAAAACGCCATGTTCTGCGCACCGACACAGGAAGTGCAGGAAAGCGCATCTTCGCCGTCGGTGATGGCAGTCCAGTTGCCGGAGGTCGTGCCGAGCGTGGTTGCGTTAGCGCTTACGCCCGCGTCGCCCGTGAGGATAGCCTTCGGGACTATAATGTGCATCCAGCCGTAGAAGGTGCCGTTTTCGGTCGAGCTGCCCTGCATCTTGTACACGCCGTATTTCTGTTCGACGGAAACAACGGGCGGGTTTGAGGTGTCACCGATGGCAAGCTCTTGGGCGGAAGCGTTCTGTACGGGGTAAAATACCTCGTAGACAGAGCCGGTGTTAGCCGCAAAGGCTGTGCCGGAAGCGTCGGTAACAACGCCGTCAACGACAAAGTATGCAGTACCCATGTACTCGCTTGCGCCGCTCTGCTTGACATAGCACAGCGGGTTTTCGTCGCTTGCGGGTTGGGTGTAATACTTCACGGCGGTGCCGGTGATGGTCAGCTTGTTGGCAGCCGCGGTGACTTGCTCACAAACCATCGAGATTCCGTTGTAGCCGAGCTTGCCGCCCGTGATAAGGCGACGGGTTTCAAGCGAAAACGCTTGCGAGGTGTATGTACCCGTCATGCGGAAGGTGTCGGGAAGCATACCGAAAAGCTTGTTGCCGATACCGCCCGCGATTTCTTGGAGATTGAGGGAGGTTGCAACGGCGGAATCGGAAGCGATCTTGTCGAAGCCGACGATGTTGCCGTTGCTGTCGCGGAAGGTCTGAGAAGCAATGCCCTTTACAAAAAGGTCGCTTCTGCCGAGTACGATTGCGTTCATATTGTGAAAAATCCTTTCTTATTGTTTTGCTTGTACACCGTTCAGCTTTGCTTCCATGTCTTTGCCCGAAACGGTGCCGAAAATGTTGTTGTCCTTGGGGTCATATCGCCATGACGGCACGGGGTTTCCGCTTTTGAAGGTCACAAACCCGCTTGATTCCGCAGTCGCGTATATCATGTAGAGCTTGTCGCGGTCTATTGCGCGTACCCGTCGTTCAAATTCCGCAACCGTCCATCCGTAGATGTCGGTTTCGCGCAAATGCGAAAGATACGCGACAGAAGCGATAAGGTCGGGCATTGATACATTGAGCTGCGGTTCCTTCTGCGCGTTCATCTTTTTCAATTCTTCGTAGTCGCGCACAAGGTCGATGTTTACGCTTTCATCGGGTAACTCCGCACCGTTCTGTTCGGCGATAAGCTGTCGCACTTCGAAGGACAGTTCCGAGGGCGACAGTGTAACTGTTTTCCCGTTCTGTGTTACCCGCAGTCCCGCCAGACGGATATGATCTTCTTCCCGCCGTACAAGTATCGTTCCCATCACTTCTGACAGCTCATATACAATCCGCAACGAAAGATAGAGCAGACGGATGAAACGGTAAAACGCACCGCCGACGGATTCATCGACTTTCACGCGGTCGATCTCGACAGCGAAAAGCGCGGAAGTAAAGTCAAGGGTCGTGTATCGCACAGGGAGCGACGCAAGCCGTAACTTTAAGGCATCGGCGCAGTCGATATAAATTTCATAGTCATCGACGAGAACGGGGTAAAAGGTAAGTCCGAGCGCGTGAACGGGTTTTCCGTGCCGGATGAGGTCAGCGCGTGTTTCGGGGGTGTTGTTTTTCATTCTCTTTTTGCACCCCACGGTTTATTCTGCCACCTTGCGGCGGTGAATACATTTCGGCGCTTCTTCTGTGTTTTCGTTCCTTCCCGTTGTGGGGCAATAGTGCTGATGGAGGCAGCACACGGAAGCGGCGTTTTGTCTGTCGTCATAATTTACGCCGTCCTTCATCTGCTTCTTGCAAAGCAGGAACGAAACGGAAGCGGTTCTGTGTTGGTAAAGGCAAAATGCGTTCATTCTCAATACCCGTTAAGTGATATTTCCACGGTGTCTGCGATTCCATCGCCCCACGACGCGCAAAATGCCGTCAAAATGAGCTTTTCGTCGGAGGGGGTAATGCACTGCACCGTTATGCTCCCGTCTGCGTTCTGCGCCGCGTAATAAGCCGTAGAGGGCATATCCGAAAATGTGTATCGGATTTCGCCGTTAAACGGTTCTCCGCCTTGAAGCGCTTGCGCACGGAAGGTCTTGCTTGTGTATTGCCGTATGCTCTGCGGTGACGGCGTGTCGAATACGACGGAGCGCGTGTCGGAATCTGCGGCGGCGGCTGTGACGGCTATTCCCACCGACACGGTAGGATTCTGCACGAGCGTTGCGGTGATGGTCGCTTGCCCCGGTGCAACGGCTGTGACCGTGCCGTCTGGCGAAACGGTCGCAACGGTCGTGTCGTTCGAGGCAAAAGACCACGACACGGGGAAGATTTCTGTGTTTTGTTGCACTTTTCCGTCCCGAACGAAACGCGGGGAGATTTGCGCGGTCTTGCCCACGGTCAGTGGTCGGAGATCGTCCGCTTCGGCTATGAAGCTATGAGAAAGACCGTCGGCGATAAAATTCGTCATGTCATCGTATTCGCTTATCTCATCAAGCCGGATAGAAAATGTCAGAAGGTGCGCACTGTCGCGGTCACACGAAAACTCCTGCATGAAGTCATTCCAGCCCGTGATATGAAACGCTTTTGAGCCGAGGATTATGCGCTTGTTGTGACCGAGCCTCCGCGTGACCTCGTTGAGCTGCGCCGTGACCTTGAAATTGCCGTAAGGCAGGACTTCGTTCAGCGGCGTTGAGTTTGCGTTGCCGTATTCGTCGTAATGCTCGATCAGAAGCGGTTCGGCGACTATGTTTCCGTAGTCGTCGTATGAGTTGTACGATGTGGTACAACGCCCTACAACAGAGGTCGCGTTGACCGAGGAAATGTTCGTCGGGTTCGTCGCAATCCACACACTTCCCATCGTTTTCAGCTTTGCTCCGATCGGGAAATAATCGAAACGCGGGTCGTCGAAAAGCACTTCCTTGTAGTTATCGCCCTTGCGGGTCGCGTTGACCGTTGCGGGCGTAATGTCTGCCAGACGGACGGTTGTTTTCGTCCATGCGTAAAAGTCCTTTTTCAGCCCCTGCGCTTCGCACTTTACATAGTCGGAAGCGTAACGCGCGCGCTTGGAAACAAAACGCTGTGTGCGCCCCGCAAAATATTGCTTGCGCCTGTCGCCGTATTCGGCGGGTTCGTTCGTTTTCGGCGGGTTTATTCCGGCTGCGGCAGAAACTTTTATCGCTTGTGCGTAGTCTTTACTCGTCTTGTTCGGCATTGTTGCCCACCTCGCGCACTGTGTTCCGCATGGTGACGGGTTTGTCGTCGGAGCCGAGTGTTACCTTGGCTTTCGCCTTGTGCGCTTCCTGTGCGATTTTAACGCCGTCAGACACGCCTTCCTCGTACCGGGCTTTGAGCGTTTCTTCGTATTCCGCGCGGGAAATGACAATCATGCCCTTCTGATTCGGAATGTTAAGGTACATATTTGCTCCTTTCTTGCAAAAGCTTGCATTAAGGGATTCGTATGCCGCCGTCGGGCGTGAAGAATGGCATATTGCTCCATTCGGTAGACCCGCCCGCTGCGGCGGTGGCGATTTCAAGCGCGATTGTCAGTTCTCTGCCGACATTCGATTCACCGTCAAATATCGTTCGACTTCCGCAGTCGGGATGTTTTGACTTTGCAAAGAAGAATGTGCCTACACCGTCCATATTTACGCCATGCAGGGATTCTATAAGCGCTTGCTCTATGGCAAAACACCGCGAATAAGCGTCGCTTTGGGTGTTAAGCTCCTGTTGGTAGTGTGTCCATATGTAGAAAACAACGGACAGTGATATTTTCAGTTCGTCGTTCGACGGCACGGTCCGCCCCATGTAGCACATGATTCTCGTCTGCGCTACGGTCTGTGCTTGCCGGACAAAGACTTGCGGTACAAGCCGATAGCCTCTTTCGGTCGGCGGGTCGGTGGGGTGTTCGGGGTCGAAAACGACGGACATTTTTTCCTCGATGGTGGGGAGCGGTTCGTTCAGCGGCTTCGCGCCGTCGTAAAAAAGGTATTTCCACAGGCGGACGCGGGAATGTGCGTTGTCATCGGCGGGGGTGTATTCGCCTTTCGGCGCGTCGATAAGATAGTCGCAGATTTTACGCGGCAGATTGACGGAAGTCGAAAGGTCAAAATATGCGTCCTGCACCCGCTTGTACGGATACCATTGCGATTTTGTATCAACCGTCATCCGCTTTTACTCCTTGCTGTCGTTCTCTGTTTCTGCGGGTTTTGTGCCACTCTCTTTGCTCTTTTTCACCGTTTCGGCGATCTCCGCTCTTTTTCCCCGCGCCTTTTCGGCGGTATCGGCGAATTGCGCAGCGGTCGCTTGCAGCTCTCCGAACATCGACTTGACATTTTCGGGTGTTGCAAAGAGCGCCATTGTTGCGCCGAGCCTTGCAAGCGTATCGTTTTCGGCGGCGAGTATGCTGTTTACCTCGTTTTCGGTGATCTTGCAGAGTTCGCGCCAGTCGTTGACGATATCGAAAGCAATGTCTTTGACATTTCGTTCGCCGAGCGATTTGAATCGTTGAAGCTGATTCACGGGGTGTGCGGAAGCGTAATAATCAAGTGTGTCGGAGCTTATCTTGTTCGGGATGTCGATGTGCAGATACTTCGTCAGCAGGACAAGCAGAAGCGAGGAACGCATGAGCGCAAGGTTGCAGACTTTCAGCCGCGGCAGGGTCGGTATAACGCTCCGTGCGGATTCGTTCTGCGTGTCGTTGAGGTTGTCCTCGATGCTTTCTTCGGCTATGCCGCGTGCAATGCCGAGCTTGTCGGCAAGCGTAAGGTAGGTTGTTGCTTCGGCGACGGTTTCTTCGGTGATAACAAAGGGGTTGGAAGTGTTTTCGTTCATCTTCTTTTTTGCTTCCTTTCGTTGTGTTTGGTGGTGTTTTGTACTTTATCCGACAGGCGGGATAGTCCCCTGCGGAACGGTTTGCTTTATCGCTATGCTTTGCTCGTATCTGCGCATTTCACCCGCCAGCTTGCGCATGAGCGATTCAAGGCGGTTCGTGTCGGCGTTCTCTTTGTTCGCGCGGTTCTGCACAAAGAAGGACTTGTCCTCAACGCCCGGACGCAGATCGAGCCAGTTCGTGTTGAATCTGTCCTGCCAATGCACTTGGAAGCACATTGCAAGAATGTTGATGATGTCGCGGGAAAGCGTTTCCGCAAATTCGCCGTCTTTATAGTAGTCGATGTTGAGCATATCGCCCTTTTTCAGCCCCGTTGCGTACACGGTGAGGGTCTGACCGTCGTATGCGCATTTAAGCGGGGTGTCGAGCGGGTCGCCGTCATCGTTTATGCCGACAAGCCGCACGGAAGTGAGGTCGTAGCCAGTGAGCGCCGTATCGACGGTAAACTCCGTTTCGCCTTCTGCTTGGTCGGCAGGAAGCGCATAGCCCTGTTCCGTGTATTCGGGGTCGGCGAATTTCGGTTTGTCGTCAGTGCCGAAAAGGTATTGCGGCATATTCGACGGCACGGTAAACAGTGCGGCGGCGGTTAAGAAATGCTCCGCCATCTTCGCCGCAAAAAGCGGGAAATCTGTGCCTATGAGGTCATACATCGGGTCATCTTCTACATACTGCTGACAAGCATTCAGTACGCGCAAAAGCGGTGTTGCCATATATGCCGCCTCCCTTCTCTTATTTCAGAATCAAGTCAAGTATGGAAGCAATAAGCGCTCCCGATACTGCGGAGAAAATAAGCCACCCGATACGGCTTATTTTGTTGATCGCGTCGGCGACAGCCTTGATTTCTCCATCCTGCTCAATGTTCCTATCATGCTCCTTGCCGATACGCTTTGACAGTGCTTCGCATTTGCAGTCGAATGCCTTGCGGCGTTCTTCGCATTCGTGCTGTGTCACATATTGCGGTGCATCCATGTTTACAGTTCCTTTCGGTTTTTTATTTCAGCGGGGAGCGGAGCTTGTCACACTCCCCGCTGCGCTTGACCCGATTTTGCACACACGCGCCAGCGGTAGGTGTCGGGAGAGCTTCGTTTGCGGTAGGTTGTTCCGGGCTGATTTGCGGTGTCAGTTCATAACCTTGCGCTTGATGCGGAGAAGGTCAAAAATGCCGACTTTCCCGTCTCCGTCCATGTCGGCGCGGGCGAGTTCTGCGGCGGTCGGCTTGTAAGTGCCGAACCATATGCGCTTTGCAATGAGGTAATCGTTTGCGTCGATTTTCCCGTTGCCGTCCACATCGCCCATGAGCGGGAATCCGTTCAAACCGCGCTCCTTTATGTATTTCGGATAGTCTACATACCCGTAGTTTTGGTCGCATATCGAGCCGCCGACCCTCTTGCCGCGGAAATGGTTGTAGGATTCGTTCCCGTACTGCCATATCCCGATGTTTGCGGTCGGTTTGTAATTGCAGGAACGGGAAAACTCCGCTATCCAGTGCGGGTATTTGTCCAAAATGCCCTTGTCGTAGAACCAATAGTCGAAGAATGACCGTGAGGAATAAATCCCGCAGTAGTAGCCGTATGATTCAATCGTGCCGATGAAGGTCATGATCATGTCGGTAAGAAGCTGCTTGCCGACTTTCAGCACATCGCCCTCAACATCGACGAAAACGGGCATTTCAAAGGTTTTTCCTTTGAGACAGTTCTTGTAAAAGTATTCTGCGGCGTTCTTTGCGTGCGCAATGGAAGTGCCGCGCAGATAGTGATATGCGCCAACGGGTACGCCGAGCGCGTGAAATTTGTCGTAGTGGGTTTCAAATCTGCTGTCTTTGACGGGTCCGACCCCGCCTTCCGAGCCTTTGATAATGACCCAATCGACCTCTTTTGCGGCTTTTGCATAGTCAATGCCGCCTTGATATCGCGAAATGTCTATGCCGAAGGTTTTCATTGTTTCCTCCTTTATCCAGCTGGGTTGGTGATGACGATGGTTTCGGTTGCATCCGTATCGCAGAACATGGCTATTACAAAATTGCGGTCGCCGTTTGTTTGCTGCTTAAAATCAAGCCACGAACGAGGGCTTCTTATGAATCCATTATCGCCGTCGTCAAAACTGCACCAAAACACGTTTCTACTTATCTCCCACTCGGCAATTTCTTGAGCTTGTAATGAATCGGGGTTGTTTGTTCCCGCTGTTCTATAACAAAAGAAGTACGGTGTATATTGCTCAAAGGTATGTGTCGCAGAGGTGCCCGTGCTGACAGTAAGCAGTAATGTGGGGGTTTTGCCTGCGAGATAGACTTGAAAATCCTCGTCCGGATTGTTGTTCTGTATAGTGACCGTGACAGGAACACTCTCGACATTAACAGTCACATCGACCTTTTGGAGCGCGTCGAACCCCGAATCGGGCGTTACGCTCGTTGTGCCGTTCTCGGTAAGGGTCACGGCTTTCGAGGCTTGCACGGCAGGAACGGGAACATTGGTGGTCACGGCGACTTTTGCAAGCCCGTCATAGCCCACGTCGGGGGTAACATTTGTCGCCCCGTTCTCGGTGATTGTCACTGCTTTCGAGGCTTGAATTTGCTTTTCGGGAACATCGGTGGTGACTTCGACCTTTTGAAGCACATCGAACCCCGAATCGGGCGTTACGCTCGTTGTACCATTCTCGGTGAGGGTCACGGCTTTCGAGGCTTGCACGGCAGGAACGGGAACATTGGTGGTGACAGCGACTTTTGCAAGCCCGTCATAGCCCGCGTCGGGGGTAACATTTGTCGCCCCGTTCTCGGTGATTGTCACCGCTTTTGAGGCTTGAATTTGCTTTTCGGGAACATCGGTGGTGACTTCGACCTTTTGGAGCGCGTCGAACCCCGAATCGGGCGTTACGCTCGTTGTGCCGTTCTCGGTAAGGGTCACGGCTTTCGAGGCTTGCACGGCAGGAACGGGAACATTGGTAGTGACTTGCGCCTGTTTCATTGCCGTGTACCCTTCGGGCGGTTTGAGTGTTGTCGTTCCGTTTTGGGTGATTTGATACACGCCCTGCTCGTTTATAGGGATATTGACGGTGACATTCGCGCGTTTCATCACGGAATAGCCCTCGTCAGGGCTGATTGTGTATTCGCCGTTGTTTGTGATTTCTTTGGTTTGCGTGTCTTGCGTAGGTATGTTTACATTTGCGCTAACAGCGCTCATTGCATCGAACCCCGTATCGGGCAGAATTTCGCTTGTCCCATTTGCGGAAATGGTGACGGTTTTTTTTGCTTGCACGGCAGGGACGGGGACGCTCGTTGTCAAGTTCACCTTGGCGATTCCGTCATAGCCTGTATCGGGCGCGATTTCCGATGAGCCGTTCTCGGAAACGGTGACGGATTTTGTTGACTGTATTTTCTTTTCCGCGGGAATAGGCACATCGACCGTTATCGGCGTGTACCGTGTCCCTGCGGGCGCGGTCGTTGTGCCGTTTTTCGTTATCGTGAGTGATTTGTCTTTCGGGATTTTGTTTCGCGCCGCGAAAAACAACCATTTCCATATACATGAAGCCATCGTTGCACTCCTTAAATGTAGTGAATTGTTTTGAGTTTTCCGGGTGTCCACTCAAAAAGGGCAAAACGCTTTATCGCGCCCGTGAATCCTTCGTTTTCGCCCCAATCGGTGGTGGGCGTTGCGGTCGATGTGCGGCGCAGCATTACGCCGTAAATGTCCGCTTCTTTTTCGTGGTGCAAATGCCCTGCGTGTATTTCGCGCACATCTGCATTTGCAAACTCCAACGGGAAGCCGATGGAAAACTGTCCGCGCAAGTCGTGCGGTGCGCTTTTCGCGCCATCTCCGTGCGTTATGCCGATGAAGCAACGCCGCCACGATATGACCTTGCGGGGCTTTATCTCATCGTCAAACTCGGCTTGCGGGAACGCCGCTTCCAGTGCCTTAAACAAGCACCATGATGTACATTCGTCGTGATTTCCTGCCGAATATATCGCGTTGACGGTTGAAGCGTGAGCCAGCGCTTCACGGAATACCGTGTGCCAGAACGAGCTTGCGTCCGACCACGCCTGCGGAAAGTCAATACGGTCTATCGCCGTGCCTTTCACTGTGTGACCGCGCATATCGTTTGTGTGAAGCATATCCTGCCCGAAAACGATGTTTATCTCGTCGTAGTGCTTTGCGCGTATGGCGGTAATCAGATTCGTCAGCGTTTCGGCGTAGGTGTGAAGCCGTGCAATGCCGAAGTGCATATCGAAAAGCGGGATTTCAAGCATTGCTCTTTCGGGTTCGCCCTTCGGCGGTGCGATTTCAATCGGCAAAACATCGGTCTTTATCGCTTCGAGAATGTCCTCGGTGCAGATACCGTCCGAGCCTTGCTTGATCCACGCTTGACGGATGTTGCCGTCGCCGTCTACTTGCACCGTTGCGTTGTGCGCGGTGAAGTTGCCGAATGTCCCCGCACAGAGCGTTTTGCTGTCTGCCATAGCCCCGCGCCGCCAGTGATGTATCTTGACTTTGAAGGTCTGATAATTCATCTGCGGGTGTTCCGCCGCGAAAACCTTGTAGGCTTCACGCGCAGTCATGCCGCTTTGCACCATCTCAACGCATTTTTGTTTTAGCTCGATAGGAATCGGTGTCCCGCTCATTTCAGCCCTCCTTGGCTTCCCGTTTTTGTCGTATTATTTGTTGTCTGCGCCGTCTGCGCCATCCGCGTCGTTTTCATCTATATCGGCGTGGGGCTTTTCATATCTCATAGCGCGTATGCTGTCGCTCATACCGCGCGTGGTAGGGTCTACCACGATGCCGAGAATCGACAGCACAACAAACAGCGTGTTTACGACTGCGAGGATGTTTTCCTGTACCGAACCCACGTCAAACTCCACGCCGAAAAGGCGCAGAATCTGTTGAAAAAGCACGATGAGCGCGGGGATTAGGGAAATCCAAAATGCCTTGTTTTTGAGCCTTACTTTCCAGTTGATTTTCATTCGTTGTCCTCCGTTTTCTTTGTTAAATCTCCATCGACTGCGCGGCGCGTCATCGCCGAAAGCAGTCGTTGAAATCTGTCGCGGTTTTCGTTGGCGGCGTTCTGCTTGTCGATCTCGCGCAACGCTTGGACTTTTTCCACCGTCACACGGGTGTCCCCACCTTCAAGCGCCGTGATAAGCAGCTTTGCAACGAGGTCTTTGTGCGCCGCGCAAAGCAGCTTGTAAAGAGCTGTGAGTTCGTCAACGTCGTATTCAAGCAGCTTCGCAAAACGGTGTTCGTTCAGAAGTTCGCCCTCGGTGTAAAGCACGCCGTATCTTTCGCGTTCCTCGTCCGTCAGACCGTCAACAATGATGAGCTTGCGTTCTGCAAGTAAGTCCTCCGTCACCTTGTCAAGCTTGGAAAGAAACTCGCGCTTGGGAAACTCACGAGAGCCGCCGTCGCGGTTGATGTACCCCATATCGCCGTTTATACGCACCGTAGTGCCACGCGCGATGCCGCCGAAGAATACCACTGTCACGGTTTCTTCGGGCGCTACAACGACCGTCTGTGTTGCTTGCGGCACATTCGCAAGCGCTTTCTGCACTGCCGCCGCGATCATCGCGTTCAGCTCCGCTTCTGTGAAGGTTTTTCCCGCCCCAGCGGGTTCTGCCGTTGTGGTTTTCTCTGTTTCCGCGACCGCCGCTTCGGGCGCTTTCGGTGCGGCGTTTGCCTTTTTCTTCGTTTCTGTCGGCATTTCTGCACACTCCTTTGTGTTTTATGTGTCTGTATTTTCAAACGGAGCCGGCGGAATCGAACCGCCCCATGATTACCTTTGCTCCGGCATGGAGGGCAAATGAACGCCCTCCGTGGGTGTAACGCTGTGCGTTATGCTACGTTGGTGATAACGCCGACCTTGCTTGCGAAAACGGGCTTGATGTCGAACGTAGCCGTCACATTGAGGTCGATGGTGAAATCTCTCGTTTCACGCGGGGTGAGGGTGAGAGTGATGGGCGAACCTTCGTAGAAGCCGCCGTAGAACGGTGCGTAACCCATGCCTGCTTTTGCGCCGATATAGATGTTGTTCCCGGTGTCGATTATGCCGAGAGTGCTGTTCTGCGTACCCGGTATAATGACGGGCGGGATTTCGATGAGTTGAACGCCGCCTGCGTTGGGAAGGTAGCCGCGCTCGAACCACTTTTCACCGAGACCGTATTGCAGCCCGGTGATAGCCGCGCCTGCGCCGTCGGTCGGGAGAACCTTGGAAAGAGCGTTGAGTTTACCGAACGCAACGAGGTCGCTGCGGGAAACACCGTTTACCGCAGCCACGATAGAGGAAATCTGATTGAAGTTTGTGGTGGTGTAGGTGCTTGCGGTAAGCCCTGCGGGGATGTACGCGGTGTTGTTTGCGGCGGAAGCAAGCTTCTCCATGAGGATGGCGTAAATCTTGTTCCACATACCGCCCATGATTGCCGCGTAGTACGCGCCCATGTCGCCGTTGACGATGTTCTGATACCACTTGATCTTTGCCTGTGTGGTGTAGAGCTTCGGGGTGAGAACGAGGGTCTTTGCGAAAAGCTCGTTGTAGGACGCGCTGCGGGAAGAACCCCACGAGCTATCTTCAAAGAGAAATACGTCGTTGGAGCGGATTTCGATTGCCTTGCTCTGACCGAACGGGATTTCTTCCCATTGCATGAAGCCACGAGCGGCAACATCGGAATACACGCTGAACATTACGGGCTGAATGACATCGACAGTGATTGCGGCAAGGGCGTTGAGAAAGGTTCTGTCGGTTGCAAGCGACAGATCTTTCTTCATGTCGGCAACGGAAGCGGGAGCTTCACGACCGACAGCTTTGTAAGCAAGCGCCGCGCAGAAGGCGAATACATCGTCGGTGTGCGCTTTGTTGACTTCGTTGAAGTCACGGGGGCTGTCGTAGCGGGAAACGAATTTCTCGCCTGCGTTTTCTCTTGCGACGCACTCGTTCAGTTTGCCGCCCATGTATTCAACCGCAACATGACGACCCACGCTGACGATCTGTCTGCGGGAAATGTCTTTGCCGTTTACACGCACGGTCACATCTTGGGTGCCGTTGCTTTCGTATATGCTCTTGTCGAGCGAATTGAGTTTGAGAGACATTATTTTATTTCCCCTTTCTTTTGATTAGCCCGCTGCCGCTTCGAGAGTGCGGAGAACCTGTACGACATAACCTGTGCCGTAGAAGGAAGCGCCCTCGTTGAACGGTTCGGAGCGGAGGATTTTGAAGTACACGCCCGAGCCTGCGGCGGGTTCGGATGCGGAAGGAGTGAGCTTGCCGGAAGCGGCAATGGTCGCATACTGACCGACAACGGCTTGCGTGGTGAAGTTGTCAGAAGCAAACTTGTACTGTTCGCCGACAATCAGCTCGGTAAAGTCGCCCATGGTATCGGCAGGAAGCCCGACACCGAGAGTGTTTGCGCCGAAGTTGAGGGTCTGATCAGCGAAAGTGGCTTTGCTGACATCGTAGTTGTTGACGGCATAAATGCCCGTGTGGTCGCCGTAGCGCTTGCCGGAGTTGCCGTTGGTGGGCGCTACAAAGTACCATGTGTTACCGTTGTATATGGTGCCGAGCGCGGTGCCATCCTTGTTTTTCGCGGAAGCGTAGCCCTCACAGGGGATAAGAGACTGCGGAACGACAAGCTGACCCTGAAACGCATCGGCGGGAACGAAATTGTTCGAGCTGAAAGAGCCGAATTTGCCCGCGACATTCTGCGAACCACGGGTCGTTATGTCGCCGACCTTGTATTGGAATCCGTAATTTGCCATGATTGTTTTTCCTTTCTGAATTGATTATTTGTTGAGTACGCCGTGGATGTAAGCGTCTACATCGTCCTGCGGAGTATTTTTTGCGGCGTTCGCGGCAACATCCCACGCAAAGTGCTTCTTTGCGGCGTTGTTCTTCGCGGTCTGCGCGGCAAGAATCTTCGTCATGCAACGAGCATCAACATCGGCACGGGCTTTTTCGTCGCCGCAGAAATCGCCGTCGGCGTTTTCCATTTCGGCGTAAGCTTCAAGCGCTTCGTCGGTGATGAGATCATCGCATTCGTTTTCGGCGATGTCGTCGGCGTTGAGTGCGCGGATTTCCGCAAGCCTGTCAGTGACAGCCTTCTTTGCTTCCGCCATCCTGCGCTTTTTCTCGTTCTTCTGCATGGTCGCAAGTGCGGTTTCGGCTGCTTGTCTCGCCGTCTTTTCCTGTTCAAGCTCCGCAGAAGTGTTCAGCCTGTCGATAACATCTTCAAGACCGACTTCAACGGTGCGCTCGCCGTCTGTTACGCTGATAGTCCCCGTTGCGTTGGTTTTCGCGCCGACGATGATTTCTACGCCGTTCTTTTCGGCGGAGGAAAGATATATATTCCCGCCGTTGTCCATAAGGACAACACCGTTTTCGCCTGCGGCAAGAACCTTGTAATCGGGGAATTTCGGTTCAAGTTCGTTGAGTTTCATTCTGGTTTTTCCTTTCTTTTTGTTTGTTGCGGATTGTTTCGGTGTGCTGTTCGGTTCGCTATCGACGACCGCAGACGCAACACGGAGTGTTATTTTTTTCACTTCGTCTGCGCCGACGGCAGACAACGCGCGGATTCGCGCGTCACGAACCGCAGGCTGTACATCGTCGCCGAGAATAGTCGTTCCGAGGATTTGATACTTGGTGAATACTTCCGTCGAGCCGTCCATGTGCATTTCATCAACCAGTGTTTCAATGCTCACGGGCATACCGCCGAGACCCTGTTTCTCGATCTTTTCGACGAGTTCCACCGCGTACCACGTCCATATATAACCGGTTCCGACTATCCACTTTTTCCCGTCGCGTTCTTCAAAGCGAATATCGCTGTCGCTTTTGAAATAGCCGACGATTCTTTCGGAGGTTGCACCGATGAACGACGGTACTTTGTTCCCGTCCCTGTCGATAACCTCCGTAAAGTTGTGTCCGTCGCCTATCTTGTTTCCGACATAGGCAACGAGTATGGGTGTTTCCGCAAAGAGCCTTTTGTGTTCTTCAAGTCGTTCGTAGCGCCAATTGTTTTCATTGACCGCTCCGTTCAGAAGCCACACTTCGACTTTTCTTTGCAGACCCTTTGTTTCGGCGCACACGCGGATTTCGCCGTCTGCGGAGAATCCCCTCGCCGTGCCGCCGATATTTACGGTCTTAAAGCCGTTCATGCCGTCTTATCACCGTCCTCCGTGAAATACTCTCTGCACCACGAATCAAAGCTTGTTTTGCTCCCGCCGTCGGTGTCCCAACGCGCCCACGCTTCAAGAAATTTCGTACAGTCCTGCGAATTTTGGAGCATGAGTTCCTCCGCTTTGAGCGCCATTTCTCGGAAACCGCCGTTATCGGTTGCGTTGCGGAAGCCTTCAAGTGCTTCATGTATGCTGTCCATCACCCGCAGAACGAGCGCAAAAACATCGTTCACGCTTTTCAGTTCCTCGCGCCAGTCAAGCTCGGGCGTTGCGGGGTATTCCGCCATAAGATGGCGTTCGTGAAGCATATCTGCGAAATCGTCGAACCGCAGCGGGTACTTGTGTGCCTGCCTGTGTATCGCCGCTGCGAGATTCGGCATACCTTCCTCGATATAGGCGTATTCCTGCGCCGTATCGAGAAAACGGTTCGCCGTCTGATACGCCGCTATGACAGCCCTTGCGGGGTCGCGTATCGGCGCGTAAAACGGATTGCCGTAGCCGTATGTTTCTCTGAAATTCATTCCTGTGTACCTCAATACAAAAAGCAGAGCTGCAAACACACCGCTTCTGCGATGTTTCACAGCCCTGCTTGGCTTTTTGTACTCACAGCACCCTTTGCCGTGAGCGTGTATTCAATGTGTTAATCTGCCGTCAGCCGCGCCCATATGCCAGTTACAGCCGTAGTGTTCTTCATATACCCAATAAGCACTTGCGCATAGCCGCTCTCTTACTCCGAAATCAGCGTAAATGCCGCTCTTGCGCGTGCTTTTTGGGAAGAAGCGTTTGCGCTCACGCAGACGAGCAATTGCGCACATCCTTCGATAAGAAAGATTGCGGCACCGTCACCGCTGCCGACCCTGCCCGAAAAAACATTGAGGGTTTGCATATTTATTCCGGCGAGCATATCGAGCGGAACGTTCCCTCCGTCTGCAAGAAAGCCGCAATACACAAGCAATTCCTCTCTCGTGGGTTCTGTTCCGTAGGCATCAACCCATTTCTGCCGGACTGCTTCCCACATCTGCGGAGAAATGGGAGCGGTTGAACCAAACACGGCTACGGTCCCTTTCAATTCCCCCGCCGTGTCGGAAACAGGGAGTTCCACTTGCAATGTGTCTGCATCGGCATTGTCGATGAGTACGGCTTTGCTGATTTGATCGTTCATCACAACGCCCGTGGAAGGGTCGTTGCCGTCAACATACAGGTCGATTGTATTTATTCGTTTCATTGTTTCCTCCGTTATGTTATTTTACAGGTGAACGACGCATTTGACAGCACGAAGGCGTTTCTAAACGAGCCGCCTGCAACCGCCACTTGGCACATATCACCCGAGCGGAGCGTAGGGAGGTTCGAGATGTACGGCAAGTCAAGAACCGTGTCGTCTGCTACTAACCGCACTCTGCATACCGTTCCGTTCGGCGCTGTCACAACACGCGCCTTGTAGGTACGGAAGCACTCTCTTGTCTTTTCCTTTATCCGCTCGTCGCATATCCGCTCGATCATGCGACGGAGTTCGCCGCTTTCTTCTATAAGGCTCATACGGCACTGTCCTTTCGTTCCTTCGGCAGCATACCTACCACCGTTTTCGATACCCGCAGAACCTTTATAGAATCTTTCGACGAGCGTATTTCAACATCGTCGCCGCTCTTTATTATCGCTCTTATGACGGCTTCAATGTCGGCTATTGTGTCAACCGCCCGTTCCGTACGCATCTATCGCATCCTCCGTGCTTTCTCCTGCTTCGCCCGCGCCGACTTCCTCTATCGTCTTTCTCGGTCTGCCGTTCTGCGGCGGGAGACCGCCGTTCGTGTCCTGTTTCATTGTGTATGATGTTATAGGCGGTATGAGCATATCCAACATTCCGCTCTCGCTTATGCAGTGCATCATCGAAAGCTTGTCGAGCCAGCTCTGCCCATCAAGCGCCGCAAGAATAAAATGTGCCGATGTGTCGCCGTTTGCAAGCGCTTTCTGCGCGTTCTCACGGATTTTGTCGTCTGTGAAGATCGTGCCGAACATTGTAAAGTCCCAATCGTAATTGAGCCGCAGTGAAGCGTATATCTGATTCATCATGCGGCAGAATTGCGGGTACACCGTTGCCGTAACAAAACGGCTTTCTATCTGCTTTGACGCTTCGACTTGCGCCGCCTTGACATCTTCTGCTACGGGGAGTATTGACGAAAGCCCCGCTTTTTCCATGCCGTAGCGGTTGAAGCTTTCGCTTATCTCGTTCGCGTTCGCGCTTGCGGCATAATCATGGGACTTTATATCTTCCACAGGTGCGGTATAGAACGCCGTACCGCCCGTGTTGTTCGCCGCCATCATTTGATTGAAGTACGATTCAAACAGCAGCCTGCCGCCGACAGACAGCTTGTACGCATCTTCTTTGACCGTGCCGTTGTCCGAAAAGTACGGTATCGAACCCGTGAATATCTTTATAAGCGGGTTCAGAAGCAAGCTCAATTGTGCCTGTTCGTAGTCGCCCTGTTGCCCGTAGGTAAGCATAAGCCCCGCAAGCGGAGGAACGACGGCGGCTATCGTGTCGTCTATTTCGTATGTCCACACGCGCTCAACGGGGAGCGACACCCAGTAAAGCCAACGCCCGTTTTGCATAAACAAGCGCGGATTCCCTGCGCCGCCATCCGCTATGTTTTCGGGGTAAAGGTTAAGCCGCTTGCCCTTGCACATCACGCTTGGGCGCGAAGCGTACACGACTTTTGTCCCCGTTTTCGGCGGCTCAAATATAGCGTTGAAATCATCAAGGTACGGGTCGAAAAGGTCGCCGAATTGCTTTACATCCGTGCCGGGTTGCAGGAAGTACATCATATTGAATGACACTGTGTACCCGCTCACGGAATTGTACCCGATTATCGTACACCAATCCTCGGGGAGCTGTTGCAAAAACGCATACTCGACCTTGTTGTGTGCCTTGTCCACTTCATAGCGCGGTACATAGTACACTTTGCCGAGTGTTGCGCACTGCCCCGCTATCTTGTGAGCGCACATTTCCGGGCGCATAGTTTTCGACAGCTTATCTAAAAGCGACGCTTCACGCTTGAAAGCCTTTTCTTTCGCTTCCTCGCCTGTTATGTTCGACGGGCGCGTATAATAGCGGTATGTCGGTATGTCCTGCGCTGTCTTGGTTATTTTGAAGTACGGGTATGCCGTATGCCGCAACGTCTGCGACACTGCACGCAGCCCTGCTTCGTTTTCGTATGCCGCGCGGAGCATATCTCCGACTTGTTCCTTTGAAAATTCCGCTGGAAGTGTCGGTATGCCTTTGACACGGGCGTTCTGTATCTGCGGTTGGTTCGCCATGAACCCTGCACGCCCGAAAGCCGATTCAATCGCGCCCGTTGACAGCATGGGGAAATACTGACTTGCTATTTTGTTGTACCGTTCGATAACTTTTTCCGTCACCGTCGGTTCGCGTTCAAGCTCGACGGTCGCAATCGTTTCCGACATGGAATTTTACTCCTTTGCGGCGTTTTCGGTTTCCCGTTTCAATTCTCTTTCGAGGTTGTCCAGCAGATCGTCAAGCGTGACTTTTATCTTCTCTGCATTCGCGCTTATGTATTCGGCGTTTATAGCCGTCTGGCACTGCGCAAGCCACGCTTTTTCATCTGCTGTGAGCTTTGTATACAGTTCGGCGGGAAGCTTTGCAAACGAGCCTTTCGGCTTGCGTGTCGAATACACGAGCATTCGCGTGAGCTTGCCGCCGCAATATGAATATGTGATGCCGTGCGGCGTTTCCTGCACAGCACCTACATAGAGGGAATACTTTTTCTGTTCCATAAGTTAAGACCTTCTTGCCTTTCGCTGTTCAAGCAGTTTCGCACGGGGAGATGTGAGCTGCGGCACTGTCGGAATAGTTGTCGGAGCTGCCGTTGCCGCCGCGTTTTCGCCGTATCTTTCGGCGATCATTACTCCCCATGAAGATTTTGCCGCGTAACGTTCGACGCGCCGCGCATCTTCAAGTATCTGTGCAAGCCGCAAAGCGTATTTCAAAGCCGACCATATATCACGCTGTATCGCCTGTGTCTTGCGTTCCTCTTTGCGCGTAAGACCGCTCACGCGGGTTCGGAGGTTCGCAATCTGCTGACAAAGCAAGTCGCTTTTGCGATACGGCAGGATTATTACCCTATCGCCCTTGTCGCTCTTTATACCATGCGCTTTCTTGTACTCGTTCACGCCTTCGAGCGCGTTCGGTATCGGCAATTCAACATTTCCGCGCTCAAATTCCGTCTGCGCGTATTCGATCATAGCACCGTCGGCGTTTGCCGTGCCGTATGTTCCGGCTTTCAGCGGCATTATAACGGGCAACGCGCCCGGCTGTTCGAGCGCCGACATTTCGTGATTGATACAGCACAGCGGCGGTATTCCGTCCTCCGGCGGCTTCATCAATTCCTCGACGATCTCTGTGCCGTATGCCTGCGCGTCAACGACAATATATGTCGTTTTGCCGCCGTCAAGGCAATACTTCTTCCAAAGCTCTTTCAGTTTCTTTGCTTGCAGATATGCCGACGGAGGCGGCGGGTAACTGTCCATGAATACCGCTTGCTTGCGGAATTTATCCTTTTTGTCGCGGTTTGTGAAGGGCGTAAGCTTCAACACAACATCCGCGCACTCGGCGTTTTTTCGTCCGTCTGCATACGAGACATCGTGTGCGACAACGTATGTCACTTCGGCATCGCCGCAATGCTCAAACTCGACAGCTTTCAGCCTGCGGCTTCTCGCAAGCACTTCGTCATTTATCAGCGGATTTTCATCCGTGCCGATATAAAGCGCTTCCATTTCGCGCATCCACGCTTCCTGCGTTGATGTAGCGCGTTCGTTTTTGTAATACTCAATGGAGCGGAGGTTGCACATCAAAGCGACTTGCCACGGTATATCTATGCAGAATCCGTCGTACTTTTCGCCGAACATCATCTGCTTCAACGCCGTTGCACGGTATATCGTAAAGGCTTTATTCTGCCGTGAAGCCGCGTTGGATATGTAGCATTGCTGTAATTGCGGGAAGCACCTGTCTTTTGTGTTGTTTACGCGGCGCTCCAAACGCAAGCCCTTCTTTGTTTCGTTCTCAAAATCATCGAAAGGAAAGCCGTTTTCGCCTTCCTGCGCCATTTCTTCACCGACTATCGTTGAGAACGAATCGCCGCGAGGTGCGTACATCGTAAATTCCGAGCCGTAGCTTGTGGATATGCGGAACATTTCCGCGCGGTCATTGTTGCGATTCCATATCCCCGTTATCGCAGGGTAGCACTGTTCGAGCGTTGAGAATGTGCTTGAAGCGAGCAAAGCACTTTGTTTCTGCGCGGGTGCGAAATAGCGCGTTTTTACGCCGGGATAAAATGTGCCTTGATGAAGCTTGCCGCCTATAAGCACAAAGGTTTTCGTTATACCTCTTGCACCCGTGGTATATACATTCCTGTACCGCGCATTTATCCTCATCATTACGCGCTGGACAAGTTCAAGCCCGAAAGGCGCGTTATCTGCGCGGAGAAGGTCAAAGAAATAATCGGGATAGTATCGGAAGAACGAGACCAGAAGCGCAGCGCTCCGAGGATCTACATTCTCATAATCGAACGCTTTTTCGGTAGAAACTTTTTCCCACTTCCCAGCCTTCCTGTTGAATGACATCTTGCCGCCGCCGTATGCTGTCGGCATTATTCGTCACCTTTTGCCGGGCGCACACGGGTCAATCCCGCATATTCGCGATTTTTGCGCTCCTGCTCCGTTTCTTCGGGCAGAAACTCGCCATACGCATCTTCGGGCAACATCTCATCGGGCAAGTCTATGACGGTCGGCATATCGCCATTCTTGCGCATTGTGTTGTATGAAGCAAGTATCAGTTGGTCTGCAACATCGAGCGAATATTGATATTTCGGGCTTTTGAGGAAGTTATCGCGAAGGGCTTCGACAAGATCGTCATACGAAAGCAGTTGCCCTTCCTCCATAAGCCCTGCCTTTTCAAGCGCAACGACGAGCGCGTCCATGCGCATATTTTCAACAGGCTTTTCGTCTTTCTTGCGCATTTGCTCTGCGGCAAGCATATCATCATTCATTTTCTGAATGGCGGCGGATTCCTTTATTTCCGACTTCGCGAAAAGCCAGTTTGCAACGAGTGAACGCTTGCAGACCGTGACGAGCGTTTCTTCCATGCGCGGGTCAATCGTCACGCCTTTATAGCGTTGAAGCCAGCTTTCGTATTTTTCATCAAGCTCATCGTACCGCTCGTTGGTAAGCGGGAAATCCTTGTAAAGCGGCTCCGTTCCCCATTTGCGGCGCTGTGCTTCCGTGCCGGGCTTTATTCTTTCGTTATTGAGAAACTTTCCGAGGTCATTTTCGGAAAGGTTTTTGCCGAAAACTCGGCGAATGTCCGTGATTCCGCTTTTGAATCCGCCGTTTTCGCCGCTTTTATCTATCGAGGCTTTGTAAATCTTCCAGTGGTCGCCCTTCATTCTGCAAATGTCCTCGGGGACAAGCGACGGCACGAACGCCGTGTCGGTTATCCCGCACATAATAAAGAGGGCGATATGCGTTCCGTTCGTAGCTTCAAGCACTTCGAAATATGCCGCAAGCTGTCTGTCGTTCTTTGCCACGCTTCGCTCCTCCTCCGCAAAACAAATTAAGGGCAGGGCACAGACGCTCAAAACCGCAACATTTTGTTTTTGCCGTTGCAGTTCTGCACAACATCTTGTGTTCTGCCCTTAAAATATCATATAAATGGCGATTTGTCAAGTTTGCCACGCATGAGAAACTGCGCGAAACCGCTTTTCGGGGTCAAAATAGGGTGGATTGCGCTGTTTCGCGCTCGAATCTCTCACAAGACTTGCCAAGATCGTACTTGTCTGCCCGGTTGCCGTGTCCTCCGAATCTCCCCCTTCGCGTTGCAGAATTTCCGCTCCGAGGGGATCGGCTCTCTCTGCATTAACAGATTGTGAAGCATCGCCGTAAGGCGGGTCAACACAAGCGAGGTCGAAATACTTGTCGGGGACGGTGCGCATATACTCCACGCAGTCACAATTAAGCGCGATTTGCTCTGCCATGGTTTTCCCCGTTTCTCAAATACCGTATGCGTTCGTTGCGGAGCTGCGTTTCAACATCATTCGGGTACAGACCGCATATTGCGCACATCCAACAGAAAATGTCGCTTTCAAAGAAGTGTTCAAGCTCCACCACCCCGTATGCCGCAACATTAAGCACGACACCGCTCGTCTTGCCCGTGCGGTACAACCGCCGCCAATCTCTGACGGCGGTTAAAAGCACTTCGCTGCACATCATGCGCACGGCACGGTCGAAATTCACATATTTTCTTTTACCCATTCTTCAAGCGTTCTCTCCTTTGCGATTTCGTCATGCAAACGGTTCAGATAAAAGTTTGCTTTCTCCAAGTCCTCACGCGGCTTGCCCTTTAAGCGATATCGCCACACATATTTCATGGCGTTGCCTTTCAGATAACCGAGAAATTCGTCCTTGCTCATCGAAGCCTTTATAGCGTCGATACACTCTATCTCGCCGTTCGTGTAGTGGGATGGATGGTTTACCATATCGCGTACAGGTGCTTTTACTTCTTGTTCGTGCATTTCGGCTCCTTTGTTTCAATCAGTGATGGTGCCGTACACAAAATGAGGGTGCATGGGTATATATGCACTTCCATATCCTCAAAGGGCACCTTTTTGCAATGTGGGCATCGCACACCTTCGGGTTTTCCCACGTTCTTTATCATTACATTGTTAGCAACGAGACTTAAACTTCCGCTGTCCCAAACGTCACGCAATGGGAAAACGCCGTTTTCCTTTCTGCCGTCCTGCCGTACAAATGTGAGTTCGAGTTTATTGATCTCGTTACCGCAGTTTTTGCAGCGGGGATACCTCTTGCTGATTTCTTCCAGCGCATCTATTCCCATGTGGCGAGCCTGCTTCGCTTTTTCCTCATCTTTTTCGCCTTCACTGTGCAAAAGCGTATGTATGGCTTCTTTAATCGTCATACTCGTCTATCTCCTTTTCTATTTCGTTCCACACGCGCATAAGCTCTTTTCGCGGCAGCCGCCCATCGGCGGTGAACCGCGCGCCCATCGTTTCAAGCGCAATAAACGCCGATTCGAGAGCGGAAAGTCCGCCGTGGTACAGTGTGGGCTTGCGGTGATACGATTTTGCATTAAAACAAAATTGATTCACCATATCGCACAACGCCTGCTTTGCCAGAAGGGAAGAATATTTATCGTTCATCGGTTTCCCCCGCTTTCTGCTTCTTCCGTTCTTCCTTATTTTCCTTCTCTACCATGACGAGTTTTTCGCGGTAGCCTGCTTCGTATCTTATCCAGAATCCCGCGGGTATGCCGAGCGCCACTTCAAGGCACTCGGCAACATACGGTGTAAGCGGGGTTTCGCCGTTAAGAAGCGCTTCCACATATTTCTCTGTCCACCCCAGCTTTTCGGCAAGGTCTTTCGCGGTCATGCCGCGATCTTCAAGCTGTTCTTCAATGGTTGCGCCGGGCGGTATGGCAATGTAGGTTTTGCTCATTTTGTATTCTCTCATTTTTCTCTCCTTATCGGGCGCAGATTTGCCATCTGCGTGAGTAATGATTCATTGCCGCAAGAGATTTTCGCGAGCGTTATACTCATCACGACATATCCCTTCGGCACATATGCTTCGTCGTCGAGTATGTACACCACGCGGGCGACAAGGGAATTTCCGGTATAGTAATCTTCGCCGTCCTCCCTATCCGTTTCGTTAAGCGCAAGGTAATCGCCCATTTGAAAATCGCGGTCATTTTTGCGGATTTCAAAAGTCTTTTTGCCTTCGCTGACTTTTGTGAAAAAGCGCCTTTCACATTTCAGCTCGTGTATCATTTTCAATCCTCCATTTGTTGTAATGCAAAAACATTATTTTTTCCTTTCTCCTTGACTGCAATAATCGTCAGCTCGGAACATATCCCACTGTTCGCCGCCGTTGTAGAATTGCGAATTTATATGGCAAATCCCAGTAACGCTTTCCCAGTAGAGACAGTCCTTGCACCTCACCACGGGCGCATACCCCGCTTCTGTGAGCAAGCGCGACTGTTTCAGTGCCATGCACATTGCAAGCCTCATGTTCTGACCCGCTCTGTCGGGGCAGTTGTCAACGCAGTCGCACCTGTTCAAGCACTGCTCCCACGCTTCGCACATTATGTCCATTATTTTCTCTTGTTCTTCGGGGACTTTGATCTTTTTGCTTTCTTCGTAGTCTCTGAATGACATTATTTCTCACCTCTGTCTACCGCTTGCCCGCAATACGGGCAAAACTTGTATTCTCTCAACGCTATGTTATTTGCGCAGGCAGGGCATGGGTTGAATATCCATATGTGTTTTTTGCCCGTTTCTTCGTCCTCATCCTCGAATAATGTTGTCACCGTGCATTTCTGCGGCATCTGCTTTTCGAGCGCCTGCATACCGAGCGCAACCGCTTTCATTGCGGGCGGCTCCTGCCGTAGCAAGTACCTTTCAAGGTCGTTGAACGCTTGTTTTGCCGTCCATTTTTGGTCAAAGTTCAATGCTTGTTCGTATGTCATTTCGTTTCTCCTCTCTTGAATCGTTCGAGCTGTTCCGCAAGACGGATGTATTCGGGATGGCGTATCTTTTTAAGATACCGTTCCTTTCTATCCCGCGTGAAGTTTGCCACCGCCGCACGGGCTGTCAGACCGTTTGTCAGTTCAAGCCCCGAGCGAATGTCTATCAGAATGAACCACCGCACACCTTTGCATTCGCACAGTGCAATGCCTACTTCGATTTTCGAACCATCGGGCATTTTAAGTTTCTTTATATTCCCGATAACCCGTTCGTACTTTTCACCTTTCGTGATTATGTAGTATGTTTTCATCATTTCTTTTCCTCATCATTTTCATTCTCCCACGCTATACCCGCAAGCACGAGCCGTCAAACAAACTGCCCAATGTCAGCATGACAACCTCCCGAAATATTTTGTAAAGTCCCTCGGGCTGCTGCCCGTTGCGATTTTGTCCGCCTGTTCACCTCGCACTCTGAAAAAGTGCCATTTCGCGCGTTGGTTCGAGCTTGTCACCAATGCGGACAATGCGCCTTGCTCCGTGAGCCATGCTTCCTCCACGCGGTGTGTCGCGGATTTTTCCAATGCCGCCACCGTCATAATCCGTACCTCTCCTTCAATTTTCGTGTCCGAAGGTTTCTCCTCCCGACCGTTTCGCTGTGTGCGTAAATGTTTATCTTTATCTTTTCGTACTGCGCATCACGCTTGCGCACATACTCTGCCCATTCTTTACATGATGCGGCACACCCCGCTTTGCGGTTTGGGCAATCTTGCTTCGCCATGCGGTCATAGCACGGGGTTCGTGCATCCGTTGTCACTGCTACCTTCCTCCTTTTCCTTCTTTTTTCGCTTCAAGCCCCGCCTTCACAATGGATGCCGAGCTTTTGAAGTGTCTGCCGAACCATTCGCGCCATTCTTTACACGAACGGTATCTGCGGCATCTGTCAGCCCCGATTTCCTGTGCCGTGCGGCATTTGTTGCACGGGCAGTCGCGCATCGCCGGGTGAAGCTTGTCCTCGGTGTGTTCGCACTCGTTCTTTTTTATGAGCGTTCGCGCTTTCACAATCTCTGTCCTGCCGCATTCACAGCGCACCGTATAATCAATCTCGGAATTACACGCGCGTTGTTTTACAGCGATAACCTCATACTGCCCGAATTTGTCGCCGATGTTGTATCGTTTCATAGTTGACTAAAAATCCTTTCTGTTAAGCGCCGCTTGTATAACCTCGTCGGTATTGAAAGATTGACCGTTTTTCGGCGCTTCCTCTTTCGACCCGCGTATTTCGTATCGGTTTTCGTCTTGAAGAATCCATTTTAAGATCGTTGCGTAATGGTTTGCGTATTCCCTGTTTTTTTCGACCATGTAAGCCGACAGAAGGTCAATGTATCGTTTCTTCCCGCGGCTTGCCAAGTCGTTGAATTGCTTGTAGGTAAGTGCCACATTGCGAAAAGCGCCAAAAAGGTGCGTGGGGTTTTCCGTGGGCGAAATAGTAACCTTCGGGATTTCAGTTTTCGCTGTGCCGATTTGCGGAGTTTCTATCATCGGTGTTTCTATCGCGCCCAAAACTGCGACATGGCGCGTTTTCGCCGTTCGGTTGACCGCTACAAGTCCTGCGTGTTCGAGTGCCGTCAGAGCCGTTTCTATGCTGCCCTCGCGCGTTCCCGGCTTGTCCGGCATAAGATATTCGCGTAGGTTCTTTGCCGTTGCGTTTATCCTGCCAAGCCACGGAGCGGCTTGTTGCATTCGACCGTAAAGCAGCTCTTGAAACGGCGTTAAGCCGCGCCGTGCGGAGCCGTTCTGCATTTCATCACGCCCTCCACACTTTCGAGAGGTCAACGACTATTCCGCGCTCCGCAAGCTCGTTGTTGAGGGCTTCAATACCTTCTTCGGCGTAACCGTTCAGCACCTCTGCATACGCATCAACGAATTTGCGTGTAGTCTCCTCGTTCAGCCCGAAAAGGTCGTCAGCCGCAAGTATCGCGACGCTGATACAGGTCTGCGCCGCTTGATACGCGATAGCTTTGTCGCGATTTCGTTCTATCTTCTTTGTGCAAGCGTTCATTTTGCCGTCCTTCTGCCGTACTCGGCGATCAGCAGGGCTTCTGCCATGCCGTCGTGTTCTTTTCTGCATTTTGCCGTTCGGAGAAGATTCACTTTCGGGAAAAGCCGTCTGCATACTTCGCACGAACGCCCTTTGTCGCTGTTCAGCCCGTATGCGTTCTTCCACTTCTGCGGCGATACAAGCTGATACGGCGTTTCCGTTGCTTCCAGAACCCCGAGGATGTAGCCGAACGACTTGCCGAAATTGAACATTGAAGTAACGCCCTGCCCCGGCATAGCGCCGACCTTCTCCACGAAAGCGACCGTTTCGCCCCGATGCGCCGTACAGACCTCTATAAGCTGCTCATCGCTGTAAGGGAATGTTTCGGCTGTGCGCTCGGCACCGTCGTTTATCACGGCAATGCCGCCGCTCTTGCCGGGGTCTATGCCTATATGTATCATTCTGTTGCTCCTTAAAAATCGTAATCATCGTCCGGCATCACCATTTCCGTTTCGGGTTCGGGTCTGGGTTGGGGTCTTGCCGGCACCAACGCGCCCGGCTTTGTTTCCGCGCCGTAGTTCTTCTTGAAGTCCTCGACGGTGACACGCTTTTTCGGCTGCATACCCATCAGCATTGCCGCCATGCGATTCGGGCATACGACGCTTTCAAGCCGCACTTCGTCGTAGATAACGACTTGCCCCTCGGCGTTCGTAAATTCGCGCGTAATCAGCACGCCCTTGATGTCCACACGCTCAAACGGTTGCAGGGTGCGCGCCATTGCGTACATTTCCTTGTTTGCGTTTGAGAGCGGCAACGAGCAGTTCACCATCATGTACCGTTGGGCGTATTGGCGCGGCTTCATTTCGACTTCCTCGTCCGTTTCGCCCGGCTTGCGCTTCTGCTCGACTTCGACCTTCCTCACGCGGTATGTGACCGCGAAGGTCAGTTTCATCGTTTTAATGTTTCTGTCGTACCATTCCCTCACGGGAACGCCTGTACGCCTGTGGTTTTCGTCATACGGCACATAGACGTTCCCGCTTGCTTGAATGTTCGTGTCCCCAAACTCGTCAAGATACTTGATTATCATTCGACTTCATCGAAAAATCCGTCTACATCGTCGGATTCCTTCGGCGGCGCGGCTTTCTTTGCGCGTGCCGCCTTCGCGGGTTTTGCTTCGGGCTTTTCTTCGGCTTCGGCGGCATCGTCCGTTATGATGTCGTTGGTGTCGTCAAAAAACTCTGCTTCGGCGGCTTCGGGCGTGGGCAGTGCGGGCGTTGTCATGTCCGCAAGGTTTATGTCGTTGAGAGCCTTGTCCTCGGCTTCCTCCGCCATGCGCATTTCGATAGATTTCGGCGCGCATTTCAGCACCTCGCGCAGTACATAGTTCTTTGCCATTTCATCAAAATGCTGAATCCACGGCGTTTCTGCTTTCTTCTGCATTTTCCACGGGAGCTTACTTATGTCCGCGCCTTCGTCTATCTGCTTATAGAGGTCGTAGTCAAACGCCTTGCTGTACCGCCTCGCGTGTTCAATGACTGCCAGCTTCGACTTGTACACCGCTTGCGAAAAGCCGTTGAGCAGCTTGAAGTATGCGTAATAGCCGACAATAGGCTTGCTGAGGCGTTCTTCATCATCGGATATGAATGACAGGATGGGTTCGCCCGTTTCGGGGTCACGCCCTTTGTATTCACCCTCGCGCACTTCCATCTTTGTGATCTTCGCGTATACACCCGTGCGCATTGCAAGCTGTACGCGCCCGTTCGTCATGATCTGAAACTGTGCCGTGTAGCTGTCGTAGTCGCCCTTCGTGCTGTTCCATCCCTTACCGTAAGGGACGATCGCGTATTCTCCGAGCGCGGGTGACGGGGAAAGTTCAAGCGCTTCGCCCTGCAATGCCGCCGAAAGAACCGTATCTACGTCACACTTTTGGAGGGTCGGGTTTACGCTTACCGCCGAAACAACAGCCGTCACGAAGCGGTTGCGGCGCTTATCGTCGGCTATTGCCGAACGGAGCAGCTTCTGATACCCCGAAGATTGAATAGCCGCGGAAAACTTTATGCGCTTTTCTCCGTCGCCGTTTGTCTTTGCAAGTGAATTGTTTACTGTCTGCATTGTTTATTCTCCTTTCGGTACTTTGCCGTACTTTATGCCGTTCTGCCGCATATACGCGCTCAATCCCTTTAACTGTTCGGGCGTACACGATACGCGGAAGTCAACGACCACGATTGCCATAGGTTCGGCTTCGTCTGCCTTGACGGTTTCTTCTTCCGCCGCGGTCTGCGCTTGCGGGACGGGAGGTGTTTCTTTCGCTTCGGCAGCGGCTTTTTCGGCTTGTATCTTCCTGCTCTGCGCTTCGGCATAAGACTGTTTCAGCCGCGCATCGTAGGAAATTACATTCAGCACGCTTGCGCCCTTTGTATATTCGTCAAGCAGCATATTTTCAAAGTCGCTTCGGAGCGCTTTTATCGTTTCGACCTCTTTCGCAATGGTTTTCACAATATCGTCTATCTCCGCCTGTGCCGCGGCGAACCGTGTCGTGCGGTTCAGCCACTTTATACGGCTTATCTGCTCATAGGTGCGAAACCCGAGTACACCCGCTTCCTGTGCCTTTTCTTCGTAATACGCTTTAAGAAGCAAGTTTTTTTCGCGTTTCTTTGCTTCCTCGGCGGTCTGTATCTGCCCCCAGAGGTTCTCACGCGCGGATTTCAGCACCGCCGTAACATCCTTTACCGCGCTTTCAAATTGCTCATACGGCGCGAGGTAGTCCTTCTTGACCGACTTTCTGCCCGTTTCTATGCTGTCGATGATCTTCATAATGTCCGCGCAGCGTGTACGGGCTTTGTCGAAATCCTCGTCTGTCTGCAAGACAAGCGATCTGTCCGTTTCCGTGGCGGCTATCGCCCACTTGCGTATCTCTGAAATGTTGGATAAGATTTGCGGCAGCTTCTCAACGAAGTCTCCGTTCACCTTAAACTCGATTGTCGCGGGTGCCGTCGGCTTTTCAAGCTCCGCTAATGCGTTGCTTATGCTTTCTTCCATGTTTTCTCTCCTTACAATGTCAGTTTTATAGGCGGTTTGCGCTTCTCCGTGACATACCGCCAGAATTTCTCTGCTTCGCCGATGATGTATTCGGTGTCGGCTTCCGCCCCTGCGGCGGATATGTTGTAGTTCCTTGTCTCCGAATTACCGTCCGGGAATCTCAACTCGGCTGTCAGCACCGCAAAGCTGTAATTCATCACATAAAGCTGTTGCAGGACTTGACAATAGTATTTCTGCGGTATACCGCTTCGCCACTCGTCTATTGCGGCTTTGCTGTTGATGAGCGCAGTCTTGCATTCCCACACACCCTGTTCGTGGGTTTCGATGTCGTAAAGCTCACCGTCGAGGGTGCAGGACAGATACGGGTGTGTCGCGGAGTGATATACCCGGTATGAGTGATAAGTCATCGCATAACTGTCCTTGAATTTCAGCTCGAATAGCTTTCGTATGTACTGCTCCGCTTCCGTACCGTATGCCACTTCCGGCTTTGCGGATATGTCCTTTCCGCGCCACTTCTTCGTTTTCTGCGCCCACAGCTCCTGCGGCGTAGACATATTTGAAGCGCCGCATATTACGGCGATCTCACTCGCACCTATCGACCGCCATCTGTCGGCAAGCCACGCCGCACGGTTCTTGTAGTCCGTGTAGGTCGGGGCGCATTTTTCAGAACGGGAGGTCATCTTCATATCCTACATCCACAAACCCTGTTTCCGCGCCCGGTGGTGCGTACTGCGGCGCTCCGGAAGCGGCGGCAGGGGATGCCGAAGCCGCGCTTTCTTCTGAATACTCAGCTATCATTTCGTCCTTCTTCCCGCAGAATGAAGCCTTGTCCGCTTTTATCTTCGGAGCAGTCCGTTCCACGCCGTTCTTGTCGGTGTAAGAATCCGTCATCAGTTCGCCGCTTATTATTATCTGCGCACCCTTGCGGAAGTTCCGCGATATAAACTCTGCCGTAGACCCCCACGCTTCCACGCGCCAAAAGTCCGCCTTTGTTGCTCCGCGCGTGAAGCGGTTCACCGCTACGGTGAATGCACACACACTTTTTCCCGTGGTGGTCACTTTCAGCTCGGGGTCATTCGTTATGTTCCCCATGAGAACCACGCTGCTAAATCCAGCCATTTCCTGTTCCTCCGTTGTTTGTTCTTCTGTCTTTAAGTGCGTAAAGCACTGTCGGGTCTATCCCGATGAAGCGTAAATAGTCCGCCGTGAGTATTTTCCCTTTCACGCCGAGTATATCGTGCTGACGCTTTGCCCGTTGAAGGTATTCGCTTGCAACCGACTTGCAGAAGCCCGTCAGCTCGGCAATGTCCGCAAGCTCCAACACTTCCTGTGAAAGTATCTCGCGCCGCCTTTCGGCGGTCATTTTTATACCGTTCACTTTTCCCCTCCTTCAAAAAACGACTTGAAGCGTTCCGCGCCGTACTGCCCTGCGGTGATCTCTATGATCTCACGCACCGTGTATTTCTCTTTCGGCGTGATGGTCGAAAGAAAATTCTCCGTGCCTGCACGGCACGCGCCCGTAATGATTCTGTACATAGTTTTTGCTTCTTCGAGCGGAAGCTCCGAATCGAGCGTAAGGTTTTCGTACTGCTCCGCACCGCGGGCTTTTGCGGATTTGAATGCCAAGTCCTCCAAGCCCTCGCGGAAAGTCTTGCAGTGCGCGTAATTCTTCCCGTCAAACACTACATTTTTGCCGGGTATCTTGCCTTCGTAAAATGTATATCCGTCTTTTTCTCTTGCGTTCTTTACATGGGTCAGAATGTTGTCGGCGTAAAGATATTTACCGGGGACATACATCCCGTTTTTAAGCTTCTTATATTTCGCCGGGGCGGTGATGGGCGTACCGTTCAAATCAAGCCAGCCGCCGACCGTCAGCCCTTCGGGCAGCGCGGTGATGGGCGTACCGTTCAAATCAAGCCAACCACCCACCGTCAGCCCTTCGGGCAACGCGGTGATGCCCGTGTTGCGCAAATAAAGGTCGCCGCCGACCGTCAGCCCTTCGGGCAGCGCGGTGATGGGCGTGTTGCTCAAATCAAGCCCGCCGCCGACCGTCAGCCCTTCGGGCAGCGCGGTGATGGGCGTACCGTTCAAATCAAGCCAACCACCCACCGTCAGCCCTTCGGG
>ERZ1026868.159-NODE-159-length-52921-cov-13.299398_pt1 | contig 52921 bp, 84 predicted proteins | sample MGYA00380164_ERZ1026868 | MGnify/ENA primary metagenome ERZ1026868 (study PRJEB33269, sample SAMEA4719800) | human gut metagenome | biome: human-associated habitat; feature: organic feature; material: feces | place: Cameroon | collected 2013-10 ...
CCGCGTCTGCTGCCTGTGCCGCCTCCGTCGCCGACTGCGCCGCATTACTCTTACTGCCCGCCGCGTCACTCGCCGATTCAGCCGCCGCCCGCGCCGATGCCGCCGCCGCGTCTGCCGATGCCTTGACGCTATCCAGCGTGCCCGCCGCCTCTGCCGCGCTTGCCGCCGACGCTTTGGCCGACGCATCTGCCTCGCCCGCCGACTGTGCCGCCGCGCTCGCCGATCCGCTTGCCGCGTCCGCACTCCCCGCTGCGCTCGTGGCCGACGCGCCCGCCGCGCTTGCGCTCCCCGCCGCCGCGTTTGCGGACGATTCAGCCGCCGCCGCGCTGCCTGCTGCTGCCGCGGCGCTTTCCTGCGCCGACGCGGCGCTTTTGGCCGCGTCGGTTGCGCTGTTTGCCGCGCTGGTTACGGACTGTGCAATGTCGCTTTTTATATCCTCCACCCAGTCAATAGGCGTATCGGGTTCAGGCGGCGTAAGACTGCGTTCAACACACACGATAGCCGTTACGGACTTTGCCAGCACGTCGTTTTCTACCGCGCGTATTTCAATCTGGCCATCGCCTTCGATGCCGGTATCGTGCGCCGTGGGTTCCCACGTCAATACGCCTTTGCTGTCTATACTGGTTATGAGGATATACGGGTTTTCAGCAACATTGCGCTTGAGCATGGCCGTTATTGTGGCTTGCGGCCACTCCGCCAAAAAGCTAGAGCAGTCGATCTCTATTTTCATCGCATGGTTTTCGCCCTGTCGCCCAATGGGAATGCTGATTGGCAGGTCTTCGACGCGATACATATGTCATTCCCTCCCCTTTCGAATTTGTTGGCGCAATTCGCCGCGCGCTTATTCCTTCGTCCCGCCATACTCCACCGGCACCATCTCCGGCAGTCCCGATTCGATCAATATTTCTGCCGTCTTAGCCTTGAGCGCCTTAGGTACGTCTTCAAACGCGGTCTTACCCAGTATTACTCTCTGTGCAAAAAACATAGCCATCATCAAAATACCCCCTCGTATTCGTTGTAAAAGTTTTTTAAGCATTGTAGACCAGCGTCGCCATTTCGGCGATACAGTCTTCCAGAAACTCGGTTCTCTCGCTCTGCGCCTTTATTTGGGCGCTGAGTAACTTGTTTTGCTTTTCAGCCGCCGTCAGCCTCTCCCCCAGCGTCGGCGTGGGTTCTACCGGCTCCACGGGTTCGGGCTGTTCTGAGGGCGCTTTAGTCCACGCGCCGTCCGCGTAACTGTCCCCGATGCCGTACCCGTCCGGCGCTTCCAGTACCTCGCTCGCGCCCGGCCAGACGTTCGCCTTTAGAAAGCTTTGCGCGGTCTTTAGGTCTTGAAAGACGCATACGTTCATGCACACGCCGTCCTTGATTACCGCTATGTTCATTTGCTCACCACCTTAGTATTCTATGATGCAGATTCCGGGCGCGCCAGCGCCGCTTTTGTAATAGCCTCCACCGCCGCCAGCACCATAGCCCTTGCCGCCATATGCTTCGATTTTGTTTTCGTTGTCTATGCCGTCGCCAGCGATCTTTGTTGACCCATATCCACCACCGCCGCCGCCATGCGTCTTATATGGAACGACGCTGCCACCGTCGCCGCCTTCCCAACCACCACCGCCTCCGCCAGCCACGCGGCAATATGGTAGCGAGCTGGTTGTATAGTAAGCCCAACCGTCGCCGCCATTGGCTCTGTAACCACCGCCGCCGCCACTGCATCCTTCTTTTGTATGGCTATCGGCGGCCTGGTTTTTGCCGCCACGTGATTCAACACCGCATTGAGAGAGAACAGAATAATTACCGCCATTTCCACCGTATACGCCGCCGAATGCAATCGCATCGTCACCTGTGCTGCCACTGCCGCCACCGCCACCGTATGTACCTGTTCCACCCATTGTAAAATCATCGTTGCTGGAATCAGCATAGCCGCTACCCCAGCCAAAGGAGCCACCGCCAGTGCCGCCACTGCCGCCATCGCCTTTATATCTGTCAGAACCGTGACCGCAACCACCTCCGTATGCGGTCAATATGTTCCCGAATTTACTAGCGCCGCCGTCTTCTCCTTGCAGCCCGTAATCGCCATTAGAATCTTCGGTTTTTCGCGACATAGCCTTGCCACCAGCGCCGATGACTATTGCGTATGACGTTCCGGGCGTAACACTAAGCTTTGCATAAGACATATGACCGCCGCCGCCACCCGAGCCATAGCTGCCAACAGCGCCGCTGCCCCCACCGCCGAACAGTCTGACAACAATCTCCGTAACCCCTGCGGGCACAGTCCACGTCTGGCTCGTGGTTATCTCGACATGGTGGTCATACCCTTCTTTCGTCCCGCTCGGAAACGCATTAATAACTCCCATCCTACTTAACCTCCAGTATCGTAACCGCTACCGGCAAATCCACGCTCGGCACAGCGTAATCGGCCTTTAGCGTCACCTTGTTCGCCGCCTGTGCTACCGGCACTATGCCCGCCCGGCGCGCCGCCGTGCGCTGCTCCTCCGTCGCGCTGTCCGCAAGCCCAACTATTGCATTGCATGTCGCAGTCATGCCGGTTACGGTTAGTACCTGCGTGTAGGGCTTTACGCTTCCCGTCCAGCCCGCCGCCGTCGCAGTAACCGTTACTGTGCGGGATTGGAGGTTGAGTACGTCGCTCGCGCCGAACTCCGTCCCTTCCTGCTCGGGCGTGTACGCCTTTACAATCTGCACGTTCTCCAGCGCTTTACTGCCGTCGTTTCGTACAAGGTCGTATCTGCGCTTGCCGTCGCCGCCCACTATTTCGTCCTTGTATTCCTTAGCCAAATTCACCACCACCCAGTTCAAACGCCAGCGTCTTTAGCCCGGCCTTCTGCCCTTCCAGCATGATTTTCAGTATCACCAAGTCCTGCTCAATGCGGTTCAAATCTTCGTAGTTCCACGCTGTGTCGCCCGGTTTGAAGTTCTTCCCTTCCTGCCAGTCGTGCATTAGGAACGTGTTTTCGCCCAGCGCTTGCATGTTGTCCTCGACCGAATTAAGCAATGCGGCGGTCGCGATTACGCCTACTCCCGCGCTGCTCATCGGGTCGAGTTCCATAAACGGCGCGGCATACAGCTTTTCGGCCATCTCGTGCAGATACCGTATGTTGCCGGTTATGCGCTCATAGTCCGATTGATTGAAAAAATCTGCGGGTTTCCAATCGGTTTTTGGGGTCGCCCACGCATTTGCCATAGCTTCCTCACCGCCGTTTGCGTATTAAAAAAGAGGCCAGAAAAGCACGCTTTTTTCGGTGCTTCCTGACCCCGTTTGGCCGTTTCCCGCCGCCCGTTTGCGACGGTCGATTGATTTGACTTTCAGTTCGTTATCACGCGCCCGTCCGCGTCGCCGCGAAACGCGCCCTTGAACGAGTACTTCACGCGGCTTATACGCACGTTTTCCTCGCCGAATTTGTTTGCTACCGGCACTATGTCCAGTGCGTCCAGCCGTGGATCGGCGCGCCACGAGCCTACTTTTATCTGTCTGCGCGCCTTTAGATACGCGCCCGCCCATTGTGCTACCGCCTCCGCGCGCGTGTCGTCGGTTATAAGCGGGTTGTCCACTTCCTGCACGCTGCCGTCGTCGGCAAGGTGCATGTCGTGGTTCGTCGTCTGCGATGCAAGCAGCTTGCCGGTAACGGCAATGTTCACGTCGCCCGACGCGGTTATTTTGAGCATACATGCCGACGCAAAGTACTGCGCGGAAACCAGCGTACCGCCCGTTACCGTGGCCGTGGCGCTTGCCGCCGTCTGTGAATAGCTGACGGTTATTTCCTTAGTGCCGTTTATCGTAAGAGTGCCCTTGTATAGCTCCGTATCATCTGCCTGTACGGTGTAGTTGTACACATGCACCCTCACGGTGCTTACCGGCGTTTGCAGTTCGATTTCAGGCCGCGAAAACAGGTTGAAATCGTTCAGCTTGTAGCTCGTGTCCGCGCCCGTCCCCGGCGTGCCTATGTGCATCACGCCGCTTCTGTCGTGCCACATGGCCATGCCCGCCGCCTGTGCGATGTACTGAAGGCATTCCGCGTGCGTCTTTGATGGGATCGGCGCGGTCGTCGTCATGCTGCTTAGTGCCTCGTCAAGCTGCCATACCGTGCCTCCCGATGTTCCGGGCGGCAGGTCTGCGTCATTCAATACCGCTTCGGCCAATGCCTTTAGCGTCGTGCCGTTTGGGCTGTATACGCCCTTTGAATACGTGCCCTGCATCAGCGCCATTATGTCGCGCGCCTTGAATGAGGCGGTAAGGCCGTTCTGGGGCGCGTTCCATTCGGATAGGTAGAATAGCCCCGCCGGGATCCATTCGGTTTGGCCGTTGGGCAACTTGAATCCGTATCTCGCCCGTATGCGCTGACGCTCCATAAGATACTTGCTCATGCCCGTATCGTTGTTGGGGTCGTATTCGTCGCTCGTGTTGTCCAGCGAGAATGTTATGGACGCAACCGGCGCGCTCGCGCATATCGGATCGAAATTGCGCTCGTGCTCGAACGCCATTAGCTGCCCCTTGTCGTATGTGGTCTTTATGCCCAGCAATATGTTCTCAATGCGCGCATAATGGAAGGGTTTTGACCACTTGTGTATCTTGATTACCACTTGGTCATACGCCGGTATGTCGTGGGTAATCACGCTTAAAGGCGCGGTGTTATTGCCTCTGCCAAGCGCCAACATGGTCGCGCCATTTTTGTTTACCGTGACGGAAAAGCTGGTTGCCCATTCGTCAAACGTCTTGCTCCACGTTATCGATATGCCGGGCAGGAGCTTGCTGTACACCTGATCCAGCGTTATCGTTATCGTCGGTTTTACGGCGAATGTGCCGTCCGCTCCCGAAAGCACGCTGCCCACAAACCCCGCTCCGCTTACCGGCGCGCTGTTTGGCGCAAGTATCAGCGAACCGTCGGCTTGCCACAAGTCCTGCTCCAGCGTGCAGTACCGCGTGAACTGTCTCTCGTTTTCGTCGGTAATGACCGATATGTCGCTTATGTACATATGGCCGTTGTCGCTCGCCGTGGCCGCGTTCTGTGCGTCCGGGTCGCCTACTGCGAATGATACCTCGACAAAGCCCTCGCCCACCAGTTGTGAGGCCTGCATATCCTTCCACGCCTGACTTACTGCATACATGGCCTTACACCTCGATCAGCGACAGCTTGCAGTCCGTCCAGCCCATCACGTCGCCGGTTTCAGGGTCGCGCCGCCACATTCCGGCGTTGCGGTCGCCTACATACATAAGGCGCGTTACCCAGTCGCCCTCCGTCTGATCAAAGAACGTGACGTTGTTATAAAACTGCCCGCCCGCGCTTATTTTGAACAGCTTGCCTACCATTGACCACTGGGCGGCGGTCAGATACCGCCAGCCCAATTCAACCTTTGCCACGTCGTCGCGCACGACGCTTCCTATAACCTTGCCCTGAAGGTTGCGCTCGGAATCAACCAGCGTCGCTGTATTGCCCGAATATGTGGACGGTTCGGGCAGGTCAACGTTGCCTACCCTTACCAATGCTTTAAGCGCCACTCAGCACACCTCCCGGATATATCGTCGCGCCGCGTTCACGCTGTGCCTTTTCTACCGATGCGGCTACCTGTCTACCGTCTATGTACAGCTTGACTTCTACCGTGCCGCCCTGATTGCCATTCTGCGCCGCCGATACGGCCTCGTACACGCCCTGGCGTATGCCCTCGATAATCTGGTCGTTGTTGGCCACTGCCGACCTGCCGCGTATCGAGCCTACCAATTCGGGGCCAGCCTCGCGCGCCAGGAACAGTTCGCCCGCGTTCGGATAGCCGCCGCTCGCGAATTTGGGCACTTTGATTTCGCTTATCTTGGTCTGCGTCTGCGTGATCTTCTGGTTCGCGCCGTTTGTAAAGCGGTTAATGGAGTTGTTCATCGAGCTTATGGCCGACGATACCGACGATGACATGCGGTTTACCGCGCTTATTATGTCGCTTATCGCCGACTGCACGCCGCTCTTTATGCCGTCCCATACCGCCAGTATCGAGCCTTTGGCGCTTTCAAACGCATTTTTCATGCCGCTTGCGGCCTGCTCGGACTGTGCCTTTATGCTTGCGCTTATCTGTGCCCAGCCCGCAGGTATCGCGTTCTTTATCTGAGTCCATGCGCCGCCCACGGTGTTTACCCATATGGCCGTGCCGTTTGTAAGCGCCGTATTGCCCGCCGTTATGCCCGCGTTCATGCGGCCTATGATGCCGTCCGCCGACGTTGACCACGCCAGCGTAGTGCCCAGCTTGATAGCCGTCCACGCTACCGTAAACGCCGTCGTCATGATTAGCGCACATGCCGCCGTGGTTACGGTCAGCAGCGTTTCCTTTGCAATAAGGCCGTTTATAAGGCCTTGCAGCGTGTTTTCGCCGATGCCTTCCATTTCGGTTGACGGGGATTGTATGCCCAACTGGTTTTTAAGTTTGGTCAGCAAACCTTCGCCCGCCGCCTGTGAGACGGTGGAACCTACAACGGTTTTCTTGCTGTTTATGCCGTTGTTCAGGCCGGTCATCATGTCTACGCCAATTTTCTTGCCCTTTCCGAATGCGTCCGGCAAACTCATGTTATCCATGAGGTTTTTCAGTGTGGGCTTCATGGTGGGGTTACTTATGCCGCCGTTAAAGCCGTTGATTACGCCGGCGGCAACGTTTTTACCCTTTCCTTCAGCAACCGGCACGCTGTGCTCGTCGATATAATCAAGCGCGGATTCAAGGTCGGGAACTATGCCCTCATCAACCAGACTTTGCGCTAGCTCTTCCTTCCCTGCCCACGTCGTGCGGGATTCATTAGCAGACAGCGTAAACGCTTTCCAGAAATCGTTCCAGAAGTCGCTGAAACCTGTAAATTCTCCACCCAGCAGCGAAGACAGCGCGCCGTCTATCGCGCCGGTCACTATGCTCATAATCAGGTCGGTAAGCCCGGCAATGGCTTCGATAACGCCCGGAACGCCGTCGCCGTCATTGTCGGCGAACAGCCCCTTTATCGCGTCCATAAGTCCAGCGCCCAGGCTTTTTGCCACTTCCTTGAACTTATCCGAAAGCCCGTCCCAGTCTATGCTTTCAAACAGTGCCGCTATGCCCGCGCCTATTTCGTACCAGTCCGTGCCGCTCAAAAACTCGCTTGCAAAATCGGCTATGCCCTTTAGCGCCTCGCCTATGTACTCGCCCGCCTTTTGGGCAACGCCTATCCAGTCAATGGCGTTCATGCCGTCTGCCGCCGACGTGCCCAGCTCCTTCCAGTTTATCGTCTGGACGACGTTTATCAGCGTCGTAAACATGCCCTTTAGCCCGACGGAAAGCGCTATGCCCGCGTTCACGAACATGTCGCGCCAAGGCGCGTTATTAATGGCCGTGCCTACGTTTTGCCCTATCTCCGTCCACTTGATAGTCTTTGCAGCGTTTATCACCGACGTAAACAACCCGTTCAGACCGCCTATGACTAAATACGCGCCGCGCTCTATGTTGAATCCCTCGAACGAGCCGTTAATGAAGTTACCCACCGACACGCCGAATTTCGCCCAGTCGAACGTATTGATAAAGCCGTAAGCCATATCGAACAGCAGCTTCCACTTGGCTTGCCACACGCGCCCGGCGGCGGTAAAGTCAACCTCATCCATTATGCCGTTAAGCGACGTGGCCAGCCCCGCGCCCAGCTTGTCAAGCTTTAGCGTGGCCAAAAAGCCATCCGCAAGCTCTATGCCGTGCTCAAGGCCTGTGCCCAGCTTGTGCCCCCAGCCGTCCCAGTCAACTTGATCTATCATTTCGTTGACCTTATCGGCCAATATCGAGCCTGCGCCGTACCAGTCGCCCGCCTCAATCGCGTTTTTGATCTGGTCAACCCAGCCGCTAATCGCGCTGTCGATGGGCACTTCCTCAAACATCGCGCCCGCGCCGGAACCGCCGCCGCCTCCACCGCCGCCGCCGCTGCCCGAACCGCCCGAATCTTTAAGCACGTTCAGTTCGTCAAACGCCATCGCCATTGTCTTAGCGGCCTTGCCTGCATTCTTTGCGGCTTTGCCTGCGCTGCCCGCCGTATTGCCGAACGTCGCCGCCGCTTTGGTAGCGCGCGTCCATGTGGACGCACCCGTCAGCCGCGCAATTATCTGGCTGATTACGTTAAAGGCCGATACCACCTTGTCCACGATATAATCAAGCGCCGGGGCTATTGCGTTGATAAGCGGCGCGGCCAGCGCGCCTATGGAGTTTTTAAGATACTGCATGTTGGTCGCTATGCTGTTCAGCGACGTTTGCAGCGTGCCGCCTGTGGCCTGTGCATATTCGTTCAGGTTGGCTAGTCCCTGCTTAAATGCGTTGCTCACGGCGGTTATTGCCCGGAACAGCGCCCAATATGCAACCGTGGAGCTAATCTTCTTTCCGGCGGTCTGGAACTTCTTAACGAGTTCGCCCAGGTGCTTGCCCGCCGACTTTATGGGCTGAATAAGCATCTTGCCAAAGCCGCCCGCCAGATTCTTGCCCAGAGTGCCCAAAAGGCTTAGACCACGCTTTGCAATGTTACCCAGACTGCGTAATGCCTTACCTAGACCGCTTTGAGAAAACTTTGCCAGGCTCTCGCGCAGCGTCTCTACCTTTTTTGCGGCTTCCTCGGAAACGTCTCCGACTTCCGCTATCGCATCGGCGGTCTGGTTCGCGTCATCTACCGCCTGCTCAGTGGCAAGCGGGATGCCGCCGTCGCCAATGTCCGGCGCAGACATGCCCTCAAAATCGGTCTTTGACTTTGCTTTGGATTTGCCCATGGCTTTTTGCATCAAGCTCTGCGCGACGGCAAGGCCGCCCATAGCCTCGGCCAGACTTCGCAACTTTCCTATTGCGTCATCCGGCAAGTCCATAAGGCTCATGTTCAGCGGGGTTAGATCAGTCTGCCCCAGTTTGGCCAGTGCATCAGCGCCGCGTTCAAGGCCTTCCATCCTCAACCCCTTGAAAACGCTGGCAAGGTTTCGGAGCTTGCTCGTGTCTATATTGGCGCTGTTGAGATCCTTTATACCCTCCGCAAGCGGCGAAAGATTTATGCTGCTCAGGTGCTCTAGCTGCTTTATGCCCTTATTCAGGCTCTTAAAGTTGAAGTTCTGAAGCGGTTCAAGGCTTTTGGCAAGCCCACTGAACTTGTCATTAAGTCCGGAATTGAGCTTGCCTATATTGCGTACCGCCGCTTCCAGATTAATCAGCGACTTGCGCAGCTTGTCTATTCCCTGAGTGGCTTTCGACGTATCGCTGGTTATTTTAAGTTTCAGACTGTCAACGCTATAATCAGGCATACGTCTACTTCACCTCCTCTTGCGCTTCACGCATCGCCATTTGCTGATTTACCCGCGCCGCCCAGCCGTTTACAAACGACTTCATGCGTTCGTATTGGGCTTTGCGATCCCGCTCCTTCTTCTCGCGTACCTCCTGCGTGGTAATGGGGTACGGCTCGGACGAATACGGCTGAGGCTTTGGATGTTTTGAAAAGGCATTCAAAAGCGGCGCGCAATCTAAGATTGCTTCGTATACGTACATGCCCTGTAGCCAAAGCTCATGATTGCGTCGCCGCTGTCTTATCTCATCCGCTTCTCTGTACGCCTTTGCCAGCATACAGTCGCCGTTCCAGTATTCGTCCGGGGTCATGCCAAACGCCATGTAGGTAGGAAGCATTCTTTCAAATACTTTTCCCGGCGTTTCGCCGCTTTCCGGGGACGCGCCCGTTACCAGTTCGCGTCCCACTTCACGTTTTTTTCGCCGCCGTCGTTGTCCGGCTCGGCCATAAGCGCGTTGATGGGTTCGTTGTACATCTCGGCCAGCTTGTTCACCAGCTCTTCCTTGTTGCCCATCGCGGCGTATATCGCGTCGATTACATCACGCTTGGTAAAGCGGTGGTTGGCTATGAACGCACCTGCGAACAGTTCCGGCAGGGTGTTCATGGGCTTTTCTACAAGATCACCCGGCTTAAAGCCGCGATTCTCCATCGCGCGCACACTCGCGCGGGTATATTCAAGGGTGTAGTCCTTGCCGTCGTAATTAAAGCAAATGGTCTTTGCCATGTTGATTCCCTCCTGCTGTATGCCTGTTATGCCCATTATGTGCAGCGCGTAAGGTATGTCGATTATGCTCATTATGCCTTATATGCCGATTATGCGTATTATGTCGGTTATGCCGCTCAGGTTTCACTCAGCGCAATTACCGTGGACGCGGCCAGAGTGATAGTCATTTCGCGCACCTCATCAACGCCGCCGCCGTTAATGTATACGCTCAGGCTGCCCTTAAACGTAAGCTTGCCGTCGTCGCCGGTAGACGTGGGCACGCCAGCCGTTTCAGTGCCGCCGAACCATACGGCGAAATCGTGCTCCGAACCTTCAAGCGCCTTGAGCTTCTTGTAGTCGGCCAGCGTGTAGTTGGCCGTGAACTCCAGCGAATCGACCTGCTGTATGCCCAATATCTGACGGGTCATGGGGTCGCTCAGCGTGGTAGCGTCAAGCATGTTGGGCGTACCGCCCAAATCGGGATAGCTCTTAATGTCCACCAGCTTTTCGTAAGTGCTGCCGGAGGCCTGCTTCATCATTAGGAACGATTTATAAGTAGAAGTAGCCGAAGTAGCTGCCGCCATATCTTTATGCCCTCCTGTAAATCATTTTGTCGCGGCCTACGACGGCTGAATATCTGCCGGTAAGCCGGTAAATCGTCGCGTCCTGCATGTCAACCGGCGACGTGCCCATGCGGGTAAACCCCATTCGGCAAAGCGCCTCGTCCGCAAGCGCGTATATTGCGCGGCAGTCGCGTTTGCGCCCTGCCGTCAGATTCGAGTAAACGTTGAGTTCGTACATGACCTGCGCGTGATTGTCCGTGCTGCCCGTGTCGCGTGAACTCATGAGCGAATAGTTGTCGGCCTCGTACAGCACTATGCACGGAAACACGGCCTCGCCGCGTATCTCCATGTCGTACACGGCCACGTCCGGGCGCTTCTGCGTCACGGCCTGTTCCACTGCGCGGATGACGTCGCTTTCTATGTCGATCATGTTGCAAACACTTCCTTCGCAATGGCCTTTATGCGCCGCCGCATGGCCTTTTCGCCCTCATACATGGCTCTGGACGGGGCGTTGCCCTGCGTCTTTATGATGCCGGGGCGTATTTCGATACCGCCCGCGCGCGCGTCGCCCGCGCTGCCTTTGTAGACCCAGAACTGGTGCTTGCTCATTGCACCCTGTCCCTTGCCATAGCCGCCCGCCTTAAAGCCCAGATCATCGCGCCACGGATGACTGCCGTACCTTAGCTTGCCCGCGCCAAACTCGATAAACGTAACCGCCTGTCCAGTCGCGCTTATTGCCAGCGTGTGTGCGTCTATCCACTCCGGGCCATTCACGGCCACGTCGTTAACGCCGTCATACGCGGCGGTTTTGTATATGGCCGACGATACGTCTATGCCCTCTGCCGCAATGCGTTCCAGTAGCGTGCGCACTTTGCCGTCCATTTCGCGCTTGTACCGCTCTATCTCGGCAATGGCTTTGCTTATCTCGCCGATGTCAACGGTTATCGTTTTCACGACACGTTCACCCGGCTTATAGCAATGGCAATGCTGTTTAAGGACTTGGCCACGCGCCGGACTATGTAGTCGTATATGAGCTGCTCGCCCGAATACGACACCGGCACGTCAAGGCATATCACGCTGTGCTCATCTATCGGGCAATTCATATCGTCGGTCACGATCACGCGGTCGTAATCCACCGCCGCGCCGAATTGCTCAATCGAAGTGTCGCCGCGCGCCGCCGATACAGATGCCCTTATCGGGCGCGGGGTCTTATAATCCGTGTACCATTCGCCCGTGGGCTTGCCGTCGTCGTCCAATGCGCGCTTGCGCCCGTTGTACAGCGCGTAGTAAAAGTCGATCTTGTTTCTTTCAAGGCATTTCACTCGCTGCTCACCACCTTTGCGTGCGGGATTACCTGCCTCAGCATGGAATCGGGCACGCTTGCCGCCTCATAGTGTCGGCTCACGCCGTTTTCACTGTGGCTCGTTTCTCCCTCAGCGCCGCGTTTTAAGTACATGTACGCCGCGATCTCAAGCTGAAGCAGCTCGTACCGCTCCGGTACTCTGGTTTGCGTGTGGTCGAATGGGAATGCCTTTTGAAGTATCTTCTGCCCGGCCAAAGTGAGATAGGCGCTTGCCATGCTCTCACTCAGGTTCTCACCGGCGAGAATGTTCAGCATGTTGATCTTTTCGGTCATTGTCATAAGCGCCGTCTCCTTTCGTGCCGTCTACTGCTGCTTGCCGCGTATCGGCTTTTTAGCGCTTATTTTGCCGCTTTTGGGCGGGGTTTCCGGGGCTTTAACCGGTTCGGCAGGTGTTTGTGCCTGCTCAGGTATCAGCCCCACAACCAGCCCTTCCGGGGTCAGTTTTTCTGTCATATCAGCTCAGTGCGGTAGCGCCCTTGTGCAGGTAGATGCCCTTTACCTTGTTGTCATAGACAAAGGTATCGTGGTACACGCGGTAATCGAACTTCCAAGCGTCGGCCTTCTGGTACTCATCGGGCGAGAAAATGCGCGGCAGTACGTGCTTTACAACCTTCGTAATCGCGCTCGGATGGATTATCATGAAGTTGATCTTGTAGCCCGTGGTCGCAGTGCCGGTATAACCGCCCGCCGTCTGGCCGGAAGTCGAGCCGTCCTTTAGCGTGATTGCGGTATAGAATCGGGTCTGCGGCACGCGGATTATGCGCATACCGTCGTAGCTCTCAATTTCCTTATTGATGCCGCCCTCGCCGTTCATTACGGTACGGGTCACTTTGCTGCGCAGTCCCGCGTAGGCGCTTTCGGAAATGAAGAGCATACGTCCATCGACCGGGACTTCGTTTTCGTTCATGGAACGCTCCGCTTCGTCGATCAGGCCGGGAACGTCGGTCGTGCCGATGGTCACGTCGGCGGCGGTCGCGGTATCTATGCCGGTCGTGCCCGCGATCTTTGCAAAGGTGTACGCATCGATTTCGGGCGTAACCTTAGTGCGGATAAACTCGCTCGCCAGCGTGCCGAACGCCATACCGATAGTTTCCTCGTTGTCCATGCGGTCAACGGTAAACGAGCGGCCGCGGTCTTTGCCCAGAGTAAGGGTCTCCCACGTGCCCGTTACGCTGCCGTCTACAAAGCCGGTATTGCGGTTGTAGTTGCCCAGGCCGTCCATGTCGGTCTTAAAAACCTTTATCGTGTTGCCGTTTACGATCTCGACTTTGGTAGAATCGAGTATCGCAGTGCGCGAATTGACCTTGTACACCTCATCCAGCAGGGGTAGAAAGGTCTGCGCAAGCTGAAAACTGTTCGCCATATGTTTTGCCTCCTAAATCAAACCGGCAGTCCCATGATTTTCCTAAGGTCTGCCATCTGCTTTTTCTGCTTTTCCGCTTCCGGGTCTCCACCGGCGGGCGGCGTAGGCATTTCCTTGAGCAGCTTTGCCTTTAACGCCTTTTCGCTCGTAACGGAGTGCTGTTTCATGATTGCGAACACCGTGTCCATATCGCCGTCGGTCATTGCGCTTGCCGCGTCGGACGCTAGCTTCTCGTCATAGCCCAAGCTTAGATAAGCCGCCTTATAGGTGCTTATGGTCTTTTCGTGCCTCAGCTCGGCCAGCTCCGCGCGCATGGCTTCCTCATTGGCCGTGCGGTCGGCTTCCTTCTGCTCATCCTCCGTCATGCGGCTTCGTATCTGCTTTTTCAGCGCGGCCAGCTCGCTTGCCGTCTTGTCGTACAGTGCCTTGCTCACCGTGCTGCTTTTGGCCGGATTCGGTTTATCCTGCGCGGGCTTATCGTCGGTGTGCGCCGGAGCAGGGCCGGGGGTAGAGATGGGTTCATTGTCGGCTTCGTAGCTGCTTAAAAGCTCCAGCTTTTCGTCAGCCGTCATATCCTCGCGGTAGCCGTCGATCTTAGTCCAGTCGATGTTCATGCAATCGTCCTCCTTGCGTTTGGTAAAGCGGTTCTCTCCGCTGTCAATTGGTGCGTGTGCGATACTTGTATTCCGCATTCTCTTGCGGCTTGCGGGTTGTTAAGGCGGCTTCTCTGCCGCCGATAAAGCGCCTTATGGCGCGTATATCCATCCAAAAAGCAAAACCGGGGTCATGAGTTTTTCTGTACTCATGACCCCGGTCGGTCGTATTCACTCGCCCAATCGCGAGCGATGCTTTATTCTATCTTCACTTTATGCGCGCTTTGCGCCGCACTTCCACGACTACAAGTTTATTGTGCTCGCGCTTCAGCTCCACCGTGTCGCCGCGTTTAAGCACTTCGGAAATGACTTTAAGCATCTCATCGGTTATAACGATGTCCGTCAATCCTTTTTCCTCCCTGTATACGGTTCCAGCCAGCAGCGGCAATTATAATGCGGCTTGTCCGGCGCGGAATCCAGATTATATACGTTGCCGTCCAGACCTTTGCACACCTGACAGCGCTTTTCGTCGTGGCGCGTGCGCCATATAACGCGCTTCACGCCCGCGTCGCCGTATGCAGCTTTGGCGCTTTCCAACGTTACATAGTCTGCGTATTCGGCCATCTGGTTAGACAGCAGCTTCAGCGACTTGTCAATCGCCTTGTCCCTGCCGCCGACGGTCTGCGCGGCTATGATAGCCTCTGCCGTGCGCGCGCTCTTGCGCTCGATTTCGTGGGAAAATACGTACTCTGTGACGGGGTTATACCCGCCTAGCATTTGCTTTACCACCGCGTCGGCGGCGGCATTTATGGCCTTTTCGCCGGGCATTTTGCCCTTTGCCAGCCCCAGCGCAATTAAGTATTCCCACGTATCGGAATATTTGCGTCGGGCAATATGGCGGTATTGGCGCTGCATTTCGCTTGCCATCCGCTCATATTGCTCGTTTACGCCTTTAAGTACGTTCAGCTCATCGAATTTAAGCCCGGTTTTGAAACCGTCAAAAGCGCGGATGAGCTTGCGATTGAGCATCTTGATTACCTTGTCGGTATACTCAAATTCGTTTTGCATCAGTCACCGCCGCCGCTATCGTCGCGTTCCGTGACTATTTCCTCAACCGACGTGCTTTGTTCCGAACTCTGGCCTACCTGCTTGCGGTATTCCTCCAGTTCGGCCTCCGCTTCGGCCTGCCGCTGCTTCTCGTACTCCATGCTCGCGGTATATGCCACCTCAGGGTCGGCGAACATGCCGCAATGTGCAAATGCAAGTCGGGGATGAATCTTATCGCTGGACAGCATTTGCAAAAGCACCTGCGCTTTTTCCTGAAGGTTCTCATAATTGCGGCGCGTGAAACGAATCTCGATTGAAGACGCGCTGAAGTCGTCATCCGCAACTATGTTTGCTATGTTCATCGCGATTTTCAAAAAGCGCCGCTCGCTCTTTTTGAAAAGCAGCTCCGTGTCTTTGGCGCGGGCTTCTGCCGACTGCCAGCCGTTTTTCAGGATTACAGCGCCGTTGTTGGACGAATCCGACGTATTGCCGCCGCTCGTGGACGGCATACCGCATATCGTCAGCACCGTTTGGTACATGTAATCGACAAGCGTCTGGGTCTGCGTCTGGTTGAGCTCCTGCGTCAGATATTTCGCATCGCCATCCGACGGCACGAGAAGGCCGCCCTGCCTAAGCAGTTCCTTGTACTGGTCGCCGTCAACGTCCACGTTCTTCAAAACCAGCAGCGCTTGGACAAACTGTTCCAAGCCGTCCGCGCGGTTTGAAGCGATGGTGTTGATTGCGTCCAGCATGGGAAGCACGATTTCAAACGCGCCCTGCCGCGCCATATTTGCCTCGTATTCGACTATGGGCACTGCGCCCAGCGAATGCGGCGTTTCGGACACGATGGAGCCGTTCTCAATCTCAAAGTATCGGTCTTTAGTGTACACGCAATACAGCTCGCTGCCGTTCTGGCGGCTAACCACGTACACGCCCATAACGGGTTCATTGCCCAGTCCAGACCAGAAAACAACAAACGTGCGCATGGGGTTCAGCGTGTACAGCGTAAATGGCGCGTCGTCAATTTCGCTGTCGTTTGACGGAAGCACCATGCGATAGGCAACACCGCATATCGAAAACCAGTCGGCCAGCTCTTTATCTAGCGCCGCCTTATTGTTGGCGTACATGTACCGATTCAGCTTATTGAGCGCTTCAGCGTCGGCGCTGTCGTCAGCGTCGCGGCTTACGTACTGTACGGGTTCGCCCATGAGATAGCCAACTTTGAAGCTCACGATCTCGTTCGCGTGGTTCTCGACAATCCGGTTGTTAATCTCGGCGCGTATTTCCTTCTTGCGATGAAGCACCGGCTGATCTCCGCGATAGTAGTCGTACAGAAACGCGATCTCCGCGCGGTTCTGCGAATGAACTATCATCGCCTGATTCAGCACGCCCAGCACGTTCTGACGGCTGATAACCCGTTCGTCGGTATATATCGCTCTGCGGCCAAACATGGTCGGTATGCCGTCAAACTGCACCGCGCTTCATCTCCAATCGCCGTTTATTATATGCCATTATTATGTTCTCACAACGAACGGTCGATTGCAACGAACAAATGTGCGCATTCAGAACATGCGCCGGAATATTGCGACGCGCCGCTGTATGCCAAACGCCATGTCTGCGGCCATTGCCAGCGAATCGGGCGCGTCATCGTGCTTATTCTTGCCGGTAATCTTGAACGAGTACACGTTTTGCATGAACGCGCTGTACGCTTTGGAACGCTGCCCATCCTCAAGAAACAGAAAGTGCAAACGTATGTCCGGCGCGCGGTCAAGTATGCGCTGCTCCTTTGAAGTTGTGGGCGGCGCGGGTTTGGTCGTCAGCGTCACATGATACCCGCGCTTTTTAAGTTCGTCGTCCACGCCGTCCTTGAACGCCTCAGTCGTTTTATTGGCTTCAATCTGCATTCGCTGTATGCCGTATTTCTGGGCTATGGCCGCAAGCAGCGGTTGGGTGGTTCGCTTGTCGCCGGAGTTGTAGACCACATCAACCACGTATATGTCGTCGCCGTACTGGTAGCATACCGGGCTTGCCACGAAGTCAGAGCCGCCATATGCCGGGTCAACGGCCATGAATGCGCGGTCAGGATCGCCGCCGGGCAGTGAGCCATTGAAAAAGCGCATGTTTTCAGGCTCAAACAGCGTGCCGTCGCGTTCTACCGGCTGTCCCATGTACTGCGCGTTCCATGACGCTATATCGCCGTTTCTTTCGAACGACGCGCGTCTTTGCATGTAGTACTCCGTGCTGAACCCGACGTTGTAGTCGTAATTGAAGTTGCTGTTGCCCTTGTCATTAAGCGCGGGCATGTTGATTATCTTGTACTTGCGCTTTTTGAACCGCTTATCGTTGGTCAGCAGCTCCATCCTCAGTCCTGCCGGGTCTATCATCGACCATCTTGTACCGCACCAGAGTATGCGCGCATTGCTCTTTGCACGGGTTATCAGGTTATTGTCCACCTTGAGCCACGCGCTCATCATGCGGTCATGGCTCAATGCCTCCTCGATGCCGCCTATAAGGTCATCCGAGATTAAAAAACCGCTGCAATCGCACGCGCCGTTCAGCGTACCATACAGCGAACGGCAGGTCAGCGACGGGTAACGCTTCTTGCGGTCAAGGTTTATCGTCTCGCTTGAGGCGTTGGTCTGCACGATCTTACTGTTCGGGAACACATCGCTCCAAAGGTATGTATGCGGGTCAGTGATTATCTCCAGCACGCCCTGATAAAACGCATTCGTGATGACGTCCGAGTAGGCCGAATACAGATTCGCCTGTTCACTGTTGCGCCCCAACAGCCATGTGGTCAGAAACATAAGCAGCGTAGTCTTGCCAACTCGCGGCGGACAGCTTATAAACGCTTCGTCCAGCTTGCCGTCGGCCAAATCCTGCATCATCTGCACCGCGTCCAGCAGCACGCGGCGGCGCGGCTGATAAAACCTCTCGGCGGGCGGACGCTCTATCTCAAGGTACAGCATGTATGCGTCCAGCGATACGTCAGCATCGAACAGCAAGCTCGATTTATACGGCTTAAACAGCTCGTTTTTTGCGCCGATTGTGTTGCGCACAATGATATTGCGCATCTGGGTATTAATCTCATGTGCCCTTCCTAAAAGGCCGTTTTTTTTCATGTCCCTGCATACGTTCAGCACGTCCTCATATGCGCCCGCGTCCAGCGGCTTTTCCTGAATTACGTCAAATATGCGGCTCACAAGTCGCTCATAGTCCATTTTCTTACCCCCTTTTTCAAACAAAAAAAGAGCCGATCAAAGCAATGCTTATAAAAGCAAAGCCCCAATCGGCTCTTATCTGCACCCGTTTATGCAGACGTTATCTATTCGGTTTACCAATGCCACCATCGGCGCAGACGATAATATACCTCGTTGCTTATCCTCTCGTCTTCACTGAGTTTCGACCTTCGACGCTTTCTTCGACGTTTCCGTCGCGGTATCAGTATCGGCAGTTTGGGCGGGCTGAAAAGCATTTGTAACAGCACAACGGGAATGAGAATCGGAGCAAACAGGATGTAAAACAAACAACTGCACACGCCCATTCCCTCCAAATCGTCTTAGTTCGCCATCATCAAGTTAAGTTCCTTTGCGCGATTATACAGTGTCCTTGGAGATATGCCCAACGCCTTACAGCAATCCTCCCGCGTCATTTCGCCCGTCTTATACGCCAGCCAGTAATCTTCTATCCCGTCCGTATTTTTCTTTGGCCGCCCGTATTCGTCCCACGTCCCCGATTTACGTTTGGCTTCTATCCCTTCGCGCTGGCGCTCCCTTATCATCATGCGCTCCTGCTCCGCAACGCTTGCCATAACCTCAATCAGGATATTCGTTACCATGTCGCCTACCCATTCCTGACCGTCCATCTCAATGAGCGTCGTCGGTATGTCCAGTATGCGCAGCTTCACGCCATGCTCCTTGAACCACTGGATTTCATCCTTCACAAGGTTCTTATCCCTGCCCAGTCGGTCAAGCGATTTCACAACTACTTCGTCGCCCTTCTGAAGCATCGATTTCATGCGCTGATACTCTACTCTGTTAAAGTTCTTCCCGCTCATTTTGTCGGAAAAGATTTCGTCAACGCCCTTATACTTTTTCGCCGCCTCAATCTGCCTTGCCAGATTTTGCTCCACCGTCGATACTCTCGCGTAAAAGTAAATCATCTATCTTCCACTCCTTTCCGCTGCCCATCTTGTCACGGACTATCAATTCAGCGCCTAGGGCTTCAAGGGCGCGTATATACGTTGCTATCGTTATGCTTCTTTTAGAGCCGCTGCCCGCATTATTGTTCAGCAATTGGCTAACCCCGGATTGATAAGTATATCCCATCTCATGTGCAAACTCGGTTTGCGTCCATCCACGCATTTTATAAAGCTCTCGTATTACTTCTTTGGAATCCGCTTCTTGGGGCGCTACTTTTGCTATCTTCGGCATTTCATTCACCTCACACACATTATATCACATACGTGTGTTAATGTCAATATTTTTTTGAATGTGGTCGGGGGGCTAACCGGGGGGGTCAGCTAATAGGCCATATCCCCACGGGGGGGTCAGACAGTCAGACGCATGGCCGACGGGGGGCGTGGATGAAAGCGGTCGAAGGCAAGCGACGCGGCCAGCTAAGGGGGCGCACGCCTCAGCCGGGTGCAAGCAGCTAAGACGTGGCCAGCTAAGTGACAGCCAGCTAAGGGGCGCGTAAAGGCATACAAGGGCTTGCAAGGGCGCGCGGCAGGGGTACAAGAGGCCATACAGTGCACCGTCTGAGGGGCGCGTGGGCATGATAAACTTAATCATGAAATGTATGAGCAAATTGAGCATGTGTTGTCATTGCACAAAAGCCCGCATTTGTGCAAAAAAGTAGCCCCAAAGTGCAAAAAAACCGTCTGAAACGCTTGACAATAACACTGATATGTGTTATAATAGGCATGTGGTCAAGGGACGCCGCAAATATGACATGCGGCGCGGGCGGATAAAGAACCGGGTCAATTTTGTCCCGCTCAATTATAAAATCCGTCCTACAATATTAACCACAATACAGAGTACCTCAGTAATCTATAATAATACTAATATATATAAGGGGGACGAAAAAATGGATATAATTAAGATAAATGGAATTGACGAAAAAAAGCTTATGGCGTCTGCAAGGCGTAAAGCCGCGTCGCTTGAAAAGGTGCTGGCTGGCACGGGCGCTGAGGTTACTATCATCGACGGATATACCGTATATGGTGTATCGGTGCTTTGCCCGACCGTCAAAGTCGTTTGCGACGGCGGCGAACATGTTTGGGATGCATACGACATAACCTGCAGGGCGTGTGAACGGCGCGGCCAGTGGCACGTGGTAGATACTTATACCGTGTCAGATATGGCTGTCTTGTATATCACGACGGCCAAATGCGATGCGTTCCATCGTGCGGCCAGTGCAATCGGTGAGGCGGTTTTTGAGGCCGGTTGGACGGTCGACCACGACGCGCGCGTAAAGTGCCACGCCGACGTCAACAGTCAGGCAAACGTCGACGCGGGTCAGGCGGCCATTAAGCGTCTGTATGGCACTGCTGACTTGCAGACAGTTGCCGCCTTGTATATTGCCCGCCTGGACGTGGCGGAAACGTTTGACGACATTGATACCATAGCACGCGCGGCCATAGATGAGGTCAACGGCCTCAAAGCCGCGTATGACGCGCAAGAGGCTGCCGAGGCTGCTGCTGAGGCCGCCGCCCCGGCAGAAACCCCGGTAGAAGCGGTAGAGCCCGCCGCTTCCACCGCCGCGCCGGAGGCGGTTGAAATGGCCGTGTCGGCCACTTATACAGTGGACGACGGAACCGAATACATGTACACCGCCCGCGTGGGCGGCGTGGACGTGGGCGGCGCGTCTGTCATAGTGTATGACGACGGCGATGCATACGTCGAGCGGGTTGACATTGACGACGGCTACCGCAATCGCGGGTATGGTACCGCGATGCTCAAACGGCTGGCCACGATGTATGATACCGTGTACCTTGCGCCGGATAACGACGACGCGCGCCGCCTGTACGCCCGGTTAGGCGACGACGTGACTAGCAAGGGTAGCTGGAATTACGTCAATCAGGGCTTTGGCGTGTACGCCATAGCGGCGTAACACGCATGGAAGTGGGTGGTCAGCCCGGCACGTTCATAATCAAGTCGCCGGGCTGGCAATGCAACATATCACACAGCTTGCCCAACGTGTTCCACGTGATCGGCCCGCCTTCGCGAATTTTTTGCAAAGTAAATTCGCCGATTATGTGCTCGTTCCTCAGGCGGTAGGACGTGTAGCCCGCTTTGCTGAGCGCGGCTAAAACGTCAATCTTGTAAACTATCATGTTATCACCTCGGACAGCATGATAGCACAAATATGCACTAAAATCAAGTGTACGCATACAATTTACATTATGCACTACAACTTAGTGTTGACAAACACTAAAAAATAGTGTATAATATAGGCAGGGAAAGGGAACACCTACACTACACTATATAATATATATAAGCCCCTCAAAGGGACTGGAAAGAAGGAAGAATATGAAGACTATGAACACCACTACCGAACCCCGTATGATAAGCGTTTGGGGCGAGGAAACTAACCCCTTTGCAAACCCCGACCTCTGCAACAACGGCGGCGGGTACTTCCAGCCTGCGGGCGGCGCGGTGTGGGCGACCAGCGTCGGCGACGTTATCGTTGATTGGTTCGACAACAGTTGCGGCGACTTTGGCGACCGCTGGAGCGCCACAATCACCGTCGCGGCGACCGGGCACGAGTGGCGGTTTGCGCTTGACTGCATCTACGGCGACGTGGATACAGACGAGCGCTGGAACAACGCCGCCGCTAATGGCCTGTACGACGCGACCGGGCTTGACGCCGACGAGTTGATACACGTCACAAGCCTTGCGGTCGCATGGGCCGCAAGGATGGATTGGAATTGAGAGGAAGGGGGGAATCATAATGAAGCGATACAGAATCGTTATCAGTGACGGCGTGAACGTGCGCGGCTATACCAGCAACAGCCGTAACGTGCTCAAACATGCCTATAACCTTGGCCATGCCGACGACACGGTTACAGTGCTGTCGGCGGCAGGAAAAGTCCTGTCGCAAGCTACATGGGATGGTCGTGAATACATCCGCGTCTTTCCCGGCTGGGGCAACTTTGACATTGCCCTGGATGGCTTAGACTATATCGACATTGCTTAGAGGGGGGGCACGGGAACTATAAATGGCTTTTACGCGCCCGTCTGAGGATGGCCTGCCGGTAACAGACCGAAACGCTCCAGCGCGGAGCGTCACGGGAAACCGAATATTATCACGGAGGGAAAAAGAACATGAAAATCAACATCGAAAATACGGAGAAACTGGAAGCCGCGTTGAAGGAAGCCCAGGGAAGGGCAACCGCGCGAACGATTGACGTTGACCGCATTGTGAGCGTACTCAAGTACGTTGAGGAGCGGCTTGGCATAGGCAAGGCCGCATTAAAGGGTACTAAGGTACACTTTACCGGCGCGGAAAAGTTCGCCAAGGCGTATCGGTATACGCCTGAGAGCACGCACTTTGAGGCGGTGCACAGCGGCAAGACGTGGTTTGTCACGTCGATAACGCGCGATACCTGCCCGCAACGGCAAGATGCGATAGACGTTGTTCTGAGCGAGACTACTAAAGACGCAGTGCTCAAAAGCCTGTCGCGTATGTAAACTAAAAAAGCCGAGGGCTTAATCCTCGGCAGGCTGTTCGGTGGCAGCATCGCGGAGCATCGCTTCAACTACTGCCGACATGACGTAAGCGTTAATCGACAAGCCGTTCATCTCAGCGTGTCGGCGAATCTTTTCCCTGTAGCCTTTGGGGACGTAAAAAGCAACGCGGTCATACGCCTTGGCGTTCCACTTGCTTTTAGAGGCTGAACTCGTTTTACCACCCAAAATAATCACTCCTTTTCGCCATTAAGTATAGCATCACATGCCCACTAGCACCAGTAGGCATGTTGCACAAATACACCTAGACAACTATGCACACCTTTCCGGGGTTACGTACTAGGGTTAGTAGGCGTATAATATATCTGAGCAGAGGACAGCGCAGAGTGACGGCCCAATATGGGCCGGTAATGCGGCGAGCCGGTCACAAGCCCGGTAAATATATACGCATGGAGGGTAAAAAATGGAAAAGAAATATGAACTGATTAAGGGCGATAAGATTCTTGTGGAAGATGGCGAATGCTGCGAAAGGTGAATCGCGCCTATACGCGCGCGTAACGCATGGAACGTTCATTTACAATGTATAATCTCTTTATAGACATGGTTAATCAGCCGCATCTTCTGATAGCCGGTGCAACCGGATCGGGTAAATCGGTGTTACTGCACAACCTGATTTACCACCTGCTCGGCGGGCGCGCCGGACATAGCGCGCCCAACCTGTACCTTATCGACCCCAAGCGGGTCGAGCTGATCGACTATGCCGGCCTGCCTCAGACGGCAAAGCACGCGACGGAGCCGGATGACATTATACGCACGCTGGAGAGCGTGGTCAGGCTGATGGACGGGCGCTACCGCTCGATGATGGAGCGCTCGAACCCCGCCGAACGCAAGTTTTACGGCGAACCGGCGGTATTCGTCATTATTGACGAGCTGGCCGACCTTATGACGACCAGCAAAAAGCAGGTAACGCCGCTGCTTGCGCGGCTAACTCAGCTCGGGCGCGCGGCGAACGTCCACGTGATCGCCGCAACCCAGCGCCCGACCCGAGACCTAATCAACGGGCAGATTGCCGTCAACATCGATGCGCGCGTTGCGCTCAGATGTCCGACCTCGCAGGACAGCCGCAACATAATCGGCGTTGCGGGCGCGGAAAACCTGCCGCGTTACGGTAGCTGCATCTATCGTAATCCGGATGGTATCACGCGGTATACGGTTCCGCGCATACCGCCGGAAGAAATTCAAGCGGCGGTCGAATGGTTAATTGCGGGCAGATCCAGCCGTTCCCGACCGGAACGCGAATATGTGCGCGTTGGCGGCACGCTCCGACGCGGCGAGGATTTACGCGACTTGGATAAGCCGCAATGGTTGAGGGCGCTGAAAAGAATGTTGATCAAGAGATAAATAGCCGCGGGCGCAAAAAGGCGCCGGGCGTGGAGGGAAAACATGAGAATGGTTATAATAAATGGACGAAAAGTGCAAAAGCCCTATGAAGACGTCTGCCACGATCTGGGCTTTGCGCCGGAAGTGCGGTTTGTGACAATTACAACCCGCGGGACAATCAGCTTTACGTGCGGTAGGCCAAGTGAAGTACGCTTGCTGCTCACAGCTTGCCGCGAGCATGGGTATAAGCCCAGTCGCGCGCTTATCGCGGCCGCTGAACGCTAGGCGACGATTAACTAAAAGTAGTATAATATAGGCACGGACAAGATAAGCCGCGCGCAAGATCGTTTAAGGACGAGCATTACGAAAACAGGAGGAGTTTAGTTATGCAAAATTTGAATGAAGTTATCGCCGCCGGGAAGCGCGTGGTTGGTTTGTGCGCCGGACGGCATCAGTTGCCGGTGGACGAATACATTTATGGTGGCATAAAGGACGTTCTCGATTTCGCGAGGCTGCTACACATCGCGGACAAATATGTGTATGAGCATTGCAATACGCGCAATGCGATCGGCAGCGCCATTAACGGCTGGGACGACACCAAAATAGTTGTCGGTGAGCCGCTGAACGTGATCGTGACGGGGCTAACGCCCTGCACGACGGCCGTCATGTATGCTTGCGCATGTTACGGCGTTGATCTGACGCTGTGGCACTACGATCGCGACGCAAACGACTACAAACCCCAATCGTTCCGTTTTGCCATAACCCCGCAAGCGAGCGAATGATGATCCCTCCCTCGGTAACTACGACACACGATTGATTGATATTTGTTGGTATAGTTTAGTGTCGCTCATATGAGTGGCACTTTTCTTTGCAAAAAGGAACACTTTTTGATATAATTGCATTGCTCTAGTACATTTCCTTGCCCGTAAAGTCAAGGTTTCAAAAGTATTCCTTTTTCCACACTTTTTCAGAAAGGGGCATCATGATGTTCAAGCTATATAAAAGATACAAAGAGGCAAAGCAGGCGACCCCCGAAGAAAACGACGCCGCGATTGAAGCTGCTAAAGCCCGGATATTGGCTGCTAGTGAAAACGTGTCGCCAGAATTTGAGATGATAATCCGGGATGCTTTAAGCGCAGAGAATCCGCACGTTATGCACGGGCGGCTTATCCGGTCAGTTGTGTGGCTGGAGTTTCGGAACTTTGTTGGCTTTTGGAAAGTAATCTTCAGGGGGCGGTGAGATATGCTAGCGCCCGAAATTTTTTGTAAAAACTTCGAAAAGGGGCACTTGGCCGCATTTGATAAGCTCGATACAATAACCGCGCGACGTGAAGAGATTGAAGCTAAAAGCGGCGCGTGGCCAGATTGGTGTGCGCTGCCTACGGGGGCAGGTTATGCCGCCATTAGTGCACAACACGGTTTAAGGTCATTGCCGTTCAGCCTTGCCGAAGACGCGCGGCGCATACCTGCGGCCTATCTTTGGCGTAAGTCAAAACAAATTTTTGCGTTTGACGAGACGGTTGAAAAAGAGCTTATCGAGCAGGATTTTCCGGGTGAAATACCCGATGACGTGTTACTGCGTTTGCCTGTGCCCTGCGTTTACATCCAGCTTCACGCGCAAAGTAAGATTTTCCCCGTCGACATGGTGGCCGATGGTTTTTTCGCGTGGCTAGGCTATAACGCATATACGCGCCGCAAAGAACTGTGCTTAATTGTGCTTGATATAAACGGCGAATGTATCGACGAATACGTCTGTCCTATGGTCGGCACAATCAGCGAATCGATTAAGGACTTCCGCCGTTCGATGTTAGCGGCCTATTTACGACGTGAAGATCAAGACCCAGTTATGCTTGCCCAAATGGTTAAAAACGTTGACAATGACGGCGAAGAAGCATTGACATTAAGCAAGGTACTCAATCTGCTGCTCTACCTCTGCACCGACGAAGCTGATTACGACAATCAGCCGCGCCGCGTAAAGGCAAAGCCCACGTACACCACCTATACGCCCGAGCGCCCGCCGCGCCGGACGAATATCACTAACGTCGGTACGCGCATAGGGGCGGCTATACGCCTTGACCGGCAAAAGGCAAAAGAGCTTAACGAGGAAGCAGAACAGCAGCAGCAGTCTGAACGCAGGAAGCACGCCTCACCCATCGCGCATATACGGCGCGGGCACTATCATTCGTTTTGGACGGGCGCGCGGGAATCCGTTGACCGCAAGATAGTAGTCAAGTGGCTGCCGCCCATGCTGATAAATGGCGGCAAGGGCGAAATAGTGCCTACTATACGGCCAGTTAAATGAGTAAAAAAGAAGCGAGGGCTAATTGCCCTCGCTCTTTTCGTCGTTTGTCTCTTTTCCATCAGCGGATTCGGGTAGATACTTTGCTTCGATTACTTCCACGCTTTGCAGCTCCGGCGCGGAGGCCGCGCGATGGGACGGCGCTTCGACGTTGCCCGTCACATAGCCAAAGTTATTTTGCCCGATGAGCTTGCCCACGCCCGAATCAATCATGCCGGTTTGCATGTTGGATTCCCAAACCGCTTCAAGCAGACTAAGTGCGCGCCGCGCCGTATACATGTACCGCTTATCTTCACTGCGCGTTTCGCCGTTTGCCCACGCAAAGATAGTCGCGCGCGTTACGCCCAGCGCGTTAGCCAGCCCGGCCACGCCCGGCGGTATGCCGTTGTTGGAGCATTGGTCAAAGTACCATTGCACGCGCTCCGCTACTGCCATCGGATCATTGAGGTTAAGCGGAGGCATTGAGTATACGGCCATTGCAGCGCTGATAAGCATACGATTTGGGCTATCTTCCAACGCTTGCGTGCGTTGAGCCTGCTTGCGGTCGCGCCCGCGCCGGGCTAAGATTTGCCGCGACTTTTCCCCGACTTTTGACGGCATATCTTTACGCCCCCCTGTGTATACTGCGCTGTGCGTCAAAGCCCGACGGATAGCGGAGTTCCAGCTTTTCGACGTTGCGCTTTGCCACATCTTCCAGCGTCACGCCAAGCCCCGCCGCCGCTTCAGCGACATACCACATTACGTCGCCCAGCTCTTCGATCAAGTGATTTACGTCCAGCTCGTGCCCCTGAAATCTGTGCTTCTTGAGTATGTCGCAGCATTCGCCGCTTTCGCCCGCCAGCCCCAAACAGCCGTTGTCAAGCTTGTTCTCGCCCGCGCTGGTACGCTGTGCCGCCATCTGATATTCGTTAAGCGTCATCCCGTTATTCACGTTGCTTATTTCCTCATAACTTTCATTTTGATTGGTGCTGCTAAACCCATACCGCGCAAGCGCATTGATTACCGTCTCTTTGGCCACGCCATACTTGCGCGCTATGTGTGCATAAGATACCCCTTTCAGGCGCAATTCGTGCATTTCCCGCGCCTGCGTCTCGCTGATCTTATACGGCCTTGCCCATTTAACCCTGGGCAACGCGAGCACTCGAAAGCGCTCGCTTATAGCCCGTCCCGATACGTAGTATTTAGCCTCCAATTCGGCTATTGTCATCCCGGCGCGATGCAGTTCATACATTTCGCGGGTTTCTCTTTCTATCTCCGGACGCATCTGCACACCACCTAAAATGCCATCTTTATAGAAAGTGCTGCTAAAACTCCCAAAAGCACTACAACCCCCAGAAGTATGAGAACAACCAATACCCCAATAACTTTATCAATAATTTTAGAAAAATACATCAGTCATTGCCTCCTTGACAGGCCAACAGCATCAGCATCACTACAGAGCAAAGCAGTATCAGTGCGGCTATCTGCATAACTTTCAATCTGTCATCACTTCCTCAACCGCGTTTCGTACCTTCGAGTTGCGCTTTGCCCAGTTCAAATATCGTGATACAACCCCGCTTATGATTTCGTCTTTGTGTTCAGCTAAAAACTTGTCAGCCGCTTTTTCGACCAACTTGATATAATAATACTTGCGTTCCCAGCCAGGTCCAAGCTGCTGTTTTTCAATATCCTCGTATATCCTGTCGATTATAGTCTGTTCGGCGCTGGCGGTAATACGGCGGGAAATCCCCTCAGTGTCAACATCCAATGAAATAGTAAATATCTGCTGCATTATGGCTGAACCTCCTTATCGCTCGCAAAATGCACCTTTAATTGACCGCTGCTTGCCGTAACTCGCGTAACCTCTTTATCAAATATCTCATCTCGCACCATGCTTCGGGCGGCGCAAGCTATTATGTCTGCCTCCATAAAAGGGTCGTCTTCCTGCGTCAGCGTCAGCAGCATGTGTTCTTCGATCACCTTTAGCAAATCATTTATAGTCATGCTTCATCATTCCTCGTACCCTGCATACTTTACTACTCCGTCCTACCTTTCCCGCCGCAGCCATACGACGAGAACGTATAAACCATTCCATCGTTCTTGTGCATCAACGCCGCAATGGTTTTCCGTATTTCCTCCCACTTGTCGTTGCTCACTACATAGCTTGCTTCGTCGCCGTCCACGAAGTACATTATCAATTCGCCATCTTCATAATGGGCTTCAATCACGCCGTCCAGATTGATTAGCCTCTCGTTTACTTCTATCCACATGCTTCATTCCTCCTAAGTTCTATTCCGTCCACTTCATCGCCCCATACGTCCCATCCGGGGCACTGCGCGCGGGCAAATAGCTCTATTCGTGGTGCATAGCTGACGCGCTCTATCATGCGCCGCATATCGTCGGGCTTGCGGCTGTGATCAGTGCGTATAGCGCTAAACCCGGTCACACCCTGCATTCTTTTGCCGTTTTCATCCCTTTTGTATGGTAATCGCTTTGGCGTTGTGGCGAAAATGCAATGCTCTGTTATCCCACGATAGTACTGCCCTAATCCCTGCCCGTCCTTTAGCCATGTAATCATAGTCACGTACTCAAATCCCCACGCCTTGACTACCTGCAATGCGTCCGGCAAAAAATTGTTCGTCGTCCACAAATACAGGTGGCATCCGTCCGGGTGAATTAATTCCCGGACGGGCAAGGCTATTATGTCTTTGGTTTTCATGAGCGGATAATGGCGGTCTGCTCCATGCTTTATCTTGCCGCCGCCACGTTCCATCCACGGCGGGTCGGCGTATATGGTCTTGTACTTCGGCATATTACTCCTTGTATGGCTCGTTCCAACATTTCACGCAATCGACGCAATCATCAAAGCCTTCAAAACCACCAAACACTTTCTTACGGCACACGTTAGGTAAACCGCTCTTGTGCTCTACCATTGCATTTGGCAGTTCTTCGAGGAAAACGTCCTTATACGTCTTTGCCGGTTTTTCCTCAGCCCATTCGCGTATCAATTCCAATTGCTTTTCAACATTCTTGATGTTTAAGCAAACAATTGTTGCGGCAAGGCATTCCATATTTTCGTGTTCTTCGGCCAATGGACATCCGCTGCAATCGCCGCTTTGAAGTCGGCAATGATAAGTACGGCATAAACGCTCGCTTATTTCATAAATCGTTTCAGGCATTGTCCTCTACCTCCTTTGGCGGATTCTCCCGCGCCCACTCGTATAATCCTTCCAGCAGCTCAGGCATAAAACCCACTTGCGCTAAGGCGCATATCTCGCCGCCCCTGAACGGGCATCCATTGCAATCGTCAATCGTCTCGCAGGCGCGCCGCGCCATTTCAAACGCCGTTTCGGTCATCGTTTGTTCTCCTTGCACATTACGGTCTTACTTCCACATCCGGCAGTACGTCGTTATGGAAGTATATTTTGTAGTGATAAGGGTCTGTGTGCGTGCCGGTTATGTCCTCCACCACGTACAGCGTATAGCTGTTGAGGTATATATAGTTCTTTTTATATGTTGCAGGCCCAGTCTTGACCATTACGACCAGCTCGTTGTCGGAATTATTGGATATGCTCATGTAGCCTTCGGCCTCTAGTATGACCTTATCCGTGCGAGCGTTGTAGACCGTTATGCGGCGCTCGCACTCGAAATAGTCAGCTTGCTTGCTGAGATTGCTGTCAACCTTGTCTGCCTCTGAGCACGCCGCAAGCAGCAGCATAACGACCACTAAGGAAAGAATTAATCCGATTCGCTTACCAAACATGTTCTACCTCCTTATCAACCAGTTCGTCCACCATCATTACCAGCAGTGTTACCCGTCCATTTTCGCCCCGCAATTCCGGCAAAACTTGTTTTTTTCAAAAACCGGAAGCTTTAGCACGTTATAAGTGCGTTTGTTAGGATTATAAAGAATCTTTTCGCCACATTCAGAACAGTACCAAAGATTCGTTTTGCCTCTGGCCTTTATCCACCTGCCATACCTTACCGGCGCTGCCCCGACTTCATCCACTGCGTCCATCGCGTCGGCAATCTGGCAAGCCCTGCATCTTACCCCGTTATAATCGTCGCATCCGTTGCAATACGCCTTTATTCTCTCAACCGCCGCCTTGCGGCTAATCAGATCGTCATTTTCCGTTGCCATCATTTTCCACTCCATCCCATTTTCTATTTCGCTTCCACCTTCTGCACCAGCACACGTCATAATCCATATACGATATGTAATGCTTGTCAACGTTGCAATAATTGCTGCAGGTTTCTTCGTCCCAAGCAAAATTATCGCAATTGACGCACCTTCGCGTATTAACGTTGTCCCAGTCCTTTTCCTTGACCTCGTATATCTTCAATTCGCCCATTTCCAGAAGCCTTTCTTTCCTCTCGCCCGCTTGTTCCAGTGCTTAATTGCTCGCTTGAGCGTCCCGTATACCTGCCCATACTGGCGATAAATCACGCAATTGTGATGAGTGCATATGACAGCGTATCCCTGTTTCGGCATGGCTTTTCCTTCCCGCCATACCGCCTTGATGATCGGCGTGTGCCCGCAAAACTGGCACGCTTTTAATCTGCTCTTACGTCTCATATTTCCAGCCTCGCCCCGCATTGCGGGCAGTATTTCCACTTGTCCTTAATGATCCATTCCGATTCAATATGGCAGTCGTGGCACACGCTGCATACGCGCAATCCGTTATGCTCCGATTCTTCCCACTTCCCGCGCTTTCTGCGCTCCACCACCGGTGCGTTCTGTATCAGATCGTCCACCAGCACCGATGCAATGAAACTTGCGTCGCATATATCAACTTCCTGCTCGTCCAGTATGTACTCCCACTCGTCTATCAGCCTTTGCTTGTCAATCAATGCTCTGTCGGCCATGTTAAGTCTCACCATCCCCACGCATTTCCCTTTCATAAGCCGCCTTCCTCTTCTCAGGTCTCCCCAGTCGCGGCAGGTCGCAATCAGCGAAAAGTATGCGCGAAATGACGCTTCCGCTCGCGTAGTAAAATTCCTGCGCAATCTGATCGTATGTCCTGCCCTGCCTGTACCGCTCGTACATCTCCAACGCTTTAGTCCGATGCTGTTCCTTCCTCAGCGCCTTTATGCCCAGTCTCATCTTCAGCAGACGAGCCCTCAGGTAGCTTAGAGGCACGCCATACTCTGCCGCTACTGCTTCTGTACTTGCGCCCTGCTTGAGGCGCTCATACATCTTCAGGAAGTCTTCCTGTGTGTACTTCTGATTCATCTTCAGTGTCTTCTTTCGTACTATCTTTAGGCCTGTGCCCGAATCTAAAGTCGTACAGCGGGCAACTTGTCGCCGTGCAAAGCCGTATTTCCTTTGCCTGACCGCAGCAGCAGTCAAAGCATTTAGCCCTTATCGCCCTCAGCGGCGACGCTGCCGTTCTGCTCATATCCGATTTCCTCCAGTGTGACGTGCACCTGTTCCTTCTCGCCGTATTCTTTTGTTACGATTAGCTGGGCGACTTGACTGTCATCCGTGTATGCTAGCCTGTTCAGCGGGTCAAGCACTATTTTGGCGATGTTGTCCGCATCACACTTTTTCGTAAACCAAATGTCGTGCAGCATCTCCGCGCGCTTCTTCTTGCTTGTAGACGCGGGCACCGCAAACGTTGCCTTTATCGTGGCCTTTAGCGCACCTTCCATGCGTTCATCATGCGGATATGCCGCCATGTATGCCAATTGCACATTTCGCTCATACTTGCGCGTATTGTCCGGCGTGTACATTTGTGCAAAGCCTCTGCGCACTGTCGCGCGCGGTCTCCCCTTGCCCTGAGGCTTGCCCGGTATCGTAAATTCCCGCTTTTTGTTCAAAACCTTCACCCTCCGATAGGCAAATATCTCATGATTCCTGGCACAAACTCCAGCAGCGTAACGCCGTTCATGCCGTTTCGCGCTTTGGCTAGTATGCACTCAACCAGCCTTGAACCGTGCGCCGTCATGCGCCGCCATTGCTCGACCATTTCCTGCGGCCTTACGTCGTCAGCTTTGGTGGGGCTGTACAGCAGCATTATCATGTCCGCGTCCTGCTCTATCTGGCCGGATTCGCGCAGTTGGTTGATAGTCGGCCTCTCCGTGCCCTCGCGGTTAAGCTGGCTTAGCACGATTAGTACAATGTTCTGTTCCACCGCCAGTATCTTCAGTTCCCGGCTTATCTTGCCGACTTCCTGATTGCGGTTCTCCATCCTGCCGGACGTGCTGTTGCCGCCCATTAGCTGTATGTAGTCCACAACCGCAAAATCCAGCCCGCCCCACTTCTCGCGCGCCTTGAGCAGGTCGTTCCTTAGCTGATCTACCGTGCGCACGCGCTCGCTTATCCATAATCGCTGATTGCCGATGTACCCTACCGCGTCCGCGATTACGTCCCACTCGGCTTCCGTCAGCGTTTCGGCCTGTCTCAGCCGCATACCGTTTATGCCGCCATAGGCCGCAATCATGCGGTTGGCAAGCTGCGTGTCGCTCATTTCCAGGCTGGCAAACAATCCGGCCTTGCCCGTCTCCAAGAACCTGCGCGTCAATTCAAGCGCAATCGCCGTTTTGCCCGTGCCGGGGCGCGCACCGATTACAAGTATCTCGCCGCCGAAAAACCCGCCCGTCAGCTTGTCCAGCTCATTAAAGCCCGTCTTCAGCGGCTTCAGTCTGCCCGCCGCCTGATCCTGCAATTCGCTCATCGCTCTGACTGCTACCGCAAGGACGCTGCCGTCCCGCTGTTCCTGCGCGGGTTTGGAGTTTTCTGCGATGTTTGCAAGTCTGGTTCGCGCGTCTGTCAAAATCGTGTTCGGATCCTGCGTCGCGTCCGCGCTCGCGTTAGTAATACTCCCGCTCAGGATTCTAAGCTGCCGCCGCATGTGGCACTGCCGGATAATGCTTACGTACTCGCCAATCTGCGTGGGCGGTGTCCAGTCGCCCGCCGCGTCAACCGCGTAATCAAGTGCGCCCGCGTCGCCGTTTTTCGAAAGCTGATCGTTGACCGTAACCAGATCAACGCCGCGCCGCGCCGCCCGCAATTGCTTCATGGCCTTGATTACCGACGCGGCAGGCATGTCGTGGAACATGTCGGGTTCCAGTTCATCCAGCACGTCCTGCACGCGCGGCTGGGGTTCGACAAGCAGTATGCCTACCACCCGTTTTTCTGCCGCATGGTCGAAATATGGGTTGTTTGCTTCATCGTTCACCGCGCTTCACCTCGCCGTTTGCATTCTGTGCTGATTTTTCCGCGTTTTCGGAATGGTTTTGCGTGCCCTGCCTTGCTTGTGGTAAAATCCTCCACCCGCAAATCTGGATTTCTGTTTCCCTGCGTTTTGGGGTATGTTTTTGGTCAAGGGCGATTACCAGCGTATCGTGTAGTTCTCGTATGGGTCGTCCTTGGGCTTCTCAGTAGGCTTTGAAGCGTCCTTGCGCGCCCATGCGCGTATGGTGGCGAGATGGTTTTTGTACTTCGTGCCCTTACTGGCCATGTATTCGCTTAGTCGCTCAATGCGCTCTTGCCAGTCATCCGGGTACTCTGCCTTGAGCTTGTCCATATCCTTGTCAGTCAGCATAACGTTCTTGTACTGTCCGTACTCATGGCGGGGGGATTTGCCCGAAACTGAAAGTTCGGGCACGTACTCATCTCTGTTAGTAATCTCTGTAGTAGTCTCTGGTATTGCACCAACATTTTGAAGCTTGTCAACCTTCAAATTGTTGGTGTATACCTTCAAAATGTAGCTTCCATTTCTCAAATTCGGCAAATCGATTTGAACTCTGTAGCCGTTCAGGGTGTACCCTTTTTCGGCCAATGCGTCCACAATTTCGATCAAGTTCACGCGATACTGTTTCGTCTTGTCCCATTGGTATTTGGGGTTATTGCGCTCGCTGATAAACCCCATGTTCTCCAGCGCTTTAATATGTCGGCGCATATTAACTGCTGACTGCCCCAGCATCGTTTCGTCGGACAATTCATCGGCGGTTTTATAAAACCAGCCGTCCGTCGCATCACTCGTTGGCAATCCGTGCGATTCAGCCCGTTTATTCTCGGCAGCGATGAAACTGTCGAAATCATCGACACGTTCTGACCAATAGAGCATTTGATTCAGTATCACGGCTTTTACACAATCACCCGTTATCGCCACAAGTTCTTCCCGAATGAGCGCAACTTTTAGCCGCCTTGCCTTCATTGCATTACCGTTCATGCTTGCTGTACCATCCTAAAGCAGGTATTAGGCTGTCTAAATGCCGTATTCATTTTCTCCCACCTGTCTGTACCCTTCGAGCGCGTAGCCCTTTTCGTCCAACGCATTCACGACGTTCGATATATCTATCTGGCAGGAAAGCACCTTTCCACAAAAAAAGTTCGTTCCTTCGTAGCATTCTACCAACCCAGCATCAGCGAGTTCGCGAATAGCTTGCTCCATATGTTCTTTAGGCACGTCAAGCATCGTAACGTCAATAAGGTTTTCCGCTGAGTACGTTACCCAATCGCACCATTCATAGTCATAGTCGAGCAGTCGGTCTAATATCAAGGCTTTCACATAGTTCCCGGCAATTGCCACAAATTCTTCCCGGATGGTGGCACGTTTGAGTTCTCTTAACGGCATCGTTCTCTCCCCCCCTAAAACGGCAGGTCAGCCGGGTTAACCGGCTTAAAGGTACTTGGGTCAGCCGCGTACTGGCCATCCGCCATTTCCACGCTGTTTTCGCCCACTGACGGGGCATAGAATGCGTTTGCGGGGGAGGCTATGTATGCCGACGCGCCCGCCACGCCCACATAGTCAGCGGTAATGGTCTCGTAAATCTTGCCCTCGACTACCCGCTTGGTGTAAAGCCCGGTCACAAGTACCACGTCGCCCACCTGTATGCTTTTAGCCAGGTCAATCATTGGATACCAGAAGTCGCAGTCGATGAAGTACCCCTTCTTGGTCTGGGCATTGTACCCGTGCTGCACGCTTATTACGTACTTTACCTTGTCGCCGCCATAATCGCGCTTTCTGGGGGCTATTCTTATTTGCCCGGTCACTATGGCGGCTATCTTCTGGCCGCCATAGTTGTAGTTCACGAGCATCAGCATTGTTCGTGAACCTCGCCGGACGTATTCTGCGCGTCGGCGTTTTGCTCATTTTGCATTTCTTCGCTTTCACTTATTGCAAATTCGGCCTCGGCCATGTTGATTTCATTGGCCGCTTCGTCGTCGAATGTGCCGTGGGCTATCGCTTCCGCCGCCGCCACCGCCGCCGGGGTCGCGGTCTGGTAGTCTATGCTCATCAGTCCCCACTTGCCGATTAGCTGCCTCAGCACGGTTTTAGCGGCCATCGCTTCAAAGTTCTCCCGCCAGCCCTTGCTCATGTTCTGACCCTTGCGGTTCTTGCGCTCATGGGCTTCTATCTGGCGGCGGCTCATATAGATTATCTTTTCTGTGCCGTTGATGAGGCGGTAATAGCCGCACCAGCCGATAATCGGCAGTGCCTCGCGCTGTTCCTCATCCTCGATGAACTCCAGCTCAATGTCTTCTGTCAGCCGGTTGAACTTCTTCAATTCGCCCTCGCGCACATCCACGACGTTGATCTTCTGGTATACACCCGTGCGCATGGCAAGCTGCAAAAGCCCTTTGTAACCGAGCAGAAAAGTAGCCTCCATGCGTCCCTGATTGCGGAACGGCACGATATAGGCATATCCAAGGTTGGGTTCAATCGGCAAATCAAAGCTCGCGGCCTTCAGCGCCGCCTGTATAACCGTGTTAGGCGCAGTCGCGAACGCCTCTTGAAGCTGGGGCGTGGAGTTGCACAGCGTAATCAGCGCGCTTACAAACTGGGGCGTGCGCTTGCCCAGCAGTTCGTCAAACCGCTTGCGGTAGCCTTCGCTATCCAGCAGACTGTTCATCATCACCGTCATGCTCTGCTTGACCTGTGGCTGTGCCGCCGCCATATTCTGACCCTGCGCTGCGCGCGCCATCTGGGTATTCTGTATCCTTGCCATACTCACTTGACCTCCTTAATAGCAAACCGCCTCGAAACGGTTGTCTTGTAATAGTCCGCGTCAATCTTGCCATGATCGGCAATGTACCGCTTTATGTCCAGTGTGGAGCGCACCGACGGCTTCCAAGACACTCTGTAAGCCCCGCAAACGGCCTTAGGCGCGTCCTGCATCTCGCATTGTATGATTTCCTTGTTGCGGTCGCGCTCGCGTTCCAGCAGCTTTATTTGAGCCTCCAGCGCCATGTAATTGCTTATCGCGTCGCCGCATGACAATTGCACTTCGTCGTCGCCCTCATTGACCGCCGGGTACATCGCGCTGACCGCCGTTTCGGTGGGCGCGCGTCCGTCCACGGGCGGCGCTATGCCCTTTTCAAGGTCTTGCCAGAACCTTTCCTCTGCCTTGATAAGCGCCTGAATTTCGCCTTCATCACGATCGATCTGGAATACCAGAAAGTCCGTGCCGTAAACCAGAACGGCCAGATACCATCTTTCCCAGCCCGTCACCGCCATGTAGTGCATACATTGGCAGTAGTATTCGTCCGGGTACTCGCCGTCCTTGAACCGCTTCAGGTATATGTCGCGTGTGGTCTTTATCTCCAGGCCGGCGCGTATGCCATTAAGCCCCACGCATTCGCGGTCAATGTCGGCCAGCATGAACGGGTGCTCCGGGTTCTGAAGCATCTGATTGCGTCGCCTGACCTTGATTCCCGTCTGATCGGTAAAGCGCTGCGCGACGTATTCTTCCAGGTCGCGCCCCTGACGCATGGCCTCCGTATCGTCCTTTTCGGGCAGTGCGCCCACCTTATCGGCGTACACGCTGTAAGGCGTGGAGTAATGGCTCATGCCCAGTATCGCCGCCGCATCGCTGCCGCCTATGCCCTTTTTGCGCATTTTAAGCCACGTTTCGCGCGGCATATCTTTGGTGCTTGCAAATACTCTGGGCTGCATTAAAGCTCCACCTCCGATGCAATCCTACGGCCGTCGCTGGTGTATAGATACCTCGTTTGGATAAATGGATATTCGCAATCCATCTTATAGCCGTACCTGTCGTTTTCGTGCTTCATCTCAAGCAGCTCGTCATCGTCGGGCGCGTCGGAAAACCTGCCGCGTATGAGCTTGAGCTGGAACGCCGCTTCATTGCGCGCTTCCTCCAGTATGCCTGTCAGATCGTCCAGCGCTGCATCCTCCATCCCCTCGAACAGCTTTAGCGCGCTGTTGATAAGGTCTGCCGCGTCGGTAAGTACCGCCGCACGTGTCTCAATGTCGTTGGATTCCTCTCTCACCGTTCCGACCTCCCTTTGTTGCGCGCATCGTCCTTACTCCTGTACAGGTGCTTGTTAAGTGCAATCCTGCGCGTAACTGTCATTGTCCGGGTCTCTATATCCTCGTGATGCAGGGCAATATGACGGTCGCATTCCGCTCGGAACGTCTGATAGTCCGCGCATCTGCCGTGACAGCCCGGTTCGCGCCTCTGGCAATGCTGGCACGGCGTTTTCCTGCCGTTGGGGCAGTTGCGCCACCCGCTGTCAGCCATCAGTCTACCTCCTGCGCCTCATACAGCATGGCGGACAGATGCACATAGGCTTTGACCTCGCTTACGTACTTTGCCTCCACGTCGTTGTACATGTCGAGCAGGCGGTAATAAAGCCGCCGGTAGAAGTCAACGTCCTTTTTGAGCGCTTCGTTTTCGCCCTCCAGCGTGTCTATTCGCTGTTTCAGATTGCGGTTATCGGCTATCATGTCCACGCCGGGCTTGTACTTTTCGTCATTCGTTATTGCCTGCATCATTTGTGCTTACCTCCGTCAGTCACCGTCGATAATTGCCTTTAGCAATTCGGATTTGGTCTCGTATGCCCTGACCAGCTCCCAGTCAAACGCCGTCTGCATCCTGATATAGGCGTTAAACTGGCGCTTCATGTCGCGCTGAAGCGCTCTCGCTTCGGCTGGGGACAGATTGCGCGGGTCGCACTTGCGCAGCGTCCTGTACATCTGCCCCCATTTGTTCTTTAGCCCCTCGTACTGGATACTCAGTTCGGTTAATGCGTTCATCAGCACCCATGCCGCGCCCAGCCGCCCTTATGCGCCTTGCTGGGCTTATTCCCGCCGTGTCGTATTGCGCGCTTGACCTGATAGGCCTTGCGGCGCGCTTCCATCTCTTCTTTCGTCGCCCTCAGGGTACGTTCGTTGTCCCGCTTTTCGTAGCAGTCGCGGCACAGGTTAAAAAACTCCGTCGCCGTCCAGAAGGGCTTCCCGCATTTCGCGCATCTTTTGTATATGTTTCGCATGGCTTTAATTCCCTCCCCGACTAGCCCTAAGCGCGCTCAGAAGCGCCATCTGCCCCTTGCCGGTTATCTTGGTCGTGCTCACTATCATCTGACCCTGTACCGTGCTTATTGACCTTTCGTCAACTCTGAACCATCCCATGTCCACGTACTTCTGATAAGGCTTGGTGGGCGCGGTCTGCATCAGGAATCCGTTTTCCCTCAGCCACTTATAAAGCCGCTTCTCGCCCATCTTAATGCCGTCGTTATGGAGCAGCTTTGCAAAGTCCCTTACCAGTATCGCGTCGCTGTTGGCCGCTATCGCCGCGCCGAACTCCGTGTAGGGCTTATCGGCCTTTATCTTGGCGTTTAGTGCCGCCGTGCGCTCGCGCTCTTCTTTAAGCTCCGTCGCCAGCTTGATTATCGTGTCCGGGTTCAGCAAGATTTCTTCTACCTTCTCCGGTGTCATGTATGCGCCGTGCTTGCGGATGGTGGGTAGGATTTCCTCCGTTACCCAGTCCGTGAAGCGTTCCGCGTTCGGGAGCTTGCTGCTGAATACCAGACGGTAAACGTCGGATTCGGGGATGAATGAAAGCGACTGTGCGCCGCCGGGCGTAGGGGTATAACGTTTCGTTACACCCTTGCAATGGTCACTCAATGCCTTGCTGGGGTTGGCATATCCTAATGCCTTAGCCACATCGCTACCGCAGAACAGCACCTTACCGCCTTCAACATCAGTCCAAGTCCTTATCGTTCCAAACCGCTTGTTTTCAAATGTCTCGAGATGATTCATATGTTTGCCCTCCTCCATTTGATTACGATGAAGCGCTGTCGCCAGCGTTACCGTTCTGATTTGCCGACGTTCTGAAAAAACGAACAGGTTCAACCGCTATCGCATAGCAAAGCGATTCATAATCATCTACCGTCATGCGGCGGTTGCCGTTAAGCATTCGGGACAGCTTGGCACTCGATATGCCCATGTTGCGCGCGATAAGCTGTTGATTCAGGTTTTGATCGGTAATATATTGTCTGACTTTCTCTCTTATGCTCTGACACTCCATTGTATTCACCACCTTGTTCTTTGGTTCTACTTTTCGGAACTGTTGTCATTATAAACCTGTTTTTCGGAATTGTCAACTGTTATTTTTCTACTTTTTAGACTTTTTTGATTGACAGTTTGGCAATCAAACTTTATAATGCAATCAGAGGTGAGAACGATGAATTTAGTACTTGCACAAAGGATGAAGCAGCGGCGCACAGAGTTGAACATGTCGCAATCAGAGTTCGCGGAGGCACTCGGACTTACTGCGAATCAAAAAAGCCGCATATCAGATTGGGAGAACGGCAAACGGAAAATTCCGGTTGAGGACGTTGAGAATATCGCCAATGTCTTAAAGACCACACCGGCTTACCTACTCGGATATGACGATTCTTCTGATAATCCGATACAGGTATCGGTGCAGATGAAAATGGTCGTGTCCATATCAGCCGATGAATATAGCACGTTGACTAAACTTCGTGCGCTTGATGAGCACGGCAAGAAGCTCGTGGAAGCTGTGCTTGGTCTGGAATATGAGCGGCGTTTGGCCGAACTTGAAAACCCATTTAGGAATCACAGTGTAGCACAGCAAGCGGCAAAAGCAGACAGAATGCACGATGAAGTCGCTAACCGTGACAGCAAGGACGCATAGAGGGTGAAGATATGGGATTGGGAAATAGGTTGAAAGCCATTCTAGATGAGAAAGAAGTCCGGGTCGCAACTCTGGCGGCTGACCTAGGTTTGAACAAAACGACGCTGTACAGCTTGATTCAGCGTGACAGCGACAAGATGGATATGAATACGCTGGCACGAATCGCCGATTATCTGAACGTACCGCTTGATTACTTTACGGAAAAAGGCACATCAGCTAATCAGCCAAGCATCGGGCAGCGCATAAAAGAGATGCGTATGGCAAGGGGCATGACGCAAGAGCAGCTAGCAAAGGCATTGCATGTCACAAATGGTGCAGTCGGCAATTACGAAGCTGACATGAACATACCAAAATGCGATATACTATGCCGCATAATGGAAGTGTTAGAATGCGACGCTAATTACCTGTATCAAGATTTGGTGAATCCTAGCGTTTTTTCGTCCTACACTTGCGAGCAAATTGCACTTATCGACAAGTACAACGATTTAGATGCGTATGGGCGGCAAGTTGTAAATGCCGTACTTGGGCTTGAACACGCCAGATGCAAAGCGCAAGAGGGGGCAGACCATGACACCAAATGAAAGAATGCGGGAACTGCGCAAAGCACTTGGTCTTACAACAAGCAGTTTTGCAAAGTGCATGGGGCTTTCGCAATCTGGTATTTCTAATATTGAGAGCGGCCAACGTAGCGTTACCGATAAGCACATTAAGCTGATATGCGTTGCCTATCCTCAAGTCAATGGGGACTGGATTCGTAGCGGCGAAGGGGAAATGTTCCTTCGCACTGCGCATTGCGATGAAATATCCGCATTGTGCGAGCGATACGGTTTAGGCGAATTTGTCGCTTCGATGCTACGTACTTATGTAACGCTTGACGACCATCACAAGCAGATGATCCTAGATTGGCTTACTGCATGGTGCGATGACTTCATGCGCGCAAAGCGTGTACCCGGCGGCGATGGCCAGACCGCCGGACAGCTCCCCGACCACCTGGACAACGGCGAGGTAGACGAACAAATCGCGCAGTCGGAAAGATTGCACGATTTGCTTGACAAAAGTACCCGTTCGGGTGCATAATATATGTGTCCCCGTTACTGAGGGACACTCTGTGATAGGTAAGACGGGACGTGTAAAAGCGTCCCGTTTTGCTGTATATTTGGAGGTGTTTTATCGTGGACGACGTTTCCAAGCCGCTTCCCAAACGCCCCCGCGTGCTGCTTGTGGGCTGCATCTTTACTATGGTGCTGCTGTTTACTATGGTCGAAGGCGGCGACAAGATGGCGGGCATTTGGATTGACGCGCTGGATGAAGCTACAGATACTTCCAGCGCATCCGGTGCTCTGGCGTTTGGCACATTGGCGCTGGGCGATACTCTGCTCATGATTCCGCAGCTCGTGCTGTATGGTGCAGGCGCGATTCTGGAGATATTCGGTTACGCACTGCGCAACCGTTATTGTACGCTGGCCGCCGCGATAGTTATGTGCATTGCGCTGATACTGCGCCCGGTGGTAGGGCTTGTCGCTATTGGACCTGCCGTAGTGCTTGCGTTTTTCGGTTTTGCCGCCCAATGCAAGGCCGTTCGCCGCGCGCAGGCCGAATTTGAAGACGCACAGCGCCGCGCAAGGGAAGATGCGCAGTTGGGCGATATGATCGACGCGCTTATGGGCAGGAAAGCGCCTGCAGCGCCCGACGCGCCCCTGCCGGATATTCCCGAACGCAAGCAAAACGAATCGCAGGAAGACCGTCTAAATCGCTTGAGCGTTCAGGCGCAGCGCTGGAACGCTAAAAAGTAACGGAGGTATTAACCATGTCGCTGAAGGACATACCGCTTGGAGAAAATAAAGTCGTGACGGAAAAGAGAAGCTGGAACTACTGGGACGAAATGCGCGTCGAGCGCGAAAAGGCCATAGCTGAGGACCTCGCCGCTGAAAGCGAGGGTAAAACGTCGTGGCGCGACAGCAAGTACATACCCACGTGGGTAAAGGCTTGCCCCAGCATGACCTACGTCAAGTGGCGCTTGCGCTGCTGGCTTGATGATATTATGGGCGCTGGCGGCGATGACTAACCATCGTCTCCGTCTGTACGCCTTGCAATGAGCTGAATAATATTCGCGCCGGGTTTGGCCGCGCGGTTGATATATACGGCACGCCTCGTAATATCGACTATTGCGCACAGATGATCAAAGTCCGGCGCGTTTATTGTGTCGTAATAACACCCCGCATATCTGGGTTTACTGCCGTGATGCTTCACTTCAAAGCCCTCCTTTCGTTAATTATCGTGTAATATTATATATGCTGTTATGTGTCGATGTATTCCAGCGATTACTAAATTTATTTTGGAGCGGCGGTTTTTTAGCCTTTTGGGGACAATTTTGCTTGTGCATAACCTGTTGAAAAGCGGTTGATAACTCAATATTTTCTGTTGAAAACATGTGCATAAAATTGACGCAAACGTTCGTGTTTTTGCGCTTTGAAGGTGTTTTCGCGCGTTTTGGGGGCAAAATCATCGTACTAAACGTTGCCTTACATGTACTAAACGTTGCCCTATTTCGTACTAAACGTTGCCTTATCACGTACTAAACGTTGCCCTATTCGTACTAAACGTTGCCCTAAAAATACTGTCTCTTCCATTATCGCGCGCGCGCGCGCGCGAAAGTACTAAAAGTATTAGAAAATAATAGAAAGTATTCTTCTTACAGGAAAGTAGAGTTCACCCCGTTTGCGTGCGAAAACAATCCAGTGCCATTTAAGGCAACACGGCAATGTTAAATGTTGCCCTAATGATTGATATTTGCGAGCACCTATACTATACTAAAAAGGAGGTGAGTAACATGCCCATCATAGGCAAACCTAAGCGCGAAATCAGCAAAGGTCGGGATAACGTCGTTGCAAAAGGCAATGACATAATCCAAAAGAGCCAATATGAAATGAACATGCAGCAAAGTAAAGCATTGCTATATCTGATTAGCTTAATCAAGCCTGACGATGATATTAGCAAGGCTTACACATTTTCGGTAAGTGACTTTTGCAAAGCTTGCGGCATTACCCAGAGCGGCAAAAATTCTCAAAATGCGCAAGCAGCGATAAAAGCCCTCGCAGACAAAAGTGTTTGGGTTCAACGTACTCCCAAAACTAAAGTGCTTTTGCGCTGGTTAAATACTGTAACGTTACATGACAGCACGAATCAATTTGAAATTACGTTCCACCAGGACATGCTGCCATATCTGTACAGTCTAAAGACACACTATACAAGCTATCAACTTTCTAACGTGCTTACGATGAAAAGTAAGTATAGCATACGACTATATGAGCTCTTGAAAAGCTATCAGCATGTAAACGATGGAATGGTATCGTTTACGCTGACAGAATTGCAAGATCGGCTTGACGCAAAGGATTATGATCGCTACACAAACTTCAATCAGCGCGTTCTTTCCGTCGCAGTCGAAGAAATAAACGAATGCAGCGACATCAGCGTCGAATATGAGCCATATTCAGCCAGCGGCAAGCAGCGCGGGTTCGATGGTATCACCTTCACGATAAGCGAGCCTACCGCGCTGGATAAAGAGATCCGCGCGATAAGGCAGGAACGGAAGCTGGATTCGCAGACCAAAGCTACGTTCAAAACGCTGATAGAGGCTATAACGCCCGAAAATTGATTTTAAGGCGTTTTCTGCACAAAGTGGTGTATTTACTACTCCACCCCACAAAAACCGCTTAGAATCGATTTTAGAGCCTCTGAGGGGCATTCCCGTATTGACACCTTCCTGCGAATGTGGTATAATCATTACGCGACATGGTTGCCTATCTTTCGCATGAGGGCAGTCCGGAGGGGTTCCCGTCAACCTCTCCGGGCTGTTTTTATGTTTGACAAAAGCAACGTGACGTGTTATCATGTATACAGCAGTCGAACAGTGATACCGCTGTGTCTGGTGTGCATTTTCCCCGCGTTAGCAGGGGTGGCTCAGAATAAGCTGTCCGATTGTCAAAGGCGGCAACGCCAATGTCACTGGCCGCAAGGCCAGCGTGGATTGAAATAGCATTATCCCTGGCACAAAAAAAGAGTTTACCGCCTTGCTTCAAGCAATGGCCGTAAGCTCTTTTTTGTGCCCTTTTAAGCATGTTTTTAGAGGTCAACAAGTGCAGGTATACTGCAATGCCTCTGTAAGCCCCACATTTGACTTCTAAGGCGTTTTTGCGGTATAGACGCACATTTACTAGTCTGCAAAGTAAAAGCCCTCAGAAGCGATTCTGGGGGCTTTTTTCTGATCCCGGAAAAATGGTCAGCCGTTTTGGTGGGGTCAACAAAATGGTCTTCACTTTTGCCTTAACTTTTTTCTTAGCTTTTTTCTTCACTTTTGCTTGGCGTAATAAATAGATCGTCAGGTGAGCAATGGAAAAAGTCGCAAAGCTTTTGCATCGAAACAGGGGAAGGGCGAACGCTATTGCACTCCCAAAAAGAAATTGACATGTCAGAGACGCCCAATCGTGCTGCAAGTTCACGTTGTGACAAACCTAATTTTTTGCGCATTTGCGTCAACTTTGACGGTGCCAATCTTATGGTTCTGACAATGACATGGCGTGGCACAGAACCCGTCGGCGGGCGTTGTTGCAAATCGTCCAAAGTACAGCCCAGCGCATCGGCAATGCGATTAAGCTTGGCGAAGCTCGGCTGGCGTTTGCCATTCTCCCATAAACATACAGTGGTCATATGCGTTGTGTTATGCAACAAGGCATCAAGTTCTACACGCGACAGACCACGAGCGGTTCTTAGCCGCCGCAAGTTGTATGCGAAATATGTAAAGTCAAAATCAAAAGCGCCTGGGATTGCCAATTCGGCCACAGAGCACCCTAATGTTTGAGCTAACAGCAATGTTTTCTGGGTGGGCGGCACAACTTTTCCATTTTCCCACAAATTGATCGTGTTAGTTGTAGTGCCCATTTTTTGCGCCAAATCCTTAACGCTCAAATCGCAAAGCTTGCGATGCAAATGTATCGCGTTGGCTTTAGGCAAAGGCGCAGAGCGCTCGTCGCTAATGCGGCGGGATATGGTCACGTTTTCGGCATTGGCAGTCAACACCTCTATGGTGCACTCTAACGCCTGCGCAAGCGGGGCAATATAACGTTCGCTGCACGTTCGCCGCCCGCTTTCCCAAAGTGCTAAAGTAGATTCCGCTACACCGGTTTTCTGCGCCAGCTCTTTCTGCGTCAATCCCTTTTGCTTGCGCAGCCGGCGCAGAAGGCCAGGCGCAAGTTTGACGTAATACATATGCGAATACTCAGATTTCATTCGCATCACACTTTTTCCTGCTTGGCCGCAGCCAGACTATCATAAGTCGTCAGCGCGTCCTGATTCCCGGCGACGTATTCGGTCAGCAGCCTTGAAACAATCTCGCTCATGCTCGCAAGCCTTACCTGCGCTATCTTCTGCGCGTCGGCGTATACGTCGGCGGGCACGGCAAAGCATACGCGCCTTTTTGCATTGCTCTTGCGCGCGGGTTCTTCCTGCTCATCCCGTCCCTTGACGCTCATAAAATTGCCATACAGCCTATCCGTATCAAATGCCTTTTTAGCCATTTTCTAAAAACTCCTCCAGAAAATCGTTGTAGTCGGCGGCGACGGTCGAACTTGCCGCATAGGTAAATATATCCTCCCGGCTTATCTGCGCTTCCTCCACCGCTACCGCCGAACGGATGCAGGTGCGGTATGTCGGCGCGGATATGCGCTCGCCTAGCTGCTCCGTCAGCGTCCTTATCTGACGGCCAACGTTCGTGCGCGCGTTGTAGCGGGTAAAGAGTATGCCCGCGATGTACAGTCCAGGGTTGCAATACTTGCGCACGTTGCCGATGGTAATGTTAAGCTGATCTATCCCGGTTGCGGCGAATACGCCCGCCGTGGTGGGTATGATTACGCAGTTCGCGGCGGTAAAGGCATTGACGGTCAGTATGCCCAGCGACGGCGGCGTATCGACTATCGCGTAATCAATGCCCTGTAAGCCCGTCAGCGCCTCCCTAAGGCGATATTCCTTGCCCACCTGTGTTAGTTCCTGTTCGGCGCTTGCAAGCATTATATTGGCCGCTAAGAGCTTATAGCGCGGTTCGCCCAACTCCTGAATCGCGCTGGGCACGCTGGCCTTGCCGGTCAGCACGTCGTACATCGTCGCCGCGTCATACTGCTCCGCACCGCACGCGGACGATAAATTACCTTGTGGGTCAAGGTCGATGCCCAGCACGCTGAAACCGCGCTTGGCAAGCCCTGCGATCATCGCGTGTGCGGTCGTGGTTTTGCCCACGCCGCCCTTCTGGTTGGCTACGACTATGGTTCTCATGTCTCTCACGCTCCAGTTATGTGCATTATGTCTGTTATGTCATAAGCATAGCGGGCATAACTTATGCTTGTTATGATACACTCATAGCGGGCATAATGTCAATATGCTATGCCTGATATATAATCGGCATAACAAGCATAACTTATGTTTAAGGCATAACAGGCATAACAAAAGAGCGGGCGCATATCGCGTCCGCTCTTGCCCTGTTCTTACTTCCCGTACATGTCGATAAGCGCCCTCGCATGTGAGGTCTGCTTGACGATCTCCGCGCGCTGAAGCGCGTATACCGCCTTAACTCCCGGTGCAAGCAGTTCGTCCGAAAATTCGTTGAGTGCCTTGTCCATCAGCGCCAGCCCGGCCACGTTGAACTGTAAATGCCCGTTGGCCATAGCCATGCACCAATCGGCAACTGGCTTATCAGATTCCTTGCACATGTACGCCTTGTCGATGTACTCTTTGGCCTCGCTTATGTTGCCCATCAGCCTTTCGGACAGCCATTTTAGCGTATTCATGCCAGCCTCACCGCGCTTGCGCACACATGGTTAATCGTGCCCGCCACGCCGCTTATCTGCGCGCTTATCGCCGGTCGTATCGCGCAGCACGCCGCAAGGTACAAAACGGTTTCTACATGCGTGGTGTATACGCTGTCTGCCGCCACGGTTTCCTGCGATATGGCGCAGGGGAGCGCGTTCGCGCCGTTGTATAGCTGCACAATGGCCACGCCCGCCGCGCTGGGCGTATGCGTTACGTCGTAGCTTATCCGATAAAGGCCGGTGTCGTTGATGTTAAAGCCGCCGGCCTGGGTGTCTATCGAGCAGCCCGTGTTGGTTGCCAGATTGCCCTCGACATTGATCTGAGTGCCCGCCGCCGCGTAGGCCTGAGCGGTGTCGTTGTAGGCGGTCTGCGCCGACTTATAATACCTGTTTCGGCAATCGTTATTGCTCATAACTGTAAATCCTTTCTCTTAAAAAGATAGCGCCCGACAGCGCAAAATCTGCCGGGCGTCGCGCTGTTAATAGCGAATGTCAGATGAGTTTAGAGCTTATCGGCCGCAGCAGCCGCCATACGCGCCGCAGTTATACTGCTCGCTCTGGTAAGGCGAACAGGTTATGTAGGCGGGCGTGGGCGTGGGGCGCAGCGTGCTGATTATGGTGTTGGTCTGAGACAGAGTGCCTAGCTGGAGCTGTGCCGCCTGAAGCTGATCTCGCAGTTCCTGTATGGTGCTGGTCTGCATCAGCGAGCGGGTAGCCTCATTTTCAGCATGTATGGCAGATTTCGTCTCACAGCAGCAGGCCGCGATCTGCGCCTGAAGGTTCTGCATCGCCAGCGCGTTGTCGTAGCGGTTCTGCATGATCTCCTTCTGCGTGTTACAGCCTATCTGCTGGTTCTCGAAACGGTTCTGCATAATCTCACGCTGAGTGCCGTTCGCCGTGTCGGCCAGCGCAAAGCGGTTGTTCATGACTTCCTGCTGAAGCCCGAACTGGTCGCGGATGATGTCACTCTGGTTGCGCTGGATTTCGGCGGTGTTGAAGCCGTCAGCCAGTTCCGCGCGGGTAAGCGCGCCCTGAGCCGCCGCATTGTTGCCCCAGCCGCCAAAACCGCCGCCGCCGAACAATGCGAAGATGAAGAACAAAACGATTATTCCGTAGAAACCGTTGCCTCCGAAAAAGCCGTCGTTATCGTTGTTTCGCGTCATAGCCATTACGTCGGCGGGTGTCATGTTATCCATGCTTTTTCCTCCTGTTTTTTAGGCTTATTTTGCAATCGCCGTTGCGCACCCGGCGGTTGTATCGGTATGTTATTTGCCGCCCAAAAGACCCTGCATTTGCTGAGCCATCTGCTTGGCCTGCTCAAGCTGCTGGGCGTTTATCTGCCCGCTTTTGAGCATCTCGTTAATCTTTGCCTGAGCTTTTTCAGGCGTCCACTGTTTCTTGAACTCCGCAAACTGGCGCATCATCTGAGCTTGCGGCATGTTGCCATTGGCCTGCTTTGCCATCATACTTATGAGCGGGTTCATGTATTCAGCCCTCCAATCTCATTTACAAGCGTGCTCAGGCGGCTTTCAAGCTCGCCCATCCGCGCGCTTAACTTGTCAAAATCGTCGTTTTTGACAAATTGGCTCGTGTCCACGGCGCTTTGCTGTACATTTTGCGGGGGATTTGAAATGTTATAGTCGGTCAGAAGCATCGCCTTGAACGTGGTAGAACCCATCATGTCAACGGCTTTTACGTAGATTACGGGGTCGTTATTGTCCATCATCCACGCGGTCTGGCCGGGCTGGACGATATGATCCCGCGCGCCCTGTATGCCGTTTACGTATATCCAGTTGACGTTGGTTTGTGGCTGAATCTGCTGCTGCTGTGCCGCATTCATAGGCAGTGGCGGCGGCGTGTAGTTCGCATTGAAGTAGCTGTTGGGCACGGCCATTTGGTTGCCGTAAGCATATCCGTATGCCATATCGTTTCTCCCCTCCCTTGCTGTAATTATCGCTTATTAGGCATTTTGGCGGGGGCGTTTGCGGGCGTTCACGCTGCATTCGCGGGCAAAATTTGCGCATTAAAAAAAGGCCAGCCTGTAAGGATTTCTTACAAGTTGGCCTTGAAAAAGGTGGGCGGCTTAACCGCCCGATGATAGCTGCCTTATGATTCCGTTCATTCGCCGTGCGACCGTGGTTCGGTCATACCCGACCGCCGCGCCTATGTCCGCGTATTTTTCGCGGTCTATAAGCCGCATTTTTGCGATCTGGGTATTCACCCGTCCCAGCCTCGCGGCGTTTATGCGTTCGTACATTTCTTCTGTGCTGATGCCGCTGAACGGGTCGTCGGGCATGGTTAATCGCCTCCCGACTTATCGCCGCCGCTCTTGCTCGCTTCGTCGCTCGCATTAAGCACGCTTACAATGTCATTGCTTAGGTCTCTAACCGCCGCCTCTATCTCCGCGCGGCTGTAATTTACGCCGCGCTCGTTAAGCCACTGCTGGGCATAGTCCAGCTTGGCACTCCCCATGCCCGCGCCGTAAAGCTGTTCTGCCGCCTGTACAGCTGTGCGCACAAGCACCGATACATACGCCTGCTGCTGTGCCGATGCCTTGGACTTGATGTAGGGTATCAGCCAATAGGTAATCAGCGCGCCCAACAGGGCTATTATCGCCTGAAAAATGGGTGTGAAATCAAACTCCATATGCTTATCCTCCTATGATTTTAGTCGTGCCTTATGTCCTGCTCAAGGGTATCGATCCTGTGGTGCGCCGATTTAGTGCTGGATTCGACAGCAACCATGCGCTCCACCAGATGATTATGTTCATCTACGCGGCGGCTTAGTGTAGTCACGTCGCTTCGCAATTCCTGCAATTTGTATTCAATTAGTACCGTCGTCTTTCGATGCATCAACACGCTACTGATAATTACGCCTATCAAGCTAAGTCCGCCGGTTATAAGTGCAACTATAATAGTATCAGTCATTGGAATCCCTCCGATGCTGTTTAATTAGCTTTTGTGCTTATGTACTCAGAACGTTTCCGAGTACTTGTCAGACACCCATTTTACGTCACCTCCAATTTTTATCGGTGTCCAGCCGCTTACGTCGATGCTTGCAAAGGTATCGCCCTTGTTGGCTGCCTGCACAACGCCGTAATCGGTTCCGGGGCCTTTGCGGATGTTGACACTGTTTCCCGTGATTTTCACGCCGTGTTCCGGCTCCTCCGCCGTTTCAAACGGCACTTTCTCGCGCCCTTCGCCGTCGTCCACCTCCATATAAGTAAGCCCCGGCAGTCGATACCACTTCTTCCACGGCCTATCAGAGACTTTGGTTTTGACGCACCCGTAAGCAAATCCGCGTTCCTCAATCGCCCAGCCGCCCCCGATGTACACGCCCGCGTGCCCGTTCATCCAGAGCATAGTACCGGGAAGTTCGGGAAGCGTCTTAATATCGCCTTTGACTTTAGCAATCTCCAGCATACCGTTCGCGCTCATGTCCGGACAGCCGTTTACCGCGTATTTTGCGGCCATTTTTTCGCTGTCCCACCACATGTAGCCCTTTGCAAGGCCGATGCAGTCAGCCGCCCATTTCCCTTCCGAAATGTCGGCTTTATAGCGCGACATGCGGCTCCGCGTGTAATGCTTGGGGTACTGCTTTGCCTTGCGGTTCAGCAATTCGTCGGTGCACTTATAGCACACGCAGCCATACCAGTACGGCATTCCTACCCATTTCTTTGCCCAGTCAACCAGTCCCCAATTGGTCTTAGCCATGATTATTACCTCCGTTTGTCAAACCAACTTCCGCTTCAGCGGGCGCGCCCTCCGCGCCCACTATCCCCTCATACTCATCCTGCGTGATCCATCCCTTGACCACCGCATTTTTGAGCATCTTTTTTGTCCAAAGCCGCTTGTCGTAGTAACCCTTGACCAGCTCATACCTCTTGCTCGCCATCAGTCTCACTCCCCTCTATGTCGGTCGGCATGTCCATCATGCCAGTATCCGTGCCCGCATCGTCTACCGCCAGCAGGTCGTCCATGTCCACGTCGGCCATCATGGCGATGTAGTCGATCTTTGCCGCCTGCGCTTCTGCCGCGCTCGCCGTGGTCTGGGGCGGCGTAGGGGCAGTTACGGTTAAAGCATCCGCATCAGTTATAATTACGTTAGTGCCAGCTAATGCAGGCATCGTCTGCCCGCCTGTGGCCTCAAAAGGCACTGGCGTAGCCAGCTTGTATGCCACCTGCGCGCCCGTCGTGGGAGCAGTTCCCGCCGCATACTCGTCCCTGTCGCTGATCCACTCGTCCGGCAGGGTCTCGCCTGCATAGCTAGCGATATAGCCCCACGTCTCTTGACCTATACCGCTTGCAACATTAATTTGGCCTCCATAAATTATTTTGGGCAAAAATATGTTTTTTGCATTAACAACATATTTATCCGCTCCCTTAGTTGGCTTTGTGGCACCCACTACCAGCGCCGGTACATAATACTGGTCGTACTCTTTTTGTTCATAAACGGTTGCGTAAAGCGCATGTATTGTTATTGTTTCGTTGCATGTATAAGGGCTAACGTGCATATTTCCTTTGTTGCCTTGCATCACTATGCCTTCGCCCCACGAATATGTTCCTTTAGGCAAAGTTATTGTGTCAATATCAATTCTGAAAATGTCTACTCCTTGATCGCTAGAAGTAGATTTATTTCCAGTTACATGTAGCCTCCCATCCTGCGTTTTTTCGATTTTTAGCCCGTCTCTTTCTACCGTCGCTGGAATTTTGTTCCAAGCATTCATCAAATTGGTACCATAACGTGATATGGCAACGTTTTCCTTTTTGATTATCGGCCTCACATTATCCGGCGACGGCGTACCGCTGCCCTCTTGCTTAGGCTCCCAGCTCGCATTCAGCTCCAGCGGATACCCCTCAAGCGTCTCTATGACCGCGGGATTGCCTGTCACGGTCTGCATCGGCAGCAGCGTATCCGCCATATGCTTTGCCGACCAAGCATTATCCGTCCCCACGCGCGTATCGTCGATGGGCTTGCGCAGTGGCTTGACGCCGCCGACTGTTATGGTGTCCGCATCGGTCGAGATTGTGTTGGTGCCCGCCAGCGCGGGCAGGTCATCCGCGCCCTCCACCTCGATCTCTTGAGGTGTCGCTAACTCATAGCATATCTGTACTGGCGTTCCGGCGGCGTACTGTGCGGCAAGATATGCTTTCCATTCGGCCAGTCCTTTATCGTCTGATGTATACGCGTTGCCTTTTCGATATCTAACGCTCGTCGAGCTTGCATTGCTGGTAACGCCTATACTGCCTGCATTAGTTAAGCTGTAGTTATAATGGCTGCATTTTCCGCCCATGTTATTGCTTGCATCATATGCTCCATCCAAATAAAACATTTCTGCAAAAATGTGTGCGCTTTCTTGCCCTGTCAGCGTTATAAACGCCATGTTCTTGTTAATCTTTGTATCGCCCAATTTGACGTTGCCACTATATACCGTCTCTCCCAGCGTCACCAACCTGCTCGCCCCATCCTCCGCGCGCGTAAAAGTAACGCTATCCCGCCCACCGGTTATAGGCCTCACATTATCCGGCGACGGCGTACCGCTGCCCTCCTGCTTAGGCTCCCAGCTCGCACTCATCTCCAAGGGATACCCCTCAAGCACATCTTCGCATACGACTGGGTTGCCGCTGACCGTAAAGTGGGTATAGTTTTGATCCGTGATCTGCTTGCTAGACCACGTACTATCCTCCGCAATTACGTCATCGTCGATGATCTCCATCGCATCCTGTGCGGCCTTTTCAGCCGCCGCCGCGCTCGCCGCCGCCGCCGTCGCCGACTGCGCCGCCGCGTCCTTACTGCCCGCCGCCTCGCTTGCCGATTCAGCCGCCGCGTCTGCTGCCTGTGCCGCCTCCGTCGCCGACTGCGCCG
>ERZ1026868.161-NODE-161-length-52738-cov-10.396997_pt1 | contig 52738 bp, 38 predicted proteins | sample MGYA00380164_ERZ1026868 | MGnify/ENA primary metagenome ERZ1026868 (study PRJEB33269, sample SAMEA4719800) | human gut metagenome | biome: human-associated habitat; feature: organic feature; material: feces | place: Cameroon | collected 2013-10 ...
GCAGTTGTTGTCGGCATCCTTGTCGAACACCTTCTTTGTATAGATGCCCTGGAGTTGATAGCTACCGTTTTCTGTCTCTGAGGTATTTACTTCTTTTGCAATCTCCTTGTTGTCAACAGAGAAGTTGAGCTCGGTGGCTCCTTCGTTCATTTTGATGATGACAGGAGTACCTGCTGCGATGCTTGTCGTAATCTCTTCGAGTTCCACAGTATTAGTTCCCTCGTTAGCCGAAAGCAGCTTAAAGGCACGGAAGTCCTTATTTTCGAGCGATACTTCGAAAGGCAGACAGAGAGTAGCCCATGTTGTGCCAGTCTTCATCTCGCGGCTATAAGAGGCGGCTTTAGCTGTGAACGGTTCGTAAACCACGAAGTCCTTGTTGTCGTCAAGAGTAAGATTATCCGCAGTAAGTATGTCTCCTACAGCTCCTATCTTCTCCTCACCATTCTTGCCTACCAGCTTTGTGAAGTAGCCATTCACGTAGTTGGCGTAATCGCTGCTTGTCAAATTTTCGTCATACTTTGGAAGAGCACCCTTGAGCAATTTACAACCATAGAACATTTTATAACCATTATTGAACTCGGCTATTATAAACTTATCGCTGGCGTAGATTGTTGTGAGATCGGAGCAGCCATTGAACATATAGTCCATATTCGTCACTTTCTCTGTGTTGAAATTAGTGAGGTTGAGCGAAGAGAGTTTCTGACAGAAACTGAACATGTTATACATCTCCCTCACTTTCTCTGTGTTGAAATTAGAGAGGTCGAGCGAAGAGAGCTGACAGTCAGAGAACATCCATGACATATCCGTCACATTCGCTGTGTTGAATTTAGAGAGGTCGAGCGAAGAGAGGTTCTGACAGTGAGTGAACATAGCGTACATATTCGTCACTTTCGCTGTGTTGAATTTAGAGAGATCGAGCGAAGAGAGGTTCTGACAGTTGTCGAACATGTATGACATATTCGTCACATTCTCTGTGTTGAATTTAGAGAGATTGAGCGAAGAGAGGTTCTGACAGTTGTCGAACATGCTTGTCATATTCGTCACATTCGCTGTATTCAAATTTTCAATGTTTGAAATTGTTTCCAATGCTTTGCAGTTCTTAAAGAAATCTTTCAACGATGTAGGAGCGTATGTATTGAAACTCTCATCGAAAACGATATTCTTGATAGTAACATTTCCTAAAGTTGTGCAAATTTCTTTCACATTATTATATTGGTCTACAATGACACTGTTGTTTACTATATCTGATATATTAGCATCAGTAACTTTCTTGAAAGTCAATGTAGTGTTCGTATCATCGTACTGGGCTACATAGTCAGAAATAGTGGTTGCTGTTTTCAGATTGTATATGAATGCGCGGTCAGCACCTTTCTTATACATACGGTCTTTCTTGTAAGACAAATTCAAAGAATGCTTGCCAGCAGATAATAATGCTTTAATCTCTATTTCCTTAATTCCGCTAATCGTCCCATACGTTTTACTATCTAAAGTAATAGTGGCTTTATCATCTTCTTCTGAAGAAACGAGATACTTAAACGTCAATAATATAAGCTTTTCTACTGTGAACGTGACTACAGTCCTTGATGTTTTAGAATTCTGATCATAATTACCCGACATCAATCCTTTGCTTCCTTTTGGAATGTCGAAGCCAAGATTTTTCATTCCATCTGCTTCCAAGTTCAGCATCTGCCAAGGATATCTGGCATCATTGTCAGTAATGGTAACATTGGTTATACCATCCAGGTTATCGAACAAAGCACAGCGATGGTTTACTACACCACATACAGTACAGGTGCCTTCGCTATTGTATTTATGACCTTTTGCGGGAATATCAAGACTGGCAGCATCCGTAATCTCAGTAGTAGCATTAGCGTCGCTGAAGAGTTTATTGCATACACTGCACTGCCAGTATTCTTTTTTACCAGTTGCTGTACATGTAGCATCTTTTTTCTGCACATACGTGAGTGTGTGCTTCTTTAGCTCATCATTATTATCTACTTTTACTATGGAATGACAAATAGAGCATTTGTGTGTGGTATAGCCATGCTCTACGCAAGTAGCCTCAATGGTTTCGATAGCTTTGCCAAGGGCAGACGAACCATCGGCATTCTTGTGCGAACAGGTTGTTTTGAGCTTGAGTTCAAACTCGCCTACCTGCAAAAAATTTCCTTTATGAATAGCCGTGATTTCCCATTTAAAATATTTATAATAAGTAGAACCTTCGCATTTGAAGTCGTACGAAGCATAGTTCTTATCCTCGAGCTTCTCGTCGTTGCTTACCTCCTGAATGAGTGTCCAATTACTATCTTCGCCTGTATTGTTGCCATAGAGCTTCCATGACAACGGATTGCGACCGTTAAAACTTGCATTGTCTTCACCCGTTGTGATGGTGTAGCCCACAGGCACTCCTGCCTTGCTGGCTTCGAAGATGACATATGCACTGCCATAAAAATAACAGCCCCACATGGAGAAATTACCTCGTGTCTTTTTGCCATCAAAGAGATTATTGTAAGTCATAGCAATACCGTGGCCCACAGGGTTACCTTCTATGGCTGTAAACTTTACAGACGTGTCGTAATCTGTCTGCGCCACCATACGTGTAGGCACAAACAACAACGTGAGCAACATCAACATGAGCAGAGAGAGTCTGCGGCTCTTGACTGCATTAGTTGAGTAAAGGTCTGTTATGTAAGACCATTGTTTAGAAATTGTAGATTTCTTCATATTCAAAATATTTATTATTGATAAAAACAGAAGTTGTAGACGTGAGAATCACATCAGTCAGTCTGCAAATTTACCAATAATAATGATGTTTGCTCAATTTTAGGCTGGCGCAAAATGACGCAAAAGCATAAAAAAGAGACGCAAAAGACGCAAAATCAATAAAAAATGTTACCTTTGCAGGGTAGAATCCTAAACTAAAATATATGAATAATCGCCTTCACACATATTTCGACCGCACAAGGGTGGGGCGCCGTGATTACTTCCGACAGCTCATCTTTCTAACCTTTGCGCCTATCTCAATCATTCTCTTTAGCCTTCACCTCTTTGGCTCCTACGGCTTGACCATTAAGCCTGCATTGGTATGCTCGGCATGCTACGTTGTGGTGTCGGCAGTGGCACTCATTGTATATATAGTAAAGGGACCAAAAAAGCTGAAGTATATAATGAGCGCTTTCCTCTTATCCCTTATAATTATACAAAATGTGCGACTGTTGCTCTTAGCTTCTATGGGGCTGCACGACCCCATGCTCACTACGGTCAACATAACTGTTTGCTACATCCTTGTGCTTATAGCCAGCATTTCTATCTTGCCCCGCATTTCGCTTGTCTGCACGTGCATAAATATAATATCAATGTTCCTCTGCCACTATATCACCGACAATTCGATGTATGGTCAGCTGCTTGTTATATTTGGTTTTACGAGTGTTGCAACCACCGTTTTTGGTTTCGTAGCTAATAAGCTGATACGTGAGCAACAAATGGAGCTCGACGATTATGCCAACACCATAGACCAAGTGTTGAATGTGTTCAACATGAGAAAGAACGAGCTGTTGGCTCTCTTAAAACTTGCAAAAGCCCAAGACACTACCGCTGTTTATAATAAGGAACTGATGGCGCAACTCGACAAAAAGACGTTGCACAACATCATAAAAGTGGCAAACCAAATAGAACACATGCAGGCTTGCCAACGCAAAGACATGCACGAACGTTTCCCTATGCTTACGCCTACCGAGCTTGATGTGTGCCGACTTGTGGAGCAAGGGCTTACCCTTAAGGATATTTCTACCGCCTTGGGCAAGAGCGTATCAAACGTGAGTACGGTGAGGGGCAACATCAGAAAGAAGCTGGGGCTGGCGCAAGATGATGATCTACGAAGCGCTCTGTTGGACAACAAGCATTAGAAATTGAAAATGACTAATGACAGCTTAATGACAACAGACGCTACAACGTAAATACGATTACAAATATCTGTAGTATTCACAAGCAGCAAGCAGGAATGCACCCACTCCGAAGTTAGCTTGTGAATTTGCATCTACGGTCTGTCCAGGAATAGCACGGTCGCCGATAGGCTGCACGTAGCCAATCTTGCCGTCTGCCTGCATAGCTGTTTCGGTGAGGTAGGTCCATGCACGCTCAATGGTTTTCTTGTATTCCTTCGGAGCTAGATAGCCGTTGTTTACACCCCATAGCAAACCATAGGTGAAGAAAGCAGTACCACTTGTTTCTGGTCCAGGAGCATGGTTAGGATCCATGATAGAGCGAGTCCAGTAGCCTTCCTTCTGTTGTGTTTTTGCTACGATGGCAGCAAGACGATTGAATTTGTCAACGAAGAACTGATAGTGCTCATAGTCTTTTGGCATGTCTTGCAACACCTTGGCAAGTCCTGCAAGCACCCATCCATCGCCACGAGCCCAGAAGTCCTTTTTGCCGTTCACACTCTTGTGCTTAGGGTAAACATAGCGTGCATCGCGGAAATAATAGCCTGTTTCTTTATCAAGCATAATCTCGTCAGCATAGCAGAGATTCTCGTAGAGTTTGTCGAGATACTGCTTATCGCCTGTTAGCTTATACATCTTTGTCATCACAGGCATCACCATATATAGAGCGTCGCTCCACCACCAATAGTCGTTGGCTTTGGAATAAGCCTCGTAGTGCATCACTTCCTTGGCACGTTTCACCATGAAATACTTTTGCTCAGCTGTGGCACCCTGCTCAAGAGCGAGGTTGTAGAGGTCGATGTAAGTTTGGAAACAAACTTGCCAGTCACCGAAAAGCACATAGTCTTTGCCTTCGCCATAGTTCTTGTACTTCCACTTGGCAGGGTCGGCCTCTGTTGCTCCACTCCAGTCGTTGTGGTAAGCCCAGCGACGAGTATAGTCGAGCTGAGCTTCGTTTTTCAACAGTTTGTATGCCTCCATGTTGCCTGTGTGGTAGGCAGCGTTGTCCCAGAATGAGCGTACTTCGGCTTTGTTGTGTGTTTGCCAGTAGTCGTTCACCTTGGTGATAACTTCAGCCACCTGTTCACGTGTCCAGTTCTTTGCCTGTAGTGGCAGAACTGCAAGTGCCATTATCATGGCAAAAAAGATATTCTTCTTCATTCTATATTTTTTATTTACCATTTGTCTTTAGTCTGTATATCATCCTTCCAATGATGATCCTTAGGGAAAGCCTGTCCGTTCCATGCCTTTTCCTGAGTGGTAGGCTGTGAAGGGTCGGTCCAGAAAGGATGGTCAGCAGGCAATCCGAGTGGCATAAAGGCGAGAGTTGTCATATAGAGCGAACCATTGTTAGTGTACCAGTCTGCCACATTTGGCTGACTGCCACAGAATCCTATTGTCAGGTAGCCACCCTTGTTGAAGTTTTGCTGATGGTCAAACATTCGGTGAAGCACTTTGGTAAGAGCGTTGCGCACCTGTCCGTTGGTCAGGTCTTTAGGCAATGTCTGATACCATGCCATGAGTGCGAGAGGCTGCATTGCAGCCATGCGATAAGGAGTGCTTCTGCCAAATACAGGGAATGTGCCTTCAGGAGAAACGAAACGTTCGAGGATGATGCTGTATTTCTGACAGCGCTTAAGTTCGCGGTCGTAATACTTCTTGTAGTCGAGACGTGTGTTAGCCTTAGCATCGACCATAGCCTGGAGAGTTTCCAAATACATAGGATGGAATACGTATGAGCTGTAATAGTCGAAGGCAAACGAAGGACCGTCAGCATACCATCCGTCGCCAACATACCATTCTTCTATCTTGCGACAAGCCGAGTTTACACGGTATTGGTCGTATTCACCTCCTGCCTTAGCCATGAAACTTTCTATTGTTGACGAGAATAGGAGCCAGTTGGTGTAAGGAGGGTCTATCTTGCGGAGCTTGCGGAACTCAGCGAGATAACGCTGCTTGGTAACTTCGTCGAGAGGTTTCCACAAGGTGTCGTAAGCACGCAAGAAGCTCTCTGCCACATAGGCAGCATCTACAAGGTTTTGACCGCCAATGCCCCAGCAAAGATAGTCAGGACTCTGTGGGTCAACGGCATTACGATATGAAGCCAAAGCCCATTCGCACAACTGGCTACGCTGTTTACCCTCAGCGGTGTTATCGTCGGGCAATGTGAGCCAAGGAGCTATGCCCGCCATTAGTCTGCCGAAGCATTCCATGTAGAGCACTTTGCGGTTGCGGTTGTCGAAGCTTGGGCTAAACTCAGTCTGCATGTTCTTCTGCAGTTCGCCCTTAGCCATGTTTTCCAACACAGGCTGCGCCATCTTGTAGGCAAGCGAAGCCCAATATTCACGATCTGTCTGCTGCTGTGCCTTCTTCTTTGCACTCATTGTGGCGAAAGGAAGAAAAGCAAGCACTAAAGCTAAAATTAGTAGTTTCTTTTTATTCATAGTTTTATAGTTTTTATAAAAGCAAAAAATCCTAACCACTTTGAAAGCAGTTAGGATTCTATTTTGTGCGCCTGATAGGACTCGAACCTACACGTCGCGAAACACCAGATCCTAAGTCTGGCGCGTCTACCAATTTCGCCACAGGCGCAAAAGCGAATGCAAAGGTATGAATAATATTTTGAAATAACGAAGAATTTGCGATATTTTTTTGTTTTTACCCTTTTACCTTTTTACTCTTTTACCTTTTTACCTCTTCCGTGCTGCTTCGATTATAGTGTCGATGCCTTTGCTGAAGTCGGCATCGGTGAGCGAGACTTTGATGTCGGGCTCTATGCCAAACTCTGTAGACTGCTTGTTGGCATCAAACATAGGGCAGGCAGAGAAACGTACAATCCAACCATTCGGCAGTTCGCTTGAATAAGGCATACCTGCACCTCCGCCTGTTTTGTCGCCTATGATAGTGACGTTAGGACATTGGCGCATATACATCACAAACTCGTTGGCAGCACTATAAACGGCTCTATTGGTGAGCACGCACACTTGCTTTTGCCATCTTATGCCCTTGGCAGGCTTAAGATATTGCGGTTCGAGCGATGAGAAGGCATTGTGGGCTTTGCCCGTTTTGTGTTGCATGTAGCCAACAAGTATTTTCTCGTTGGTAAACCTTGCCGCCAACTCTTGTGCACTCGTCAGCAGTCCGCCGCCATTATCGCGAATGTCGATGATGAGCTTTTGGCATGGAGCAAGATAATAGAGAATGTTGTCGAGATTGCCTGCACCAATGCCATAAGCAAACGACGGCATACGGATGTAGCCAGTATTATCGTCGAGAATGCGGTATTTCATGCCCGAAGTGATGCGATAGTCGGTGCCGAGATACTTCGAGATTAGGGTGTCGGAATAGTTGGAAGGATAGTCTTCGTGCCATTTCCAATAGCGTGCCACATCGAATGGCGAATATAGATTCACGTGGCCATCTTGCAGCTCGCCAAGCATATTGCCCAACACCTCGAATAGTTGCGACGTGGTGATGTCGCCAGCCACCTGTGGCGTGTATTTGGCATGAATGGCATTCCAGTCCACATTCTTATAGTCGAAGAAGCAATAGTGCTCGTCGATGATTTTCCATAAGGCTTCGAAATTGCCCGATGGAGAATCCGTGTATTCATCCTCGTCGATACACGACGACAGCGACGGGATAATGGCTGCGAGAGCTATGAAGAAAAAGAATAGATGCTTTTTCATAGATTGTGAACTGAGAATTTGCGGGTGAAGCCAAGCACAAAGGCGTGGGTGTAGGTGTGAGCCTTGATGTTGTTGACCTTAGACTGGCGAATGTCGCCAAGGTAGCCTATGCGTAGAGTTGTGCGACCAAAGGTTGCATCTATGGCAAGCATCTGTCGCAAGGAAGGAGCATTGACAGGATGAGTGAATACCACGTTGTGGTCGTAGTTGCCACGATTGAAAATCTCGTAGTACGACTGTCCGTAGTTGGGCGAAAACATAAAGCCCATGAGCGGAATGCCAACCTCGTATGAAGCCTTTAGCGGCATGGAGCCAATCGTGAAACTATAGTCGGCAGAGGCTGTTGGCGTGATGGCAAACTGCAACTTTGCTTGCGCAGGATTGTTGCCACCATGAGTGTTGTAGAGAACACCCAACGTAGCATCGGCAGCAGCACCAGCAGCAATGTGCAAACGCTTTTGGCATAAGTGCCAATTATACAAATATCCGTATTGGAAATTGTAGATGCCTTCCATCTCGCCACCATTTCCCGAGCGAGTGTCTGCCCACGCAATGAATCCCTGATGAAGGATTAGTCGCGACCAGCGCGACTGCGGACGCTTGGAGATGGTGTGTGAAACGAAGCGCACTTCGGTGCCTCGATATTTCTCTTGCGATAGATAGGTGTCGAGGATTTCTGTAGAGCCAATGCCGAGCATGGTAGAACGCTCTATGGTTCTACCTTCGCAGGGCTGCTCTGCACTTCTATCTTCGCCACTCTGCTGCTGACCATAAGCCAGCGAGGCTACGAGACATAGCAATATAGTTATTATTCGCATTTACTCGTCGGGGAATAGATTTAGCTGACCTGTTATCTCATCAATCACCTGCTGCTGAGTTTTGCCAGCATCAGGGTCGAGGTTCTCGTCCTCTTCGTCTGCATCAGCATCTTCGCCCTCACCCTCGGCAGGAGCCTCAGGGAAACGAGTAGGTTCAAGTTCCTCAATCTTGTCGATATTGAATGTAGATATTCGCTTACCCTTAGCCTTGAAGCCCTTGACAGCGATAAAGCTGTCGACATCAATCTCGAGCGCAGGACGCACAGCATCTACGCCACCGAATGTAACTTGCAGACGTGGATAAACAACATCGGTGAGCAATATTGGTTTGCTGTTTGCATTGTCGCCAAGATAGTTTTGATGCTTCTTGATAGCCTCCATGAGGAATCGCTTGACATAAGGATAGCCCTCGTTGTCGGCATCATAGAGCACAGCCGTCCACACCTTGTGAGGTTCCCACTTCTCTATGCACTGAATGTTGGTTTCGTAGTGGTTGTTGGCATCGAAGTTGGTGATATAGAATTCGCCATTGTCGAGCACCACGAGTATTGAGTCGCCATCCCAGAATTCTCCAAGCAGATTTCCGTGCTCCTCGTAGTTGATGCGGTTAACATCAGGGTCGAACCACACTTTGCGTCCGCCCAAGGTGCTATGTCCGTGGCTCTTCAGTCCGATGCGGTGAATGCTCTTCTTGGTGAGCAGGTTACCACGCGAAGCACGTCCCTTGATAAGCACTTCCGAGAAGTCTTTTTCGAGGAATATGTTTTGCTTCTTCTTCGTGGTGTCTATGTCGAGCGTCACCTTGATGAGCTCAGCCTCGCCATTAGGGTTGGCGGTGAAATAGATTACGCGCGAACCAGGAGTACCCAAGGTCAAGTCGTATTCCTTGTCGCGAGTGATGCTTGTCACGTTGAATCGCTTGATGTAATAGAATCCCTTCTTACCATCACGATACACGGCATTATAGGTCGTTCGCTTATCGTTGCGCTTAAACACCTGTACATGCATCACGTTTTTGCCCACGAATATCTTGTCAGCCACCTTTATCACCTTATATTTACCATCCTTATAGAACAGTATGATGTCGTCGATGTCGGAGCAGTTGCACACATATTCATCCTTCTTCAAGCCCGTGCCCACGAAGCCCTCTTGGCGGTTGATATAAAGCTTTTCGTTAGCCTCTACCACCTTGGTTGCCTCGATGGTGTCAAACGAGCGTATCTCGGTTAGGCGAGGATGATCCTTGCCATATTTGTCAAGTATGAACTTAAACCAGTTGATGGTTACATCTGTCATGTGAGCCAAGTCGTGGTCAATGCCCTTTATCTCGTCTTTGATGCGGGCAATGAGTTCGTCAGCCTTATCCTTATTGAACTTCAGTATGCGCTGCATCTTAATCTCCATGAGTCGGAGAATGTCGTCGCGAGTAACCTCACGCACAAAACTTGGCTTAAACGGAGTAAGCTTCTCATCGATGAAAGCCACAGCCTCGTCCATGCTCTTAGCCTGCTCAAATCGGCGCTCCTTATACATGCGCTCCTCGATAAATATCTTTTCGAGCGAAGAGAAGAAGAGCTGCTCCATGAGTTCGCCGCGACGTATTTGGAGTTCTTTGCGCAGCAGTCCCATAGTGCAGTCGGTAGAATGGCGAAGCACATCGCTAACAGTCAAGAACTGCGGTTTGTTGTCTTCGATGACACAGCAGTTAGGCGAAATGTTAATCTCGCAATCAGAGAAAGCATAGAGAGCGTCGAGAGTCTTGTCCGACGATACTCCAGGAGCGAGATGCACCTGAATCTCAACCTCAGCCGACGTCATGTCGTCAACCTTCTTAACCTTTATCTTTCCCTTTTCAACAGCCTTCAGAATAGACTCTTTCAGGGTGTCGGCAGTTTTACCAAAAGGCAGGTCGCGGATAACGAGAGTCTTGTTGTCCAGCTTCTCAATCTTTGCTCTCACCTTCAGCACACCGCCACGCTGACCGTCGTTGTATCTACTAACGTCGATAGAACCGCCAGTAGGGAAGTCTGGATATAGCGTAAATGGTTCGCCTTTTAGGTAGGCAATGGCAGCCTCGCAGATTTCGCAGAAGTTGTGAGGCAGAATCTTTGAACTCAAACCAACGGCAATACCCTCAGCACCTTGCGCCAACAGCAATGGAAATTTCACAGGGAGCGCAATCGGCTCCTTGTTACGGCCATCATAAGACATCTGCCAATTAGTTGTCTTAGGATTAAAAACGGTGTCGAGGGCAAACTTGGACAGTCGCGCCTCAATATATCGAGGAGCGGCAGCACGGTCGCCAGTAAGTATGTTTCCCCAGTTTCCCTGAGTGTCTATGAGCAGATTCTTCTGTCCCAGCTGCACCAAGGCGTCGCCAATAGAAGCATCGCCATGAGGGTGGAACTGCATGGTGTGACCCACTATGTTAGCCACCTTGTTGTAGCGTCCGTCGTCCATACGCTTCATAGAGTGCAAGATACGGCGCTGCACAGGCTTCAAACCATCCTCGATACTTGGCACCGCACGTTCAAGAATAACGTACGAAGCATAGTCGAGAAACCAGTTTTGGTACATGCCACTAAGATGGTGAACGGCAGAAGCATCAAACCTGTTCACAGGCTTGTAGTCAGAATGCTGTTCCGTGGTCTCGTTCACGTTGTCGTTTTCTATTGTTCCCTCGTCTTTGGTATTGTCGTCCATATTGCTGTTGGTAATTTCAAAGTTACAGTCATTTTCCCACCTCACGAGTCAACAGAGCGTGATTAGGGAAATTAACATTATCGGCAAAAGTACATAAAAAAAATGATATGGCAAACAGATTATAAAGTTTTCACACCTTATATTATCGCTATTCGGATAAAAAAATGTATCTTTGCAGCCAAATACGTAATCAAATATATATTATGGCACAACAAGAAGATGTATTTAAGAAAATTATAAGCCATTGCAAAGAGTATGGCTTTGTATTTCCAAGTAGCGAGATTTATGATGGTCTTGCAGCCGTTTACGACTACGGACAGAACGGTGTAGAATTGAAGAACAATATCAAGCAATATTGGTGGAAGAGCATGGTGCTTCTACATGAGAATATCGTAGGTATCGACTCTGCCATCTTTATGCACCCGACAATATGGAAGGCCAGCGGCCACGTTGACGCATTCAACGACCCTCTCATCGACAACCGCGACTCTAAGAAGCGCTATCGTGCCGATGTATTGATCGAGGATCAGATAGCAAAATACGATGAGAAGATTCAGAAGGAAGTTGCTAAGGCACGCAAGCGCTTTGGCGATTCGTTCGACGAAGAGAAATATATGGAAACCAGCGAGCGCGTCAAGGAGACTAAGGCTAAGCGTGATGCTCTTCACGAGCGCTATACTGAGGCTATGCAGGGACCAGACCTCGAGGCTTTGAAGCAGATTATCCTTGACGAAGAAATCGTTGACCCTATCAGCGGTACAAAGAACTGGACCGACGTTCGTCAGTTCAACCTTATGTTCTCTACAGAGATGGGAGCAAGCGCAGATGCTGCCATGAAGGTTTACTTGCGTCCAGAGACAGCACAGGGTATCTTTGTCAACTACCTTAACGTGCAGAAGACTGGCCGTATGAAGATTCCTTTCGGAATTGCTCAGATTGGTAAGGCTTTCCGCAACGAGATTGTAGCTCGCCAGTTTATTTTCCGTATGCGCGAGTTCGAGCAGATGGAGATGCAGTTCTTCGTTAAGCCAGGCACAGAGCTTGAATGGTTCCCTAAGTGGAAGCAGACTCGTATGGCATGGCACCAGGCTCTCGGCTTCGGTGCAGAGAACTATCGTTTCCACGACCACGAGAAGTTGGCTCACTATGCTAACGCAGCTACCGACATCGAGTTCAAGATGCCATTCGGATTCAAGGAAGTGGAGGGTATTCACAGCCGTACCAACTTCGACCTCTCTCAGCATGAGAAGTTCTCAGGCAAGAGCATCAAATACTTCGATCCTCAGACCAACGAGAGCTACACTCCATACGTTATCGAGACCTCTATCGGTGTCGACCGTATGTTCCTCTCTATCATGTGCCACGCATACGACGAGGAGAAGCTCGAGAATGGCGAAACACGCGTAGTATTGAAGTTGCCAGCAGCTCTTGCTCCTGTCAAGCTTGCCGTAATGCCATTGGTAAAGAAAGACGGTCTGCCAGAGAAGGCTCGCGAGATTATCAACGACTTGAAGTTCCACTTCAACTGCCAGTACGACGAGAAAGACTCTATCGGAAAGCGCTATCGTCGTCAGGATGCCATCGGTACTCCATTCTGCGTAACCGTCGACCACGACACATTGAACGACAACTGCGTAACTCTCCGCTATCGTGACACCATGACGCAGGAGCGTGTAGCTATCTCTGAACTCAACTCTATCATCGAGGATCAGGTTAGCATCGCAAGCTTGCTCAAGAAGTTGCAATAATAAACATATATGAAGCATTACACATTATTATATATAATGGCAGCCATGATGTCGCTGTTCTTGTTGCCTTCGTGCAGCGAGAGCGACGACACCGTGGAAGAATATCCTAACTGGAAAGCCACCAACGAGGCTTATTGGAACAATCTCTATACTACTACAGAGACTGCCATAGCCAATGGCGACACCAGTTGGAAGATTCTGCGCAAATGGTCGCTCGAAGACTCCTTGAAGGTCGACAACTCCAACTTCGTTGTGGTGCATGTCGATAAGCAGGGTACTGGCGCACCCCTTACCAACAACACCGATTCGGCTGTTGTCTACTACGAGGGTCGCCTGTTGCCATCTGCATCTTATCCTTCAGGCTATGTTTTCGATTCCAAGATGCCTCCTACTCAGCTCCCTGTAACATTCTATACAGGCTCGTTGGTAGATGGTTTCACCACAGCATTGCTAAATATGCACAAGGGCGACTCGTGGACAGTCTACATGCCTTACCAGTTAGGCTACGGCACCACAGGCAGCAGTAGCATTCCAGGATATTCTGTTCTGACATTCAAGATACAGCTCGTAGACTTCAAGTAACCACTCCTGAAGTCTTCATATAAATTCATAAGTAAGAATTCAAAATCCAAGGTCAATAGCTTGGGTTTTGAATTCTTGTTTTGTTATAAAATTGCCTATTTCCCCTAATCAGATAGTTTTAACTCTTAATACCATTTCTCCGTGCGCAAGAGCGAAGCATTATTGGCAAAGATACGCGGTCAGCAAGAAATGACACGCAAAGAGATGTTCAACCTCATCGTAGAGTTGAGCATACCATCGATATTGGCACAAATCACCACCGTAATGATGTTTTTCATCGATGCCGCCATGGTAGGCCATCTTGGCACCAAGGCGTCGGCGGCAATAGGACTTGTGGAATCGTCGACATGGCTTTGCGGTAGCATCAACTCTGCTGTAGCCATGGGCTTCTCCGTACAAGTGGCTCATTTCATAGGCTCCAACGACTTTGTCAAAGCTCGCGAAGTGTTCCGCCATGGCATTCGCTTTGCCCTGATATTCTCCACCATCGTTGCCCTTGTCGGCATCAGCATAAGCGGTCATCTGCCTTATTGGCTTGGTGGCGACGCCTCCATCGCTGGCGATGCCTCCATGTATTTCATGATCTTCATGATGGCAATACCGGCATTCCAGATGTCGAGCCTTTCTGCCAACATGCTGAAATGCTCAGGCAATATGCGCATACCAAGCATGGTGAGCATCTTGGTTTGCCTGCTCGATGTGGTGTTCAACTATATTTTCATCTATCTCCTCGACCTTGGAGTCTGTGGCGCAGCCATAGGCACAGCCATAGCCATTTCTATTGGAGCCATTATTTCGTCATGGTTTGCCATGGTGCGCAGCTCCATGCTCTCGCTTGTGGGTCGTGGCGAACACTTCCGCTATGTCTCCACCTATCTTCGTAATGCCATGGGCATTTCGGCTCCTATGGCTTTCCAAGGCATCTTGATGGGAATAGCCCAAGTGGTGAGCACCATGATAGTGGCACCGTTAGGCAACATAGCCATTGCTGCCAACACCTTTGCCATAACCGTCGAGAGCCTTTGCTACATGCCAGGCTATGGCATTGGCGAAGCAGCCACCACGCTCGTTGGTCAAAGCATCGGAGCCGGGCGTCGCAACCTCTGTCGCGCCTTTGCAGCGATGTCTATAAGTTCTGGTATGGTGGTCATGGCATTGATGGGCGTCATCATGTATGTATTTGCCCCCGAGATGATGGGCTTGCTCACCCCTGTTGCCGACATCAAAGCCAACGGAGCAGCAGCCTTGCGAATAGAAGCCTTTGCCGAACCGCTCTTCGCAGCCTCTATCATCGGCTATAGTGTATGTGTGGGAGCCGGCGACACCAAGGTTCCAGCCTTGATGAATCTCTTCTCTATGTGGATGGTGCGCCTCTCGCTTGCAGCCTTGCTTGCTCCAAGCTATGGTCTTCAAGGAGTGTGGTTTGCTATGGCATGCGAACTTGCCTTCCGTGGCTTAATCTTCATTTGGCGAGTGTGGAGGAAAATATAAAGTTTACAACAATATTTCTATCTTTTGCTGAATATATTTGTCGAAATGTAGTTTTTATCTTATATTTGCCGACAGAATATAAACAACATGTTTACTACACAAAAACATCCGACAATGAAAACAACATTCATTACTTTGGCTTTCGCTGCCATATCTGCCATAGCTGCTAATGCTGCAAGCTACGACTATCTCACTTTCCAAAACTTAGATGGCTCACAGACCTCTATGGCTGTCGACAATCTCAAAATGACAGTCAACGATGGCAAACTTGTAGTCACCAATGCTGAAGGCTCTGCCACCTTGCCTCTGTCCTCACTATCAAAAATGTTCTTTGCCGAGACTTCCGGCATCAGCGACAATCTTGCTTCCGACAACCAAAGTGCCAAGGCGTATACCCTTGCTGGAGTGTGCGTAGGCACCTTCCGCAATGTCGAGACAGCCAAGCTTTCGCTCACCAAGGGCATCTATGTAATAAAGACAGAGAGCAAAACACAAAAGGTAATGGTAAAATAACTAAACCGTAAACAGCATTATGAACTCTAAGAAATCTATACTCCTTCTCTTTGTTGCAGCCTCTTCGCTCGCTGCCTCAGCCCAGAGTCTTTGCCTGTCGCAAGGCGAAGTCACTGTGGTTCATTCCTCAGCCAATACTGGCGACATGGTTTTCGGTTCCAACTCCCTAACTATCGAAGGCAAACAATATACCCTCGACAATGGCACCACTCTTGAAGTTACCAAAAATGGCATCGACGACAATACCGTAAACATTGCATATAATGGGACAGCAGCCAAGGTTACCGTGGCTGGCAACATAGCTCGCTATCTCACCGTCAATGCCTCGGCAGCCAATGTCAGCATATTGGCTTCTGCCGACTTGCAGCAGCCTGTGGCTTACAACCTCAGCGGCACCTCCACCAATGGCTCGTTCTATATGGATGGCAAATATGCAGCCACATTCAATCTCAACAACCTTTCGCTCACCAATGCTGATAGCGCAGCCATCAACATCCAGGATGGCAAACACATCACCATCGTGATGAATGGCAATAATAGTCTCGCTGATGGCACAGGCAAACTCAATAATGCTTGCCTCTATGTAAATGGTCACACCACTTTTAAGGGCACAGGTTCATTAACCGTCCTGGGCAACACCAAGCATGGCATTACAGGCGACGAGCACATGGTGATAGAAGATGGAACCATCAACATCACCTCTCTTGGCGACGGTCTCCACGTTAGCGAATATTTTAAGCAGACAGGTGGCAATCTCACCATAAAGTCAACCTCCGATGGCATCGACGTGGGCTTCAAGGGAGTGAACAAAGGCACCAAGGATACCTACGCTCAGAATGGCTTCGCCTTCTTCGAGGGCGGAACCATCAACATCACCTCTACTGGCGATGCAACAAAGGGCATCAAGGCAGACAGCACAATAGTAGTGTCGGGAGCTAATATCACCGTAAACAATAGCGGAAATGCTATCTTCGACACCACAGACAATGATATTTCAAGTTCGGCAGCATTGAAGACTGGCGGACAACTAACCGTCACATCTGGCTCTCTCTCGCTAACGAGCACAGGCGCAGGAGGTAAGGGTATCAATGCCAAAGGCGATATTTCCATCGAGGGTGGGGAAGTCTATGTCATCACCACTGGCACCGTTTGGACCTACGGTAACGACGACACCAAGCCCCATGGCACAAAGACCGATGGCAACATCTATCTGAAGGGTGGAAAAATCTTTGTTGCAGCCTCTGCCAACTCAGGCGCAGCCTTCAAAACCGACTTTGTATTCAGCATCTCTGGTGGCACCATCATGGGCATTGGTGGCAAGGGCAGTAAGCCTACGGCTAATACCCAGACTTACAACACATATAGTGGAGTAAACGTGAAGGCTGGTCAAGCCCTCACCTACAATGGCGTGAGCTTCACCATACCTTCTATCTACAATAATTCAAGCGCCAAAGTCTTGGTTTCTGGAGGAAAATAGAGGAAAGGTAAAAAGGTAAAAAAGTAAAAAGGTAAAAAAGGGATAAAAACGAAAAATGACGAAGAATGGCTATTCTTCGTCATTTTCTTTTTCGTCGCCTTCAAGGAATATAAGGTCGTTGGCATCAGTCAACGACTTTTTCTTTTTGTTTTCTTTGGCTCCTGCCTGTATGAGTTTGCGTGCAGCTGTGATGATGCTTGGACCACCTTCGGCAGTAGTAATCTTCAGCTTGGTGATTTTTTTGATGGTGTCGTTCATGCTTGTTTCTACATCGCTGAAGCGGAGGCTGAAATCTTGCACTCGGTCGATGACGATGTTGGCAGCATCCATCATTGCCTGCTGATTCTTTAGCTGTTTCACCTGTGTCCACATCATTTCTAACACACGGAGGTTCATATACATGGTCTGCGGACCAAGTATCAGCACTCCTTCGTCGTAAGCTTCGCGCCAAAGGGTGGTGTCGTTGAGCAACGCAAGGTTTAGTGCGCCCTCGATAGGTACATACATTATGGCGAAGTTTAGACGGTTGTAGCCTTCGGGCAAGAACTTGGTGTATTCCTTCTTAGCCAATCGCTTGACCTGCGCTCTGACGCTGGCAATATGAGCCTTTAGATATTCCGACTTTTCGGGTGTGCCATCTTCGGCATTCATGTAGCGCTCATAGTCGGTGAGCGACATTTTGGAGTCTACGACAACATGGCGATTGTTTGGGAAATGGAGAATGAAGTCGGGTATCAAGCCCTTGCCATCGTCTCCTCTAAGAGCTTTGCCGCCCTTGTCGCGAAGAGTTTCCTGGGTGTCGAACTGCTCACCCTCTTTGAGTTCAAGGTCTTCTAATAGCTGCTTTAGCTTCAACTCACCGAAGTTGCCCTGCACCTTCACCTCGCCAGTAAGCGCACGAGTTAGTCGGTCGGCAGTTTCGCCCAGTTCCTGGCTCTTCTGCATATTAATCTTTATGGTGGCATCAAGACGAGTGAGAGCCTCGCTCTGCTGTTCCTTTGTTTTGTCGAAAGCCTCTTGCATAGCCTTTAGGCTCTGCTGCAGCGGATCTATAATCTTTGTCACTTGCTCCTTGTTGCGCTCGCCAAGTTCCTCTTGTCTGCGCTTCAGCACTTCCTCAGAGGTTGTCTGCATCTGCTCTTTAATGAGCTTCAGCTGGCTTTCCACCTGCTCTTTGTTCATCTCCTTAAGAGCCTCTATCTGCTTGTCGATATTCTCCTTGGCCTGTTGGAGCTGTCGCTGATACGACTCTTTGAGTTCTGCATATTGCTTGTCGTAGGCAACTTTTAGTTCCTCCATCTGCTTTGCGCAGTTAGCAGCATTGGCCTTCTGTACATCGCGGTCGGCGGTGAGGGATACGAGGCGCACGGATAGTGCTATTACTACTGCCACTAAGGCTATGATGATTGTTGTTGTCATGTTTAGTGTTTAATGTTTAGTGTTTAATGCAGATAGCTAAGCTCTTGGCTTAAGTGCGACAACCTAGTTGTCGCAAACCCAACCCGTGGGGCATAGGTTTTCTATCTTCACTCTTCACTCTTCACTTAGATTCTTCACTCTTCACTTAAATCCCCAGCATGCTTTCCAGTTGTTCTACTGCCGCTTGCAAATCTTGATGGAAGCGGGGATGAGATTCGAGGAAGTCGGGGATGCCATTGGCAAGCAAGGCAAGGAGCTGCTTGTCCATATCGTGAACATACTGCGATATTGCATATTCGATATCGTCTTTCTGCCACTCCATGTTAGAGTAAGCATACACTCGCTCCTTTTGATGAAAGAAGGCGTAGGCAGTTTCTATCGTTGAGCGTGGAATCATTCGTCGAAACCTATAGGACGTATTTGGCGTTGGTCGTAGCTATAAACATAGCCGGCATCGTTGAGCTGTTTCAAAATCTCTTCCATGTCGCGGCCAAAAACGTTGCATATTTCTTCCAATGAGTCGTACTCTCCATCTCTCAATAGCATGTTGACACTCGATACGAGCATACCTGGGTTGTGTGGTAAATAGTCCATAATTACTTGTTTATTTTAAATATCATGCGAAATTACAACTATTTTTGGAAATAAGAGCCAATATGTTTGATAAAAATTTATATCTTTGCAGAAGATAAATACATTATACTATGACTGACTTCAAAGATTTGAAAATTGCTGTAGCGGGAACGGGATATGTGGGAATGAGTATTGCCACATTGCTGTCGCAGCATCATCAGGTTACTGCCGTTGACGTGATAGCTGAAAAGGTGGAGAAGATAAACAACCGCATTTCGCCTATACAGGATGAATATATAGAAAAATATTTGGCTGAGAAGGAGCTAAACTTGCGAGCTACACTTGATGGCAAAGAGGCTTATCGAGATGCAGACTTTGTGGTTATTGCTGCACCTACTAACTACGACCCTGTGAAGAATTATTTCGACACGTCGCATGTTGAAGAGGTTATCGACCTTGTGCTCGAGGTGAATCCCGATGCTGTGATGGTGATAAAGTCGACCATCCCTGTGGGCTACACTCGCAGTCTATACCTTAAATATTATAATAAGGGAGTGAAGAAGCTCAACCTGTTGTTCTCGCCCGAATTTCTTCGTGAGAGCAAGGCGCTTTATGATAATCTATATCCAAGCCGTATCATCGTTGGTTATCCAAAGTTGATAAACCATTCCGACAACCTTGCCGAAAACGAGGCTATAAAGGCTATTGCCGATATGGAAGCTCTGAAAGAGGAGGCACAGGTGTTTGCAAAGTTGCTGCAGGAGGGTGCCGAAAAGGAGAATATAGATGTGCTGTTTATTGGCATGAAAGAGGCTGAGGCGGTGAAGCTCTTTGCCAACACCTATCTGGCTTTGCGCGTTAGCTATTTCAACGAGCTTGATACTTATGCCGAGATGAAAGGCTTGGACACTAAGTCTATCATTGATGGTGTGGGATTGGATCCACGTATTGGCACATTCTACAACAACCCTTCGTTTGGCTATGGCGGCTACTGTCTGCCTAAGGACACTAAGCAGCTGTTGGCAAACTATGAGGATGTGCCAGAGAATTTGATAGAAGCCATCGTGGAGAGCAACCGTACTCGCAAAGACTATATTGCCGATGCTGTGTTGCAGAAGGCTGGATATTATAGCTATGCCGACGACAACAGCTTTGATGCAAGCAAGGAGCACAGTTGCGTGATAGGTGTGTATCGCCTCACTATGAAGTCTAATTCCGACAACTTCCGCCAGTCTGCCATACAGGGCATCATGAAGCGCATCAAGGCTAAGGGTGCCGAGGTGATAATCTATGAGCCAACGTTGGAAGAGGGCACAACATTCTTCGGCAGTAGGGTGGTAAACAATCTCGAAGCCTTTAAGCAGCAGAGCCACGCCATCATTGCCAACAGATATGATGCTTGCCTGGATGATGTGAAAGACAAAGTGTACACTCGCGACATCTTCCGCCGCGACTAACGCACATGATAATGGCTATGGACAGAGAAGAGACTTGGAATAAAAAATATCAGGCTCTGAAGGCTTATGTGGAAGAATATAAACAGTTTCCGGACAAGAAGAAGGTGGAAAACAGAGCCTTGCTGAATTGGTGGAAATATAATAAGAAACGAATGAAGCAAGCAGCAATGACTGAGGATAAGCAGGCGCTGCTCCTTGAACTAAGCAATATGAGAACGGTGCATAAGTAGTTTAAGTGAAGAGTGAAGAACGAAGAATCTAAGTGAAGAGTGAAGAATCAAGTGGAAAGCGATGCAGCCAAGCTGCACCGAACCCAACCCGGGGGTATTTGATTCTTCACTCTTCACTTTTCGTTCTTCACTCTTTGGTAATCCTCAGCAAACCTATTGCTGTAAGCATAGAGCCGATGCTAAGGATGATGAAGATGAGCATCGGGATGGTGTAGTCGATGCCCGAAGGTGTGGTGTAGGCATCAACAACCTTGCCAATCCAAATAGGCACGAGGAATAAGCCAAGGTTTTGGATGTAGTAGATGATGCTATAGGCGGTGCCAAGTTGCTTCAAAGGTACCATCATCGGAACTGTAGGCCATAGTGCTGCAGGTACAAGCGAGAAGGCGATGCCCACCAAGGTCATCATGCTGAGCACATACCAAAGGGCATGGGTGAGAGGATAGTTGAGCAACAGGAGGCTGACGGTTAGCACCACACAACCAATGGTCATCATCTGGGTGCCACGACCGGTGCGGTCGTAGAGAATGCCGAAAAGAGGACTGAGGACGATGGCACCAAATGGTATTAATGAGACCACCCAGCCTGTCATTTCTTTGTCGATGGCAAAGCCGTTGACCATGAAGTCGGTAGCGAAATTCATAAATGTGCGTATAGAGGCATAATAGAGCACACAGACTATGGCGATGAGCCAAAAGCCAACGTTGCGAACTACGGTTACGAAGTCGGCAAAGCGAAATACATCGTCGCTATTGTCAGTATTGCTTGTTGAGGCTGATGAGAGAGCATCAAACTTCCGATCGAAAAGGCAATAGACCATGAAGAGCAAAAAGCCAAAGAGCAGTATTCCCGCACCTATTGCCAATGGCGAGGTGACACCAAAATACTGCACCAAGACGGGGCTAAGGCTGAAAGCTAAGGCTGTGCCCAAACGCGCCATTGCCACTTGGGTGCCCATGGCAGAAGCCAACTCTTTACCACGAAACCATTTTGTGACAATTTTAGAAACCGTGATGCCCGTGATGTCGCATCCCATGCCGAAGAGTCCGAAGCCAAGCGACGAAATGAGAACTTGCACTTTCACCTGTTCAGGAATAAAGCCAAAGAATGTGAAAGCCATATTTGTATAGTTGGCTGGCGATATGGCTGTGATGGCATAATAATTGATGAGACTTCCTGCCAGCATGCTTCCCGTGGCAAGGATGCCCGTGAAGCGAATGCCACATTTGTCGAGGATGACACCGCCAAAGAATAGCATAAGCAAGAAAAGGTTGAGTATGGTGTAGCTGCTGGTATAGAGACCATATTCTGCAGCTGTCCATCCCAATCCTCCTTCTTCGACAGGAGCCTTTAGGGTGGTGGAAACAGGCGAAATGATATTCCAAAAGATGTAGCCCATCATCATCACGAGCGATGCAATGACGAGAACAGTCCAACGTTGGGTACGAGATGTTGACATTGTTTTTAGATTCTTGCGTTGATAAAAATTTCCCTTGCAAAGGTAGTGTTTTTTTCTTGTTTATGAGGTATGTCTTTGCAAGTGTTGAATAAAATGTGTAATTTTGCAAGCCGTTTAAGGGTAAAAAGGTAAAGGGGTAAAAAGGGTAAAATCAATATTTTTATTATGAAGATAGGAATAAGCAGACCATTGGCTGCTCATATGAGCATGTTTGGTGCCGAAGTGTTCTGGGGGTTGATGGCTCCATTGGGTAAGGATGCGATGACTCATGGCATTGATGGAGTGACGATGGTGACATTCAGACTTATTGGTGGCGCCATATTGTTTTGGTTAACATCATTCTTTGTAGCAAAGGAGCATATTCCATGGAGCGACCGCCTGAAGCTTATTGGTGCAGGAATATTAGGATTGACATTCAATCAATGTTGCTACATCATAGGCTTGAGCATAACGTCGCCTACCAACGCCAGCATTATGACAACATCGATGCCTATATTTGCGATGATATTGTCGTTTGTGATATTGCACGAACCAATAACGATGAAGAAACTTGGAGGTGTGGCTATAGGGTGTGCAGGCGCTTTGATACTTATCATGGCGAGTGCTTCGTCGGGAGACTCACGAGTGGGCGATATTCGTGGCGACATTCTCTGTCTGTGTGCCCAATGTTCGTTTGCTCTGTATCTGGCGCTGTTTAGTCCGCTGGTAAAACGCTATTCGGCTTTCACCATCAACCGCTGGATGTTTCTTTGGGCAACAATATTGGTTACGCCATTCACCATATCGCACGTGTCGGCAACAGAATGGAGCGCCGTGCCTATGTCTACATGGATGGAGACAGGGTTCGTAGTGTTCTTTGGCACATACGTCAGCTACATACTCACGATGATTGGTCAGCGCACCTTGCGCCCAACGGTAGTAAGCATATATAATTATGTGCAGCCTGTGGTGAGTGTAGGAGTTAGCGTAATGGCTGGAATAGGAGTATTGAAATGGTCGCAGGCAATAGCTGTGATATTGGTATTCTCAGGCGTATGGCTCGTAACAAAGTCGAAGAGCAAGAAAGACTTGGAAGAATCTAAGTGAAGAGGGAAGAAACGAAGTGAAGAGTGAAGAATCAAATGGAAAGCGATGCAGCCGAGCTGCACCGAACCCAACCCCAGGGGTATTTGATTCTTCACTCTTCACTCTTCGTTCTTCACTTAACAAGCACCACAGTTACATCTTTTGCTGCCTGTGCGCCATAGACGAGGGCTTGCTCAATGTCGGCAGTTTTGGAAGGACCGGAGATGAAAGAGCCAAAGCCATAGAGGGAAGTCTCTGTTTGATTCTTGATGCCCGAGCCACGAGTGTTGAGCCATTCGTAAGCCTGGTGCATATTGCTAACGATATTTTCGCGGTGCACTATGATAACCAAGTTTTCAGAGATGAAGCAGACTGCCTTCTGCTTCATATTCATAGGCACCCACACGCAAGCATTCTCAGCACAAGCCACGCCACCTTCTACCACACCTACATCAGTACCATCAAGGTCTTGAGCCTTAGCCACTTCGTCAGGATTACGGTCGGCTTTCACACCAGCAACATTGCTCGAAACGACTTTAGCATTAGGGTAAGCCTGGCGGATGATATCGTTGATGTCGTCGCCTTCGTGCATTTCTATAAGATGAGCACCTGCTGCTGTGGTGGTTTGATGAATAAACTCAGCCACAGGGTCATCGAAGGTAAGCTTCGGGAATGATAAGTCGGGCATGTCGTAAGTCTCGCGCACATTCTTGCGAAGACGATTTAGTATTTCTTCTTTGCTGCTCATTTTATTTTTCCTTTCTTCCATAGTGTGTGGAACGATTCTTTTGCAAACTCAGGCATGGCATGATATTTACACCATGTATTCAGCTTTATATCGGTCAAGAACGATGGTATGTAGTTGGCTACAGGTGCCACTCTTAATGCCGAAGAATAGAGTGCAGGATGTTCGAAGAGCTGTTTCATGCCTTGCGACATCATCTTCTTCATAGGATCGGCATGGTGCATGCTGTCGAGTTGCTGTCGCCATTTGTAAATCTGTGTAGACAAGTCGACCTTGACAGGACAAACATTGTCGCACGAACAGCACAAAGAGCAGGCAGAACAATTATGATAGTTCTTGTCGCTATCCTTGAGCATACCGAGATTGATGCCGATAGGACCAGGGATGAAATAGGTGTATGAATATCCACCCGAACGACGATAGACAGGACAAGTGTTCATGCAAGCACCACAGCGCATGCACTTCAAGGTTTGCCAATGATCAGGGTTGGCGAGGATGTCGCTACGACCATTGTCGACAAGGATGATGTGGAATTCGCCATCAGGACGAGGTTTGCGGAAATGAGAAGTGTAGACGGTTGTTGCCTGACCGGTGCCGTTGCGAGCAAGCAGACGTTGGAATACTCCCATAGCATCATAGTTAGGAATAACCTTCTCAAGACCAATGCTGGCGATATGCAGCTTTGGTACAGAAGTGCTCATGTCGGCATTGCCCTCGTTGGTGCAAACAACAATTTCGCCTGTAGAAGCAATACCAAAGTTGGCTCCTGTCATTCCACATTCGGCAGTCATAAAATTGTCGCGCAGATGATAGCGAGCACAACGAGTAAGATAAGTAGGGTCAGCCTCTGCCTCAAGTTTGCTTCTGTCGGCAATGCCCATGCTTTGAGCACCCTGATTGCCATTGTGGTCGAGAATGCCTTTCTGACGGAAGGTCTCCTTCACCTGCTCACGAGTGATGTGGATGGCAGGCATGATGATATGGCTTGGAGCAAGATGCATGAGTTGCAAGATACGCTCGCCAAGGTCGGTTTCCACTACGTCTATGCCGTGGGCAAGGAGATTGTCGTTGAGGTGACATTCCTCAGTAAGCATCGACTTTCCCTTCACCACCTTCTTAATATTGTGTTCACGAAGAATATGGAGCACAATCTCGTTGTATTCATCAGCATCCTTTGCCCAATGCACAATGGCACCATTCTTAATGGCGTTCTGTTCAAACTGCTCAAGATAGTCGGCAAGGTGTGTCACCGTATGCTTCTTAATCTGGCTGGCAGCCTCGCGCAGTTGTTCCCATTCCTTAAGACCATGTGCCTGGTCGTCGCGTTTTGCTCTAACACTCCAGAAAGTTTTATCGTGGCGTGTCACCCACTCGGGATTGCGGTTTACTTTTTCTGCCGCTTTAGAATGTTTTGTGCTCATAGTCCGTTTGCCAATATCTGTACTACATGTATAAATTTTATCCTGCCTTCTTCCTTATCTTTCTTCAATAATCCCTGCATGTGCATAAGACATGAAGAGTCGGGACCTGTGATATATTCAGCGCTTGTAGCAATATGGCGCTTTATCTTGTCGTGTCCCATTCGAGCCGAAATATCGGGTTCTTCGATAGAGAACATACCGCCAAATCCGCAGCATTCGTCCACTCTCTCCGGTTCAACAACCTCGATGCCTTCGACCATCTGGAGCAAATCTTTAATCTTGTTGAAACGAGGAATGTTGCGCTCGGAAGGCGACGAGAGCCCCAACTCTCTAACTCCATGGCAACTATTGTGAAGACTAACTTTATGAGGAAATTTTGCCCAAGGCAATTCCTTAGGCTTTACGATGTCGTGAATAAACTCTACCACATCCATAGTCTTCTTGGCTGCATTACACTCGTGGTTTACGATGTTAGGATGAAAGAACCTAACATAGGCGGCACAAGAAGCGCTGGGTGCCACAACATAATCGTACTTAGCAAAGAGCTCGTCATAGTTTTCTACTAATTTAGCAGCCTTGTTCTGAAATCCTGCATTACCCATCGGTTGACCGCAGCAAGTCTGCTTTTCTGGATATTCTACATCGAGCCCAAGTTTCTTTAAAAGCTTATATGTAGCTACACCAACCTCAGGGTATAGAGCATCCACATAGCATGGGATGAATAGTCCTATTTTCATTTGTGTTTTTGTTTAGTTCGAAATCACTTAAGCAGGGTGTGTCGTGGCTATATAAACAGCAACTTAATCACAATAATATATATTGTGAAAAACGCACGCAAAAGTAGAAAAAAGTTTCGAAAAAACAAAGACTAATAATAAAAAACTTCGGAATATAAACAAATGTTTACTTTTCGAAATGCTGATAGTCTTTGGTGGTGCGCCAAGCTCCTCCCCAACGGAAACCATGCTTTATGAATAGACGATAGCAAAGGTCGTTGGGAGAAAGTGTATAGCGAGAACTCTTGGTGCGGTCTGCCCACTTGATGGCAGAGGCAGGCTGAACGATTCGCTTACCCTTACGAATTTTTACGCAAGGATTGTAGAAAGGATTTATGTCTACGGCCATGCCATAGCTGTGGCGCGATAGAGTTCGCGCGCCAGCTACAGGACGATAGCAGAAACACGAAGTATTGTTGTGCGACATCGACAGCTCGTCGTTGGCTGCATAGTCATCGATAAGCTGCATGCGCTCAATAGGGTAGCGAGACTCAAAGAGCGCGCGGAATATCTTTACCAGGTCGTGGGCAATAGCTTTGTTGCACACCATTTCGCCTCTGAGGATATTTCCCTGAATGTCGTAATGGAGCAATCGTAGATAGCGCAAATCGTGGCGCGAGATATGATTGTTTTTGGGCAACGACTTGTTAGCCATTCTATGATAAACCTCGTTGCTTATGGTGTCGATGGCAAAGAATTTCTCTATACCCTGTTGCTTTATGGTATTTGCGCTAACCTTTGTTCCTGCCTTCCACGGTGTGGCAGCATTGGCTATGGCAACGATGATGATTGCAATATAAAGAAGTATTGTCCGTTTCATAAATTGATGTTTTTAATTCTTTATTCTTCACTCTTAGCTTAAGTGCGACAACCGAGTTGTCGCAAACCCAACCCGTGGGGCATAGGTTTTCTATCTTCACTCTTCGTTCTTCACTTTCCCTTGCAAAGTTAGTGTTTTATGTTAAAAACGTGAAAAGACTTCAAGGTTTTAACTTATAATACTTATATTTGCAGAAACAACTATAACCTACATCAAAAATGCAGAAGTACGCTGATTATATAGAACAGATAGAAATCGAGTCGTTGTGGAGTGGCAAGAAACACATAGTATGGAACCTGGACAGAAAGGTAAACATACTAAGTGGAGTGAATGGTGTGGGAAAGAGCACCATTCTAAATAGGGTAGTGAAGGGGCTATCGCAAGGTGGCGAGTTTCCAAGCCATATGCTAAAGGGAGTGCGACTGAAGGTTGTGCCCGAGGATGCAAAGTGGATAAGGTTTGATGTGATTCGCTCTTTCGACCGTCCGCTGTTGAATCTCGATATGCTTACTAAGTTGGATGTTAGTCTGGCTACCGAACTTGATTGGCAATTATTCCAGCTGCAACGCAAGTTCTTGGATTACCAAGTGAATGTTGGCAACCGCATCATTGCCACCTTGCAGAGTGGGGCTGAAGATGCTGCACTCAAGGCGCAGGCTTTGAGCGAGCCTAAGCGTAAGTTTCAGGATATTGTTGACCGCCTGTTTGCTGATACTGGCAAAAAGATAGTAAGAACAGAAAATGAAATTCGATTCTCGCAGATTGGCGAAACATTATTGCCTTATCAACTGTCGAGTGGCGAGAAGCAGATACTGGTGATATTGCTCACGGTATTGGTAGAAGACAACAATCCCTACGTGCTGTTTATGGATGAGCCTGAGGTGAGTCTGCATGTGGAATGGCAGAAGCAACTCATTGACCTCATCATGGAGCTGAATCCTAATGTGCAGATTATTCTTACCACCCATAGTCCTGCCGTGATAATGAATGGTTGGTTGGATAGTGTGACCGAGGTCTCTGACATCACGCAGGATAAGTGAAGAACGAAGAGGAAAGAGTGAAGAATCTAAGTGAAGAGTGAAGAACGAAGAATTGCTATGCCTAAAGGACTAAAAGACCAAATATCATCGTCATATATCGAGGCTGCCAACCGGCTGACATCAAAGAAGGCACGCCGACGCATCGTGGCTTATGTAGAGAGCTACGACGATATCTTTTTTTGGCGTTCGGTGCTTAGCAGGTTTGAAAGCGACAAGCTATATTTCGAAGTGATGTTGCCTGCACGCTCTAATCATTTGGAGCGTGGCAAGAAGGCTGCATTGATGAGCCTCGTTAGCGACAAGGTTGGACGCGACATGATTGCTTGTGTAGATGCCGACTACGACTACTTGATACAAGGGGTTACGTTTACATCGCAGAAGATATTGGATAGCAAATATGTTTTCCATACCTATGCCTATGCTATAGAAAACCTGCAATGCTATGCACCTTCGCTCCATGATGTCTGCGTGGGTGTAACACTCAACGACCATTCCATTTTCGATATGGCTGAGTATCTACGCCAATATTCGCAAGCCATATTCCCTCTCTTCGTATGGAGCATCTGGCATTATCGCAATGGCTCTTATGGCAGATTCTCAATCTTAGACTTTCTGAAGTCGATAGAACTTGGCAAGTTCTCGTTGGCATCAGCAGAGAATATTTTGCAGCACCTCAGAAAAAAGGTTGCCCGAAAGGTAGACACGCTTCGTCATGAAAACCCAGGAGCCAAAGAGAGCTACTTGGCGGTGAAAGAAGATGTAAAGCGATTGGGCGTTACTCCCGACACCACCTATTTATATATACAGGGGCATCATCTGTTTGACAAGGTGGTGAGTCCGATGATGGAAAAAGTATGCTCGGCATTGATTCATCAACGCCAAACAGAAATAGCACATCAAAGCATGCACAGCACTCAGCGTAGCAACGAACTGTCGTGCTATGCTAATAGCTTGTCGGATGTAACCACAATGTTAAAGAAAAACTATGGTTACCAAACCTCCACCCCTTTCAACCGAATACTGAAAGATATAGAAGAATATTTGGAAAGGTAAAAAAGTAAAAAGGTAAAAGGGTAAAAAGGTAAAAGGGTAAAAAAGCGACTATGCTTTTTTACCCTTTTACCTTTTTACCCTTTTACCTTTATTAGTTTTCTCTCCAATAAGCAGGAGTGAAGATTATGAGGACTGAGAATATTTCGAGACGGCCGATGAGCATCAGTATCGAAGATATCCATTTGCACGAATCTGGCAGAATAGCCCAACTATCGTTAGGACCAATATCGTTACCGAAGGCAGGACCTACGTTGCCTAAAGAACTGAACGAGATACTCACGCAGTCGACACTCTCAACACCAGCCAACGACATCAGAAATATCGAAATGGCAAGTATCAGCATGTAGGATGCAAGGAATGCCAATAGCGTTACTCGCTTTTGCATAGGTACATTGATAGAATTCAACTTCAAAGGCACTATGGCATTAGGATGCAGCATCTGGCGGAATTCATTCTTTATAATTTTTATCACCATTACTGATCTGATGCTCTTGAAACCACCACTCGTAGAGCCTGAGTTGGCACCAAGAAACATGCAGACTATTAGCACCACCCATGTGATGTGCGCCCAGTTGCCGGCATTGTCGTTGGCAAAACCTGTTGTTGTCAATGCTGTAACAACCTCGAATAATGAGTTGCGGAAGGCATGCTCTATGCCATAGCCATTCTTGAAAATCAAGGCTAACATAACAGCTGCTGTAGATGCAAATACCGAGAACAGATAGAATCTAAACTCCGCATTCTTCATCAAATTCTTAAACTTCAGTTTCGCTACAGACGCATACAACAGCGTGAAGTTGACACCCGAGATAAAGCAGAAGAATGTGACAACATAGTCTAACATTGGCGAATGGAAATGCGTCACACTATCGTTGTAGATGGCGAAACCACCTGTTGCTGCCGACGTCATGGCATAGTTGATAGCCTCGAAAGAGTCCATGCCACAAAGCATATAGCAACCCATAGCCGAGAGGGTGATGGTTAGGAATACTGCCCATAGCCACTTGGCACTCGTAGAGAGCCTTGGATGAAGTTTCGACTTTATCGGTCCTGTGGCTTCGGCAGCAAATATCTTTGTTGAACCACCCACCATAGAAGGCAACAAGGCAATGGTGAAGAATACTATTCCCAAACCTCCTATCCATTGTGTGAGCGAACGCCAGAAGAGTATGCCATGTGGCAAACATTCCACATCATTGATGATAGTAGCACCTGTGGTGGTAAAGCCCGACATTGTTTCGAAGAAAGCATCTGTGAAATTGTCGATGTATCCACCTACCATATATGGCATTGTGCCGAATAGCGAGAATACCACCCATGCCACCGTCACCACCAAGTAGGCGTCTCTACGCGACAAGTTGTTGTCGGCCTTATAGCCCTTGAGTCTGCACAATATGCCTGCTACCAATGTGACGACTATCGACACAAGGAACGAGAAGACATCGTCCTCATCATAGGCGAGGGCAACACCCAAACAGGTCATCATCAGCGCCACCTCTATAAACAGAAGCGAGCCGAGAATCTTATATATTATCTTAGTGTTTATCAAGTGAAGAGCCTTTCTATCTTTTTAATGTTCTGACCATGGCAGAATACCACTACCGAGTCGCCTGCTTGAATCATAGTATTACCCGAAACAAGCATACCTTGGTCGTTTCTCACCAATCCACCTATTGTCATGCCTTGTGGCAATCCGAGGTCTTTCACCGGTTTCTGTGTTATTTTTGAACCTTCCTTAGGAATAAACTCTGCAACATCGGCATTTGCAGACATCAGGAACGTTACGTTCATCACGTCGGCATCGAGCATCATCTGATAAATACGACTTGCCGCAATAGCCTTCTTGTTTATTATGGTACCTATATCAAGGCTCTCAGCCATGCTAACATAGTCGATATTCTCGACCACAGCAACAGTCTTTCTCACTCCCATTCTCTTTGCAGTAAGACAAGCCAGAATGTTTGTCTCGGCATTTCCTGTCAGCGCCACAAAAGCCTGAGTATTCTTTATACCCTCTTCGTAGAGCAATGGAATATCGCGACCATCGCCATTGATGACAAGAGTCTTATCGTTCTCTAAGATATCGTTGAGCTCTTCGCAGCGGTTGATGTCGTTTTCCAAAACCTTAACGTCCATATATTCAGGCATAGTCTGAATGGCTCTCACAGCTGTAGTGCCACCACCCATTATCATCACGTTCTTCACATCCACGTAATGCTCCTTGCCCACAATCTTTCGAATATATGGAATATACTGCTTTGTTGTCATGAAATAAGCGAGGTCGTAGAGCTTCAGTACATCATTACCACCAGGGATGATAGTGTCGGTATCGCGCTTTATCGCAACCACATGGTAAGGGTCGTTTGGTCCGCTTATCTCTTTCAGAGGTTTGTTCAATATCTCGCAAGCCTCACGAAGCTTAATGCCCAGCATCACCAATGCTCCATCGTGCACATCCCAACGCTGGCGCACCCACGACATCTTAAGTCCGTTGATGATGTCTCTTGCTGCCAACACCTCAGGGTAAATCAATTCATCAACACCGAGCTTGCGGAAGAATTCCTTCTTTTCGTCAGCAATGAATTCTGCATCATTAATCTTCGCCACCGTCTTCTTAGCACCCAAAGCATGGGCTATGATACAGGTGTTGAGGTTTAAGCTCTGCGAAGGAGTAACGGCAATAAACAAGCTGGTATGAGCCACGCCTGCATCCATCAGAGTGTTGATGCTCGATGGTGAGGCATTCATAGTCAGCAAGTCGCAGTCGTTGCCAATCTGTGCCAATCGCTCTTCATCTTCGTCGATGAGGGTGATGTCTTCGTTATTTCTTGATAGGAGTCGTGCCAAGTGAGTACCTATGGCGTAGGCTCCAACTATTATTATCTTCATTATCAGTTTTATTTCAAGAAGCCATAAATAGCTTACATATAGCTACATATAGTTTTCTTTATTGTATCATTATCCAAACCGATGATAGCTCGGAGTTCGTCGATAGATCCATGCTCTATAAACTTATCAGGAATACCCATACGCTTCACACTAATATTGGTGTAGTCATTGTCGTTGAGCCATTCCATCACAGCCGTGCCCATACCGCCATTTCTCACTCCATCTTCAATTGTTATGATATGCTTATACTTCTCAGCCACCTCCTTGAGCAGATTCTCGTCTAAAGGTTTCAAGAATCGCATATCGTAGTGAGCAGGTTTCTTGTCCATAGTAGCAATAACGTCTTGCACATCGTTGCCAATAGGACCAAGTGTGAGCACAGCCACATCTTCGCCATCATTGATTTTGCGTCCGGTGCCCACCTCAATGGTTTCTAATGGGCATTTCCATTCTGTATAGATGCCACGTCCGCGAGGATATCTTATCACGAAGCATCCCTTGTCAGGCAGAGAGGCAGTATACATAAGTCGGCGCAACTCCTTTTCATCCATAGGCGAAGCTATAGTTAGGTTAGGAACCACACGAAGGCTTGCCAAATCGAAAGCACCATGGTGAGTAGGACCATCCTGACCTACCAAACCTGCTCTATCCAAACATAGCACCACATGAAGATTCAATAGAGCCATATCGTGGATGATATTGTCGTAGGCACGTTGTGCAAACGAACTATAGATATTGCAGAAAGGAATCAGACCATCTTTTGCCATACCTGCCGAGAATGTCACAGCATGACCTTCGGCAATACCTACGTCGAAGGTTCTGTCTGGCATTTCTGCCATCATTATGTTCATAGAACATCCTGTAGGCATGGCAGGTGTAACGCCAACAATCTGCTTGTTCTCCTTAGCCATCTCGAGTAGGGTGTGTCCGAATACATCCTGATATCTTGGTGGCTTAGGTGTGCCATCGTCGACGACACGCTGACCGGTCTTAGGGTCGAATTTGCCAGGAGCATGCCATATTGTTGCACTCTTTTCAGCAGGCTCGTATCCCTTACCCTTAGTGGTGTGCAAGTGTAGAATCTTCGGTCCCCTCATATTCTTGAGTTGTGAGAGCACCCTTACGGTATTCTTCACATCGTGTCCATCGAAAGGTCCGAAATATCTTATGTTCATACCCTCGAAGATGTTCTGCTGATGGCTCAGCGCACTCTTCAGGGCATTGTTGAGTCTTATGATGCCTTTGCGTCGGTTGTCGTTCAGGTAGCCTTTAGAGTGCAACCATTGCGAAGCCTTGAATCTCAAGCGATTATATGTCTCATTGGTGTCGAGGTTTAAGAGATATTTCTCCATACCACCCACGGCACGGTCGATAGACATGTCATTATCGTTGAGGATTATCAGTAAGTCGTTGTCGGTAGAAGACACATTATTCAAGCCTTCGAAAGCCAAGCCTCCACTCATAGCTCCATCGCCAATGATGGCTACCACATGGCGATTCTTGCCTTCAACCTTTGCTGCCACAGCCATACCAAGGGCGGCAGAGATAGAGTTTGAAGCATGTCCGCATGCGAAAGTATCATATTGGCTTTCCAAAGGCGAAGGGAATGGGCGTATGCCATGTAGCTTACGATTTGTGCAGAACGATTCTCTACGTCCTGTAAGAATCTTATGACCATAAGCTTGATGACCCACATCCCATACCAATCTATCTTCAGGAGTATTGAAGACATAGTGAAGAGCGACAGTAATCTCCACAACGCCAAGACTTGAGGCAAAGTGACCAGGATTCATAGACACTTCGTCTATGATGTCGCTGCGCAATTCCTCACAAACTTGTGGCAATTCGTCTATCTTCAGCTTCCTAAGGTCGTCGGGGTATTCTATTTTGCTTAATAATGAATATTTATTGTCGTCAGCCATCGATTATAAAAATAATAAATAGTGGCTACAAAGATACATAAAAAAAGATAACAACCAAAGGAAAAACGCCTTTTTGTTCTACCTTATATATTATACCGAACATTTCAAGTCAAAATCTTGTTTGTCTCGCCTTTTATTCTTATTTTTGCAGATATTATGTGGTAACCCCCTTACCATTATTCCTAATGGAAACATTTAGAAATACAATATCAAAATAGAAATATGAACAAGAAAACCACTTTCGTAGCCCTTTGTCTCGCCATGTCTCTTGGCTCATGGGCACAGACCAAGCAGGGAGGAATCTCTCCACAGATGCTTAGTGAAATACAGAAACTTCAGTCGCAGACTCCTGCCTCAAAGGCTCTCTTCAACGCCATCGCTGCCAACAATATCGATGACCTCGTGAAGAACCATGCCAACCAAGGTCCTGTCGACACCCACTTCTCTGTAGAAACTCCTGCGCAGTCTATCCACGACCAGAAGAGTAGTGGCAGATGCTGGATGTTCTCTGGCTTCAATGTGCTAAGATCAAACTTTGCCAAGGCTCATGGCGATTCGCTGAAGGTTGAGCTCTCTCACGACTTTCTCTTCTTCTACGACCAGCTTGAGAAGGCTAACCTCATGCTTCAAGGTGTTATCGATAATGCCAAGAAGCCTATCGACGACACTCGCGTGCAGTTCTTCTTCAAGAGTCCTATCAATGATGGTGGTACTTTCTGTGGTGTTGCCGACCTTGCCGACAAATATGGTGTGGTGCCTATGAGCATTGTACCTGAGACTTATTCTGCAGAGAATACCAGCCGTATCTCTCGTCTCGTTGCAAGCAAGTTGCGTGAGTTTGGTCTTGAACTTCGCGATATGGTTGCTAAGGGAAAGAACGCTAAGGCTATCAACGAGCGCAAGACTCAGATGCTTGCCACTGTCTACAACATGCTCTCTATGACTCTCGGCGAACCTGTTAAGGAGTTTACTTATGCTTTCACCGACAAGAACGGCAAGACTGTAGGCACTCCTAAGAAATATACTCCTAAGGAATTCTTCCACGAGGTTGTGGGCGATGGCATCAAAGGCACATTCATCATGGTGATGAACGACCCTCGTCGTCCTTACCACAAGACTTATGAGGTGGAATACGACCGCCATACCTATGATGGCACAAACTGGAAGTATCTCAACCTTCCTATGGACGAGATTGCTCAGCTTGCTATAGCTTCGCTTAAGGATGGCAGAAAAATGTATAGCAGCTATGATGTAGGCAAACAGTACGACCGCAAGCGTGGTCTCCTTGATGTCAACAACTACGACTACGCATCGCTCTTCTCTACTACCTTCGGTATGGACAAGGCTCAGCGCATCTCTACTTATGATAGCGGTAGCACTCATGCCATGACTCTATCTGCAGTAGACCTTGATGCTAATGGCAAACCATTGAAGTGGAAGGTTGAAAACAGCTGGGGACCAGCAAATGGTCAGAACGGATGCTTGATAATGACCAACGAATGGTTCAACGAGTATATGTTCCGTCTTGTTGTTGACAAGCAGTATGTGCCTGCCGAAACTCTCAAGCTCTTCGACCAAAAGCCTATCATGGTGATGCCAGAGGATCCTTTGTTCCAAGAGGATATGTAATGAGTAACATTAATGTCATGAAACCTATCATTTGGGCTTTGCTATTGCTAATAGCAATGGCATTGCCCGATTATTATATCTACACGTGCTATATTGACCAATTGCACAATATAGCCGTCAGCATCCTGTGGTGGTTGCCAACGCTGATAGCTGTATCGGCATTCGCAGCTGCTCAAGCAGGAATCTACCATAATGCCATGTTTCGCACATTCTTCGGCATTTCCATGGCATGTGCTACTCCAAAACTTGTTTTCTCGCTCGTTGACCTTGTCTTAGGTCCAACTATTGCCATTATTGTGGCTGTATCGTTGATAGCTGCCATTGTCTATGGTGTGATGTATGGTTGGCGACGAATAGTTGTGCGCACTGCCTCATGTCGTTCTTCCCGATTGCCTTCGGCATTCCATGGCTATCGCATCCTTCAGCTTTCCGACATCCATATAGGCACCTTCTTGCAAAATCCTAAATTCATAACCAAGCTTGTTGAGGCTGTCAACCGTCAGCAGCCCGACCTTGTAGTGTTCACAGGCGACCTTGTAAATACCGATGCTCATGAGCTATTACCATTCCGCAAAGCTTTGTCGCAGATACGGGCTAAGGATGGTGTGCTGTCTGTGATGGGCAATCACGACTATTGCGAATACTCACAATATGCAGCACAGCCTATTCATGGCAGACGTGAACTTCATGCTCACCGCAGTCGCCATTTGCTTGTGTATTTACAAGAGAAAATGGGATGGCGAATGCTTATGAACGAGAATGTGATGTTGCAACGCGGCTCTGACTCTATAGCCATTATTGGTGTTGAGAATATCGGTAAACCTCCTTTCAAATCGTTTGGCAATCTTGATAAAGCAATGGCTGGATTACCTGCCGATTGTTTCAAGGTGTTGCTCTCTCACGACCCTACACATTGGCGCCGTGGAGTGCTCAACAAGACTGATATCTCGTTAACTCTTAGCGGACATACTCATGCCGGACAAGTTAAGATAGGTCGCTTCTCGCCTGCCAAATGGGCATACAACGAGTGGGGCGGCAAATATACCGAAGGCTCATCTATGCTCTATGTCTCGCTCGGCATAGGTGGCACCATGCCTTTCCGCTTTGGTGCTTGGCCTGAGATAAACATCATAACGCTCGAGAAAGAATAAACTCCAAAACAAGGTTAAGCTGATTAAAAAAGAGGATATTTCTTCTTTTTAATCGTAGTATTTATCCTTTGTAATTAATCTGTGGCGAGGAGCAATATAGCTATCGTTGATGAGGCTGTGCTGTTTTCGCACATAGACTGATTGTATTCCCAAAATATCGCATATTACTTGTGGCGTATCGTCATTTGAGAATCTACGTTGGCGAGCAGCCTTAAGACGTACTGCCAATTCTGGATGCTCTTTAGCATATTTCGGAGTGAGGTATATCATAAAAGGAATATCAAACTGCGGACCATACGATTCGCGACAAGCCTTGTTGATATCTGTGCGACCATATTGATTGCGGAAGTTGTGTACCTCTTCGCCATGGTCTGAGAGATACATCACCACAGCATTACGATTATCAAACATCCTAATGATGCTATCTACCACCATGTCGTTGTAGAGTGTAGCATTCAGATAGTGGGCTACATCGTTGCGCTGAGCATTGTTGAGCTCTGGTCGATTGATGTTATTTGGAGTAAATTTCGCAAACTTCTTCGGATAGCGTTCCTTTGCAGGCATGTGCTGTCCATATAGATGGAATATCACGAAGTTGCGCTGCTTTGTTTCTAATTGTTTGCGCTGTGCAGCATAGTCTGCCACTAAACCAAGGTCGTATCTTGATGTACAATGGTTGCGATTGTCGAATAGTGCTTTGGCTACCGATGGTATATTTAGAAATCCCATAGCAGCATCATTCTCATCGAGCTGGTCGCTCACCACAAACTGGTTGCCATAGAATGTTACGTTCCATCCACAACGGCGCATTATCAATGGCAACATCGGACCATCATGCCATGCTTTCTTGTCGCGTCGGCTATTCATAGATAGCAGATAGCGGAACACTACAGATGTACCATTACTTGTAGCCGTAACATCATCAAACAAGAACAATCGTCCTTGTTTCTGTCTTGCTTTAAGCAGAGGATTAGTATTCCATCGCCCATCGTAGAGATTGCTCATATGGCGATTGAATGATTCTCCGATGATAAGCACGAAGTCTGCAGTAGAGTCTCTGCATACTGGCTGTTCTTTGTAATTAGCCTGCGAGGTAGCACAGCGCTCATAGTCTTGCTCCTGCTGCTTATACATCAGTATCGACTGCATGGTTTGCCAAAGGTCGTTAAACTTTATAGGTGAAGGATATTTTTGTGCAAACTTATAGTTACGGTCTACATTTGGTGAGAAATATGCTGCATGTACAGCCACCATAGCCAAGCATGCCGACCATGCTATTCTAAACATCCAACGTTTTGGCCATGCACTAATAAGTTTCACCTTTCTGCTTAGCCACCATTCCAAGCCAAAGAAGCCTGCTGCCAAAACTACCATGAGTAGAGTGCGGAAGCTAAACACAAAGTTGTTCACAAACTCGCTTGCCTCGCGACCATTTGTTTCGCGAAGGAATTGCACCGTATATACATCCCAATGTCGACAGAAGAATACATAGAGGAAGATGTCGGATAACACATAACATGCCACCAACGCATGCAAAGCTATATGTGCTATTACATTAACCTTACGTCCCGTCATGGCGAAGAGCGTACAGCATACCCATGACAACACGGTATAAACAATCAGATTGAAGGGCACCGATATATAAGGTGTCCACCAATGCAAATCTTCCAGCACAAGTAGTTCTGGTATCATTAGCATGACAACATATGCTGCCATGACAACTAAATTAATCTTGAGAGTTAATAACTGTTTCATTAATATTACAAACCTTTTACATATTACTTAACGCTAATGTTTGAAAGATATTGTGTTTAGTGTTTCATAAAAATTAGGATTAGTTTAAATTAGCTCTTATCGAACAAATATATCACTCAATGAATAATATTAAACTGAAAAATCCGCAATGCCGTTGATAGGCGTTGCGGATTTTTCTGTTATGCCCGAAAGATATCGGGGCTGATTATCGTGCTCGATAGTTTATCTCGTTAAGCTAAACTTGATGCTCAAACCAAAGTCTTGCGTGGTAGTAGGGTAGCTACTGCTGCTGAGCAATGGTGTGTTGGTCTGGCGGTCGTAATAGAAGCTCATGGTGAGCAGACGCGACAGGGTGTAGTCGGCAGAGAAGCTAAGCTTAAACGCCTTGTTACCATTCGACGCAGAGCTGGTTAGCGAAGCTATATCACGGATGATAGTAGCCTGGTTGCGCAAGCTGAGGTCGAGACGCAAGTTGAGGTTGTGGTTCACACCTCTATTGCGCTGGCTTGTCTTCGACTGCTTGTTGTCGTCTTGGTCGCCACGTCTATTACCCTTCACAGCTCTGTGGTTTCTACCACCAAACATGTTGAAGTTGTTGAGCTTATAGCCTGCACCAATAACCCAGTCGTGTGATGTAGCCTCGTTGATCTGCACACTCGTCATGGAAAGACTCAGCACACGGGTGGTGCGATATTCCACCTTACAGGTGAGATTATTGTGCAATGTTACATCAATACCGAGCAGAGGCGAGAATGCCTCGTTGATGCTCACGGTAGAGACATTAAACATCGACGATGGAACAGGGTTGCCTGTGGTGGCATCGTTGATGAAACCAATGTTGTCGCCCATCACCTCCATGAAGGTTGAATAGCTGCTATACGAGCCTATTGCGAAGATGCTCTTGTAAGAGTGGTTGATGTTTACACTCTTGAAATGGTTAGAGAACCATGGCAACTTGCTCAAACCGCTATAGCGAACAGTCCAGTTAGGAAGCAGACGCGAGAGCGATGGGAAGATGTCGAGCGACTTTCCTGGCATGCTGGTATACGCAGCAAGGAATGCTGGTATCATCACGTCGCCACTATATAGGTTTACACCACCATTAGCAGCATCAAACTTCTTTCCTGCAAGTGCAGTTCCATTTGGATAAACAACACCCTGATAGCGGGCTTCTACAAGCTTTTGGAATGTAGGAAGCGAGTTTACGAAGGTCTCAAACGATGATGAATGATAGCCGTTGTTGGCATTACCCACACCCTCGAAGGCACTCTTCAGCGACATTGTTGTCATGGTGAGCGAACCACTTTCGGTGGTAGGATTGCCCTGATACATATATTGTATGCTCTTTGCCTTGTTGCGTGTGCGCGAAGCGTTGAGGTCTATCTTCAGGTTCTTCACAGGCTCGAGTGTAAACTTGAGCTGCAAATCCTCAGTACAGCTTGTTGTGGCAGGCGTAGCTATAGAGTCGCTCATCAATAGCCAGTTGTTTTCGCGCGCCTTGTCGATATACGAGTCGTCGATAAGACCGAAGGCAAAGTCGAGACCTGGCGACATCACGCTCGTAGCCTTAGTCTGTCCGAAGGCATCGCCCACGTTAGGCATAAAGCCAGGCAAAGCCATAGAATATTGGTTGCGGTAAGAGATACCTACCGAACGTACCATCATCAATGTGCGTGCCACGATTTGTGCTGTCTTATACCAACCCTTATCGTCGAGAGGCTCCTTTGGAGTTACCGACACCTTTATCTTCATGGCAGAGTCTACATGATTCTTGATGAGAATCTTGTTGCCGTCAAGCTTCTTAAACTTCAGTTCATACTTCTTGCCATCCTCGGTCTTTGCCGTTACGATTAGGCGCTTGGTATTCTTACCATGCTGCAGAGTGAAGGTGGTGTCAGGCTTCAAGGTCACTTCCTTCTCGTATGTCTTTGAGTTCTTAGGCAGTTTAGCCTTTTGAGCCATAGCCTTCTTGTTGTCCTTGTCGCTTATCTTCTTATCTGCGCCAGCCTTGTCGTCAGCCTTATCGCCTTCGCCCTTTGCTGCTTCCTCGGCTTTCTTCTTAGCTTCTTCAGCCTTCTTGCGCTTCTCGGCTTCTTTCTTCTTCTGCATGTCTTGGCGACGCTTGTTTAGCTCGCTACGCGAAGGTTCTTTGTTGAACTTATCGTTGACAGCCTTGAGGAAAGGCACCTGATTATACAACTTCTCCAAGTTGAGTGTGGAGTTGATGTTGAAGTTGCGGTTCGATGATATGGTATTGCCAAGCGATGTACCATCTTCGAGGTCAGAACCGCGCATCCATTGGTATGTTGCATTATACGATGCATCTGCATTCACCCAGTTGAAGATAGGGATGAGGTTTAGAGGCAACTGGTATGAAGCCTGGAATGTCTGATTATAGCTCAGCGGTTTACCGAAGTTCTTGATGCTGGTCTTCACAGAGTCTTTCCATGCCTGATAGCGGTCAGGATACAAATCCTTGTTGATAGGAGTGTATGGCTCTTCTATCTCGGCACGAGTAGCGCTCTGGAAGTTGGCATGCAGATTCTTTGTGAGGTCCCAACGGAGTGAGAAGTCGCGGTTCCACAAGAACTGCTCGTTGAACGTTAGTGGCAACTTGTTTCCTTCTGTTGACTCCATGTCTCGCTCCTGCAACTCGTAGTAGTTGCGAGTAATCTCGGTGTTGAAGCCTACATTCTGTGGCAACCAGTTGAGGCCGAACTTCTTTAAGATGTCGAGATACTTGCTCTTTGACTTCATCTTCTTGAATGGTTCCCATGCTTTGAACACAGGGGTCCATGCATAGTTCATAGCTCCACGCCAGTTGTCTTCATTCTCATAAACGGTAGTCTCGCCAGTAGTGTGATTGTGCGAGTGGCTATACGAGAACGAGAAGTTGGCAGGGTCGTAAGGCATAGGATGACGCTTGGTCTGTATGCCCACCTTTACGTTCGACAACGAGAAGTTGGTCTGTGTGGTCTTGGTAACAGCTATGCTCTCTATAGAGTCGCGCTCCTGCTTTGAGCCTGCCGACTCAAGAGCATCGTCGAGAAGCATATCCGAGTCGAGAGGATTGAACTTTGGCGACACCTTCTCCTTGGTTATAGAGTAGTAGAGCGGTATCGAAACCTTAGCCTTGTCAGGGAAGAACTTTCCGAGATCAAAGTTTGTGGTGATGGTATAGTTGCCTGTATTGTCGGTGGTACGTTCTGCCACGCCCTGCTCCAAACCTCCGAAGCCCTGAGAAACATAGCGTCCCTGAACGTTCACGGTACCAAAGTCTGAGAGTTGCATATTGAGGTTGCCTTGTGCAGCCCAACCGCCACTATTCTCATATTCCTTTAGTCGCATTTCGTTTACCCATACCTCGCCACTCTTGGTAGATGAAGTAAGGTTGCGCACACCAATAACGATGGTCTTTACCTCGCCCAAAGTAGGGTTACCCATCACGGTAATCTTGTTCTTAGGTCGCGATGAGTCGTAGGCTGTATAAGCATGGTTGTAGCTTGCCAAACCATTAGCCTTAGCTTTGTTGCGCTCCTTCTTTATCTGTGTAAAGAGGTTGAGCGGAATGTCTACCATATTCTCTTCTGGCCATACTGCCATACAGTCGCGAGTAGAATACTTATCGTAAATAATGCCTGGAGCAGTAAGCTTCAATGGCACCTCATATTCATAGTAGTTGCTCTTGTAGTCGCTACCCAAGCGTACGAATACTGCCAACTGGTCGTCGCCAAGGTTGGTGACATCGTGCTCCAATGCGTTAGCATGCACAAACATCTGCATACGACGATACTGACGAAGGTCGTAAGTGGCATTCTTATATATACACTTAGCCTCGTTGCTCGAAAGATTTGTCAATGTCATCGACAATGCCTGCTCGTTAGCCTCGGTAAGTTGAGGCTGAGTAGGGTCTTGCTCACGACGGATGCCCGGAGGCATCACGTAGTTGACTGGAGTCTTGTCATTGTTCTCCTCAATATTCACAGCAGCTGTGGTAAGGGTGCCGCTACCAGAAGTGGAGTTGTCGAGAGTCTGCTCGTATACACGCCATTCGCCACGCACAAGGTCGAGACTACCAAATCGCAATACGATAGGATGCTGAAAACCTGTGAGGAACATACGCATGAAGCGGATGCTTGTGAGGTCGTTGATGGCGCCCACTTTGTCGGTATATTCCTTCAGCGGAATGCGGAACTGATACCATGTGGCTATTCCCTTCTCGCCATTTCGCAATGGAGCATTATACACTCGCTTGTCTACGATGTTGTTTTTGCCCACTACGAGGTCTTGCGGACGAATGCTGACATGATACTGATAGTATTTCTCGTATTCGTTGAGAGTGTAGTCTTGGTTGATATCCTCAACGTCAGGAGTCGTCTTATATGAAGTATCGTAGTTTTCTGTGCGGTTGTCGGAGTCAGGTGAGTTGCCCTGAGGATTGTTGATATACTTATATCTACGAAGTATCGACGCCTTCATCTGGTCATAGTCGCGACCACGATAATAGTGGTAGTTATCGTTGGCAGGGTCGTTGTAGATAGAATCCCATACGGCGGCATTCACCTTGCCTTGCATCTCGGTGAGGAACTGCTGATAAGCTTCGAAAGCTCGCTCTTCATCATCGTTCAGACCGTTGTAGCCCACATCCTGCAAAGCACGGCTACCCTTTGTAGTAGCAAAGGCATAGGTCACGGTAGACTGAGTAGGTATCTTTCCCCATTGAGTGAAGGTGAAATTGTTGGAACCATCCACAGGCATACCACTCTCATAGAACTTCTTACCATCGCGCAAGATATCTTCCGACACCTCGCCAAGGTTGATATAGAAGTCGCCACCATATTCGTTGGCATTAGATTGCTCGTTGCTGTAGATGAATGGGTCCATGAGCCAGAACTCCAAGTATTCGATGTTGGCTTGCTCAAAGTCGTTGGTATCGAGCTTACGCATCATGCCACCCCAATGTGTAGTAGGATTCAGCAGCTGACCATTGTTGTCTACATTGGTGCTGAAGTTATACGGACCACGCTCGTTAGGGTAGTAGGCTATATTGAGAATAGGCAATGTTGCCGTAGCTCCACTATAGCTGCTCTGGTCGCGGTTAGGATAAAGTTCGCGAACATAAATCTCACGCACATAATGGTTTGACAACTGGTCGAGGTCGCTCTTGATATGTGCAGGAGTTAGCGATGACGAACGACGAGTGAACAGAGGGTCTATAGTATACCATGCCATCTGCGAACGACGGAAACCGCTTGTAAGGGTAGTCTTGTCGGAAGATTCAGAGAACATCGAAGGCACACTCGATAATATCCAAGAGGTAGGTGTCGACACATCTATCTTAGTGGTGTTGTTTTCGAAGTCGTCGATATACGAAGCGTTGTCTTGTGTGCCGTGGCTCTGACCGGCAAAGAGTTTTGCAAACTCACCAGTAAATGATATTGTAGATGGTTGGGTGAGGTGCAAGCCTGGCAGCTTGTCGAGCATATTGGTAAGCCATTGGCTCTCGGTCTTCCAGTTTAGGTTCAAGCCAAAGATGGTGTTGTTCAAAGGCTCGTTGCCCATAGCAACCTTTGTTGTTAGGGCTTGCTCCGACAAATGTTGCAGGGTACCGGAAAGTTGGAAGTTCTTAGAGAAATCGTATTCCCAGTTGATACCGAACATCGTCTTGCGCTCTTGCGAGAAGTCGCTCTGGCTTTCGAGCGATACGTTGACAGAAGTACCGGCATCGATGATGCTTTGGTTCAGGATGCGCACCTCGCCAGCGTTATAGTCTACGGTATAGTCGGAACCTTCTGTAAGTGTCACACCACCTGCAGTAACAACCACAGAACCTTGTGGCACATTCATTGCTCCAAGCGAGATTACGTTGGATGATGTACCACGATATTGTCCCATGAGCACGTATTTGTTCTTCTCAGCAATCTGGCGTGCCATGGTCTTTGTAGAATCATAAAGTTCGGTAAAGGCATATTTGTCTGCCTTTGCCGAAGCCACACCTTTGGCTACCAAATAGTTCTTAAGATAGCTACCAAAAGGTTCGGCTGCAGGGAAGAATACACGACCATTGCTAACGGTGTAGCCTTCTACATAGTCGAAATATCCGTTAGAGTGAGCCTTGTTGTTGTTATCCAAGCGGTCGGCACCAAGCACCTTGATAAGTGTTTGGTCTTTAACCTCAGGCTCTGGAATATAAGTAATGTATACACCTGTGGTATCGCTTTGGAACTTCACATCCAAGCGGAACTTCTCTTTTTCTACTGATGAAGCCAAGGCATACACGTTTTTCATCATCAAGTCCCAGTTGCCTTGATGAGGGTTGTTGCCTGTATTCTTCAGCGATTTTACAAACAATGCTTTGTTTACATCAGTATTGTCTGATGCAAATTCGCCCACCTGGTAAGTGTTGCCACCATAGGTATATTCGTAAGCCACAGCCAACACTTGGTCGGTGTTGAGAGTAGTCTTGAGCGAAACATAGCCCAAGGCAGTATTCACGGTATATTCTGAGCTGTTGAGCAATCGTGCGCTCTGCAGCTTTTCATAGTCGTTGCCACCTACAAAGCCGCTGATACCATCGAGCACAGTACTTGTCTGGTCGATGTCTCGTGCTGCAGCATAGGTTGTTACCATCTGCGAATATTCCGAGTTGGAATTATTTGATGGTATGCCGATACCTGTAGGTTGCCATAGGCTATTGCTTATCTTCGAAGCCTCGCCAAGGTCGGTGAGAGCGATGATGTTGCGGGTATTGGTGGTTGTACCAGTCTTGTTAGTTACCCAAATCTCTACACGGTTGATGGTGACACCAGTAGTGAGATTAGGCAATGTCTTCATAGCATCATCGTAGCGATCGCGGAAATACTGAGCGAGGAAGAAGTGACGGTTTTCCTCATAGTCAGCCACGTTGATTTCGAAAGGAGTAAGCTGTACGCCACCCTTCGAAGATACACTCTTCGATGATGATTTCTTCTGAGATACCACAGTCTGCAACTTCAGTTTACCAAACTGCATATCTGTACGGATACCAAACAGCGAGCTTGCACCAGTAATGAGCGACGAATTGCTTGGGAACGACACATTACCAGCCTCTACGAGCTTGATAATCTCGTCTTCCTTACCGTCGTACTTCAACTTCATGTTCTGAGTATCGAAGTCGAAGGTGGCATCGGTGTTGTAGTTGAGGTTCATGTTAACCTTGTCGCCCACCTTACCATTCACGTTGAGGTTTATCTTCTCGTCGAAGTCCATCGTAGTGGTCTTACGGTTGCGAATAGGCAACGAAGGGTTGTCGATGTTCTTCAAAGTGGCACCAAACTTCAGTTCTGCAGTACCCTGAGTTTTAATACGTACACCGCCAGGACCAAATATCTTCTCTGCAGGACCAAGGTCGAAGTGCATATCCGAGAAGTCAAACTTCTCCTTACCTTTAGCCTTGAATATCTCGTCGTTCTTGCCACGATAGAATTGGTTGCGTGCCTGCTGCTCCGTCCATTTACGATACTCCTCAGGAGTCATCATTATTGGTGCATCCACCCATGTGCCAGCAATCTTGGTACCAATGATATATCGGTCGATGGTATCGTTGTATTCCACATTATACTTGATATTCTCTGGGCGTTGCAAGTCGATAGCGCTATGCTCAAGGTCGCTCAATGAGATAGGCGTTGTGCGCTGAATGCGCCAGCGAGGGTGGAGTAGTGAATCAGGTATGGAATCGGAATCGATAATCAGTTCAGGCTTCTCGTCTTCTAAAGCCTTGCGAGCATTCGAAATGTTGCTTGATGCTCCATTCCTGTTAAGAGAATTCTGGCGTGCATTAGCTAAGCGCTGATTATTGTTGATGCCAGTAAGGCCTTTCACCTGAGCATTGCGTCGTGCAGGTATCACATTCTGGAATACAGACATGCCGAGGGCATAGCTTGCCACCGTGGCAACAAGCATAACGATAGTGATAGTCTTTTTCCTGAATGATTTCATGCTATTTTATTCTCTTCAAAGCCTCTTTAACAACCAATTCTACTGCCATTGTTGGATTCTCGGTCAGAATCTGCTGAACAACCTTGCTACTTGGAGCAGGCGAGAAACCAAGCATGGTGAGTGCGCCAACAGCCTCGTCTCTAACTCCCATATCGAAAGTAGGAGCCTTTGATGTGCCGCCAGCATGCAATTCGTCGGTGATACCACTCGACATCACCTTGTCTTTCAAGTCTACGATGATGCGTTGTGCTGTCTTCAGTCCAATACCTTTCACACCTTTAAGCAATCGCTCGTCGCCATTAGCAATGGCGTTGCAAAGTTCGCTTGGCGAAAGGCTTGAGAGTATCATCCTTGCTGTGTTGCCACCCACACCACTCACCGTGATGAGCAGTCGGTATAGGTCGCGCTCTTGCTTTGAAGCAAAACCGAAAAGGGTATAAGAATCATCGCGTCCGCCTGTCTGCAGCGCTTCGTGTACATACAGTTTAACTTCTTTCTTGCCCTGTATGCCAGTATAAGTGTTGAGCGAAATGTTGAGCGCATAACCTACACCTGCTGCTTCTACTACAGCCATGGCAGGAGTGAGCTCAGTCAGTTCACCTCTAATATATTCTATCATTTATCCTTAGTTTTATGTATATATACATCTTTAATAACGCACGCATGGGGACTTTTATTGTATTGCAATGTTGAAATGTATTATATAATTAGCAGGTATATTATGAAAATATACAAAAAAATACGTCTTTTTGATAGTTGTTTCACAAGAAAAGTGTAATTTTGTACGCTCTTAGGTTGTAAGGGCGAATAAAAGGCAAAAAAACAACCAACCAAACATAAATACATTAAAACATGAAAAAGATTAGAGCTGCCGTAGTTGGCTATGGCAACATTGGAAAGTTCAGCGTTCAGGCTCTTGAGGCTGCACCTGATTTTGAAATTGCTGGCGTCGTTCGTCGTCAGGGCGATAAGAATAAGCCACAGGAGTTGGCACAGTATGAGGTAGTTGATGATATCAAGAAGTTGAAGGATGTAGACGTTGCTATCCTCGCTACTCCTACTCGTAGCTGCCCAGAGTATGCAAAGGCTATCACAGCCATGGGTATCAACACCGTTGATAGCTTCGATATCCACACTTCTATCCTCGACTATCGCACAGAGATGATGCCTATCAATAAAGAGACAAATACTGTAAGCGTAATCTCAGCTGGATGGGATCCAGGAAGCGACTCTATAGTTCGTATCCTCATGCAGAGCCTTGCTCCTAAGGGATTGACCTACACCAACTTCGGTCCAGGTATGTCTATGGGTCACTCTGTTTGCGTAAAGAGCAAGAAGGGTGTTAAGAATGCTCTCTCTATGACTATTCCTTTGGGCGAGGGTATTCATCGCCGTATGGTATATGTAGAGCTTGAGGATGGTGCTTCGCTCGAAGAGGTGACAGCAGAAATCAAAGCCGACCCTTACTTCTCACATGATGAGACTCATGTGTTTGCAGTAGCTTCTGTCGACGATGTTCAGGATATGGGTCATGGTGTTCACCTCGTACGCAAGGGTGTGAGCGGTCAGACTCAGAACCAGCGCTTCGAGTTCAATATGAGCATCAACAACCCTGCTTTGACAGCACAGGTATTGGTAAATGTTGCTCGTGCATCTATGCGTTTGCAGCCAGGATGCTATACCATGCCTGAGATTCCAGTCATCGACATGCTCCCAGGTACTCGCGAGGAAATCGTGGCTACATTGGTATAATCCCCCTAACGATTTATATTAGAACACGAATCTTGCGAATCAAACGAATTCTAAAAACAAGCAAGAAACGCAAGCTGCAGAGCCCAGAGGGCTTATTCGTGGTATTCGAAATATTCGTGTTCTTCCAAACTCAAATTAAATAAAAAACTCCCGCTAAGATGCTTGCGATATTTCGCTTGCCTTAGCGGGAGTTTCATGTTTATAAATGATACTGCTTATTTTTCTTTCTTGTCAGTATACGCATGCTTTGGATAGTCGATGGTATAGTGTAGGCCACGGCTCTCTTTGCGTTCTATAGCCATACGAGTGATAAGATAACCTGTGTTTATCATATTGCGGAGTTCGCATAGCTCCTTAGTTATCTTCACACGCTTAAAGAGGTTTTCAGTCTCTTCGTATAACAAGTCGAGGCGATCCCATGCACGCTTCAGTCTGAGGTCTGAACGCACGATGCCTACATAGTTGCTCATTATCTCGCCCACTTCCTTTACGCTCTGTGTTATCAACACCTTCTCTTCGTTGGTGAGTGTGCCTGTATCGTTCCACTCTGGCACTTTCTCATTGAAGTCGTATTCGTCAATATGCTGCAATGAGTGTTTAGCAGCTGCATCAGCATATACCACAGCTTCTATCAACGAGTTGGAAGCCAAGCGGTTGCCACCATGCAAGCCTGTGCACGAACATTCGCCAAGAGCATACAAACGGTCGATACTTGATAGACCATTGAGGTCTACCTTTATACCGCCACACATATAATGGGCTGCAGGGCGAACAGGAATATATTCTTTGGTGATATCGATGCCTATCGACAAACATTTAGCATAGATATTTGGGAAATGAGCCTTTGTCTGCTCAGGGTCTTTGTGGGTTACGTCGAGACAAACATGGTCTAAACCATGTATCTTCATCTCTTTATCTATGGCACGTGCCACGATGTCGCGTGGTGCCAACGATAGGCGCTCGTCGTATTTCTCCATAAACGACTGTCCGTTAGGCAATCGCAATATGCCACCATAACCACGCATAGCCTCGGTGATGAGATATGCAGGATGGGTTTCGCCTGGATGGTAAAGGGCTGTAGGGTGGAACTGTACAAACTCCATGTCCTGTACGGTTCCCTTTGCACGGTATACCATAGCCTCGCCATCGCCAGTAGCTATAACAGGGTTTGTTGTGGTTTGATAAACGGCTCCGCAACCACCAGTACACATCACGGTAACCTTACTCAAATAAGTGTCAACCTTCTGAGTTTCAGGGTTGAGGATGTAAGCTCCATAGCAATTAATATATGGAGTGCGACGAGTAACGCGTGCGCCAAGATGATGCTGAGTGATAATCTCTACTGCAAAATGGTTTTCCTTGATTTCAATATCAGGATTGCTCTTCACAGCCTCCATAAGTCCACGCTGAATCTCTGCTCCTGTGTCGTCGGCATGATGAAGAATACGGAACTCAGAATGTCCGCCCTCGCGATGAAGGTCGAAAGAGCCATCTTCCTTGCGGTCGAAGTTTACACCCCAACTCACTAATTCCTTTATCTGGCTTGGACCATTCTTCACAACCTGTTCCACAGCTTTGCGGTCGCTAATCCAGTCGCCCGCAATCATTGTGTCTTCGATGTGCTTATCGAAATTGTCTACTTCAAGGTTTGTTACCGAAGCCACACCTCCTTGCGCAAACTTGGTGTTTGCTTCGTCGAGTGATGTCTTGCAGATTATGCAGACCTTACCTTTTTTTGCTTTTGCTACTTTCAAAGCGTAGCTCATACCGGCTATTCCTGATCCGATGATGAGAAAATCATACTTGTATACCATGTTTCCTGTTATTGGAAAATATTCTTTATGATGTTGCAAAAGTACGAATAAATCTTAATATACGTATCATAAACAAACTTTTTTTGCTAATTTTGCAAGCCAAAGTAATAAAGCAATGAACATTAAGACAATATATATATGTATCGCCATCTTGATGATGGCGATTTCTGCACATGCTCAAGACGTAGAAACAGTCTTCGACGAAGATACTGTAGCTGTTGATTCTGCCTTGATGGATTCTATAGCCCACGACTCCATAGCCGCTAAGACTATAGAACTGCCATGGCCGCAAAGTCTGGTGGCAACCCTCGACGACCTTGTGAAGTCTGACATCTCGCAAACCAGCCAAATTGGTCTTATGGTCTACGATTTGGATGCCGACTCGGCTATATACTGCCACAACGAACTGCAGACCATGCGTCCTGCCAGCACCATGAAGGTTATCACAGCCATTGCGGCGCTCGACAAACTTGGTGGTAGCTATCAGTTTAAGACCGACCTTTGTTATACTGGCGAGATAAAAGGTCATGTGCTGCATGGCGACATCTATTGCGTAGGTGGCTTTGACCCTAAGTTTAATGTCGACGACCTCAACGCCTTTGTCGAAGGTGTGCGCCGAATGGGCATCGATACCATTATGGGAAACATCTATGCCGATAAAAGCATGAAGGATACTGCCCGACTTGGTGAAGGTTGGTGTTGGGATGATGACAATCCTTGTCTGTCACCATTGCTCATCGGACGTAAAGACAATTTTATAGATAGATTTGCTCAAAAGCTTGTCGACGAGGGTGTTGTCATCATCGACAAAGACAGCGTAAACTGTGCCTTCCGTTTCATGAATAGTCATGGCAACTTCGTGCGCCGTAAGCCACAAGGTACTTATTCTATCACATCGCGTTTCCATACCATCGAGCAGGTGATGATGAAAATGCTCAAAGAGAGCGACAACCTTTATGCAGAGTCTATGTTCTATCAGCTTGCTGCATCTACAGGTGCTCGACCAGCCACAGCAAAGAATGCTCGTGCCGTGATAAACCATCTGATAACAAAGATTGGTCTCAACCCTAAGCGCTACAATATTGCTGATGGCTCAGGACTATCATTATATAATTATGTGTCGCCGATGCTTGAGGTTATGTTCCTTAGATATGCTTATCGCAACGAGAATATCTATCCGCATCTGCTCCATGCCTTGCCTATAGCAGGCTTTGACGGAACTCTGAAATCGCGCATGAAGCATACCGACGCCTTCGAAAATGTGAGGGCAAAGACGGGTACCGTGACATGCGTAAGCTCGTTGGCGGGATATTGTACAGCCCAGAATGGCCATCGCCTCTGCTTCTCTATCATCAATCAGGGTGTTATCCATTCATCCAATGCCCGCCATTTCCAAGATAGAGTGTGCAATGCTATGTGCCAGTAGATTGGAAGAATATTATGATTGTCTATATAATAAAAGGGGGGGTGTGTCAAAAGTCAAGCAAAGCGGGCTGAAAGCCCAATATGTTCTTAGCCCAGGGCAACGCCCTGGGTAAAAGGGAAAATATAAACCAAGCGTCCTGTAAGGACAAAAGCCTACATAATTAACTATGTATCAATACTTTTGTCCTTACAGGACGCTTTACTTATTAATTACTATTCCTCCCAGGGTGTTGCCCTGGGCTAAGAACTTCTGCCCATTCTGGGCGTGCTGTTTGAACTTTTGACACACCCCCCCCCTTGTTTTTAAAGCATAGCTGCAACTCTGCGAATCTGCTTTAGCTTTTCTTTCAAAGCATTATCTTTTTGAGCTGTATGCATATTATATCCCATCTGCAATTTTAGTAGGGAATCAGCAGGAATATCTAAAGCTGCCTCAAACATCAAAGCAGAAGTTGTGGTAACAGGACGTTTGCCATTCAGTATTTCGTTTAGTACGGAATATCCCATACCAATGCTTTTAGCAAATTTTCTTTGCGAAATGCCACGCGCTTCTAATTCATCTTTCAGCACCTCACCAGGGTGGGTTGCGTAAAAACCAAAACCTAAATTTGACATAATGCTATTTTTATTTATAATGGTTTGATAATTCTAATATATTGCATATATCTATGTTGCAAAGCTACAACTATTTTTTATATTCACAAATTTTGTGAACGGTATTTTGGAATATTACATATAGAGACTGCTAAGACTTGTTACATATATGGGATTGCTAAGACTTGCCCTTTGACTGATACAAACCGCTTTCCGATGATAATTCTTTCGCATATAAAACATAAACAAAGATAAACCGTTGCTTGAGAATATAGCACACAGATTACAGATCGCGTATGGAAAACACTATACATTATCTCTAGCAACGGTTTATTTTGGTTTATTGCCTGCCATTTTCTTCAGAGGCGTGAGCGCCTCTGCCATCTGTGGATTGTCCAGACTGTCGAGAGTCACACTCTCGTAAAGGCTGGGCATGCCACAGATAGCAAGCTCTGCTGAAGAAAATGACAGGGGTTTATAAGGTTTATGTTTAAAAGACCATCTAAACATTAAACTCTATCTATAAAATAATCCCCTATGTTTGTCGGATGATCCAAAAACTCGAAGCATGAGAGTTTGCCCTGCATAGGGTGTTTATCTATGTTTATGTTTTTAAAAGCGTTACGACTATCTGAGGTTTTATTAAGTTATATTTGCTTGCAATCATATTGACATTTGAAAGCAAGCAAAAATACGTTTGCCAGAAAGCATAGATACGTTTGATAGAAAGCATAGATTGCTCGAAGTATAACTTCCAGGGCAGACGCATTAAATATTTTATTCGTTAACATCTGTATTGTACAGTTATAA